>ERZ724503.1161-NODE-1161-length-12082-cov-4.245614_pt1 | contig 12082 bp, 19 predicted proteins | sample MGYA00376036_ERZ724503 | MGnify/ENA primary metagenome ERZ724503 (study PRJEB28724, sample SAMN07190885) | wastewater metagenome | isolation source: influent of sewage treatment plant in Hong Hong | place: Hong Kong | collected 2016-03-17 ...
AGATAACACTAGGTAAGGACACTTACCAAATCAAAAAAATGGCGTTAAGAAAATACGCCGCGTTTTTAGGAGTTCTTGACGAACTTCCCGACGAAGTAAAACAGTCATTTTCAAAAGTCGACACTTCAAGCAACGATCAATTTTTTACTAGCCTTCCCGGTATTCTACAAAAAGCCTTCCCGCAAGTCGTTAAATTGCTTTCAGTAGCTACCGACATTCCGGAAGATAAACTTATGGACGAATACGGATTAGCAGAAGCCGCTATCGCAATCAAAGCAGTTTTCGAAGTAAACGATTTTTTAGAAGTAAAAAACGCGTTAGTCGCGGCGTTCAAGGGACTAAAAACCAAAACGATCGCGACAGAAGACGACAAAAAGATTGGCTAATAGGCGTCGTAGACGTTTTAGCTAGTCAGTACGGTTGGACGAAAGACTATATTTTAGATTTCGTCTATCCGGACGAAGCCGTAGCTTTAAGCCGATTTATAAGGAATAGGATAGCAAAGGATAATCTTATGTCTTTAGCGATCGCTTCTAACCCGTGGTCGAAAGACCCGAAGGGTTTAGTTAAAGAATTAGAATCGCGAATAGACACCGATATAGAATTAGGCGACGAAGAACCGGATCACGCCGCCCTAGAACGCTTAAAAGGCAAACTAGGAAATAGTAATCAAATTCGGGTAAAATAAATTATGGCAATAAATGTCGGATCAGTAGTAGCAGAGTTCAAATCAGACCTTTCCGATTTTAAGAAGGGTCTTATGGACGTGAAGAAAGAAGTAAGTTCTTTCGCCGATCAGGTAGAAAACGTAGGAAGAACGGCTATGAAAGTAGGCGGGGCTATGACATTGGCCCTAACCGTCCCGATCGTAGGATTAGGAACGGCCGCCGCTAAAGCCGCCGCAGATTACGAACAGTCCGGGGTAGCTTTCGAAACTATGTTAGGAAGCGCCGAAAAAGCCGCGACAATGCTTAAAAACATAACCGATATGGCTATGAAGACGCCTTTTCAAGTAAAGGACGTCGAAACCGGCGCAAAACAGCTTCTAGCTTATGGAATATCCGCCGAATCAGTCTTAAAAGATTTAAGTATGTTAGGCGATATAGCTTCCGGTGTCGGTATGGACAAACTACCGAATCTTATTCTAGCTTTCGGTCAAGTAAACGCCGCGACTAGACTTACCGGAATGGAACTTAGACAATTTACCGAAGCCGGCGTGCCTATGCTTCAAACATTGGCCGATCAATTAGGCAAGCCCGTTTCGGTAATTCAAGATATGGTAAGCGAAGGGCAGATAGGTTTTAAGGACGTAGAAAAAGCCCTATCAAGTCTTACCGGGGAAGGTGGTAAATTCTTTAACTTAATGGAAAAACAGTCAAAGACAACCGCCGGTCAAATGTCGAATTTACAGGACAATATAACTAAATTATTACGTGCTTTTGGGGCGGAACTTCTACCTACAATTAACAAAGTAGTCGATTTCCTTAATAAAATGGTAACTAGCTTTCAGCAATTAAGCCCGGAAGTCAGACAGACAATAGTAACCGTTTTAGCAGTCGTCGCCGCTTTAGGCCCGATCATTCTTATTTTAGGGGCGATCATAAACGCCGCCGGAATGATTATCGGGGTTATTCAAGGCGCGGCCGCCGCTTTTGGGGCATTAGCCGCCGCTATCGGAATAGGGGTTCTTCCCTTACTTGCGATAATCGCCGGAATAGCCGCCGTAATAGCGATCGGCGTTTTACTTTATAAACATTGGGACGAAGTGAAAGCTAAAGCCGTCGAGTTATGGGGAATTTTAACTACTACAATAACCGACGCTTATAATACCTACATTCTTCCGATCTTAACAGCGATTGGGGCGACTTTTACGTGGTTATGGGAATCAATAATTAAGCCGGTAATTGACGCGATCGTAGCATATTATAAATTTTGGTACGACGTTTTATCGTGGGTATGGAATAATTTAATCTATCCGATCCTTTATTTAATCGCCGCTATCTTTTTAAGAATCTTTTACGAAATCTTTACCCATATTAAAACGAACCTAGAAAATGCGTGGAATTTTTGGTCGGCTTTATTCGCCGCTATATGGGCGTGGGTTAAGCCGTGGCTAGAGGTTTTAGCCGCTTTCTTCGGGCAAGTATGGGAATGGATTACCGCCAAAACTAAGGAAGCGTGGGGATTTATCCGGGATCATATAATCGACCCACTAACCGCCGCTAAAAATAAGGTAGGCGAACTTCTTACTAATATATGGAATTCAATAACCGATAAATTTAATCAGGTTCTTAATTTCGCACGTGAAGTATGGGCAAAAATTAAAGACGCAATCGTTCAACCTTTCGAAGAAGCAAAACGTAAAGTCGAACAGATCGCACAGGCAATTAAAGACGCCGCCGATAAAATTAACCCGTTCCATAGGGAAAGTCCTTCTTTAGTCGATAATGTCCGGGCCGGTGTTAAGGCAATCGAAGAAGCATATTCCGGTTTAGGAATGAATCTTAACGGGCCTTCGATTACTCAATCCGGATTAGTCGCCGGGGTAGGATCGGGCGGAAATATAATTCAAATTAGCCTAGCCGGTGCTAACATAACCGATCCTTCAATAGCCGAAGATTACGCCGAAAGAATCGGTGACGCTATTATGCGAAAGTTATCAAAAACCGTTAGGGTAGCTTAATATGACTTACGAAATTACAATTAACACAATCGATAAAACAGATTGTATCGTTAATCGTAGTATCACAATAAACGACGAAGCTAACGATAAACCTTCTTCCTTAAAGTGTAGTTTTTTTGATAAAACCGGGGCGGGTGATCCGGTATTGGACGACGAAATAATCATAACTAAAGACACCGTTAAATTATTCGTCGGGAGAATTGTCGAAGCGGAATACGAAAGGTTGGGAAGTGGCGAAGTAATCTTAAATTTATCCGCGATTGATTATACCCGCGATCTTGATAGAAACTTAGTCGTAGAAGCCTACGAAAATAAAACGGATAAGCAAATAATCGAAGATATAATATCCCGATATTGTCAGGGGACAGGAATAACCGCTACGAATGTTATTTCCGGGGTAACGATCAATAAAATAACCTTTAATTATATTCAGCCTTCACAATGTTTTAGGAAATTATGCGAACTTACCGGGCGATCTTGGTATCTTGATTATGATAAAGACATTCACTACTTCCCATTAACTACTAACGTCGCGCCTTTTGATATTGATTCCACGACCGGCAATTATTCAGGATTAAAGATAAGGAAGGATAATTCAGATATTCGTAACCGTGTTTACGTTAGGGGTTCTACTTATTTTTCCGATTTTACTACCATTTCACAGGTGGCGGACGGCGAGCAGACGGTATTTATTCTTCCTAATAAGCCGCACGATTTTACAATGAAAGAAGGGGGAGTAACTAAAACAGTAGGAATTAAAAATATAGACAATCCGGCTTCTTTTGACTACCTTCTTAACTATCAGGAAAAATATGTCGAAAAAGCAAACGGGACACCGCCGGCGGCCGATACTGTTATGGAATACACCTTTAAGTACGATATTCCTATTTTAGTAGCCGTGGAAGACCGGGATTCAATCGAAGAAGTCGGTCAGTTCGAATATGCTATTTTTGATACTAACATTCAAAATCAGGACGACGCTAGATCAAGGGCGCAAGCCGAACTAGCCGATTATGCCGATTCGCTTATTGACGGATCGTTTACTACCATAGAAGACGGATTTAGGGCCGGGCAGTATATAAATATAAACCTTAGTGATTTCGGGATAAACGAAGATTACTTAGTTCAAAAGGTTTCGGCTAAGTCTTTAGGATCGGGGCAATATACCTATACTATTTCAATCGCCAACACTAAAAAACTAGGAATAATCCTATTCCTTATTAAAATGCTAGAACAGGATAAAAATAATCTAAACTTAGACCCTAACGAGGTTGTAGACGAATTGTTTACACCGGACAGTCAAGGTATACTTATAAGTGATACTATGGCGAACGCCGATTTAGTCGAACCGCCTTATAAATGGGATTCGTTTAAGTGGGGATTAGCCGAATGGAGTTAAAAATATGAATAATGGAATAAAAATATCGGTCAATGTAATAGGAACTTTCCGGGACGCAAGAACCGGAAAAATTACAGATCGCTTCGAAAAACATAATTTAGCCGTAAATACCGGATTATACTCAATAGCCGCTAGGCTTTCAGGTACAGATATTCCGGCAAACAAAAAAGGGACTATTACTTATTGCGCGGTGGGCGACGACGGTACGGCCGCCGTAGCTACTCAAACTACACTATTAGGAGAAATCTTTAGAAAACAGGTGTCGGTAAGGTCTTCAACTTTAGGGGTAGCTAGTTTTAGAACCTTCTTTAACACTTCCGAAGCAAACGATACGCTTTTGGAAGCCGGATTATTCGGCGACGACGCTACCGCGACGGCCGATTCCGGGACTTTATTTTGTAGGTTAGTTATTAACAAAACAAAAACGTCGGCCGAAACGCTTACCCTTGATTGGGAAGTGACGGTATCGGCGGCATAAAAAGGGGGTGACTTAAAAATATGGCAAAAAATAGCACAGTAACCAACGTAGACCCCGGCGACGACGCTACCGCGTCTTGGGCCGATCAGGTTAAAGCAAGTACCGAAGCAATTTTCGCGGATAAAAAAGTTTATGCGGAAACTTACGCTTCAAGTAAAACTATCGATCTAAATAATGGGTCGGTTCAGTCTATCGATCTTACGGGTGATATTACGATAGCCTTGTCAAATCAAGAATTAGGAAGGCCGTTCGTCCTAATTTTTAAGCACGACGGGACTAGTAGGACGATCAATTTATTTTCTACGATCAAGTGGGCGTATAACTATACCCCCATTCCTTCGCAACCGAATAAATATGATGTCTTTATGTTTATCCCTATTGCTTACGCCGCGCCTAATTGGACTTATTTAGGCTTCGTGGTATCGCAAGAACAATAAAAATATGTCATTTATACCGAAAGACGCGATTATTATATGGCCGGGTACGAACGCAAGTATTCCGACCGGATTTACTAGGGAAACTACCCTAGACGGTTTATATCCTAAAGCGTGCTTCGGTACTTTTTATCCAAATAAAACAGGCGGCGCGGCTACTCATAGTCACGCGGCGGCGGCAAACCACGGACATAGTATTAACGATCACGGACACACTTCGAAAATATGGGAAGCCGGGGGCGACGGTAACGATTCAGATTCAGGGGGTACGGAATTAACCGCTTACCATTGGCACGAACCTACTATTTACGGAACTAACGGCGGAAGTCTTAGTAGTGTCGCCGCTACTTATGCTAGCGTATCAAACGACCCACCTTATAAGACAGTAATTTATATCCGACCCACGACACCACAAACTATCCCGGCTAGCGCGGTTATGCTATGGAATGAAGCAAGCGCACCGACAGGGTTCGGACATTGTGACGGGGCAGACGGAAGACCGGATTTTAGAAATAAATATCTTAAAGGGGCGGCAACCGGGGCAGACGGCGGATCGACCGGCGGATCAACGACTAACATTCACGATTTAACCCATACACACACAGAATCTTCCCATTACCACTATTACACAGTTCACGAAGCCGGTAACGTGCCGGGTGGTGGTCGTAGGGGTAGAGATTCAGGCGGACGATCGCGCTTAGTTCATTACCATTTAGTTTATCTTAATGCTTCTAGCGCCGGCAGTATTTCGACCGTCCAATTAACGACAACGGAAACAGTCGAACCGGCATACGTTAAAATCGCGGCAGTTCAAAACACAGCCGGAGTTAATCGACCGGTATCTAGGGGAATGATCGCTTTATGGCTAGGGGGATTAAACGCAATTCCGGCCGGGTGGCGATTATGCGACGGAAATAACGGGACACCTAATTTATTGGATAAATACTTCAAAATTATAAATACTACCGGGGAATTAGGAACTACCGGGGGATCAAACACACACACGCACGCTTCCCAAAATCATACACACACCGGCGGAAGCCATACCCACACTTGGAATCAGGCTAATTCAAATTTAAGGCACGATTACGCGACAGACGGTTCTAACGGTGTCGGTGGCGGTTGGGAAGTTCAAAACAAAGACAGGGATCACGGATTAGTAACTAATATCGGAAGTACGGCCGCTTCTTGGGCGGCGGCGGCTACTAGCGCTAGTTCTTCTAGTAACGAACCTTCTTATAGAACGGTCGCACCTATACAATTTAAGTTCGCGCCAAACGCGGGAATGTTATTAGCTTTTGTATAGTGATATTATGAATATATGACAGAAACCGCATTACAAAGAATAGTAGAATCGGGAATCTTAGGCGCGCTTTTGGTAATATCTTTTATCGTTATCTTTTTCCTATACAAAGAAACGAAAACAGAACGTAACGACAGGCTTAGCGATATGAAAGACGTATGGCAAAAAGACCTAGAGTATAGGGCAGAACTAAAAAACTTAATTCAGTCCATTTTAGACTTATTAAGAATAAAAAAATAATATGATAAAGAATATATTTAGGTCAATTTTTAACGGTCATAGAAAGGAATCAAAAATCCTTCACGACGAAATAATAAAGGAAAAGGATCGGGATATTAGCGATCTAAAAAGCGTTAATAAGAAAATTAGGTTATTATTAGAAGAAGGACACGTCGAAATCGTGATTAAAAACGTCCGGGGTGTTATTCAAGAAGATTATAAGGAAAAACGAAAATGAATGAAGTATTAACATTTTGTATTCTAAGAACCGCGACGCTACTTCCTAGCTTAGTCCTTACTATCCTTCAAGGTAAAGTAATGATTAAAAAGTGGAAAAGTAGGGATAAAATGAAACCTTACCGGTTGCTTTTATTCTTATTTACCTTAACATTTACAATCGATAACGCGATCGTTTTATACGGCGACTTCCTAAAATACTTTCTAGGAATAAGCCACGGACAAACATTTTCAGACATAACCGGGTTAAGGTATTTTTCTAGGGTTTTAGAACTGATAACAATTTACTACTTTTATAGATTGATCTATGGAGTAAAAAAAAATGGCAGATAAAACACTAGGTAACGATATATCAAGGTGGCAAGGTGACGTCGATTACGGCGTATTTAAGGATAATACGCAATTCGTCATAATTAAGGCCACCGAAGGGAACGGTTTTACCGATCCTAAGTTTTTAAGAAATCAGTCGGAAGCCCGAAGGGTGGGGCTTGCTTTAGGTTACTATCATTTTGCTAGACCGGATTTAGGCAATACACCGGAAGCCGAAGCGGATTACTTCTTAAAGATCATAGGAAGCCCGGTAGAAGGCGAAGTTTATGTCCTAGATTACGAACCCAAAAGTAACCCCGGCGACGTCGTGGCGTGGTGTAAGAAGTTCCTAGACCGTGTTTTAGAGAAGACCGGGACAAAAGCCTTAATTTATCTTAATCAGTCGCAAGTAAAATCTTTCGATTGGCAACCGGTGATCGACGGCGGATATGGATTATGGATCGCCGCCTATACTTACGATCCAAATAAAAACGACGTAGAAATTGGTAAATGGCCTTTCGCCGCTATCCAACAATGGACAAACAAACAACAAGTCCCCGGAGTAGTCGGAAACGTCGACGGAAATGTATTTTTTGGGACACTAGAAACCTTTAAGAAATACGGTTATAAAGCCCCAGTAATTATCCCACCGACAGAAACCGACGAAGTTAAGCAGTTGAAGGCGGAGATTGCTAGTCTAACCCTAAAACTAAGTAATGCCGATATAGAGATCAAAACTAAGGATACCTTGATAGGTCAATTAGGGGAAAATATCAAACAAAAAGACGAAAAAATAAAACAATTCGTCGAAAGTGTCAAACAAGCTATTAAAATTTATAAAGAATTAGGGGGTGAATAAAAAATGGATTTACAAAATATAACACTAGCCGGATTAGTCGCTATTGGTGTCGTAAACGTGATTTCTTTTTGGAAACCGGGCCTAGATTCTAAAATAAAATTCGCCGCTTCTTTAGTTGCCGCTTTTGCGGTGTCATTCGTTCCGCAAGATTTAGGGGTTATTATCCTTAACCACGCTAAAGACGCTATTACCGTCGCTTTTGCGGCTTCCGGTGTCTATAAGATCGCGCAAAAAGTCGGGGGGGAATAGTTACCCGGACTAGATTCAAAATTACCACTTGACAGACTTTTTTTGATCCCTTATACTGTAACTACAGTCAACGACTGTTAATTGAAGAAAAGTTACGAAATCAGGGTTTACAAAAAATAGCCCTTGACAAAGTAAACGATAATCAATTATAGTTACATTATAAATTAAATAGAAAGGAATAAAATAAAATGGAAGACAAAAACCAAAAACCCCAAACCGAAAAACCGGTAGCCGACCGGGAAATGAATGTTTACGAAAAGGTACAGCGTGTCCGATCGGAGTTAGTCAAACTTAATCTTAAAAAGACCGGAAAGAATACTTATTCAAACTTCACCTACTACGAATTAGGCGATTTTCTACCTACCCTTAATAAACTTATGGATCAGGTCGGATTATGTACCCGATTCGTGATTCAATCCAAAAAGACAGACACTAACGAAAAAGCCGTCCTAGAAGTATTTAATAGCCGTAAGCCGGAAGAAAAGATAGTTTTTTATTCAGACACCGCCGAAGTTGAAATCGGTAAAAAGAAAGACGGTTCGGGTGGTGCGGATAGGATTCAAAACTTAGGCGGAAAAATTACCTATATGCGACGTTACCTTCTTATGATTGCCTTCGAGATAGTCGAATCCGATATAGTCGATCAAAAAGATCAAAACAAAAACGTCGATTTAGAGATTGACGCCGACGAAATTACTAAAATTAAAGAAGCTAAAGACCTAGAATACTTAGCGGTTATATGCCGGGAAATCAAAGCTAAGAAAGGGCCTAAATATCAAAAATCCTTAATGTCTTACTACACCGCAAGAAAGGGGGAATTAGAATGATTATCCACGACGTAAAGCAAGGGACGGAAGAATGGTTACAGCTTCGAGTAGGTAAATTTACCGGGACAGACGGTCAAGCAATAGCGGCCGACGGGAAAGGATTAGAAACTTTAGTCTTCGAGAAAGCGGCCGAAGTTATTACCGGGAAGTTTAAGCCTTCTTATACGAATACCGATATAGAACGCGGCCACGAATTAGAAGCTATGGCCCGCAATTCTTACGAACTAGAATCCGGAAACTTGGTTAAAGAAGTAGGATTCGTCGAACTAGACGAATTTACCGGGTGTTCACCGGACGGATTTATTCTTGATGAAGGAATGGTAGAAATCAAGTGTAAAAACGACGCTAATTATGCGCGCTACCTATACGATCGAAAGATCGATCCCGCCCATAATTGGCAGATTCAATTTAACTTAATGGTAACAGGCCGGGAATGGTGCGATTACGTAATCTTTAATGAGAATTTTCCGAAGACTACCGTAATTACCCGGATCAATAGAAACGAAACCGAAATCGCTAAATTAAAAGCCGGCGTAGCGGTGGGGATCGCACAGTTAAAGGCTATTTTAGATAAAATTAAATAATATGGAAAACCAAAACAACGAAATCGCTTTAGTAGCACAAAACGCCGGATTAGCGCCTACAGGTGTCGAAAATCTACTTAAAAGATTCGCCGCCTATTTTAACGAAGCTAAGAAATTAGCCGAAGGTGCTAGGGAAATAATTGTCACGGACGAATCACAAACCGACTTAATGCTTAAAGCCCGCGAAGCTAGATTAAGCCTTAAAAGTCTTAGAACCCACGTAGAAGCCGTCCGGGTCGAATTGAAAGAACAGTCTTTAAGAGAAGGTCGGGCGATTGACGGGGTATCAAACTTAATTAAAGCCTTGATCGTTCCGGTTGAAGAACACCTAGAAAAACAAGAAAAATACGCCGAAGTTAAGGCTTTAGAACGTATACAAAAGAAATACGAAGAAAGGGTTAATTTACTATCCCCTTTCGTGGAAGATATTTCCCTTTATGCTATTAAAGATATGCCGGACGCCGTTTTTGATAATTTATTGGCCGGGTGTAAGGCTTCCTATCAGGCTAAAAAAGACGCCGAAGCTAAAGCCGAAGCCGATCGTATCGCTAAAGAAAAAGAGAAGGAAGAAGAAGATCGTAAAATTAGGGAAGAAAACGAAAAACTTAAAAAGGAAGCCGAAGAAAAGCAAAAAGAATCGGATCGTATAGCTAAAGAACAGGAAGAAAAATTAGAAAAGGAACGCAAAGCTAGAGAAGAAGCCGAAGCTAAATTGAAGGCAGAAAAGGAAGCCCAAGAGAAAAAGGAACGCGACGCTAAAGCCGCCGAAGAAGCTAAAAAGGCCGCCGAAGAAGAATCTAAGCGTAAAGCCCTTTTAGCCCCGGATAAAGAAAAGTTAGTCGAATTAGCCGGGACGATTGATAAGATTACCCTTCCGGCCGTGTCAAGTAAGGAAGCCGGGGACGTGATAAACGAAGTTCAGACTAAACTATCAACGCTTAGTAATTATTTAAGGGAAAAATCTAAAACACTATGAGAAAACACCCCTTCAATATCACTAAAAATAATGTTTCTTATTTTTTCGCCGGAGTTAGGGCCGCTTTAATTCTTACAGGCAAAACAAAAGAAGAAGTAGACGACCTATTTTACAAAAGTGTAGATACCCATAATTTAGCATTAAGAAGTCTATGGGATTACGACGAAGAAAAATACGACGAACAGGGTATCGAACTTATGGAATCGAGAATAGTAGAAAGGGGGATAAAAATATGAAAGTAATACACGCTTTTCCCCCAAACTACGAAGAAATATGTAAAGTATTTCCTATCGCCGGAATAAAGACGATCGTATTTACCTACGGGGATATTTTATACCGTCCCGGACGATCGGGGGCAGTTCCGGGTCACTTGAAGACCCACGAAAGAACCCACGAAAAACAGCAAGGTAACGATCCGGCCGGGTGGTGGGCTAAATATCTAGTCGATAAAGATTTTAGGCTAAGTCAAGAGGTCGAAGCCTATCGAAGACAGTATCGATATTTTATAAGCACGAATCACAACATAAAAGAACAGGTAAATTTTTTAGATCGGATTTCCGACGATTTATCTAGTGAAATTTACGGGAATATGGTTACTAAAGAAGAAGCTAAAAAACTTATTATTTAATTAAAAAAATGAAAACAAAAATCGAATACCTTTCCGATCTTTTGGAAGCGCAAGAAGCGAAGATTGTAGCTTGCGATATAGATTTAACGATCTACAATCGAAAGCTAATTATAGTTACCGATTCTAAGGAAACGGCCTACTTCACCCAAAAAGTAGCCGAATTAAAGGCTATTAAAGCCCGCGCCGAAGAAACGATCCAAGTTATTAAAGATATGGTCGCTAGTGAAAAAAAAGAAAAAAGCGATCGAGTAATTAACTAATATGGAAGAAGATATAAAATTTTGTCCTAATTGCGGAAATCCGTTATCCGTAGAAATGGAAAATAACGGTTTTACAATGCCGGAAGGCCCGGAGAAGTGGGAAGCGTCCGGTTATAAGTGTAACTTTTGCGGCGATATTTATTCATTCGACGAAATCGAGGAAATCGAGGAAGTCAACAAACAGGAGAAAGAAAATGACAACAACAAACGAAACGCCTAAAGAAGACTATAACGTCAAGTCTACAGTTCCTTTCAAATTGAAGGATAGAGTAGGCCGGGGCGGAATTGGATTCGATCTTTATAAGACCTTCGGATTCTACCCTAAAACGATAATCATTCAGAAAGTCCACGGACAACACGATAAATTCGTTCTTTCGGCAGTAGTCGAAAAGGAAGACGAAATCGCTAAAGTGGCCGAGAAAGGGGGGGCTTTAGAATGAGTAAAGATATACTAAAAAATCAAGTTTCCTATATTCTTAATCATTTTCCGGAAACTAGAAATAGCGACATAACCTTAACGATAGAATTATGGAAAAATTACTACCCGGATAAATTATTCAATAACGATCAATGTATCTACGTAAGGGATTTATTCGACCTTCCCCGCGAAGACAATATAAAAAGAATCAGGGCTAAG
>ERZ724503.1163-NODE-1163-length-12069-cov-3.768021_pt1 | contig 12069 bp, 8 predicted proteins | sample MGYA00376036_ERZ724503 | MGnify/ENA primary metagenome ERZ724503 (study PRJEB28724, sample SAMN07190885) | wastewater metagenome | isolation source: influent of sewage treatment plant in Hong Hong | place: Hong Kong | collected 2016-03-17 ...
TGGCGATCGCCGGCTCGCTCGCCGCTAAAAAGACCTTGCCCGCTTCGTCCGGCACGTTCCCGACGACCGGCACCCTGTTCGTCGGCCTGCTTGTCGGCGTGATCCTCATCATCGGGGGGCTCACCTTCTTCCCGGCGCTCGCGCTCGGCCCCGTCGTCGAGCAGCTCGCGATGCAGGCGAACATGTTGTTCTGACCGGATTGTTCTTCGGAGCAAAAGACAATGGACTCCTCAGTTCTTCGCAAACGCCTGCCGGCTTCGACGCTGCTCGACTGGAAGATCGTCTGGCCGGCGATCGGCGCGGCGTTCCGTAAACTCGACCCGCGCGCGCTCAGCGCCAGCCCGATCATGTTCGTCGTGGAGATCGTCGCCGCGCTCGCGACGCTACTGCTCGCGCGCGATCTGTGGGCCGGAGCGGAGCATGTGACCTTCACGCTGCAGATCGTCGTCTGGCTATGGTTCACCGTGCTGTTCGCCAATTTCGCCGAAGCGGTGGCGGAAGGCCGCGGCAAGGCGCAGGCCGACGCGCTGCGCGAAACACGCACGCAGACCAAGGCGAAGCGCCTTCTGATGCCCGACAATCGCGAACTCTATGAACTTGTCTGGGCCGAGGAACTTCAGCCGAACGACCTGGTGCGGGTCGAGACCGGCGACGTCATACCGGGCGACGGCGAAGTCATCGAAGGCATGGCGTCGGTCAACGAAGCGGCGATCACCGGCGAATCGGCCCCGGTCATCCGCGAATCGGGCGGCGATCGTTCGGCGGTGACCGGCGGCACCACCGTGATCTCGGATAGGATCGTGGTGCGGATTACCGCGGCGAAGGGCTCGTCCTTTCTCGATCGCATGATCAAGCTGATCGAGGGGGCCGAGCGCCAGAAGACCCCGAACGAGATCGCGCTCAACATCCTGCTTGCCGGCATGACGATCATCTTCGTGTTCGCGGTCGCGACCATCCCGAGCTATGTCGCCTATGCCGGCGGCGCGGTGTCCATCGTGGTGCTGGTCGCGCTGTTCGTGACCTTGATCCCGACCACCATCGGCGCGCTGTTGTCCGCGATCGGCATCGCCGGCATGGATCGTCTCGTCCGCTTCAACGTGCTCGCCATGTCGGGGCGCGCGGTCGAGGCCGCCGGCGACGTCGATACGCTGCTGCTCGACAAGACCGGCACGATCACCCTCGGCAACCGGCAGGCGACCGCTTTCCGGCCGATCCGCGGCGTGCATGAGCAGGAGCTTGCCGATGCCGCGCAACTGGCCTCGCTCGCCGACGAGACGCCGGAAGGACGCTCGATCGTCGTGCTGGCGAAGGAAAAATACGGCATTCGCGGCCGCGAGCTTGCCGAACTGCGCGGCAGGTCGATTCCGTTCACGGCGCAGAGCCGCATGAGCGGCATGGAGGTCGGCGGCTCGTGGGTGCGCAAGGGCGCCGTCGATGCGATCGTCGCCTATCTCCAGGGGCTCCAGGCGGATCCCGCCGCCGCCGGGGGCGCGGCGCCACTCGGCGCCTCGGCGTTGCGCGAACTCGAAGCGATCGCCGATGAAATCTCCAAGACCGGCGGCACGCCGCTCGCGGTCGCAAAGGACGGCCGGCTGCTCGGCGTCATCCATCTCAAGGACATCGTCAAGGGCGGCATCCGCGAGCGCTTCGCCGAACTGCGGCGCATGGGCATCCGCACCATCATGATCACCGGCGACAACCCGATGACCGCGGCGGCGATTGCGGCGGAGGCGGGGGTCGACGACTTCCTCGCCCAGGCAAGGCCCGAGGACAAGCTGAAGCTCATCCGCGACGAACAGGCCAAGGGCAAGCTCGTCGCCATGTGCGGCGACGGCACGAATGACGCGCCCGCGCTCGCGCAAGCCGACGTCGGCGTCGCCATGAATACCGGCACGGTCGCGGCGCGCGAGGCCGGCAACATGGTCGATCTCGATTCCAACCCGACCAAGCTGATCGAGGTGGTCGAGATCGGCAAGCAGCTCCTGATGACGCGCGGCGCGCTGACGACCTTTTCCATCGCCAACGACGTCGCGAAGTATTTCGCGATCATCCCGGCAATGTTCCTCGCCTTCTATCCGCAACTCGCGACGCTGAACATCATGGGGCTGGCAAGCCCGCAAAGCGCGATCCTGTCGGCGATCATCTTCAACGCGCTGATCATCGTTGCGCTGATCCCCCTCGCGCTCAAAGGCGTCGCCTATCGCCCGATCGGGGCCGGCCCGCTGCTGCGTCGCAATCTGCTGATCTACGGCCTCGGCGGCGTGATCATTCCCTTCATCGGCATCAAGGCGATCGACCTCGCCGTCAACGCCCTGCACCTGGTCTGAGGAGGCCGCCATGTTGCGCGAAATCCGCCCAGCGATCGTTCTCGTCCTCGCCCTGACGGCGATCACCGGGCTTGCTTATCCGCTGGTCATGACCGGGATCGCGGGCGTGATCTTCCCGCACCAGGCGCGGGGCAGCCTGATCGAGCGCGAGGGCAAGATTATCGGCTCCGAACTGATCGGCCAGAACTTCGCCAGCGACCGCTATTTCCACGGGCGGCCGTCCGCGACCACCGGCCCAGACGCGGCCGATCCCGCGAAATCCGTCCCTGTTCCGTATAATGCGGCCAACTCCATGGGCTCGAACCTCGGCCCGACCAACAAGGCCTTGATCGAGCGGGTGCAGGGCGATCTCGGCGCGCTCAAGCAGGAAAATCCCTCGGTGCCGGTCCCGATTGATCTTGTGACCACTTCGGCGAGCGGTCTTGACCCCGATATCACGCCGGAGGCGGCGCTGTTCCAAGTCCCGCGGGTTGCAAAGGCGCGAAACCTGCCCGAAGATCGCGTCCGCCAGCTGGTCACCGCGCAGGTCGAACAACGCGTTCTTGGCATCCTCGGCGAGCCGCGCGTGAACGTCCTGGCCTTGAACCTGGCGTTGGATCGCGCGATCGGACCGTGAGCCGGGTGGCGCGAAATGCGAATGTCTCAGCGCGAACATGCAAGATCGGCGGCATGATCCCGACCAACGGCCCTCGCCGGACGCTCTGCTCGAAGCAGCCCGGCGCGAGGAAGCGCGCACCGGCAAGCTGAAGATATTCGTCGGCGCTGCGCCCGGGGTCGGCAAGACCTACGAAATGCTGCAGACCGCGCGCGCCAAGCAGAAGGAAGGCGTGGACCTCGTCGTCGGCGTCGTCGAGACGCATGGCCGCAAGGAGACCCAGGCGCTGCTCGATGGCCTCGCGATCATTCCGCGCAAGCATATCGATTATCGCGGGCAGACCCTCGACGAGATGGATATCGACGCGATCATCGCGCGCCGCCCGCAGCTTGTGCTGGTCGATGAACTCGCCCACACCAATGCGCCCGGCAGCCGTCACCCGAAGCGCCATCTCGATGTCGAAGAGCTGCTGAACTGCGGCATCGACGTCTACACCACGATCAACATCCAGCACATCGAAAGCCTCAACGACGTGGTCGCGCAGATCACCGGCGTGCGCGTGCGCGAAACCATCCCGGACCAGGTGTTCGACCGCGCCGACGCGATCGAACTCGTGGACCTCACCCCGGACGATCTCATCCAGCGCCTCAAGGAAGGAAAGGTATACGTTCCCAAGCAGGCCGAGCGCGCGCTGGAGCATTTCTTTTCGCCGGCCAATCTGACGGCGCTGCGCGAGCTTGCGCTGCGCCGCACCGCGGAGCGGGTCGACGAACAGCTTCTGACCCAGATGCAGGCGCGCGCGATCCCCGGCCCGTGGGCGGCGGGCGAGCGCGTCCTCGTCTGCGTCAGCGAAGACCCGCGCGCCGCCGGCCTCGTGCGCTACGCCAAGCGCCTGTCGGACCGGCTGCATGCCCCGTTCTCGGCGCTGTTCATCGAGGGCCGCCGGGCGCGCCAACTCAACGAGGAGGAACGCGACCGCGTAGCCGACACGTTGCGGCTGGCGCAGGCGCTCGGCGGCGATGCGGTCACCATTCCCGGCGGCGACAAGCGCACTGCCGACGACATGCTCCGTTACGCCCGCGCCAACAATGTCACCCAGATCGTGCTGGGCAAGTCGGCGCGGTCGCGCTGGTTCGAGCTGCTGCACGGCTCGGTGGTGCACGATCTCGTGCGCGCCGCGGGCAATATCAGCGTGCATGTGATCGCGGGCGACGACATCGAAGGCCAGCCGCTTCCGCGAAAAACGACGAAGACCGCCGAAAAGCGCGAGCCCATCGACGTGCGCCCCTACGCTGTCGGGGTCGTGGTGGTCGCCGTGGCGCTTGGCCTTGGCGAGGTGATCCGGCCGCATTTCGGCGTCGAAAACGTCGACCTCGTTTTCATCACCGCGGTGGTCGGCGTCGCCGTGCGGTTCGGCTTGTGGCCGTCGCTCTTTGCCAGCGTCATCGCTTCGCTTTGCTACAATTTCTTCTTTCTGCCGCCGCTCTATACCTTCACCATCGCCGACCCGACCAATGTCGCGGCGCTGTTTTTTTTCACCGTCGTCGCGATCATCGTTTCGCAAGTCGCCGCCCGCGTGAGAACGCAGGCGGATGCCGCAATGAACCGCGCGCGCACGACCGAAGCGCTGTACTCGTTCAGCCGCAAGCTCGCCGGCATCGGCACGCTCGACGACGTATTGTGGGCGACCGCCTATCAGATCGCATTGATGTTGAAGGTGCATGTCGTCATCCTGCTGCCGGAAGAGCAGTCGATTGCGGTGAAGGTCGGCTATCCTCCCGAGGATACGCTCGCCGACGCCGACATCGCGGCGGCTCAATGGGCCTGGGAGAACAACCGCGTCGCCGGGCGGGCTTCGGAGACGCTGCCGGGCGCGAAACGGTTGTTCCTGCCGATGCGGACCGGGCGCGGCGCCGTGGGCGTGGTCGGCATCGACAGCGACAAGCAGGGCCCGCTGCTTTCGCCGGACGAGCGCCGTCTGCTCGACGCGTTGATCGACCAGAGCGCGCTCGCGATCGAGCGCGTCCATCTCGTCGAAGACATGGAGCGGGTGCGGCGGACGGCGGAGACCGACCACCTGCGATCGGCGCTGCTGACCTCGATCTCGCACGATCTCAAGACGCCGCTCGCGGCCGTGTTTGGCGCGGCCGGCACGTTGCGCGACCTCTCGAATGCGCTTTCCGAGACGCAGAAGGCCGAGCTGCTCGCCACCATCATCGAGGAGTCGGATCGGCTCAACCGCTTCATCGCCAATCTGCTCGATATGACGCGGCTCGAATCGGGCGCCGTCGTGCCGAACACGGCGCTGCACGACATCGGCGAAATCGTCGGAAGCGCGCTCGAGCGGGCGGGCAAGATCCTCTCCAACCACCGCGTCGAGGTGAGCCTTGCCGCCGACCTGCCCATGCTCGATGTCGATGCGGTGCTGTTCGAACAGGCGCTCTTCAATCTGCTCGACAACGCGGCCAAATACTCCGATCACGGCACGCTCATTCACATCCGCGGCTGGCAGGACGCGGCCTCGGTGTCGCTGCAGATCATCGACGAGGGAGAAGGGATTCCAGCGTCCGACCTCGTGCATATTTTCGAGAAGTTCTTCCGCGTGCAGAAGAGCGACCATGTGCGGGCAGGAACCGGCTTGGGGCTGGCGATCGCGCGGGGCTTTGTCGAAGCCATGGGCGGGACGGTCACGGCGGCGAATCGCACCGACAGGGCTGGCGCGGTGTTGACTGTCAATCTCCCGATTCCCGCCGCCGCCAAGCGGTTGGACACCGCAGCATGAACGCCGCGCCGCTCAAGGTTCTCGTCATCGACGACGAGCCGCCGATCCGCAAGCTGCTGCGCATGGGATTAAGTACGCAGGGCTACGCTGTGCTGGAAGCGCCGAACGGCAAGACCGCGCTCGATCTGCTCGCGGAAGCGCCGGGGTTGATCATTCTCGATCTCGGCCTGCCGGACATGGCCGGGCTCGATCTGCTGCGCACCATAAGGACGCGCAACGAGGGCGTGCCGATCGTTGTGCTGTCGAGCCGTGGCGACGAGGCCGGCAAGGTGCGCGCGCTCGACCTCGGCGCGGACGACTACGTCACCAAGCCGTTCGGCATGGAAGAACTGCTCGCGCGCATGCGCACCGCGCTGCGCCATCAGCTCCAGGTCCATGGCGAACGCCCGCTGTTCCGCGCCGGCGATCTGTCCGTCGACCTGGTGCGCCGCATCGTCAAGGTGCGCGACGCGGAGGTGAAGCTTTCGCCCAAGGAATACGATCTCTTGCGCGTGCTGATCCAGCACGCCGGCAAGGTGTTGACCCACAGGTTTCTCCTGCGGGAGTTATGGGACGAACTGACCGACCCGCAATATCTGCGCGTCTATGTGCGCCAGCTCCGCCAGAAGATCGAGGCCGACCCGGAGCGCCCGCAGCACATCCTGACCGAAACCGGCATCGGCTATCGCCTGCGCGCGCCGGACGGATAGAGCACTTCCGCTTGCCGGTAGGTAACGGTTCGCCGCGGAAAGCGCGATTGCGCGGGGATGACGGGAGCATGCCGAGCATGCCGCGCGGGCCTGCGCATCAGAAAGTATACAGCTGAAAGCGGGCAAGACAGCCAAAATGATCCGAAACGACCGGGTAGAAATACCCATTGAAGATCAGGCGCATGTCATTGATCCGGAGCGAGCTGCGATTGTGCTTGAAAATATAATCAATACGCCTCGCGCCTCGTCGATGCTCCCAGCCGTTGATCCGTTCCAAATGGGTCGGTTCGAAGAAACTATGCGGGTTGGATTCATGCCATTGGTCAACAAATTCGCCGTTCCAGACAATATGCTGATAACCATCTTCTCCGGCCGGAGCGTTAAAGTCTCCCGCCAGCAGAGTCCCGCGCAGGTGATGCCCGTCCCGCTGATAGATCAAGTGCTTGAGGTAATCAAAGTCGGTCTTGAAACCCCACTCCAGGCAGTTCATGTGGGTATTCACGACGTGCAGCAAGCCGAACCACGGAATCTCCAGGTAGCACATCGTAATCCGCCGGGAGGCGAGCTGACCGGTGTCCTTGGTCCAGCTCACCCACGGAGATTCGCAGTGATGCATCGGATAGCGGCTTAGGATCGCCGTTCCTTCTCTCCAGCAGCCAAACCCGATGTGGCTCCAATCCTGAAAAAGATTGAAATATACGCCGCTCATCTCGTGAATTCTTTTCTGAATCCGGAATGCCATGTTGGATTCGGAAAAGCCGTAAGGATACGTAATCCTGTCGTGGAGATGTTCGCCGACTTCCTGAAAACAGATCACGTCGATACGCTCACGCACGATCGCTTCAGCGATCAGGTGAACTTCCCGACCATGCTCTTGCAGTATCTGCCAGATGTCTCCGTGGTGTTCCTGATACGTGTGCAAATTCAAAGTGAGGACTTTTAATTCCATTGCAAGTCCGGGGATTGGAAGACGATCCAGGAGTATTTCTCAGCGGTTCATCCGGCTCGGCTACGGGCCGTCATGGCGGAAAAGCCGAGCGCGTTTGATGCGTGTCCGTCCGTTCGATCCCCTCATCGCTTGGGATCATCGTCGAATTCGAGTATCGCGTAAGAACGGTTATGTTTTGTGACGCTCGCATTTCGAAAGAACTCCCCCTCTGTGCATCTCGGGCACAAATCTTCGATGACGCAGACTGAGCGGAGACGGCGTTAGGCCCGGTTCGCCTGGCGGCAAAATCCGGGTGGATAGGACGCGCAAGGGAGCCTTAGCGCGTCGGACTCTGTCGACGAGCTGCGATGAACCGTCTCCCATTCCGGGCTTGCGCTCGGCGATCGGGGCTTGCGGTCCGAGGCTGCATTAGCCCGGCGAAGCCGACCGGATTGACCGTTCTGCGTTGGACCGGTCAGGGGGCGCCCGCCGCCGTTAACCCGGCGTTAACGATAATCGTTAACAATTCGCTATCCCCGTGATTTGGCGGCTCGGAAACCGGAGCCACAGCTATGTCTCTACGCTTGTTTGCGATCATCTTCTGTGTCCTGTGGACGTTGGCGATTCTCTTGTGGAGTGAACCGCTTGACGTTCCGATGATGGCCGGGGCGTTAACCGCGCTTGCGTGGTTTTGCGTGATGGGTGTGTGGCTGAGCACTCCGGAGATGAACTGAGGCCGGCGGACGCCCTGGGGTCGGGGAAGCTATCGGTCGACGGACAGCCTTAAAGCAAGCCTCGGTGTGCGGACAACCCGTTTTTGGTGGAGAAGCGGGGCCTCCCGCCTGAGGCGTTGGGCTGCTCGCGAGGCGGTATAGCGCTTCCGCCTCCACCCGCATAAGGCGCAAAGTGGGAAAATCGGTTCGTAAGATGTTTATGCCCACACTGCGCGCGGTTAGGAAGACCAAGTCGCTTATGTATTGTGGGCGAGTGAATCCGGATCGGCTGATTCGAGACGGATTTTGAGCGACAGGCATATCGGAAGGTGAAGACGGTGGGCGGCGAAGAGACGGCGGACTGTCGCGTGACGCGACGTGTTAATGCGCTGGTGCTTTTGAATGACGGCCGGAACCGCGTAAAGCCCGAGGGTGCCGCAGAGGCCGGGCTTGGCCGCGACATCACTCAACCCGGCGGGCGGACGGATGTCGCCGAGCCGGATGCCGGGATGAGGCTGCTTCAACAACATGCGGAGACTGTCCAGGACGTGCTGCAGTCGACCGCCGAAATAACCGCGTGTTTGATCGAGCGCTCGGCCGATGGGCTCAAACGCATGTGGGGCGTTGTCGGCGATGAGATGCTGAGGGCGGCGACGCATCAGTCGTCCGATAGCCTCAACGCGGTCGTCCGGTCGAATGCCGTCATCAGCGACGTCACGAAGAGCATGTCGCGCGAATGGTTGAGTTTCGGACGTGAGCGCGCGGAGCAGAACTTCAGCCACCTGAAGCATCTGTTGCGCTGCCGCACTCCGCAGGATTTGACCGCACTGCAAAGCGAATCCCTGCGGGCCAATCTGGAGAGTTTCCTGCAATGCGCCCGCCTGATCGCGGAGACGTCGAGGCATGTCGCCGACGAGGCGACGGAGCGGAGCGGCGAACCGGAAGAGCAAATCCGCGCGGCCTGAACGCAAGGCCGCCGCGATCGCTCCATTTATTCGGTCCGCTATCATAGCGTTCCGGCCGGCGCCCCCGGCAACGCCGTGGCGACGAAGGCGTGCGATTTTATTCCCGGATCATTGCGGATAAGGTTTTGGGCACAAAGAGACCTCGCCGCCGGAAGACCGGGCCATGCGCTATCAGACAGCCGGAAAGATGCCTCTCGGTTCTCGGCTGAGGCGAGCAACGCCGATGGCGTTGCCGGCCTGATGATTGATCGGAGGACGCCGATGTTCAGTCCCGAACGCGAGCCGCGCAACGCACCCGGGACAGCGGAACATGGGAACGTCGCGGAAAGCATTTGCCGGCGCCGGCTGCTTGGCGCGGGGATGGCGATCGGCGGCGCAGGCGTTCTGACATCGCTGGCTGCGCCCGCCGCCGAAGCGGCAAAATCGGCCACCGCACCCCCGCCGCACTCACCAAAGGCGGGTCTTGTCCTTTTCGAGCAGGAGGACCTGAATTTCGAGGTTTCGTTCGCAATGGGCGAAGCCGCCTACGGCGCCGGCGAAGTCGGCGAGGTCGCAACGGCGATCAATGATATCCACGCTGCAGGCGTTTCGTATCAGACCTTCTTCGACACGTTCATGGCCCTCGGCGCGCGGCTGGCCGGAGAGGCGCAGGCGGCGGAAGCCGCAGGCCACCGGCAGACTGCGCGCGCGAGGCGCCTGCGCAGCGCGTCCTATTACAATCAGGCGCTGTTCTTCGTTCTGGGGACGCGCACGCCGGACGCCGAGGAGGCGGTCTACCGGGCCATGCAGGAGCAATGGGCCGCGTTCGCCAAGGCGGGCGGCCCCACGTTTGAGCGGATAGAAATTCCCTACCGCGACGGGATCGCCATTCCGGCTTATTTCATGCGGCCGGCGGATGACGGCCAGCGCCGCAGGACCGTGATCATCAACAACGGCAGCGACGCCCAGTTCGTGGACGTCTATGCCTATGGCGCGGCAACGGCGATCGAGCGCGGATACAACGCGCTTCTCTTCGAGGGGCCCGGCCAGGGTTCTCTGCTCTTCGAGAAAAAAATCTGCTTCACGCCCGACTGGGCGGGCGTGATCACGCCCCTCGTCGACTATCTCCTCGGCAGGAGCGACGTGGACCCCCGGCGCATCGCGCTGACCGGCTGGAGCATGGGCGGAAACCTCGTCATCCGAGCGGCCGCGCAGGAACATCGCCTCGCCGCAGTGGTGGCCGATCCAGGGGCCCTTGACCTGCTCGCCCCCTACATGGAGCACGGCGGTGATAAGATTTTCGGGCCGGACGTTCGCGACCGGCAAGCGGTCTGGCAGGCCTATACGTCGTCCGCCGGCTTTACCGGTGCGCAGAAATTCCTGTTCGCCAAGCGCACGGAAATCTTTGCGCCATACCTGCTCGAAGCGGCCCGCGCCGGCAAGGTCTTCTCCGACGTGGATTCGCTGGTCAAGGCGATTGCCGCCTTTACGATTTCACCGGAGATGGCGGCGGGCGTTCGCGCGCATGTCCTGGTCACAGACTATGAGCTCGATCCGTTTTTTCCCGGCCAGCCTGAAAAGATGATGCAACGCCTGACCTCGGCGGCTTCCAAGACGCTGCATCGGTTCACCGTGGCGGAGGGCGCCGAGTATCATTGCGCGCCGCTCGCGCCGCGGGTGCGCAATGAAGCGGTCTTCGATTGGCTCGATGCCGTGCTGGAGACGCCTTGAGCGACGAGTGTTCCAACGTCCGGCATTGCGTTGTAATTTTGGAGGCAGGAACTGGTCTTCGATTGGTCGAATGACTGTCCAGACCGGCGGGCGTTGGCCGCGACCTTGCCAAGGTCGGTAGAAGACTCATCGCGATCAGTGCGGTCGAAGCTGAACCGTTTTGGAATTGGGAAAAACTACGTCCGGAGCAGCCGCAGCCGCCGGATGTCCGGCGCGCCATGCATTTTGATAAACCGCCACCACCTCATCCTGCTGCACCCTGAACTCAGGCAGGTGCTTGAACCGGCGCACGAGCCGAGCGGCGCAGAAATAAGCAGCATTATCGGAATTCTCTTCCTTGAAAATCTCCCGGAAATAATGGACTACGCCCGGCCACGTGTGGCGACGCCAGCGATCGATCTCGATGCGATCCACGCCTTTCTTTTCCGCGACCTCGTAAGCCTCCGGAATGCGCTCAAGAATCCATAGGGCGGCATATCGCATCCAGGATACGTTCATATTGACGACTACCTGAGGCGATCCGATCCAAACTCCTTGCCTCTCCATCATCCGGTGCAGAACGTAATAGGTCGTCGGTATACATGTCAGCATGCTTGAGAATGGGCGACCGTCGGTATTCTGCGAATAGGCGTTAATCGCATGATCCCGACGAAATACCAGCGTATATATCGCTGTGAAAATATTTTCATTCCGCGCGCTGATCGTTCTTATAGGCCCGATAATATCGTTTTCCGACGGAACAATCGGCTTGGCGTCCCTATAGAAAGCATCGAAATCCGTCACGGTCTTCGCGTCGTTAATGGTCGTGAAGGCGTAGTTGAGGTAGATGAGCTCGGCTTGAGGGTTGCAGTCGATCGCCCGCAGGACGCGCTCGATCGAGCCCGGCATTAGAATGTCGTCGTCTCCGATGATCCAAATATACTGTCCCGGCGCGGCGTTCGCGGTTTCGCGGAGGTTGCCCAGCATTCCGACATTGACTTGGTTTCTTCGATACGAAAAGTCCGGCCGGGACAGGTATGGCTTTACGACTCGGGCGGTATGGTCTGTCGATGCATTATCGCAGACAAAAATATTTACGCCTTCGATCGGTTCAGGATAAAGGCGCGCCCAATTCTTCAGATTCGTTTCCAACCAGTCGCCGCGATTGTAGGTCGTGATGCATAAAGACAGACGCGGGCGCGATCCGAGGCGCATCTCCTGTGTGCGGCGGACAAGCGAGGCGTCGAATAATTCCGGCGGCTTTTCTCTCGCGGCTGATCCTGCTTGTGTCCGCTCGGATATCATTTCGGCAAGCCGTCCGACGATCTCGTGCGCGTAAGCGCGCCATGTCTTTATCGGGCGGCTCACGGCTGCGCGCCCC
>ERZ724503.1166-NODE-1166-length-12060-cov-6.132445_pt1 | contig 12060 bp, 9 predicted proteins | sample MGYA00376036_ERZ724503 | MGnify/ENA primary metagenome ERZ724503 (study PRJEB28724, sample SAMN07190885) | wastewater metagenome | isolation source: influent of sewage treatment plant in Hong Hong | place: Hong Kong | collected 2016-03-17 ...
ATGAATCGAATGATGACGCGTGCGACGCGCGTGGGGATTGCACTGATCGCGGCAACAGCGAGCTATCTAGGCGCCGCTGGACTCGCTCAGGCCGATGCCACCGACGATTACCCGATCCCGCATCGGATCATCATCACCACCTGTGACACCGAGCAGTACCTCGCCGCGGTTCGTGACACCAGTCCGGTGTACTTCGAGCGGTACATGATCGACAAGAGCAACCGACCCGCCGACGTCCAGCAGGGCGCCGTGGACCGGATTCACTGGTTCTTCTCGCTCGATCCCGTCGCCCGCCGCCAGTACTCGGAAAACACGGCGACCAACGTGTATTACGAGCAGATGGCAACCCGGTGGGGTAACTGGGCGAAGATCTTCTTCAATAACAAGGGCGTTGTGGCCAAGGCCACCGACGTCTGCATGAACTATCCCGCCGGCGATATGTCGGTATGGGACTGGCCGGTCAACCGTTGAGCATCGCGCCGGCGAAGTGTTACGTGAAATTCGTTGGCGTCGGCAAGGACGAAATTATTGGTGTCGACAAATTCGCACAACAGAACGCTCGAATACACCATTTCAGCTATGGCTTGGACGGGGATATCGTGCGGAGGGTTGACAATGCGACGATGGCTAAGCGAGCCGAGGAGTCGCGTATGCCCGTGGCTTCGGAATCACACCGGAGCCTCCCGCCCCACTCGTCGAGTTGCCTGTTAGCCGAACGCGGTCAGGTCCGAGCGATCGACAACGAGCGTCGACATAAGGGTTGCGCCTTCGCTAGCGACGACCATCGACATTTGCCGGATTGCCGTCGATGCATCACTGTCGAACGGTTCACGCAACCGCCAAGAGACCGTAGAGCAAGGCGAACACCCAAGTGTTCGTGTTACATCCCACGGGGAAATGGACTTAGTCGCTCATCGGCGTGGTTTACTCTGAACGACGCCCAGATTCGCCCAGCGGGACCCTGTGGGTTTGCGACCAGATCGGTGATGCCGCAGGATGGTTCCGGACGCACGGATAGCCGAGGAGGCCTGCAATCTTTTCGCTCTTGAGACGGTTGTGGATTCCGTTGCTCGTGCTGGCGGTCGTCGTGGCGGGTGGGTTTACCGTGTCGCGACTGCACGCGGTTTTTGGCAGCGAGAAGCGCCCGACGTATGGCGACACGCAGGGCAACGACACCGTCAAACAGGTCTACAACCCCAAAAAGTTGGTATATGAGGTCTTCGGTGCGCCGGGAACGGTGGCAGATATCAGCTATTTCGACGTCGATGGAACGCCCAAGTTCATCAAGAACGTCACCCTGCCGTGGTCGTTGGAAAACGACATCGCCAAAGCGACCGCATTCGGCAACCTGATGGCGCAGGGCGATACCGACACGATTGGGTGCCGCATCCTGGTGAACAACGAAGTCAAAGTAGAAAAGATCTCGAACGAAGTGAATGCCTTCACCTCCTGTGTGTTGCAGGCCGCATGAACGACACGATCGCCGCGACAGATCCGGCACATCCGAGACATCGCCCCCGCCTGGCTTCGTTCATCCGTTCGTTTGCGCCGCTGATCATTCTGGGCTGGCTCGCCATCACCGTCGTGCTCACGCTCTTCGTGCCGCCCCTCGAAGTCGTGGAGGCGACCCACTCGGTCTCGCTTACTCCTACTGGCGCGCCGTCCGTCGAAGCGGCGGGACGTATGGGGTCCCTGTTCAAAGAGACCGACAGCTCCGGGAGTGTGGCCGTCATCGTGCTCGAGGGCGATAAGCCTCTCGGTGCGGATGCACACAAGTACTACGACGAGGTCATTCGGCAACTCAAGGCCGATCCCAAACATGTTCAGCACATCCAGGATTTCTGGGGAGATCCCCTGACCGCTGGCGCGGCTCAGAGTGTCGACGGCAAGGCCGTGTATGCCCAGTTGGACCTGGTGGGTGTGATGGGCCAGGCCTCGGCGGCGCAATCGGTAAAAGCTGTCCAGGACGTGCTGAACAACACCCCCGCGCCACCGGGGGTTAAGGCGTATCTCACCGGGCCGGCCCCGATCATCGCCGACATGAGCGCTAGCGGTAACCGCACCATTCTGCTCATCACGGCGGTCAGTGTTGCGGTGATTTTCTTCATGCTGCTGCTGCTCTACCGTTCGTTTATCACGACGATCATCCTGCTGATCACCGTCGGCATGGAGCTGCAGGTTGCCCGAGGACTCGTGGCGCTGCTCGGTCTGTACGGCATCGTCGGCCTGACCACCTATGTCGTCAACTTGTTGGTCACCGTCGGTATCGCCGCCGGAACGGATTACGGCATATTCTTCGTTGGCCGATACCAGGAAGCGCGGCAGGCCGGTGAGGATCGCGAGTCCGCGTTCTATACGTCCTATCGCTCGATCGCGAAGGTGGTGCTGGCTTCGGGTCTGACGATTGCCGGGGCAATCGCCTGTCTGCGCTTCACCCGGTTACCCTACTTCCAGCCGCTGGGCATTCCCGGGGCGGTCGGCGTATTGGTTGCGGTGGCGGTCGCGCTCACCCTGATCCCAGCCGCGATCGCGCTTGGCAGCCGATTTGGCTGGTTCGACCCTCGGCGTACGGTCACCACCCATCGATGGCGGCGGATCGGCACTGCGATCGTGCGTTGGCCGGTGCCCATTTTTCTTGCCTCGGCGTCGGTGATGCTCATCGGACTGTTGACCCTGCCGGGGTATCAGCCGAGTTACAACGACCAGAAGTTTCTTCCCAAGGACATCCCGGGCAGTAAGGGTTATGCGGCGGCGGCGCGACACTTCCCGGAATCGAAAATGACGACTCCCGATATTCTGCTGGTTGAGTCTGATCACGATATGCGTAACTCGGCGGACTTCCTGGTACTGAACAAGCTCGCCAAGGCGCTATTCGCTGTTCCGGGGATTTCCAATGTGCAGTCGGTAACGCGGCCCGAGGGTAAAGCGATCGACCACACTTCCATTCCTTGGGCGCTGAGTTGGACGCAGGCGAACAACCAGATTTTCCTGCCGTTCCAGAAGGCGCGCATGGCCGACATGCTCGATCAGGCCAATGATATATCGACCATGATCGCGCTCATGCAACACATGCAGGAACTGATGACGGAGATGGTGGGCGTCACGCACAGCATGGTGGGTGCTACGCACGATCTCAAAGACTCCGTCGCGGAGGTGCGTGACCATCTCGCGGATTTCGATGATTTTTTCCGGCCGATCCGCAACTATTTCTACTGGGAGCCGCACTGCTACGACATTCCGCTGTGCTGGAACCTTAGAGCGATTTTTGATGCGATCGACGGTATCGATATGGTCGTCGACAAGATGGGGGATCTGGTCAAGGACCTTGATCAGCTAGATCTGCTCATGCCGCAGATGCTGGCGCAACTTCCGCCGATGATTGCGACGATGCAGAACACCCGCACCATGATGCTGACCATGCACAGCACCATGGGCGGTCTGGTTGCCACCCAGGAGGACGCGAACAATAACCCGATGGCGATGGGGAATGCCTTCGACGAATCGAAGAACGAGGACTCGTTCTTCATGTCTCAGGACATTATCGACAACAATCAGGCTTTCCAGCAGATCAAGAAGATCTTCATGTCGCCGGATGGGAAGGCCGCACGCTTCCTTATCACGCAGAATGTCGATCCTGCGACCCCGACAGGTATTTCGCGTGTAGAGCCGCTGAGGAATGCGGCCGAAGAGGCGCTGAAGGGAACGCCACTAGAGGCCGCCAAAATCTATCTGGCCGGCTCCGCGGCCGGAACCAAGGAACTCGTCGAAGGGTCCAAGTACGACCTGCTCATCGCGGGTGTCGCGGCGCTGTGTCTCATTTTCATCATCATGCTGCTGATGACGCGAAGCCTAGTCGCCGCGATGGTCATCGTCGGCACGGTGGCCCTGTCGCTCGGTGCTTCCTTCGGGTTGTCTGTGCTGGTCTGGCAGTACTTGCTCGGTATCCAACTGAACTGGGTGGTGTTGGCAATGTCCGTCATCCTCTTGTTGGCTGTCGGATCCGACTACAACCTGCTGCTGGTCTCGCGAATGAAGGAGGAGCTGGGCGCCGGCATCAAGACCGGCATCATCCGGGCGATGGGTGGAACGGGCAAGATCGTCACGGCAGCAGGGTTGGTCTTCGCCGCGACCATGGGCTCGATGGTCGTCAGCGACCTGCTGACCATCGGGCAGTTGGGGACGACGATTGCGCTTGGACTCTTGTTTGACACGTTGGTGGTCCGCGCATTTATGACGCCTTCGATCGCCGCGATACTGGGTCGCTGGTTCTGGTGGCCGCAGCATGTGCGTCCTCGCCCCGCCAGCACCATGCTCCGCCCCCTCGGGCCCCGCCCCCTGGTTCGTGCCCTGTTGCTGAGGGACTAGCGGGGGCCGATGAGTACAGAGGACACCCGTCGGCGGCCCTTCATAGCCCGGACGGTACGCAATCTTGCTCCGCTGATCATCGTCGCGTGGCTGGCAGTGACCCTGCTTGCAACCCTGGCGTCCGTCGGCTGGAGTTGGAAGTCGGCGATCCCAGCGCTAGAGCACGTCGCCGAAAAGAACTCTGTCTCGCTTATTCCCAGTGATGCCCCCGCGGGTATTGCCATGAAGCGGATGGGCCAACTGTTCAAAGAGTCCGACTCGGACAGTTCCGCGATGATCGTCCTTGAGGGCCAGCAGTCGCTCGGCGATGACGCCCGGGAGTACTACGCCCGACTGATCCAGGCTCTAAAGAACGATCCCAAGCATATTGAGCATGTGCAGGATCTCTGGGGTGACCGACTGACTTCGTCGAGTGTGCAGAGTCCCGATGGTAAGGCCGCATATGTTCAGGTGAACCTAGCCGGCAATCAGGGGACGCCGCTGGGTGAAGCCTCGGTGGCCGCGCTCCGCAAGGTTGTCGATAGCATTCCGCCGCCGCAGGGCGTCCAGTCTTATGTGGCGGGTCAAGCACCGCTGGCCTCGGATATGCAGCACAGCGGCAACAAATCCATTTTGAAGATCACCGCGGTCACCGTTGTGATCATCTTCACGATGCTGTTGTTTGTCTACCGTTCCGTGGTCACAGTGATTCTGCTGCTGATAATGGTGGGTGTCGAATTGGCGGCTGCCCGCGGGATCGTCGCGTTCCTAGGTGCGAACAACCTCTTGGTGTTGTCGACGTTCGCCGTGAACATGCTGATATTCCTCGCCATCGCAGCCGGAACCGACTACGGAATATTTTTCTTCGGTCGCTATCAGGAGGCGCGTCAGAGGGGCCATGACCGCGAGGCGGCCTACTACGACATGTATCGCGGGGTCACGCCCGTCGTCGCCGCTTCCGGTCTGACGATCGCCGGGGCCATCTTCTGTTTGCATTTCACCCGTCTGCCGTACTTCCATACCATGGGCGCCCCCTGCGCGATAGGCATGGTAGCGGCGGTTGCCGTCGCGGTGACCCTGGTTCCGGCCGGCGTCGTGGTGGCAAGCCGGTTCGGTCTGTTGGAGCCCAAGCGCAAATTGAATGCCGGCCGGTGGCGGGGGATCGGCACGGCGATCGTGCGCTGGCCCGTTCCGATCCTGGTCGCCTCGCTGGCGGTTGCACTTGTCGGCCTCTTGGCGTTGCCGGGCTATAAGGCGAGTTACAACGACCGCGCGTATATCTCCGGTTACATTCCTGCGAATGTTGGATTCGCGGCGGCCGAACGCCATTTCTCCCAGTCGCGATTGTTGCCCGATATCCTCATGGTGGAGTCGGACCATGACATGCGGAATCCCGCGGATTTCATGGTGTTGAACAAGGTGGCCAAAGCGGTTTTCCGGGTTCCCGGAGTGTCGCGGGTGCAGGGGATAACCCGGCCCGAGGGAACTCCGATTGCGCATACGTCACTGCCGTTCATGATCAGCATGCAAACCGCCGGCCAAGAACAGTTCATGCATTATCTTCGCGCTCGTGCGGTAGACATGCTGAAGCAGGCCGACGACATGGCGAAGATGATCAAGATCAATCAGCGCATGTACGAGCTCATGTCGCAGATGGTGGTCATCAACCACAGAATAACGACAAGAACTCATGAAATGTACGAAATCACAAAGGACTTGCGGGATTGGATCGCTCTCTTCGACGACTTCTTTCGGCCGATCCGCAGCTACCTCTACTGGGAACCGCACTGCTTCAGCATCCCGGTCTGTTGGGCGTTGAGGTCCATTTTTGACGCAGTGGACGGCACCAACGAGTTGACCGACAAGATAAAGGTCATGCTCACATACGTCGATAGATTGGACGAACTCCTGCCTCAGATGGTTGCGGTGCTTCCACAACAGATCGCGATCATGCAAAAGATGCGAAACATGATGCTCACGCAGCACAGCACCATGGTGGGTATCGTCGGCAGGGATGACGGTGAAACCAACACTGCCACCCTGATGGCACAGGCCTACGACGATGCCAAGAACGACGATTCTTTTTACCTACCTCCGGAAGTCTTCGACAATGCAGACTTCAAGCGCGCGATGAATTCGTTCCTGTCTCCGGACGGTAAATCGGCTCGATTCATCATCTCCCACAATGGCGATCCCGCCACAAAAGAGGGTATTGCGCGGGTCGAGAAGGTGCGGACTGCCGCCGAGGAGGCCCTTAAAGGCACGCCCCTGGTGAACGCGAAGGTCTGGGTGGCCGGCGCTGCCTCCACCGCGAAGGACTGGCGCGATGGCTCCACCTACGATCTCTGGATCGCCGGAGTCGCTGCCTTGTGCCTGATCTTCATCATCATGCTGATCATCACGCGAAGCCTGATCGCCGCTCTGGTGATCGTGGGTACGGTCGCCCTGTCGTTGGGCGCTTCGTTCGGGCTATCGGTGTTGTTGTGGCAATACATACTGGGCATCCAGTTGCACTGGATGGTCTTAGCGATGTCCGTGATCGTTCTATTGGCCGTCGGATCCGACTACAACCTGTTGTTGGTGTCGCGGATGAAGGAGGAGATCGGCGCCGGCATCAACACCGGCCTGATCCGCGCCATGGGCGGCACCGGCAAGGTAGTGACGACGGCCGGACTGGTGTTCGCCGCCACCATGGCCTCGATGGTGGTCAGCGACCTTCGAATCATCGGCCAGATCGGCACCACCATCGGCCTGGGCCTATTGTTCGACACGGTGATCGTTCGCTCGTTCATGACGCCGTCAATCGCCGCCGTCCTGGGTCGATGGTTTTGGTGGCCGCAGCGGATTCGTCCGCGTCCGGCCAGCTTCCTGCTTCGCCCCTACGGGACCCGTATGCAGGTGCACTCTTTGCTGCATGAGGAGGATCCTTATGCGGGCGATGCAGCCGTACAGGATCCTGCAAAGCAACCGAGATAGTCGATCTATCCGACTGAGGTATCTGGAAACGGTGAACTCGATAGGCGGCACAGGCCGGAGAAATTCAAACCGCTTATTTGCCACGAGTGGTTCCGAGGTTGAACACCGTAAGGGCATTGCGAAATCGCCGGGAGCTTTTTTTGCTTCGTGCGATCGCATGATTTTCCTTAGGGTAATCGCCACTTCGACGACGCATTACGGACAGGAGATCGCTTGATGAAGGCAGTGATTTTGGCTGGCGGTCTCGGGACGCGGATTGCTGAGGAAACTAGTACAAAGCCCAAGCCGATGGTGGAGATCGGAGGTAAGCCGATCCTCTGGCACATAATGAAGTCTTACGGTGCGCATGGCATCAATGAGTTCATCGTTTGCTGTGGATACAAGGGCTTCATGATAAAAGAGTATTTCGCAAACTACTTTCTGCATATGTCGGATGTCACTTTCGACATGCGGAACAACGATATGCAAGTTCATCACAAGTACGCTGAGCCGTGGAAAGTAACGCTGGTGGACACCGGCGAAGACACAATGACCGGCGGACGATTGCGGCGCGTGCGCAGTTACGTCGAAAATGAAGAGGCCTTCTGTTTCACTTACGGCGATGGCGTTGCTGACATAGATATCTCCGCCCAGATTGCGTTCCACAGTTCTCATGGCAAGCTTGCTACGGTTACCGCTGTCCAGCCCCCCGGCCGCTATGGTGCGCTGGAGATGAATGACACGGTGGTGCGGGGGTTCATCGAAAAGCCTCAAGGCGATGGCGGGTGGATCAACGGGGGGTACTTCGTGTTATCACCCAAGGTGATTGACGTGATCGACGGGGACACTTCGTCGTGGGAGGGTGCACCATTGCAGACCCTGGCGAAGATGGGTGAGTTCCAGGCCTATCGGCACCGAGGTTTCTGGCAGCCAATGGACACGCTTCGTGACAAGCTTCTGCTTGAGGACCTGTGGCTGTCGGGGCAGGCTCCGTGGAAGGTCTGGACTTGAACTCCCGTCCCCTCGGTGCTGATCTCGCCGGCAAGCGCGTGTTCCTCACCGGTCACACAGGGTTCAAGGGCAGTTGGATGACGGCGCTGCTCAAGCGGTTGGGCTGCGACGTGTATGGCTATGCCCTTTCCCCAAAGGGAGAACCGAACCTGTTCGAATTGGCGTCGCTGCGCGAACTACTCGCCGGGGAAACGATTGCGGACATCCGCGATTCTTCTCAACTCGCGGAGTCTCTGCGGATCGCGCAGCCAGCTCTTGTGATTCACATGGCAGCCCAGGCGTTTGTGCGGCGCAGTTATGCTGAGCCGGCCGACACTTGGGGTGTCAACGTGATGGGGACGGTGAACCTCCTTGAAGCGGCGCGAACGGTTCCAGGTATTGCCGGCGTGGTGGTGGTCACGACCGATAAGTGCTACGAGAACCGTGGCTGGGAGTGGGGCTACCGGGAGAATGATCCCTTGGGCGGCCACGATCCCTACAGTGCCAGCAAGGCCGCAGCGGAACTCGTCGCGCAGAGTTATCGTCGCAGTTTCTTCCCATCGGGCGAGACCCTGGTAGCCACTGCCCGCGCCGGCAACGTGATCGGGGGAGGGGACTGGAGTGAAGACAGGCTGGTTGCCGATGCGGCAAAGGCGGCGGCTGGGGCCTATACACTTTCGGTGCGAAATCCCGGGGCAACCCGTCCCTGGCAGCATGTGCTGGATTGCCTGGGTGGTTACCTCACGTTGGCCTCAGCCCTGCTCGCCCGCGATGAGACCGCTGCGACGGCGTTCAATTTCGGTCCCGGTATTGGCGACAATGTCAGCGTGAGTGACTTTCTTACACGGTTGCAGCCACATTGGCCGGAACTGAATTGGGCTGTGGATGCCGAGGCTCCGCGTTCGGCGCTGCACGAGGCGTCGTACCTCTATCTCGACTCAGCGCGCGCCAGGAAACAATTGCTGTGGCGGCCCGTTTGGAGCCTGGACAAAGCGTTGGCGATGACTGCGACCTGGTACCGCGGCGTACAGTCCGACGCATCGTGCGCCGAATCTATGTTGAACAACCAGATCGAAGAGTTCGTTTCGTGACTATCGCCCGTTGTAGGTCCTGTGGAGCTCCGTTGTCACGCGTCGTCTGCGATCTTGGCTTGTCGCCGATCTCCAACGCATTCATCAAGCTCGAAGACGCAGCTAAAGGCGAGATGTTCTACCCCCTCAAGGCGTGCGTTTGCGAGATGTGCTGGCTCGTACAGTTGGAGAGCAGCCCCGACTCCTCGGCTCACTTCCATGACGATTACGTGTACTTTTCGTCCTTTTCCTCCGGATGGGTGGAGCACGCCCGTCAGTACGTCGAGGAAATGACCGAGCGATTCGAACTATCGGCCTCAAGCCGTGTGGTCGAACTGGCGAGCAATGACGGCTACTTGCTTCAGTTCTTCATCAAAGCGGGCATTGCGGCCCTTGGCATCGAGCCCACCGCGAACACCGCCGCGGCCGCGCGGGCAAAGGGCGTAGAGACTCGTGAAGCATTCTTCGGCCGTGATACGGCCCGCACGCTCGCATCCGAGGGGTTGCAAGCGGACCTCATTCTCGGCAACAACGTTCTGGCACATGTGCCCGACATCAACGATTTCGTTGGCGGCATGCCCCTCTTGCTGAACCCGCAAGGCGTAGTGACGCTTGAGTTTCCGCATCTGCTCAATCTGCTAGCCGAGAACCAGTTCGACACCATCTACCATGAGCACTACAGCTATCTGTCGCTGACCGCCCTGGTGCCGATCTTTGCCCGCTTCGCCCTGCGTGTCTTCGATGTCGAGACGCTGCCGACGCATGGCGGGAGTCTCAGGGTCTTCCTGTGTCACAGCTCGGCAGAGCACGCAGAAAGCCCTGCTGTCGCCGCCATGCTCGCCATTGAGCGCGATGAGGGGCTGGCTACCGGGGAGTGCTACGACGCGTTTGCAAACCGTGTCCCGGCTATTAAACGAGAGCTACTGGCTTTTCTCATCGAGGCGCGCAACGCGGGGAAATCGGTGGCCGGCTACGGCGCGGCCGCCAAGGGCAACACTCTGCTGAATTACTGCGGTGTACGTGAGGACATGGTGGCCTTCGTGGCAGACAAGAACCCCACGAAGCAGGGGCGTCTCCTGCCTGGATCCCGTATCCCGGTCGTGGATCCGTCGGCCATCATGGAACGCAAACCCGACTACCTCCTGATCCTGCCCTGGAATATCAAGTCAGAGATCATTGCTGAGTTGGCTGCGATTCGTAACTGGGGCGGCCGGTTTGTCGTTCCGATTCCGGCGTTAGAGGTCCTCCCTTGAAGTTCGTTGAGACGCCTCTTGCCGGCGCATTCATCGTGGAGATCGAGCGTCGGGAAGATGAGCGCGGCTTCTTCGCCCGTACGGTTTGTGTCGACGAGTTCGCCGCGGTGGGCCTGAACGGTGCTTTTGTTCAGCAGAGTATTTCTTGGAATCCGCATGCCGGAACGCTACGCGGTCTGCATTTTCAGGTAGCGCCACATGAGGAAGAGAAGCTGGTACGGGTGACGCGCGGCGCCATCTTCGACGTTATTGTCGACCTGAGAGCGGACTCTCCTACCTCCGGACGGACATGGTCCGTTGAACTGCCAGCCGAAAGTCATGCGGCTCTCTACATTCCAAAGGGTTTTGCGCATGGCTTCCAGACACTGGCCTCTGGAACCGAAGTGCTCTATGAAATGACGGTGCGGTTCCACCCCAATACCGCGCGCGGTATACGCTGGAATGATCCAGAGTTGGGGATTGCATGGCCTGTGACGACGAATGAGCGGCTGGTTAGTCAGCGCGACAACGATTTGCCAATGTTGGCGGCCTGGAAGACAGCGGGAAAATGAGCCGAATCTTTTACACAAAACCCTCGATCGGGGAACGCGAAGTTGCATATGCGACGGACGCTGCGGCGAATGGCTGGGGAGAGCGGTGCTATGAGTATATAGGCAAATTCGAGAGCGCATTCGCTGAGCATCTTGGCGTACGGCACGCGATCGCGACATCCAGCTGCACCGGTGCGCTCCATATGGGCCTTGCCGGCCTCGGGATTGGGCCTGGCGACGAGGTGATCTGTGCTGATATCAATTGGATCGCGTCGGTGGCTCCGGTTACATATCTGGGCGCGAAACCGGTACTTGTTGATATCCTCCCAGACACATGGTGCCTGGACCCTGCAAAAGTTGAGGCTGCAATAACATCGCGCACGAAAGCGATCCTTGCGGTACATATCTACGGCAATCTGTGCGATATGGACGCGCTGCTTGATATCGGCCGTTGTTATGCCATCCCGGTTGTGGAGGATGCCGCCGAGGCCATCGGGTCTCTTTGGCATGGCAATCGAGCTGGCTCCATGGGCGCCTTCGGGACCTTCTCATTTCACGGGACCAAGACGATCACCACAGGGGAGGGCGGAATGTTCGTGACGAACGACGACCTCGTCTATGAAAAGGTCCTCACCCTCTCCAATCATGGGCGGGCAAGAGGGCAAACGCGCCAATTCTGGCCAGACATGGTCGGCTTCAAATACAAAATGTCCAATGTTCAGGCAGCGATCGGGCTGGCACAAGTCGAGCGCATCGATGAACTGATCGCTCGAAAGCGAGAAATTTTCTCCATCTACGCTCGGGAATTGGCCGGACTACCCGTGACGATGAACCCCGAGGCGCCCGATACCGTAAATGGCTATTGGATGCCAAGCATGGTGATAGATAGGTCCGTCGACCTCGATCGTGACCTCATCT
>ERZ724503.1170-NODE-1170-length-12049-cov-3.925713_pt1 | contig 12049 bp, 11 predicted proteins | sample MGYA00376036_ERZ724503 | MGnify/ENA primary metagenome ERZ724503 (study PRJEB28724, sample SAMN07190885) | wastewater metagenome | isolation source: influent of sewage treatment plant in Hong Hong | place: Hong Kong | collected 2016-03-17 ...
GAAGGTCGGCTCGCCGCCCATGGTCAGGCGCACGTCGCCAGCGGTCAGCAGCTCGTCCACCCGCTGGCCGAGGGCGTCGACGGCGGCCCATTGGGTCTCGGTGTAGGGCTTGGTGACGCGGGGGTCCTCGTGCACCCGGCGCACGGTGTTGCTGAAGCTCATGGTCACCGACACCGGTGCGGTCGAGCCCGTGATCGGTGCCGCGGACGACGGGTGCGGGGTCGCCGACAAGGGAATATGGCCCTCGCCCGCGAACAGTCCCGAGGTGGGGTCGAGGCCGATCCAGCCCGCGCCGGGCACGAACACCTCGGCCCAGGCGTGCAGGTCGGTGAAGTCTTCGGCCGGGCCGCTGGGGCCGTCCAACGCTTCGACGTCTGAGCGCAGTTGCACCAGGTAGCCCGACACGAACCGCGCCGCCAGGCCGGCCTCGCGCAGCACCGACACCAGCACCCACGCCGAGTCGCGGCACGAGCCGAGCGCGTTGGCCAGGGTGGTGTCGGGGGTCTGCACGCCCGGTTCGAGCCGCACGGTGTAGGCGATGTCGGCCTGCAGGGCGGTGTTCACGGCGACCAGGAAGTCGACCATGCGGGGCCGGTCGTCGCCGGTCAGCCCGGCGTAGGCGTCGGTGATGTGCCGCTGCACCCACTCGCGCACCAGCGGGCCCGGGCCGGTGCCGCCCTCGTCGACCCGACGCAGGTAGGGCTCGAGGTCGGCGCGCAGGGCGTCGGGGTATTCGAAGGGGAAGCGCTCGGCGTAGGGCTCGAGAAAGAAGTCGAACGGGTTGATCACCGTCATGTCGGCCACCACGTCGACGGTGATGTCGAGTTCTTTCACCGGCTCGGGAAACACCAGCCGGGCCAGGTAGTTGCCGAACGGGTCCTGCTGCCAGTTGATGAAGTGGTTGCGTGGGCTCACCGTCAGCGAGTAGGCCGCGATGGGCGTGCGCGAGTGCGGCGCCGGCCGCAGCCGAACCGTGTGCGGAAACACCTCCACCGGTTCGGCGAAGGTGTACGTCGTGCGGTGTTCGAGCGCTACCCGGATCGTCACTCGAGTGAATCTAGTGGCCGAAACCGGCCCCGACATCAGGTTGGCCGGCACCGAAACGTCACTGAAACGCAGGTTGGCATACTCGGTAGCCTGTCCCGGTGGTGAATGACGATTCCGCGCCCTCCGACGCCCAGCCCGACCCGGTCGATCCGGACGGCGCGGCAGGCCAGGCCGAACCGCCCGAGGCCGCCGAAACCTCGACCCGGGCGGCGTTGCGCCGTCCACGGCTGTTGTGGATCGCCGCCGCCGTGCTGGTGGTGCTCGCCCTGATCGGCAGCATCGCGTGGGCGTTGCGGCCGCAGCCGGCGCAGAACGGCATCTCGTCGGCCACGCCGCAGCAGGCCGTCCGCGGCTTCTTGGACGCCCTGGCCGGCAGCGACGCCGACCGGGCGTTGCAGTTCGCGCTGACCAAGCCCACCGACACCGCGCTGCTCACCCGGGCGGTGCTCGAGTCGTCCAACAAGACCGGGCCGCTCACCGTGGTGAACGTGCCCGAGGTGGGCGGCAGCGGCACGGTGCAGGTGCCGGCCGAGGTCGGCATCGGCGACCACCGGGCCACCATCACCTTCTCAGTCGCCCAGACCGATGCCGGCTGGCGGCTGCAGCAGGTCACCTCGACGATCGACCCCGGCGCGTTGCCGGCCACGCTGGGGCCGACGCTGAACGGCCAGCCGCTCACCAACACCGCACACATCGAGGTCTTTCCGGGGTCGTACACCTTCGGTGAAGACGTCGACGAGATCACGCTGGCCGATCGACCAGTGCTTGTGGCGGCGGTGGGCGACGACGTCAAGGCCGGGCTCGAGCCCACGTTGACCAGCAAGGGTGTGAAGGCTGCGAACGCCATCGCCGAGAAGGCGGTCAAGGCGTGCATGGCCAAGCGCGACCCGAGCCCGCAGGGGTGCCCCAACAGCGTCACGGTGGCCGTGGGGCAGAAGCTCGACACCAAGTCGATCAAGTGGAACCTGGTGGGCAACCCCTGGAAGAACGCCACCTACACGTTGGACGTGGCCGACCCCACCCAGGCGCGGGGCGCCACCACGCTGAACTTCAGGTTTCGCTGCACGCTCACCCAGAACGGCGAGAAGTACATGGTCGATCAGAAGAACGAGGTGTCCGTGCGCTACATGCTGACCGTCACCGACCCCAGCGTGCCCGTTGTCTGGCAGCGCATCGCCTGACCTCGGGGCTGAGCCCCGCCGTGCGGTGGTGCTGGGTGGGGGAGGGCTCACCGGCATCGGCTGGACGGCGGCAGTGCTGGGCGAACTTCCACCGGTGCTGCCCGGGGCCGACCGGGTGATCGGAACCTCTGCCGGCGCGCTGTTGGCGGCGCGGTTGCTGAACGGCGGCGACCCTGCGGGCCTGCGTGGGTTCACCACTGAGTTGGCGGCGGCACGGCTTCGTCCGGCTGCCGTGGGCCGATTGTTGGCCGCCCAGGTCTGGCCCAGCCGCCGGCACGCGTTGCAGTGGCTGGGGCGGCGGTCCTCCGGGCCCACCGCGGTCAGCGAGGCTGCTTTCGTCGACCTGGTGGCACGGGCCATCGGCTATGCCGACTGGCCCCCGGCGCTGATCGTGGTGGCGGTGGATGCCCTCGCGGGCCGTCCGGCGTACTTCACGCCGCGCTCGGACGTTCCGCTGGCGCTGGCGGTCGCCGCGAGTTGCGCGATGCCCGGGGTGCTGCCCCCGGTGCACATCGAGGGGCGGGCGTTTCTGGACGGCGGACTGCGCTCCCCGGCCAACGCCGACCTGGCCAGCGGTTGCGACCGGGTGCTGGTGCTCGCCCCGCAGGGCCGCTCGGCGCGGGTGGTGCGTCGTCCGGAACATCAGGCGGCGAAGCTGCGCGACGCGGGCAGCGAGGCCGTGCTGCTGCAGGCAGGCATCGCAAGCCACTCGTCGATGTCGGCCGCAGCACTGCCAGCGGCCCGCGAGCGGGGCCAGCAGCAGGGTCGCGCAGCCCGCGACGCCGTCCAACACCTGTGGCGGTAGTTGGGGACGGTTCCCATCTCGCGCCAGGGCTCCACGGTCATCGCAGCGGGCGCCTGGATCTCGTGGGCGCGTGGGCTCAACAGGTTCTCGGCGGGCGGATTCGTTCCAAGGCAAGCCTGGAATGACGGGTGAGTCACCTTTGCGCTGGGACGGCGGGGGTGGCGCGAGTTGGGAACCGTCCCCATCTTGCGCCGGGACGGCGGGTGGCGCGAGTTAGGAACCGTCCCCATCTTGCGCCAGGGCTCGTTCAGATCGTTCCCCGTGCCGCGGCAGGGCGTGCGATTGATGATCGGTCAGCCACAACCGGTGCGCGGTGATCACCACGGCCAGCCAGGCCAGCCCCAGGCACCAGGCCGCCAGCACGTCGGTGAGCCAGTGATGGCCGAGATAGACCCGCGACAACCCCATCGAGATCGTGTACACCGCGCCGATGGTGATGGTGGCCACCCGGGCCAGCGTGTTGGTGAGGTGCGACACCAGCAGGTAGCAGAACATGCCGGTGATCACGATCGAGTTGAGCGTGTGCCCCGACGGAAACGACGCCGAGGTTTCGTACGGAGGCACGGCCAGCTCGTACGGCGGACGTGCCCGGTCGGTCAGCCGCTTGCCCACCACGGTCATCGCCAGCGATCCGCCGACGGCGATGAGCATCAGCACCAGCGGCGTCCAGCGGCGCCACCTCAGGCACACCGCGGCGATGGCGACGCCGGTGATGATAGTCATCCATAACGCGCCGCCCGAGTTGCTGAACGCGGCCACGAAGGTGGTGAACCCCGGTGTGCGCGAGGCCACCATGGCCTGCAGCACCGGCTCGTCCAACTGGGTGATGCCGTGCCCCGAGGTGACGGACTCATAGATCTCGCCCGCCAGCATGGTGGCCCCTACCGCGAGCACCGCGGCGACGCCGAGCAGGGTCAGCGCCGCCAGGTCGGTGTTGCGCAGCCGATCGGCCAACGCGGTGAACACCTCGCGCAGCCAGCGGCCGGGGCGGCTGCGCCACTGGGTCAGGTCGCGCGAGCCGATGGTCTTCTCGTCGGGCGACGGGCGCAGTGCGTGCATCGATCCAGTCTCTCAGCAGTTCCGGTGTGCACGGCAAGGCGTTACGCGCGAACGGCGATTGTGTCAGGCTGGGCGCGAGTGGCCAATGAAGGCCACCGCTGGCAAGGGCCGTCCGTAATGAGGAGGGGCATGTTCCGCAAGATCCTGGTCGCCAATCGTGGTGAGATCGCCGTACGCGCGTTTCGCGCCGCCACCGAATTGGGCGTCGGCACGGTGGCCGTCTTTCCCTACGAAGACCGCTTCGCCGAGTACCGGCTGAAGGCCGACGAGAGCTACCAGATCGGCGAGGTCGGCCACCCGGTGCGCGCCTACCTCGACGTGGACGGCATCATTCACGCCGCGCTCGAGGCCGAGGCCGACGCGATCTACCCCGGTTACGGCTTTCTGAGCGAGAACCCCGACCTGGCGCAGGCCTGTGAAGAGCACGGCATCACCTTCGTCGGCCCCGACCACACGATTCTCGAACTGACCGGTGACAAGGCCGCCGCCATCGCCGCCGCGCGCGCGGCCGGACTGCCCACGCTGAAGGGCAGCGACCCCTCGGACGACCCCGACACCCTGATCGCCGCCTCCGAAGAGATCGGCTTCCCGGTCTTCGTCAAGGCCGTCTCGGGCGGTGGTGGACGCGGCATGCGCCGGGTCGAGAACGCCGAGGCCCTGCCGGCGGCGCTGGCCGAGGCGATGCGCGAGGCCAAGGCCGCGTTCGGCGACTCGCGCATGTACCTCGAAGAAGCGGTGGTCGGCCCCCGGCACATCGAGGTGCAGATTCTCGCCGACACCCAGGGCAACGTGATTCACCTGTACGAGCGCGACTGTTCGGTGCAGCGGCGGCACCAGAAGGTGGTCGAACTGGCCCCGGCGCCCAACCTCGACCCGGCGCTGCGCGACGCGATCTGTGCCGACGCGGTGAAGTTCGCCCTCAGCATCGGTTACAAAAACGCGGGCACGGTCGAGTTTCTGCTCGGCGGCGACGGACGCTACGTCTTCATCGAGATGAACCCCCGCATTCAGGTCGAACACACCGTCACCGAAGAGGTCACCGACGTCGATCTGGTCAGCTCCCAGTTGCGCATCGCCGCCGGTGAGTCGCTGGCCGACCTGGGCCTGACCCAGGACGGCATTCACGTGCGCGGCCAGGCCCTGCAGTGCCGGGTGACCACCGAAGACCCCTCCAACGGCTTCAGGCCCGACACCGGACGGCTCTCGGTGTACCGAACCCCGGGCGGGGCCGGCGTGCGGCTCGACGGCGGCGTGGTGTTCGCCGGCGCCGAGGTGAGCGCCCACTTCGACTCGATGCTGGTGAAGCTGACCTGCCGCGGCCGTGACCTGGCCAGCGCCGCCCGACGGGCCTACCGGGCGCTCACCGAGTTTCGTATTCGGGGGGTGTCGACCAACATTCCGTTCTTGGAGGCGGTGATCACCGACCCCGATTTCTTGGCCGGACGGGCCACCACGTCGTTCATCGACGAACGGCCGCACCTGCTCAACCACCGGCTGCCCGGCGACCGTGGCACCAAACTGCTGACCTATCTGGCCGGGGTGTCGGTGAACCGGCCCAACGGCGAGCCGCGCACCACCCTGATCGCCCGCACCAAGCTGCCGGCACTCAGCCGGGGCGAGTTGAACGCCCCGCCGCCGCCGGGGTCGAAGCAACTGCTGATCGCGGACGGGCCGGAGCGGTTCGCGCAGGCGCTGCGCAACCAGACCGCCGTCGCGGTGACCGACACCACGTTTCGCGACGCCCACCAGAGCCTGCTGGCCACGCGGGTGCGCACCCGTGACCTGCTGCACGTGGCGCCCTACATCGCCCGCATGCTGCCCGGGTTGTTCTCGATGGAGTCGTGGGGCGGCGCCACCTACGACGTCACGCTGCGCTTCTTGAAGGAAGACCCGTGGGCACGGCTGGCGGCGTTCGCCGAAGCCATGCCCAACATTCCGCAACAGATGCTGCTGCGCGGCCGCAACACCGTGGGCTACACCCCCTACCCGCTGAAGGTGACCCGCGCCTTCGTGCACGAGGCGGCCCGCACCGGCTGCGACATCTTTCGCATCTTCGACGCGCTCAACAACATCGACCAGATCAAGCCGGCCATCGAGGCCGTGCGCGAAACCGACCACGGGGTCGCCGAGGCGGCGATCTGCTACACCGGCAACCTGACCAGCCCCGCCGAGACGCTCTACACCCTCGACTACTACCTGCGTTTCGCCGAGCAGTTGGTTCACGCCGGGGCGCACATTCTGGCGATCAAAGACATGGCCGGGCTGTTGCGGGCACCGGCGGCGGCGATTCTGGTGACGGCGCTGCGTGAGCGGTTCGACCTGCCGGTGCACCTGCACACCCACGACACCGCGGGGGGCCAGTTGGCCACGCTGCTGTCGGCCATCAACGCCGGTGTGGACGCCGTCGACGTCGCCTCCGCCGCCTGGGCCGGCACCACGTCGCAGGTGTCGATGTCGGCGCTGATCGCGGCCACCGACGACACCGAACGGGCCACCGGGTTGTCGCTCAAGGCCGCCACCGACCTGGAGCCGTACTTCGAGGCCGTCCGGCTGCTGTACGCGCCGTTCGAGTCGGGGCTGCCCGGCCCGACCGGACGCGTCTACAACCACGAGATTCCCGGCGGCCAGTTGTCGAACCTGCGTCAGCAGGCCATCGCGCTGGGCCTGGGGCATCGGTTCGAAGACATCGAGAACATGTACGCCGCGGCCAACCGCATTCTGGGCAACATCGTCAAGGTGACTCCGAGTTCGAAGGTGGTGGGCGACCTGGCCCTGGCCCTGGTGGGCGCCAACGCCGACCCCGCCGACTTCGAGGCCAATCCCGGCCGTTACGACATTCCGGCCTCGGTCATCGGGTTCTTGGGCGGCGAACTGGGCGACCCGCCCGGCGGCTGGCCCGAGCCGTTCCGCACCAAAGCCCTTGCCGGACGCACGATCAAGCCGGTCGAGACCGAACTGACCGCCGAGCAGGAGCAGGCCTTGGCCGACGACCCGCGGCGCACCCTCAACCGGCTGCTGTTTCCGGGCCCGGCCCGTGACTACGAAGACGCGGTGGACGAGTTCTCTGAGCTGTCGGTGCTGGCCACCCGCGAGTTTCTGCACGGGCTCGACGTTCACCAAGAGCACGAGGTCGAGATCGAGCGGGGCAAGAAGCTGCTGCTCGGGTTGGAGGCGATCGGCGAGCCCGACGAGCGCGGTTTCCGTCAGGTGGTCTGTTCGATCAACGGCCAGATTCGCATCGTGTCGGTGCGTGACTTCTCGGCCGAGTCGCACGTGGTGACGCGTGAGCGGGCTGACACCAGCAAGCCCGGCCAGGTGCCGGCGCCGTTCGCCGGGGTGGTGACCCTGACCGTCGAGGTGGGCGACGAGGTGCAGGCGGGCCAGCCGGTGGCGACCATCGAGGCGATGAAGATGGAGGCGGCCATCACCGCACCCGTCGCGGGCACGATCGAGCGCGTCGCGATCGGCCACGCGCAGGCCGTCGAGGGTGGCGACCTGCTGGTGGTGATCGCCTGATTGCCGGTTGAGCTCGTCGAAACCGGGTCTCGACACGCTCGACCAGCGGTTCGGGTGAGGTGTCGGTGAGTGGAGATCCCGGCGTCCGCGGGGGTGACGAAGTCGGCCAGCGGCGAGTCTGCGCGCTGCTCAGAACAGCGTGATGCCCGCCCGGGCGACCTTGAAGCCGTGCTTGCTGACCAGGCTGGCGCAGGTCATGCCCGAGCGTTCGCTGCGGCAGATGTAGTCGCCGTGCCGCAACGCCTTGTCGTACGGCAGGGTGGCCAGCGTCTGGCCGTCATACTTCACGAACGGAAACCCCGTGCCCTTCTGCCACGCCACCTGCGTGCTGCCCTTGACCGGCATCGTGGACGGGTCGCCGCTGCAGAACCAGCTCGCCCCGTCTGTGGTGACATTCACGCCCGTCACGTCGAGCTGCTCCTCTGGGCAGATCTGCTCGGTGGTCGGCTGCTGACCTTTGTAGCCGTCGAACGGAATGTGGCACAACGCGTAGTCGGCCGCCATGCCGCACCAGATGCCACCCGAGGGCGAAGCGAAGTCGACCTGGGTGAACTTGACCACGTTCAAGGCGCCGGTGGTCGACGGCACGGCCGGTGTGGACGGGTTCGACGGCGGCGACACCGGGGTCTCGGACGACGACGAAGAGGGGCTGGTCGACACCGCCGGGGGCCTGTTGTCGGGTGGAATCGTGCGTACGCTCGGCGTTGGCCTCGAAGTGCCGGCGCAGCCGCTGACCAGCACGACCAGCACGACCAGCACGACCATCAGTCGGCGACGCATGGCGCTCCCTTCATCGGGTGTCGAGAGCATCGTGTCACCGGTCGGGCCGTTGCGCACTTGTCGCGGCCGATCAGGCGGCCCCTGTACCAGCAGCACCTCGAACAACCGCCGAAGGGCGCCGAGCTGCCGGCGCATGTGGCCGGGGTCGCCGGTGGCCCGGCACAGAATGAACGCGCCCTCGAAGGTGACGAACACGTGGTCGGCCAGGGCTTCGGCGTCCAGGTCGGAATCGGGCGGCAGTGCCGCCCGCAGCAGGTCGGCGATGGCCTCGCGTCAGGCCACGATGGCGGCGGTGATCTGGCTGGCCCGTTCGGCCGGGTCGTCGGTGTCGGACCAGGCCGAGCTCGACCGGGTGAACACGGCGGCCATGCAGTTTCTGCGCGAGATCGCGAACGAGTGGCGAGACCGCGTGCCGCACGTGCTGGTCGTGGGCATGGTGGGGCCTCGCGGCGACGGCTACCTGGCCAGTGACGCCGAGCCGTCCGAAGCAGCGGCGTACCACCTGCCGCAGGTGCGGTCGCTGGCCGACGGCGGGGCGGACCTGATCACCGCCTACACCCTCACCGGAATCGGCGAGGCGGCCGGGGTTGCGTTCGCCGCTCGCGAAGTGGGTCTGCCGGTCGGCATCGGGTTCACCGTCGAGGCCGATGGACGGCTGCCCGACGGCACCCCACTGGCCGACGCCATCGCCGCCGTCGACGCGGTCTGCCCGCCGACCCACTACGCGGTGAACTGCGCCCACCCCACGCACATCGAGCCCGGTCTGGCCGACGCGCCGACGCAGTTGCAGCGCATCGCGGTGGTGCGGGCGAACGCGTCCCAACTCAGCCACGCCGAGCTCGACGAGGCCGACGAGCTCGACGACGGCGACCCGGTGGCGTTGGCGGCCGCCGTGACGCAACTGCGTGACCGGCTGCCGGGGCTGCGGGTGATCGGCGGCTGCTGCGGTACGGACGTTCGGCACATCGCGGCCATGTGGGGCCTGTCGGCCTGATTCGAGCGTCCCCCGCATTGGTACTACTATTCCCATCGGATTTATAGGGATTGCTCGCGGACGGCGCTCCCGTCCGCTAGCGTCGCAATCGACCCATCCAGAGCGGCCGAGAGATCTGGCTCACCGACGCCGCAGCAACCCGTCAGGGTGCTCCCGCCAGAAACGATGGAGGTAGGCCATGATCATCGATCCCTTCGGTCGGCTCGTCCGGCGTTGTCGTCGTGGCTGGTGTTGTCGTCTCTGACGCAGCACACCGCCAACGACCCGCCCAAACCTCGTTCGACCAGGAGAAACCCATGACCATCACTGCGCCCACGCCTGCCCTGAACCGTTCTCGAACCCCTGATCCCTCTCTCGTCGCCCTGCTGCAACGCGTGGTCGACGACTGCGATCGGTGGCTGCCGCTTGTTCGGTTCGACACCGACGAGCGCTACTGGGTGCGCCTCGACGTGCCTGAAGACGTGGACGTGTGGCTGCTCACCTGGACCACCGCCCAGGGCACCGAACTGCATGATCACGGCGACTCCGAGGCCGCCTTCGCGGTGATCAGCGGCGTGCTGAGCGAGACCAGGGTGCGCGACGACGAACTGGTGGTGCTTGAGCGGCGGCCCGGTGCGGTGGTGTCTGTGCTGCCCGGCGAGCTGCACGACGTGCGCAACGAGCTGCCCGAGCCGGCGATCAGCATTCACGCCTACTCGCCCCGGTTGGCGACGATGACGTTCTACAGTTTCGGCGACGGACGAGCCACGCCGGTGCGTACCGTGCATGGCGACGTACCGGAGGTCGACTGAGTGCCCGACATCGAGAGCGTGGTGGCGCAGGCCCGTGCGGGGATCGTCCGGGTCACGGCTGACGAGCTGGCCGCACGGCTGGCGGCGGGCGCGTGGGTGATCGACATCCGTCCGGTCGACCGGCGCGAGGCCGCCGGCCACATTCCAGGGGCGGTGGTGGTCGATCGCCTGGTGCTCGAGTGGCGACTCGACCCGACGTCTGCCCACCGCATGCGACCCGGCCCCGCGCTCACCGACGAGGTCTACGTCGTCTGCAACGAGGGCTACTCGTCGAGCCTGGCCGCGCGCGATCTGAGTGCGCTCGGGTTCACCCGGGCAGGCGACCTGATCGACGGGTTCGACGGCTGGCGCGGGGCCGGCCTACCGGTGGTGGCCGAGCCGACCCGGTACGTGCGCTGAGTGCCCTGGTCGCTGGTGACCCCGACCCGGCCTGGACGTCATCCCGACGAGCGCGGGGGTCTCGCGACTGTTGGTGGTCGCGTCGGGAGATCCCGGGGCAAGCCCGGGATGACGGTGGTCGATTGACGGCCAACTGACAGGTCTTCGTAACCCGCAATTAACCTGCGAGTGCGAGAGTTCGAACCCAGGCTGCCCACAGTCACGGCTGTACAAGGAGGTTCAGATGGCTTCTCGTCACGTGTTGTTCGTCTGCACGCACAACGCCGGCCGATCGCAAATGGCCGCGGCGTTGCTCGCGCACCTCGGTGGCCCTTCGTTCGTCGTCGATTCCGCCGGCACGGCACCGGCCGACGCGCTCAACCCCGCGGTGGTGGCGGCGATGCTCGAGGTGGGCATCGACCTGCGCGACAATGAGCCCACCCTGCTGACCCCCGAGGCGTTGCATGAGGCCGACCTGGTGATCACCCTCGGCGTCGACAGCGCGGAGCTGCCCGGCAGCCACTACATCGACTGGGACTTTCCCGATCCGGCGGGTAGCCGGCTCGAGACCGTGCGGCCGATCAGGGACGCCATCAAAGCGCGCGTGCTGGCGTTGATCGGCGAGCTGAACTCACCGGCCGCGGCCTGAGGAGGGCTGCACGGCGCGCTTGCTATCGCCGGACAGTTTGAGCCCCACCATGGCGGCGACGAGCACGAACAACAGCGCCGCCCGCACCGGCCCGAGCGGGTCGTCGAATGCCACCACGCCGACGATCACGGTGCCGACGGCGCCGATGCCCGTCCAGATCGCGTAGGCCAGGCCCAGCGGAATCGTCCTGATCGCCTTCGCCAGGCACTCGAAGCTGACGATCGCGCAACCCAGAAACAGCCACAGGTACTGCGGATCGTGCTGCTCGAGCTTCAGCCCGGTGGTCATGCCGATCTCGAAGACGCCGGCCAGCAACAACCACAACCAGGCGCTCATGCCAGCACCTTCAGCCCCACGATGGCCAGCAGCACCACGCCGAGCAGGCCCAGCGTCGCGGGCTTGAGCCGCTCGCCGAACGCCAACGCACCGACCAGCACGGTGCCGATGGCGCCGATGCCCGTCCAGACCGCGTAAGCCGTGCCCAGGGGAATGCTCTGCAGCGCTTGGGAAAGAAGCGTGAAGCTGATGCCGGCGCAGATCAGAAACGGCACGATGAACCCCTTGCTGCGCTCCTCGAGCTTGAGGCAGGTGGTGAAACCCACCTCGAACAGACCGGCGAACGCCAGGGTGAGCCAGGGATCCATGCCGCCCCCTTATTTCGCACGAATGGGTTAAAACCTTTGTAGCACGATCGTGCGATCTAAGGCAAGATCGCACGATCGTGCTACAACTGAGGCGTGCCGAGAGTGGTGGACCACGAGCGCCGACGCGCCGAGTTGATCGACGTCGTGTGGCAGTTGATCGTCGAGGACGGCCTGCCGGGCATCACGATTCGGCGAGTGGCCGAGC
>ERZ724503.1176-NODE-1176-length-12017-cov-11.161261_pt1 | contig 12017 bp, 13 predicted proteins | sample MGYA00376036_ERZ724503 | MGnify/ENA primary metagenome ERZ724503 (study PRJEB28724, sample SAMN07190885) | wastewater metagenome | isolation source: influent of sewage treatment plant in Hong Hong | place: Hong Kong | collected 2016-03-17 ...
TTGTAGATATTTTATTTAATAATATTAAGAAAAAAGTTGAAGAAAAAGATATAAATATTTCTTTAACACAAAATGCAAAAGAGTATATTGCAAAAATAGGATTTGATCCAATTTATGGAGCAAGACCTCTAAAAAGAGCCATTTATGAAATAGTTGAGGACAAATTAGCTGACTTAATTTTAGAAGATAAAATAGGTGAAGGAAGTAATATTGAATTTGATGTTCAAGATGAAGAAGTAATAGTTAAGATCAACTAAAGATTTTTTAAGCTAAATTTAACTATAATCTCCAACTTATTTAGTGAATATAGAGGAAATCTAAAATGAAAAGAACGTATCAACCACATAATACTCCAAGAAAAAGAACTCACGGGTTCAGAGTAAGAATGGCTACTAAAAATGGTAGAAGAGTTATTAATGCAAGAAGAGCTAAAGGTAGACATAAATTAGCTGTTTAAACAAAGAACATCGACTTAATAGTCCAAGAGACTTTAATAGACTATATAAAAGCGGCAAAAGATGGCATACTACCAGCTTTGTCGCTTTTTTTAGTTCTAGCTCTACAATAAAAGCTGCTTTTGTTACTTCGAAAAAGGTTGGTAATGCAGTAAATAGAAATAAAGCAAGACGAAGAATGCGTGCTTTATTTGCTTCTTATGAAAAACAATTACTGATTGGTAATTATATCTTTGTTGCAAAAATAGAATTACATGAAAAAAATTTTCTACAGTTAAAGAAAGATTTTGATTTTGCTTTAAAAAGGTTAGAAGTTTTAAAATGAAATCTGTTTTTAAATATTTAATAAGGTTCTACCAAAAATATTTAACAATTTTATCATTTGGTTCGTGTAGATATTATCCAACTTGTTCCCAATATGCTTTGTGGCAATTAGACAATAATACTTTTTTTAAGGCGATTTATTTTACAATAACGCGAATATTAAAGTGTAACCAACTTTTTGATGGTGGATTTAATTATCCAGTTATAAATAAGTTGAAAACTAATCAAAATATCAATTTTGGAAAAATCAAAATAAAATATTGGTATATTCCATTGAAAAATGGTAAGTATTTAGTAGTAAAGAATCGGGAGTGGAAAAAGAAGAATGAACAACATGAATCAAAATAACGGTATGCAAAAACGAATGTTAATTATGACATTAGTAGTTTTTGTATTTTTTATAGCTTATGAATTTTTGTATATAAAACCAAAACAAGAAGCTAAAGCAGCACTTGCAAAACAAGAGCAAGTACAAAAACAAAATGCAGCTCCTGAAGTTAATCCTTTGAACACAACAAATGTTGATGCTTCATCTGATACATCAAAATCAGTTACTGTTTTACCTTCAAAAACTGTATCAAGCTCTGAAATAGTTTCTGTAATTAAAACTGCAAAAAATATTATAGAAATTGATAATTTAGGTAGAGTTGCTCAGGTAACACTTTTGGAAGATAAGTATAAAGATGATAAAGGTAATCAAATAAAATTATTTGAATCTAATCAATTAAGACCATTAGAAGTTAGATTTGCTGATGTAAATTTAAACAGTGAAGCATTTAAAGTTTTTGTAGTTCCAAGCTCTTCAAGTATTGATGCAACAAGTTCTAAACAAGAGTTAGTATTAACTCAAAATTTAAGTGGTACAGTTTTAACTAAAAAATTAACTATTTATCCTGATGGGCATTATGATTTAAATGTTAGCTCTACAAATGAAAAGCAGTTTTTTATTACAAATGGATTTAGACCAAATGTATTAGCTGATATGTATGCAGTTCATGGATTTATTTCTAAATTAAATGATAATACATTAAAAACTATTGAAGATGGTCAATTAGATAAAAATGACAGTATAACAGGAGTTAAATTTATTTCAAGTTTTGATAGATATTATGCAACTATAATTTATAATTTTGAGAAATCATTAGCTATTACTTTAATGCCAGATTCTTCTTCTAATCCTCAAGCGTTTATTCATGTACAAGATAATATAGCTTTTTCAGGTTTAATGGGACCAAAAAATCATAAAGATTTAGAGGCTTTAAATCCTGAATTAATAGATGTTATTGATTATGGATGGTTTACATTTATTGCAAAACCAATGTTTTTGTTATTACAATTTATTCAATCTTATATTGGAAACTGGGGTTGGACGATAGTTATCTTAACTATTTTAATTAAATTAGTTTTATATCCTTTATCTTATAAAGGTATGATGTCTATGCAAAAACTAAAAGATTTAGCACCAAAAATGAAAGAGATTCAAGCTAAATATAAAGATGACAAGCAAAAACAATCTATGCACATGATGGAACTTTATAAAAAACATGGTGCAAATCCAATGGGAGGATGTTTACCATTAGTTTTACAAATCCCAGTATTTTTTGCAATATATAGAGTTTTATTAAATGCTATTGAGTTAAAGGGAGCAGATTGGATTTTATGGGTGCAAGATTTAGCTGAAATGGACCCATATTTTGTTTTACCAATTTTAATGGGTATTACAATGTTTGTACAACAAAAAATTACACCAAATAGTATGCAAGATGAAATACAAAAGAAAATATTCCAATTTTTACCAGTTATTTTTACATTCTTCTTTTTATGGTTCCCTGCAGGTTTAACATTGTATTGGTTTATAAATAATTTATTTACAATCGGACAACAATATTATATAAACAGTGTATTTGAAAGAAAAAGAGCTGAGAAAAAATAGGAACTTAATATGAAAAAGTTTGAAGCAAATTGTTTAGAAAAAGTTTATGAATTAGCCACCGCAGAATATAATTGTTCTATTACGCAATTAGATATTGAAATTATCCAACAACCAAGTAAAGGATTTCTTGGTTTTGGTAAAAAAAATGCAATAATACAAGTATGTTTTAAAGACAAATGTAAGGTATATGTTCAAGAAACAAAGATTTTTAGGAATAAAGATGTTCAAATTCAGGAAGTTTCTGAAAGAATAGAATATTCACATAAAAAAGAAGAGAAATATAATTTACAAAAAGAAGAAAAAAAAGAACCTGTATGTAATGTTCCTAAAATGGAATCTAAAGATAAAATTTTTGATAAATTTTATCATGAAGAATTATCTCAAAATGAGATTTCTAAAATAATTATTAAAAAAGATAAAGAAAAAATTTTAGCTGAAGTAAAAGAGGGAATTAGTTTATTATTTGATAACACCTGTTATAAACTTGATAAAATAAATGTTGAATTTTACGATGAAGAGACTTTGTATATAGAGTTTTTAGGTGAAGATTCTGCTTTATTGATTGGTAAAGAGGGTTATAGATATAAAGCTTTATCATATATTTTATTTAATTGGATAAATGAAAAATATGGTTTGATGCTAAGACTTGAAGTTGCACAGTTTCTGAAAAATCAAGAAGAAGCAATTTATACATATCTTGAACCAATAATTGAAATTGTAAAAGAGAAGGGTACATTTAAAACTAAACCTCTTGATGGTATTTTAGTTCATATTGCATTAAAAAGATTAAGAGAAGAGTTTCCTGATAAATATGTTGCTGTTAAGACAAACATAAGAGGCGATAAATATGTACTTATAAATGAGTATAGAGCAAGAGAAATTTAATCTTGTTTGATGATGCTACAATAGTTGCAATCGCAACAGCCAATGGAATAGGTTCAATTTCAATAGTTAGAATTTCTGGAGTTAATTCTCTTGAAATTGCTACAAAAATTTCAAAAAAAACAACTTTTCAACCTAGACTTGCAACGCTAACTTCATTATATGATACAAATAATGAAGTAATAGATGAAGCATTGATTTTATATTTTAAAGCACCTTTTTCATTTACTGGTGAAGATGTAGTTGAGTTTCAATGTCATGGTGGAGTTGCTATTGCAAATATGATTGTTAATGAAGCTTTAAAACATGGAGCAAGAATTGCAAATCCAGGAGAATTTTCGAAACGAGCTTTTTTTAATAATAAAATAGATTTAACAAAAGCAGAAGCAATTTCAAAAATTATTGAAGCAAGAAGTGAAGATGCTGTAAAACTATTAGCAAGACAACTAAAGGGTGAATTGACTAATTTTGTAAATGAAATAAGAGAAGATTTACTTTTTATGCTAGCTTATACTGAAGTTTCGATTGATTATGCAGAAGATGATTTACCAAGTGATATTTTTGAACAAATAAAAAATAAAATGGGGAAAATCATACTTAAATTGTCGAATACATTGGAAGCTAGTTGTAGAAGGGAAGGAATGATTGAAGGTTTTAAAGTAGCAATTATTGGAAAACCAAATGTTGGAAAATCTTCACTTTTAAATAAGCTTTTAAACTATGATAGAGCAATTATTTCTGATATTGCAGGAACAACAAGAGATACAATAGAAGAGTCTGTAAAAATTGGAACTCATATAATAAAAATTGTAGATACAGCTGGAATTAGAGATGCAAGTGATGTTATAGAAAAAATAGGAATAGAAAAATCAATTCAAGCAATAAATGAAGCAGATATTGTAATAGCTTTATTTGATAATAGTAAAATTTGTGATGATGAAGATGAAAAAATTATAGAGTTAATTAATGAAAATTCAAATAAACAAATTTTAAAAGTTTTAAATAAATCAGATTTAAAAAATCTTTTTGATAAAACAAAAATAGATGATTTTATTGAGTTATCAACAAAAGAAGATATTAATCCTTTGATTAAAAAAGTAGAGCTAATATTAGATTCGAATACTCATAGTGATGAGATGACACTTATTTCAAAAAGACAAATTATCTCTGTAGAAAATACACTTTATAATATAAACTTGTCTAAAAATCCACTTGATTCTGGTGAATTAGAATTTTTTGCTCATTATATAACTGAAGCATTAGAACAAATCTCATCAATTACAAGACCTTATGAAAATGATGAGATGCTAGATGTTATGTTTGGTGAATTTTGCTTAGGTAAATAGTTTTTATAACAAATATCAAGGATAATATAAATGAAAAAATGTTTTTTATTAATTTTAGTATTAATAAGTTTTGGAATTACAAGCTTGTTTGCAGACCAATGGGATGGTTTTTTTAAAGCAACAGGTTTCCCAAGAAAAGTTATTGATAATGGTTCAGTTATAAAAGGAAAATTATATGATGCAACTATTACATATCAAATTTCTAATAATGATGGAATTAAAGGAAATTTTGAGAATAATGATAGTGCAAAAGTAACTGTTACAAACAAAAAAGGAAAAGTGGTTTCAACAAAAAAGTTTATGACAGCTACAGAACTTAGAACTTGGGCAAGAGAAAATTTCACAGATATTCTCTCTTCTATAATTGGAGACAATCCTCAAATAACATCTGAAAATATAAAAGAATTAACTCAGTTGGCTGCAGTAGTTCTTTTAAATAAAGATTTAAATTAAGTAGTAGATTTACTACTTATTTGGAGCTTCATAAGATATTAATTTTGCATTTTCTTTGCAAATATCAATCCATGAATCACAATCAAAATCTATTTCCATAACTGCACCCATTTGGAATTTTTCTTTAAATCCTACAAGTGTAATTGCAAGTGCTGTCAAAGATGGATTATGTCCTACAAGTAACATAGAATCAACTGTATCAAATGTATAACTTATAGTCTCTAATAGTTCATTTACAAAAGCCATGTATAAAACTTCATTTAACATTATAGTTTTTTTATAATTTAATGCTTCCGCAAATATTTCAGCAGTTTTTTTTGTTCTTAATGCAGGACTTGAAACTATCAAATCAACTGGTAGATTTTTTGAAGCAAATTGTTGAGCCATATTTTTGGCATCATTAATACCTTCAGGACTTAATACCCTATCATAATCATCACGCTCAATTTGTTCATCTTCTTTTTGAGCATGTCTTACAATATAAAGTTTTTTCATTTTACTCTCTTGCATAAAAAATAATAGACCATTGTAGGTTTTTTTTGCTTTTTTTTTTATAAAATTTATACTGAATTAGTTAATTTAGCAACAAGAAAAATTAGATATAATACAAAAATAAATTTATTGAGAATAAAAAGGAAATTTAAATGTTGAAAATTATTTCACTAGCTACAGCTAGTTTTTTTATTATAGGTTGTTCATCAAAACAAGTAGATACTGGACCAAAATATAGTGTTGATATTATTAAAAAAAATGATGGATATATTATTAAACCATTACAATATACTTCTGCAAAATTAATTTCTGGTATAAAAAATTTAAATAATGATTCTACTCCTATTATTCTAGGGACAGATAATTGTAGAATTTTGGGAGAAGCAAAATCAACTGATAAATATGTTGCAAATGCAAAAATTTCAAAAATTAATTGTACTATAGATGGAGTTGAATACGAATCAAGAGATATAAAAGCTTGGTTAATGAAAGATAATTATGTAGGAATTGATTTATCTAAAAAAGAAGTTGAAAAAAGAGATGACCAAAAAATAAATGAAATGGATAATAAACAGAGCTTATATGGATTAACTCCTGGTCAAGAAGTGAAAATTTTTATTGAAGAAGGAAGTCTAAATAAACTTTAGATTTATTTTAATAAAAATAATATTTAGAAAGGGGAATATTCTTTCTAAATATCCTTATATTTATATCTCAAATTAATCTTCTTATTGTATAATTTCTGCTTTATTTTATAAGCATTTATTTAAATGTGATTTCCAAATTAGGTTGTATAATGAAGTTTTTATTTACTTTTTTGTGTTTTATTTTTATTCCCGTTTCCGTTTTTTCAAGTACTACAGATATTTTTCATAGTATGGAAAAAGATTTAGATTCATTCATTATTAAAGATTTAAATAATAAAAGAATGTTATTTTCAAAAGATGAGAATCAGTCAGCAAGACCAGCTAGTTTAACAAAAATAATGACAGCTATACTCGCAATAGAAAGTGGAAGAATGAATAATGTAGTTACAATTACTTCTGAAATGAAAAGAGTTGAACCAACTATTGCAAATTTCAAAGTAGGAGAAAAATTTTATTTAAAAGACTTAGTTCATGCAGCATTAATTAAATCTGCAAATGATGCAGCAACTGCAATAGCAATTTATTTAGGAAATGGAAACAAACAGCTTTTTGTAAATATGATGAATTTAAAAGCTAGAAAATTAGGTATGTTAAATACAAATTTTACAAATCCTTGTGGTTTTGATTTGGGAAATCATAAAACAACAGCAAAAGATTTATTGATTCTTACAGAATATTCTATAAGAAATCCAGTATTTAATTCAATAGTTAAATTGGATAAATACTCTTTTAATGCACTAAATACAAATTCAAGATATGTGGTTAGTTCAAGCAATAAACTCTTAAAACTTGACCCTTATGTTATTGGTGTTAAAACAGGTTTTACAAATAAAGCTGGAGCTTGTTTAATCGCAAGAGCAAAAAAAGGCAATCAAGATGTTCTAATGGTAATGTTAAATGCTAGTAACAGATGGCCTAATGCAAAAAAAGCCTTAGATGCAGTTATAAATTAAGTAATAAAAAAAGCAACCCTTAACCAAAGAGTTGCTTTAAGTTGAAAGTATATATAAAAAACTTTAAATAAATCTTTATTTAGAGTAAACCTTCTTAATATTTTCCATTTTAGATGACATATTTAGTAAAACCATATCAGCAAGTACCAAAGCCATCATAGATTCAGCTACAACACTACCACGTACTGCTACACAAGGGTCATGTCTTCCTTTTAATGAACAATTTACTTCATTTCCATGAACATCGATAGTCTCTTGTTCTATAAAAATAGATGGTGTTGCTTTAAAATAAACTTTTACATTTATATCATCACCATTTGAAATCCCACCAAGAATTCCACCACTATGGTTCGTTTTAAAACCATTTTTTCTTATTTGGTCATTGTTGTCATAACCTTTTACTTTTGATGCAATTATTCCATCACCAATTTCTACAGCTTTTACAGCATTTATTCCCATCATAGCATTTGCAATTTGAGAATCTAGTTTAAAGTATAGCGGTTCACCAAGACCTATAGGAGCATTTTTTACATTTATTAAAGCAACTCCACCAACACTATTATGAGAGTTTTTAGCTTCTAAAATAGCATTTTTTTGAGCTTTTTCAACACTCTTATCAAGTGCAAAAATTTCAGAATCAGCAACGCTTGAAAAATCAAACTCATTTGCACTAATGCCATCTATTTCACAAATTCCACTTTGAACTTTAATATCAAGCTCTTTTAGCATAAGTTTAGCAATAGCACCAGCAGCAACTCTAGCAGCTGTTTCTCTAGCACTACTTCTTCCTCCACCTCTATAGTCTCTAATTCCATATTTATTAAAATAAGTAAAATCAGCATGACCAGGTCTAAACAAATCTTTTACATTTGAGTAGTCACTACTTTTTTGATTTTCATTAAAAATTACCATTGAAATTGAAGTTCCAGTTGTAATTCCTTCAAAAACTCCAGATAAAATTTCTACTACATCGCCTTCTTTTCTCGCTGTTGCATATTTATTTTGTCCAGGTTTTCTTCTATTCATTTCATTTTGAATAAATTCTTCATCTATTTTAATTCCAGCTGGAACACCATCAACTATGCAACCAAGAGCTTTTCCATGAGATTCACCAAATGTTGTGAATCTAAATCTATGACCAAATGTATTCATATATGAGTATCTTCCCCTCTTAGTTTATCAATGGCTATTTTTGCCACTGCTTGTTGTGCTAGTTTTTTACTTTTCCCACTAGCTTTTCCATAGCAAATACTATCAATCCAAATAGATACTTCAAACTCTTTTTTATGATCAGGTCCATAAGAACCTTCTATTTTATATTCTGGAATCGAAGCAAATTTTGCTTGAGTTATCTCTTGTAAAGCAGTTTTATAATCACTAAATAAAACATCAAGATTAATCTTGTCATAAGATTTTTCAAGTAAATCTAAAATTATTGGTTTTAAAATTTCAAGACCAGATTCTAAGTAAATAGCACCCATAATTGCTTCAAAGGCATCAGATAAAATAGAAGCTTTTGTTCTTCCTTTATTTCTTTCTTCAGCTGTTGAAATAAATATAAAATCTCCAAGTTTTATTTCGTTTGCAAGTCTAGTAAATCCAGTTTCATTTACTAAAGATGCTCTTATTTTTGATAATTCACCTTCATTTGATTTTGGAAATTTTAAAAACAAATATTCTCCTACAATCAAATTTAATACCGCATCACCTAGAAATTCTAGTCTTTCATTGTTGTAGGGTTTTTTATAGCTTTTATGAGTAAGTGCTTCGATTATCAGGTCTTTATTCTTAAACTGATAAGCCAAACACTTCTCTAATTTTGAGTAATCATTCATATAATTCCTTTTTTTTATTTTTAGAGAGGTACAAGTATATCACATCTTTTATTATTGTAAAGATTGATTCATAATATAAAGGGATTTAGTTAATCTATGTTTTACATTTAAACTTAAAATAGTGTGACAATGTGGACATCTAGTATCAAACACTGGATGAGAATGTTTGCAAGATGTACAAACAAATTCAAAATCTAATGAAGCATTTATTTTATGTTCATGTTTATTTAATAAAATTAAAATATCAAAATCAAAATCTCCACTATGTTCTAAACTATTTAAATAACCCTTCGCATTGTATAATTCAACCAAAAACTGATTATTTACAACTTTGTCAAAATCAATGTCATTTTCATTTAGATACCACATAATGTCCATATATTTTGAACAGTCAAATTCAGATATATGTTCCCAAAAAAATATTTTATTAAATCGAATTAAAAATGAAACAAATATTCTTTCAATGATTTTGTTTTCTTTAAAAATTTCATATAAAAGATCAGTTTTATTTGTTGGTGTGAATGAAGAATCATTTAAAATAATTAGTGAATCTAAATAAATTTTAGTAATTTTCATATCTTCATCTAATTCTTCTAAACAATCAGTTGTCTCTTGTGCTTTTTTAAAATCTTTCATTTTTTCATAAACTAATAAAAGTAGTGTTAATACATTTTTATTCCTTGGAGAAAATTTTAGGATTCTTAAAAATACCTCTTTAGATCTTTGTAAAAAACCACCTTTAAAATAAGTAGTCCCTAAAAGTTCTAGTAATTCTTCTTTTTTTACTCTATCATTTACAACTTCAAGTAGAGCAAGATATACTGAAATTGCTTTATTATAGTCTCCTTTTATCAAGTATGAACTAGCTAAAAGTAAAATAGAATCAAAAGGAAGATTATATGTTTTATATAAGTTTACATAGTCCTCTTCTTTTAATTTTCCTAATTCAAATCTTACTGATAACTCTCTATAATCCTTTCTAGCTTCTTTTTCTTTATAAATATTGAAAGAGTAAGTAATAAATGAAATTATAAAAACAAGTGCAACAAGTAAAATGACTCCAAATAATGGATCTCTATATTCTAAAATTATATTATCCAAATAAAAAACCTTAATTATTTAATATCGTTTGAAGTAGATGTTAGCATAAAAGTACATATAAAATAATAAAAGGGTATAATATACTTATGATAAAAAAAGAATCTATTGAAAGCCTTAGAAATCATCTTGATGTTGTTGATGTTATTTCTCAATTTTTGGAACTAAAAAAAACAGGTGCAAATTTTAAAGCTTGTTGTCCATTCCATGGAGAGAGCACACCATCTTTTGTTGTAAGTCCAGCAAAGCAAATATATCATTGTTTTGGATGTGGAGTAGGTGGAGATTCTATAAAATTTGTTATGGAATATGAAAAATTATCATATCCTGAAACAATAGAAAAATTAGCTTCAATGTATAATTTTAATTTAGACTACGAAAATAGTACGGAAAAAAAACAAGATACAAAGATTTTAGAAGAGATAAATAAATATTATCAAAAACTTTTTGTAAGCAACGAAAATGTAAAAGAGTATATTCACAAAAGAGGAATTTCTGAATTTTCAGTTGAAAAATTTGAAATAGGGTATGCACCAATTTCATCTGATACTATAAACTTTTTAAAATCAAATCATTATAACTTAAATGATGCAATAGATTTAGGTGTTATAGATAATGGAACAAATGGCTTATATTCAAGATTTATAGAAAGAATTACTTTTCCTATTTATTCAATAAATGGAAAACTTGTAGGCTTTGGTGGAAGAACTATTACTGGACATAATGCAAAATATGTAAACTCTCCTCAAACTAAACTTTTTAATAAATCAAGACTTTTATATGGTTACCATTTAGCAAAAGAACAAATATATAAAAAAAATCGAATAATAGTTTGTGAAGGTTATTTAGATGTAATAATGCTTCATCAAGCTGGATTTAATACAGCAGTTGCGACACTTGGAACAGCATTAACACTAGAACACTTACCACTTCTTAGACGGGGTGAACCAAAAGTAATATTAGCTTATGATGGAGATAAAGCAGGACTTGCAGCAGCTTTTAAAGCTTCAGTGATGTTAAGTCAAAGTGAATTTGAAGGTGGTGTTATAATTTTTGCAGATGGACTTGACCCTGCTGATATGGTAAATAATGGAAAAATAAATGAATTAAATGAAATTTTTTCTAATCCAATTTCTTTTATTCCTTATGCGATTGATTACATTATTTCAAAGTATGATATAAATGAACCAAATCAAAAACAAAAAGCATTAACAGAAACAAATGATTATTTAAAAACATTGAGCTTGTTGAATCAAGATGAGTATAAAAGATATTTAGCTCAAAAATTAAATGTTAGAGAAAATTTAGTAAAAATTAGTTCAAGTAAACAAAGAATATATGAGCCAAATTTAACAAAGATAGATATTGCTGAACTTTGTATCATAAAATCAATTTTAGAAAAACCAAAAAGATTAGATTTTGTTTTAGATATTGTTGATTCTTCAATGTTTGAAATTCATAAAAATGAATTTGAACTATTATTAACAGATATTGGAAATATCTCTTTAAACTCTATTATATTAAATGAGAAACTTGAAAATTATGATGATGAAAGATTAAATCAAGAGTTATTAACATTAGTTTATAAATTTTATACAA
>ERZ724503.1184-NODE-1184-length-11998-cov-2.971448_pt1 | contig 11998 bp, 9 predicted proteins | sample MGYA00376036_ERZ724503 | MGnify/ENA primary metagenome ERZ724503 (study PRJEB28724, sample SAMN07190885) | wastewater metagenome | isolation source: influent of sewage treatment plant in Hong Hong | place: Hong Kong | collected 2016-03-17 ...
CGGAGAGCACTCCCGCCAGGGGGCTTACGATTATCTTCTTGATGCCCAGGCGCTCGGCAATCAAGCAAGCGTGCTGACCGCCGGCGCCGCCAAAAGCCACCAGGGTGGCCTGACTCACGTCATGCCCCTGTTCCGTGGAAACTCTGGCTATGGCCCGGCACATCTTCTCCACGGCCACGGTCAAAAATCCGTAGGCCAGCACTTCCGGCTGCAGGTACTTTTTCAGACCGGTTTTGGCTGCCACCAGTTCTCCCATTTCCTGGAAGAGTTTCCTCGGTGTCACCGTATCCAGTGCAGCATCTTGTTTCTTGCCGAAGGTCTTGGGAAAGTGGGCGACGGAAATGCGACCAAGGATCAAATTGGCATCGGTGATGGTGAGGGGACCGCCATGTCCGTAAGAGGACGGACCCGGATAACTGCCGGCGCTTTCCGGACCGGCTGTCAGCCTGGCGCCGTCAAAAGCCAGTATGGAACCGCCTCCGGCTGCTACCGTGTGTACGGCCATCATGGGGCTGCGCACGCGCACCGACGCAATAATGGTTTCGTACTGCTTCTCGAATTCGCCTGCGAAGTAAGAAACGTCGGTGGAAGTGCCTCCCATATCAAAGGCGATCAATTGCGCTTCCCCCCTGGCGGTAGCGAATTTGACCGCTCCCACTACACCACCGGCCGGTCCGGAAAGGAGTGCGTCCTTGCCGCTAAATTCGTCCATGGTCGTGAGGCCGCCGTCGGATTTCATAAAGGAGAGACTGCCTTCCAGTTGCGCGGCCAGGCGCTCTGTGTAGGCTTTCAGGGGCGGATTTAGATAGGCATCCACGCAGGTGGTGTCACCACGGGGGACGTATTTAATCAGGGGGCTGACCTTATGGGAAAGAGACAGGTTGGTAAATCCCAGGCTGGTGGCTAAGCTTGCTACCTCGTCCTCTTGCTCTCCGTTCAAATAGCTGTGCATGAATACAACAGCCAGTACGGCATCAGGCTCTCTTTCTTTCAGTTGCCTGAGCAAGTTCAGCACTTCCTCTTCATCCACAGGTTTGCTCACCTGCCCGTCGGCGGTCATGCGGCAATCTATTTCCATCACTTCGAAATAGAGAGGAGTAGCTTTCCTTATTTCCAGGGCGAATATATCGTCTCGGGCTTGATAGCCGATGGAGAGGGCATCTTTCAAACCTTTGTTAGTCAAAAGTACCAGTCTTGCCCCGCTTCTGGTCAAGAGTGCATTGGTGGCAACTGTGGTGCCTACCCTGATTTCGTCCGATCGCCCGTGGGCAGCCGCTCCGGCGCAAGTCAGGATGGCTTCGATGCCGGCTCTGGTGGGATCGGTGAGACTGTTTGGATTTTGAGAAAGCAGTTTGTGCACGTAAACATGCTGATCAGGCCCGACACCGATGATGTCCGTGAAGGTGCCGCCCCTGTCTACGAAAAAACGAAAACCGGCTTCCGTAAAGCTTTCGGCAGCCGGCTCTGAGAAGGCTTGCTCTAAAGAATTGCTCTTTCCACTCTTTTCCATCGAGTGTCTATTCTAGAGCAAGAGGCAAGAATATTCAGGATGCACCTAAGGCGGCGGTGGAGAGTGCGTCCAACTGTTTTGCGGTCTCGTGGAAGGCTTTGGACACCGCTGGTGCCACTTTTCCTTCGGTGAAGGAGAAGGCCAGCGCTATTAAGACCGATACGAAGGCAATAAGGGTTGAATATTCAGTGAGAGCTTGGGCTCGACTGCGTCTTCTCGTCCTGCCGGACGGCATTTTCCTTTTGCTTTCCGGAGCCGTCAAGGGCGGCTCCGATGGTTGCTCTATGGCCAGAGCCTTCGCCCGAGCAGGGCTTGTTCTTGAGGTGTGCATGGCAAAACCAGTTAAGCGAGTAGCTGAGCTAAATAGCTCAATGAGTAGCAAAATGCGGACGCCAGATGCTAAGCATATCTGAAATAGCTTGGCAAGACTTAGTAAATTTAAAAATTCCCCCCGCCTATATTATACCAGGCTGCCAAGGGGAGCGATCTGAGTTTTGCCCCGGAATAGCCGTGGGGTCATGGTTTTACCCGAAGTTCATAATCTGTTAAATGCTTTTTGAGCCGAAGCAAGGCGCGCTGGTAGTTGTCCTCCTGGAAGTAGGCTTCATAGCGCTTGAACAGCTCCGGAGCGGTGCTGACCTCCGGCCATCTCAGCTGGTCCAACCAGACGTGGCTGACATAGTGCTTTATAAGACGCACCAGATTCTTCCCGTCATGGGGAAGCAAGGGGGCCAGGGAGGCAAATACGGAAATGCCCTCGCTGCTTAGCGTTTTGAGCAAGTGCAGGCGTCTGGCAAGGCTTGGTGCCTGCGGTTCGAATTCTCTTATGATTTGTTCTGAGTCGGAAGTGATGCTGATGCCTACCGATAGGCTTTCCCCGAATTGCTTGAGGAGATCGAGGTCTTGCAGTATCAGGTGAGAGCGGGTATGGAGCGTTAGTTTTTTCGGTCTGTACTTGAGCAGTTCTACCAGGCAAGCCCGACTGAGCCGGTACTTGAGTTCGATGTACTGGTATGGATCAGTGGCTGAGCTAAAAAAGATGCGCGAACCGAAGACCAGAGCCCGCTCTTTCTTGATCAGTTGTGGTGCGTTCAACTTCGCTTCCACCCAGCCGCCCCAGTGCTCAGGCTGATGTCTGGCCGAGGGAAATTTGGGGACATAGCAATATGAACAGGCAAAGGCACAGCCGGCATATGGGTTCAAGGAAAAGTCGTAGGCGCCGGCCAGAGAGCCTGCCTTCTGGGGTGTGAGAATTGACCGGGCTAAAACTTCGGTGACTTGAGGCATTGCTATACCATACAGGTGTATGTGTGTAATTGCAAGGCCATGTCTTGGTAGCCCGGGGGTGTTAAAGTTATGGCTGTTTTGATAGGCCTCTCTCCTCAGCCCTGGGGTTGGAAGGGCTGTTTTCAGTATGTTTATGGTGGATTGATAAAAATGGAAAAGGAAGAGGGCGTCCTGACGCTAGATAAGCGCTTAGAGTTGGAAGCGACCTGGCTAAAATACACGGAAGAGGGCCATAAAGCCCATGCCGACAGGCGTTATGCCTTTGGCGAGATAAAGTTCATTGCCGCCTTGAAAGCTGCTGAGGCTCTGGCTGAAGGCTTGCAATCGAGCCAGGTGGTGAGTGCTCTCAATCCAGCCGACCCGGAAGAAAAAGCGAGACAGCGTCAGGATCTGGAACGCCTCAGCAAAGGTTTGAACAACCTGGCGGCGCTCTATCAGTTGCAGGGCAAGTATCAGATGGCGGAAGAACTTTACGAGCGCTGTCTCGATATAAAGCTTGATCTGTATGGTGAAGAACACCTGGATACGGCTGTGAATCTTCACAACCTGGCTACCTTACATTGCGCCAAGCGTCGTTTTGAAAAGGCCGAAATACTCTTTAAGCGGGCTCTTGAGATTCGGGAGAAACTGCTTGGCCCTGATGATGAGCAGCTTTTGCCCATATTGAAAAATTATGCGGCTCTTTTGCGCAAACTGGAAAGGGAAGAAGAAGCGGTCCGCCTCGAAGAACGTATCGCCACTCTGGAGCGGTAGATGTCTGAGGCCATAGACGAGCCCTTCGTAAAAGTCAGATTTGCCCTCGAGCCGGACGAAGGCGGTTGGCCTCCCGTGAACAGCGAAGGGCTCTGGGCCTTAAAGGTGGCTGAGCATCTCTACAAAATAGACAACGTGCCCTGGTTTGTTCGCAATCTTGCCGCTTGCGATGTGGTGGTGGCCAGACCTGATCAAGAAGGGGTGCTCTGGTTTGAAGAAAAGCATCAATGGGGCGGGCATCTGACTTTGAGGGTGGTGCTGCATGGTGCCATTGACGTCGCAGAGTCCCTCCGCTTGTTCATTGATTTGCTCAAACCTTATGGCGTGTCCGTGGAAGGTATCGTTCAATACGGCATGGCTGCCGTAGATGTGCCTCCAGGCGTGCCTCTGGCAGCCTTGAAAGCGCTCCTGGTGGAAGGCGAGAAGGACGGGCGCTGGAGCTTCGAGGAAGGCCTGATCAATGAGGAGTGGCTACTGATTCTTTGAGCAGTGTCAGTAGTCCAATTGCGAGCGGTTCATGGCTTTGTGGCTCTCTTCCAGTTTTTTAGCCTCTTCTAAAAGCCGACCGGCCTGACCGGCTTTGCCGGTCTTTTTCAACAGATCTGCGTAGTTTCTCAATACCGCCGCTTTAGCCGTCTGGCTGTGGGCATTCACCGGCAGCTGCACCACCTTTTCATAGAGAGCCATGGCCTCTGCGGTCTTGCCTGTTTCTTGCAGGCACTTGCCCAGTTCCAGGCAGGCTTGCGGTGTGTAAATGGCTCTCGGTCTCTCTTGTTCTTCCTTGAGGGCCAGATCATAGTTTTCCCTGAAAAAAAGCTCTGCATCTTGAGCTTTACCCCGCTTCAAGCAAATATTTCCCAGCCCGGTCAGTTGTCTGCTCACATGCTGGCAGCCGAAGTTGGGGGCAGGTTGACCGTAAACATGAGACTCTTGCTTGTTTATGGAGAGGGAGGTTTTGAACAATTGCTCCGCTTCATCCAGTTTGTTTAATTTGAGAAGAATCTCTGCCAGATTGGTCATGGCTGATGCGCTGTTGCCGTCTTGACCAAAGGTCAAGGTGAGGATGCGCAAGCGTTCTCTTGCCAGCGGCTCGGCGGCCTGATAATTGCCTTCCTGCAAATAGCATCTCTCCAGATTATTGAGGGGGGTGAGCCAGTCCCAGTTGAAATTGCTCTTGCTGCAGGCTTTCAGCTTCGGCACTACCTGACCGTAAGCTGCTTCCAGGTTTTTTAAATCAGCCGCTGCCGTCATGGGCGCACCTATCAACAGAGTCATTGAAAGTGACAAGGTGAGAGCAGTTAAAAATTCTGGTGTTTTGTTTCGAAATGGTCCGTTCATTTCTGTGCCTTTACTCTCCAATCTATATTAAGCCTGACTGACCGACTCCCGGAATTAGGAGTCGGTCAAGCGGCAGGCTGTTTCGGACCTGAATAGTCCTTGTGGTTTAGGTGCAATTTTGGGTTTGTTCTCTTTTAGAAGCCGCTGATGCGATTGAAACGATTGGAATTGAAACCACCCATGGTACCATTTCTGGCTGCCGCTCTGTTCATCAAGACAATGGATGTGACTGGAATCGCTACTGCGGCGGTGGTGCCGATTAACTTGCCGGCGGCACCGAGGGCCGTCCTCAGCTTACTGGGTTTGGAAGCGTAGGCGCTATAGGTCGGTGCGCCCGGATTGGTGGAGGTTTCGGTGTAATTGCTGTAGTTGTCGCTGTTGCCGTTGCTGTTGCTGTAGTCGGCTCGGCTGTACTGCGGAGATGGATTACCATAGCCGCTCTGGCTCTGCATTCCTTGTGGATTGCCGTAGAGGGAGCGTGACTGTTCCAGAGCCTGCTCCTGCATCTCATAGGGGGAGAGTGCTCTTTCCTTCTTCTTTTACGTAGGGCTTTTGTAGTTCTGTTCCAGTTCTCCGTTGAGAGTATCTCCCTGATTTTCTACCTGGGCCATTGCAGCCCCATTGAAACTGAGCGATGCCAGGCAGATTAGGGCGGCAAAAGCCGCGGTGCGATTAGTCATAGGCGCACTCCAGAAAAATTAGTAAGGATTTGTGAGTTTCATAATAGGAAGCGCTTGTGTCTAAATTATGGCGGCGCACATTAAATGAAAACTGAGAGTAATTTTTTTACGTATCACGCCAAATTCACTTTCGCGTCACGAACACTTCACGACTAATCCATACGCTGTACTGGTATCTTTCAAGCCTTTCAGGGAGTATCGGCATTATGCAAAATTCAGTAAGGCCGCGAGCGTTCGGCGCTCGGCGGCTCGGTTTACTTCGCCCGTGGAAAACAGCTAAAAAGGAACTGGCTGTTGCGGCACTTCTTCTCTCATCTATTTTCTTAGCAAGTTCTGCCTGTCAGGCGCGCGATTACTATGTTTCTCCGGCCGGTGACGGTACAACCGGTCTGAATTGGTCTACGGCCTTACGCAATATTCCGCCCTTGAATTTTGGTATCAGCCCTATTCAGCCGGGCGATCGAATTATATTGGATGGCGGCACCGGCGGCGTTACTTATACAACTGCTCTGGATATAGGTGTAAGTGGTACCGCGACCAACCCGATTACAATCATGCAAAGTCCGGAACCCGGTCATAACGGTCGGGTCACCTTGAGCGGCTTTGTAGGCGGTGCGCAAGTGCGCTTGCCTGTGGGTGTGAGACTTGCAGGAAGTTATATAAGAATGTATGGCAGTCGTCGTGGCGGTCTGCGCATATCCGACTATTTGTTTCAGGGTGTAGCCGTCACCGGCTCCAACAATTGGCTTTCTAATCTGGAAATTGCCGGCGTCTTCGGGCCGATTATCAATCCCAGTAAGGTGCCCGGTGTGGGTTTGCTTTTCGCCGGCAACAATAACGTCTATAAGTGCCTGGATATATTCAATTGCTTGCTCATGGCCCAGCAGGGCTTTCCCACTTCCGAAAGCAATAGTGATTTCGAGCGCTGCTGGTTCTTCGATACCTACAACCGCTCGGCCGGTGGTTTTGTGGTCAATGGCGGTCGTGAAGACAGTCGGGTCGAGGTTTCTAATTGCGTCTTTGGTCCTGGTCTGGCTCAGGGGCTAATCAATAAAAGCAGTTCTGGATTTTTGGCAGTGAACGGCTCGCTCTTTCTCAATGCATCCCAGGACAATATTTTGCTTTCTGGGGCTGCCGGCACCAGTCGCACGGTCTTGAGACGGAACACGGCTTTTATGACCGATGCCAACTATCTCGGGCTTCCCCACAACAATCTTAACTACAACAGTAACGGCAATTTGACTGTGGTGAATTCCATTTTCTATGGCGGCCTGATTCGTGCCGACGCTGCGGCCAGAGCAAAGGCAAGCGGCAACTTTCAGTACAATGTGCTGGGTAATACCGTGCTTCTAGCTTCCACTCTTGCCGATCCTCAGTTCCGCCTGGCGGAACTGATCAAGGCCCTTAAAGGTACTACGTCCTTGAAAGAGCAGGCTGCTGCAGATTTTACCCTGGCTGATTGTTCTCCGGCCAGCGGTAAAGGGGCAAGGGCCACCTCGGTTAAGGTCTTGAATAAGGCTTTTGCTTCCTACTTCTACCCCTAGCCTAATTGGTCGGCAAGGTAAAGTAGGTAACGGTGCCGCGACCGGCTTCCGACTCGGCCCAGATTCTGCCGCCCATGCGCTCCACATTGGTGCGGGCCAACTGCATGGAAAGGCGGGAACCGTAAGTCTCTAGCGCATGTTTGCCTTCGATGAAGCCCAGGAACATATCCTGGATTTCAAATTCGGGCAGGGCCGGTCCGGAACTGGATACGCCGATGCGCATTTCATTGCCGCGCAACTGGCTTTCGATTCTCACCCTGCCACCAGCGGCGGTGATAACGATCATACGCTCCAGCACCTGGCGTAAGATGCCCATGATCGCTTCCTTGTTGCCGCTGATCAGGGGCAGACCGGTGACGGTTTTGTAGTCGAGGGTAAGCTGTCTTTCCCTGGCCAGGGGGGTGACTTCATCGAGGGCGTCGGCCACCAGGCGGGTAATGGCGATTTGTTCTTTCGGCACCACCGGCTGTGGAACGAAGCCGCCGTACATCATCAGGAGGCTGTCCACGAGGCCGATCATCTGTTCGTAATTGAGGTGCAGGTCGGCCAGAGATTTGCTGACCGAGGGGTGCATGGTGTTGTCGGCATTGGATAAAATTGCCGACCATCCCATTTCGCCTGCGGCAAGAGGAGCGCGGATGTTTTCCTGCAGCATGGTGACTATTTCTTGCCGCAAGAGTTGATTTTCGCTTCGAAGTGATTTGTCGCGCAGCACCATGATATAGCCCTGGATATTGCCGTCATCTCCCGAAAGCGGTTGCAGGTGGGCCAGCACTTCGATTTTCTTGCTGCCGTCTTTGGAGTGCACCACGCCTTCGGGGTAGAACTGCTCGATGAGGGCGTTGGCATTGCCGCCGTGCTGGGCGAAAGCCTGTCCGGGGCTTTCCATATGGGAAGGTTCGCCCGGTTTGCGCACCAGATCGAAGCAGAGTCGGCCGGCGATTTCACCTTCAGTGGTACCCAGCCAATTGAGGACGATGGGGTTGGCGTGCAATATGTTGCCGAATTGATCCGTGATCAAATAGCCTTCCGTACTGGCTTGCAAGACGGCGTCCAGTTGTTGCTGCACCATGATGGCCTGGCGATTGGCCTGATTGATTTGCCTTGAGTATTCAGCTATCTGCTTGGCCTGGTGCGTGATCTGGTTATTGAGTACATCCACTTGCTGGGTGGACTGTTCGGCCAGTTGATTGCGCTCTTCCACCTGCTTCATCTGTTTGGTCAACTGAGTTTTCAGGTTCTGGGTGGTGGAGCGCATGGACAGTACTGCCGTATCTATTAATTCGCCAAGGTCGTACCAGTCGCCGGTGAGCCCTTCCAGAGGCGGAATTACTTGCTTGTTGTTGGCAATGGCCCGGGTGCGCTTGATGAGAAACTTCATGGGTTCGTTGACGGAGGCGGCAATGCGAGTGGCCAGGAAAATTCCCACCAATACTCCCAGAACGCCTACCAGTCCGCCCAGCAGCACCACTTCCACGGCCTTACTGGTCATACTGGGTACCGGCTTGGCCAGGAAGATGACGGCATTGAATTCGCCGGACTTATCCAGGGTGCGAAAGTCAATCCACCAGCCGTCCGCTCTTTCAAAGCCCGGTGCCGGTACCAGGAGCTGATCAATAAATGATATGCCGGTGATGGCTGCGAAAGGCTTTTCCGGGTAGCCCTGGGGCAGACCCTTCAAATTTATTTCCTGGAGGAAGCGAAAACACTTTTGCTGGGGGAAGTCCTGAGACCAGGCCACGGTTTTGCTCTGTCTTCTGGAATAAATAGCCAGCTCCACACCCTGGGCCCGTGGATTCTCAATGCCGATGCGGGTGGCGATGGCCGAGAGATATTCCTGCGAGATTGGCTGGTTTACCACAATGAAGCCGTGGGGCGCAGGCAGGATGGTGCTGACTGAGACCATGCCGGTCTGGTTGTTGGAGAGGGTGCCGTGGAATTCTTGTTTGGTGGAAATGGCTACATCCAGACCCTGACTGTCTTGCTTCAGGGAATAACCGGACTTCTGGGGGGTGTCGCTGTTAAAGAGGACATTTCCCTTTTCATCCAGGAGCCAGATGGAGCCGGCGAAAATTTCGCGCTCAGCAGTTTCTTTCGCTGCCTGGGCCAACAGATTCTTGTCCCGGTCGTCAAGACCGGTTTTGACCTTGTTATCTTTTAAGAGCTTGCGAGCCACCAGGTCGGTGAAAGTCTGGGTGCTTTGCAAGCTGCCAAGCAGCTTCAGCTTGGCACAGCGACCTTCCTTATCGTTGGGGTCGGAGAGGCTGATGCCGGCTTCCGTTCTGGTGCTGCGGTACTCAAGATAGACGCTATAAGCTACGTGTCCGAAGACAACGACAATTACTACAGTTACTAGTGCGAAAGTGAGACGACTACTGAGATTCAACTAGAAGTTTGACCCTGACGCTTGACGGATAAATCTATATCTGCAAAGACATAGACGGACACAACTAGAAGTTTAACCCGATAAGTGTATTTAGCGCTTGCTGAATTACTTGCTGGCTTGCGCTTTGCGATATTCGGCTTGAACCTGGATGGCTCTGATTAATTGGTTAGGACCACAGTAGCCCAGCTCCAGCAAAATCTGACCGAGGGGCTTGGCTTCACGACCGCAATCTTTGTCTTCTCTCTGGATGCGCAGAGCTTCATCGAGCTGATAGATGGTTATGTAGTCAAGCTCCACGAGAATTTGACCCAGAAGGGTACGGCTCGGTTCCTGATCGTGGTTGTCGTTATTACCCTTGGGGCTCTTGGACGATTTTGACATCTTAGCTCTGAGTTTGACTTTGACTTTACTTTTAAATAGCAGACCGCTGGACGCACCCGAAAGTTCAACTTATGGCTGCTGGGTTTCCCCCCTGACCAGGTTCGTCGGCTCCCGCCACGCCCAACGATCTGTGATTGACCATTATAGTGCAAGCGGACTGCTAAAAGGGAGTCTAGTGTTAATAGATTGTTTTGCAATCCAGGCAAATTTTCTCTATTTCTAATAGCAAAGAGGCAATTCTGTCGCATACTTTGTAATTGTTGATTTTATTGAATCAAATCAGACATAAAGCACCAATTTTCTCTTGCGAATCAGGAGTCCCAAAGGCAATGACAACTGGCGATTGGCAAGGATTAAAAGTGTCGGCCGAGGGCGACCTGATGCCGCCGGAAGAGATAACTCGGTTATTGCATGGCAGTTGGGTTAGCCGCATCATCAAAACGGCTGTTGAACTTGAGCTCTTTCAGCAACTGAGAGATGAGGCCAGAACCGCTCAGGCTGTGGCGGATGCTCTCAAGTTTCCAGTCAAGGGCGTGGAGATGATGCTGGATAGTCTCGTGGGGATGGGGCTCTTGCTTCGCCATGATCTGGAAAGGAGCGGCAGTCTGGAGTCTGCGGCGGTGCGGGCGGGGCGAAGCGGCGGCGCGGGGCGTGCTCCCAGTGTGCCTGTTTACAAGCTCAGCTCCCTGGCCGGCACTTACCTGTTGAAAGAAAGCCCGCTCTTCATGGGCATGTATCTCAAGCAGCACGAAGAGCTGGATAAGATGTGGCGGGGTCTCAAAGATACGGTCAGTACCGGCAAGCCGGTCATGGAAGTAAATCAAGAGGAACGGGCGTCCGAGATTTTTCCCCACCTGGCCGAGTCAATCGTGCCGCTCAATTACGCCATTGCCGTCGATGCCCTGCAGTTCGTAAAGCAGCGGCTGGCCCTGGCTGATCGCAGCGGCAGTAGTTTGCGGGTTTTGGATGTGGCAGCCGGCAGTGCCGTCTGGAGCATTCCCTTTGCTCAGGATAACGCCGGTACCAGGGTGACCGCCATCGATTTTGAGCCGGTGCTGGCCGTCACCGCAAAAATAACCGAACGCTTTCAGGTGCGGGAACAATACGAGGACTTGCCTGGCAACTGGCGGCAGGTGAATTTGCCCGAGCAAACTTATGATGTGGCCATACTGGGGCACATCTTACATTCCGAAGGCAAAGTGCTGAGCCTCGAGCTTCTGCGCTATTGTGCCCGGGCACTGCGGCCGGGTGGTGTACTGGTGATCGCCGAGTTCTTCACCAATAAGGAGCGCACGGCGCCTCTGCATCCACTCATGTTCGGCTTGAATATGTATCTTGCCACTACTAATGGTTGCGTCTTCAGCCAGGAAGAGATGGCCGAGCTTTGCATGGAAGCTGGTTATTCGAAGGTGGTCAGGCATTCCGCCGCTAATTATTTGTCACCCCTGCTCTTCGCTGTGAAGTGAGTTCAATGTCTGATATTGCCTTCTATGTGAAGTACCGACCGGAGGAAGTCAATGATGGCTACTGGTCAGTCTACAAGCGCCTGATTCTGCCGGGACAGCTGCTTTCGGTCTTCTTTGTCAGCTTTCTTCTGGCGGAAGGCTATGCATACAGCGTAACCGAGCTGGGTGATTATATCTTTGGTGCGGCCGGTATTGATGAGGGGCAACTGCTCCTGGCCGTGCTTATTGCCGGGGTCGGCATTCCTTCCATCGTGACCGGACTGGCGGCCCTCTTGATTGAAAGCCGGGTGAGAAACAGCTACGAGAGCCGCCCTAATTTTCACTTCCCTATTATCTATATACTGGGGCAAAATGGCTTGAACATTACATTTGCCAGTGGTCAGGGCACCCTCGACTGGAGTCATCTCAATGCCTGTGTGGAGACCGCCTATCAGTTTTGCCTGGTGGCTGGCCCGCAAGACGTATTCGTGCTGCCGAAGCGCTGCCTGACAGGTGATGAGGAAGTAAAGGCGGTTCGCCATTTGATAGTTTCTAAAGTGCGCACCTATTTGCGCCATAGCGGCAAAGACTTGCCGATCAAATATGAAAAGGCCGGCATAGCCGGAATTTCCATTGAGGGAAGCGGCGTCGAGGTAGGGGCTCTCGGTATCATC
>ERZ724503.1188-NODE-1188-length-11985-cov-4.746186_pt1 | contig 11985 bp, 32 predicted proteins | sample MGYA00376036_ERZ724503 | MGnify/ENA primary metagenome ERZ724503 (study PRJEB28724, sample SAMN07190885) | wastewater metagenome | isolation source: influent of sewage treatment plant in Hong Hong | place: Hong Kong | collected 2016-03-17 ...
CCATTATCAACGACGAAAACCTTGCGAAGGCAGCGGCCCACCCAGATTGGGCCGCTGCCATCAATAACACCCTGAGCAACATCGACTTTCCATTCCGTCCGAAGGACGTGGACAAAGAGGTCACCCTTCTTTACATTCTCACCCTCCATTCGTTTGGCGTGGACGCCAAAGGGCGTTTGTATCGCGAAGAAACCAATTTCGAGAGCGATGCGCTCGTTTATGTGAAAGGGAAATGGGTGGAAGCCGAAGAAGGATGATGTGAACTTCCGATGGGAGTGGTGTAAGATGGGCTCATGAAGTCCAAAAAACCCACTCCCATTCGCAACACCGTCAAAGTCGCAATGGACAAGCGTTACGGACGAACGTCCACGACGCATCGTCATCGCAACGACCGCCGCGCGGGTGACGCGCGAAAGTCCTGGAAGCGCGATCACGAGAAGGATGACGACCCTTTCGCAGCAACGAAAGATGCGCTGCGCCTCTTGAATGAGGCGCATGCTGCCTTCATCGCCGCTTGCGATCAAGAGATCAATCCCGATGATCACATGGAGAAGATAGAGGACTTCATGCGCCTGTGTAAGGGCATGGAATCCATCGCATCGGGTGTCAATGACATCAACATTGCGATCGTCGTGCTTGAAGGTGAGTGACCCTTGCGTGAGGAAGTGATACGGTAGGTTCATGAGCACAAACAAGCTGGATCTGGACGCTATCATTGCCTCGGTTCACTCTTCGCAAGATGCGTATGAAACGCTCAGATCCCGTGGGTACGACAACATTGCGATCAAACGCTTCGCAGAGGCAGCTCGCTCTTGGCAGGAGAAGGGCACCATCCGGCGAATCATCTGGGAAGGGGTCGAGGCGCTGGTGAAAGAAAAGGCAGGTTGAGGTAAAGTCTACTCATGTCCGGTCCCAAACTCCCGCTCTACTCCGTCGTCACCCTCTTCACCGCCTCCCCGTCGAATCACCTGGTCATCCAGGGTTACCGGGTTCTCGGTGACGACCTCATCGAGGTCACGCAGCACTTCGATTGCGACCTCATTTCCGAACGCGAGATGACCCTCCAAGAGGCTCGCGACGACTATAGGGACCGTCTCCGTGGCGGGTGGACCAAGACCGCACCGAGTGGAACGTGAGTGACCAGAACATTCCCAAGGACTCTCGCAAAACAGCACAGCGCAGTGTGAATTCACACCCTAGCTAGGGTAGAGTCAATTCATGGCAAATCTTCAACAACTCAAGGAATTCGATATTCTGACCCTCGACAAAGTTCGTGAGCACTTTCCCAGAGCATTGGAGAGCCTCAGCGCAAACTATGACTTCTCCTTCAGCGAAGATTCCGATGCATTTAGGGAGCAATTCGGGGTCTCTACGGTAGAAGAAGCGATCAACAAGATCGTGTTTTACATCGTTCGCTATGATGGCCTCGGGGTTGCGTTCATGGAACCCTGCAGTGCCAGTCTCACCGGAGACGTAGAAATCGTTTGGTATCCCGAGGAAGAGAGCGATGGTGAAAAGGGCCTCTGGATGAGTTAGTATCATGGCATGAGCGATCAAGATATCATCACCTCCGCGGAGCCGGGCTCCGCGGAGTCTCATGCCGCGTACCGTGAATACTTCGCAAGGTTCGGTTCGCGCGATCCGAACTTTTCGTGCCCCACCCAGCACTCCAGGGAAGCTCCAAGTCCCTGGATCGTTTGGTCGACTCCCAAAGCCACCCTGGAGTCTGAGCACGTGAGCGATTGTGAGCTGCTCTTCTCTCGGGCGAAAGAGCTTTGGGAGGGAAACGGGGGCCCAGAAATGTGGATCTTTTCTCATCTGGACGGGCCTCCGTGGTTTATCAGAGCCCTCCCTCCCAAGAGAAAAGGAATGAAAACTACTGAGCGCTGAGGTACAATCGAGTCATGATGAGCAAATCACACACGACGACCTTTCAATTCTTCGCTCGTGAAGGTGCCCTGGACGCACAGAAAAGCGCAAAGGACGCATTTTCACAGACATACGGCGTGTATGTCACTGACCTCGAGCTCGACAAAGAATTCCCTGTCCTTCCAGGTCTCGGAGGGTGCTGGGTCAATTACAAGGTGACGTTTCAGCCCAGCTGAACCTAAACATTGGACCTTCACAAGGTAGAATGAAGCCATGAAACGTCTCGTCGTCCTACTGCTTGTCCTGACGGGTTGTGCAGCGGTCGACGAGGGCGTCCTTCAAGACAGCGGCTCAGAGGAGCTTCATCTACTTGAAAGGTTGCCACCGCCTGACGGTTCGTTCCTCCCATGGAGGGAACCCGACAGGGACCCGTGCAAGGACGAAGAGCGCATTGTCGTGATGGGTAATGTGATCTGGAATCCAACTTGGTGCGCACCCGGGCCGTGGATTGATAAAGGCGATCCCTCACCCCTGAAGTGAAGGCTAGGTCATTCATAGTTTAGGATAGGCTCATGTCAAATCAACGGACGTACGACGACGCAGTTTCTGACGTAAAGGCTATGCTGGAGCGTCAATACGCGGCTTTGAAAGATGAGCTCGTTGAGTGTGAAAAGTACGTTGATCTTTCAAACATCCTTGAAAAGAAGTACTATCGCACCTTGGGAATGCTCCAAGCGGTCAAACAAATCAGAGAGACTCTTGAGTCTCTCAAGAAAGAAACATGATGAAAAACGCAAACGTAGTTCTTACGTCCTATCCACATGACATCGACGCGAAGCACGTCGATGTCAAACCGCTCTTGCTGAAGCAACGCAGTCTCACGCCGGGTAGATTTCGCAAGCTTGCGGAGTTTCTCAGTGATCTGCCTGCGAAGCACTTCTGCATGGAAACATGGGTGACAGGTGCTGAGGTTCCGAGACAGACATGCGGAACGACCGCCTGCATCGCAGGGTGGGCAACAACGATGGACTTCGCAAAGAAGAGATCTGTAAAGCTCTTCCTTCAGCAACACAAGAACTCTGGGTATGTTGATATCTATGCATCGCTTCCACCGAGCGTCATGGGATGGAAGACAAAGGAGCCCGTCCTCACCTTTTACCCTGCTCTCAGACTGTTCTTCGGCCTCGTTGCTGAAGAGATTGAGGAGATCTTCTTCAACTTTGGTCTCTCGAAGGAGGATGCGATCAATCTGCTTCGTAAGAAAGCGAAGCAGATCGAGAGCGAGCCCGTCCCTCTCGAGGGTCAGCTCTACATGTTTCCCAGAGTGTGACGCCTTCTCCAGGGTAGAGTAATATCTAACCATGGACAGCGCAATCACACGTGAAGGAGAAATGCGATGAAAATCACGACGCAAAAGCTCAGAGAAATGATGACTGAGTGGCTGTCAAATCCAGAGATGCGAACGATCCCCTCCATTAGGGTGGAAGAGGCTTTGCATGACGACGAGGACGTAACTCAAGAACACATCGATTCTGCCGCTGAAGACTTTGGTCTCGCGAAGGGGCTAACTCGGCAATTCGTCGAAGAGCACATCTGGAAGATGTGGAGCAGGAGCGAAAACTGGGTTCGGGCTGAAAAACACCTTCTAAAGGAAAATGCTCCCGACTACTTTTATAACAGCAGCGGAGCTACAGAGTTCATTCGTGATCTCTACGGTGCCTCGAATAAGGAGCTCGTAGCCAAGTTCTCTAAGAATATGAAAGCAGCCGAGAAATGTGTCTGCCGAGTGTTCTTTCCGAAGTCTGAGTGCCTTGCAGACAAGTATCGTCTCGAGGTGGTTACCACACCCGAAGACGATGCTGTTGTTGGCTGGTGCATGTTCTCAGACTATCCGCACTGGGTGAACTCGTCGACAGATGCCCGAACGCACGCGGCGATGCGGTCGCGATGCTACGAAGGTTTCTGTCAGGCCATCTGCATGCGAGGTCACTACTCAGTCTTTCCTGACAATCGAATGTTAGAAGAGCAAACTCATTGCGACTGCGGAGTACCATATGCGTGGTGGAACTTTGTCGATGACACGAACTGCGATCAGTACGGTGTCATTCCAAACTTCGTGATGGACAAGTTCATCATCAAGCCTCAGGTGGTCGAAAAGTGCAACCTCGGGCACGAACACGTCACATCGAGAGCCGTGTACAGGTTTCCCACGGAGGTCGAGACGCTTCAATCACGTCACTGGTGTGAGCACGTTGGGGGTAGTGTCATCTATCGCCCTTTTGGCCGACACGTGAAGTCAGCGAAACAAAAATCGTGATCTACGGAGTGAGTGCATATCTTCTCTACAGAAGATAGAGTGATCTCCATGGAAGCGAAAAAGTTTTGCAATGGCATTCCGAAATTCATCATCTCGCTCCTGGAGGAGCAGGAGGATATCGGGGCAGGAAACTTCTCGGAAGACGAGCTTCTCTGGCGCAGATCTGTGATTAACACCTGCCAATTCAAGGAGATTGGAGATGATCTTCACGTGATCACTCCGAGAGGAACACTCAAATTCTCCAAAAAGACGCTCGGATCATGGGAGCTTCTCGAGCTTTTTTCACACTTCCCAGGATCTCATACCGCCCCTTCCAGCATCTGAGAGAGAGGGGGCATCTCGCCCCCTCCATCTTTTTCACGGTGACACGAATGAAACGCATCTTCATCGTCCTGTTCGCGCTCTCTTCGTGTCATGGGAGGGCGTACCTGCCCGAACCCAAGATCACTGAGACACGTAGGGAATGCGTTCATGACGCGTCCGGTGCAGTCAAGTGCTCTGTCGTGAGTCACGACATTGACTAAAGGGGTGAAAAGATCCGCGCTGGATGGTAAGGTTGTCTTAGGAGTACGGCATGCTGAGAAAATGCGAGCACTGCGGATCAACACACCTCATTGGGAGTGAGGAAGCCGCGTACAACGAAGGATTCAGGAAGGGCGCAGTATGGCCCGAACCTTGGGAGAAGTGTGGGCCTCCCGGCGGTCCTCGCATCATCAAAGACTGCGCAGTCTCGCGGGTCGAGAATGCTGCGTATGTAACCGGATGGAACATTGGGCATAACTACAAGATCGCTTCGGGACTCATCGGTCTAGAGCCGTCAGTGTTCAACTACGACTTCGAAAAAGTCGACATCCCTCCAGAGTTCTCATACAGGAAGCAGGTCGTTCACACTCGTAGGCTGCGAATCTTGCGCACCTTGCGAGACACCATCGCTCGCCACGAAGAGCTCATCACTCGCCTGAGGGAAGAAGTAGATCGTCTCGACAGGGAGATGAAGGAAGACAATGACTAAGACCTTTAGATACAAGGTACTGAAAATCTACAAGACCTCGTATGATGGTGACGCTCTCAGTAACGGAGAGTACGTACCTCCTGAGGGTTGGAGGGTTGTGTCTTGTGTCCCTGGGCCTGAGTCCGTCGTGGCATATATGAATGTGGTCAACAAAGACACTTTCACGCTGCTCCTCGAGCAGGAGCTCACAGAATCGTAGAGCAATCGGAACCTTAGCTCAGTTGGTAGAGCTGCGGACTTTTAATCCGTAGGCCGTGGGTTCGAGTCCCACAGGTTCCACGAAATGAGTGAATGACACGACCTACAGGTGTAGAGTTGATTCATGAACACCACCTGCAACCTCTCCCTCCAGGCTCCCGTTATTCGCTTCGTCGTCGTCACCGTTCCCACCCGCACTCTCGAGCGTGATACGACTCCTTCGCGATTCGAAATCACCCGCGCGATTCGCGAAGTCGACGGCGCCCTGAATCGCTGGTTTTACGAGGCAAAATGAAAATGCAGTTCAAGATCACCTACCATGTCGCGAACAGGGAGTGGTCAGACATCTCAGAGCGCGAGGTCGAAGTTGAGACCTGGGAAGAGCTCGGGGAGCTCTGCAGGGACATGGAGGACGTCGGCGTCGGCGAAAGTACATACAACATTATCTCGATCGAGAAGCTTTGAAGGGCCTCTCGTGAGGAAGCAAACCTGATTCATGGGAGACGAGCAGATGACGAAGTACGTGTACAAGGAGATCAGCGGCCGCGATCTGGAAGAGATGACTGGGAGCGGCTGGGAGTATGTTGAGAGGGGAATGAGCGTGGCACCGTACGGGGTTTCCTATATCATCCGTCGACCGTTCGAGATGCCCGAGGCGATGAAGCTGCCGTGTAAACGCCTCGACTCCAGGGTAAGGTAGAACCATGAAGAACAGAGAGTTCGAGCCCGGCACGGTCGCAAACGTCGAAAACCCCGATGGGTCGCTAACCCGCGCAGAAGTCGTGTCGTACCCTGACACGAACGGTTACATGACGCTTCGTTGGCTCGAGGCGCGATGGTGCGGCAACTCTCTCCTCGCATGCCGGGGCATTCAGTCACGGGTCCACGCGAGCAAGGTGACTGTAGGGTCATGAGCAGGCCATGAGCCGCCTCGGACGAGACTTCGGTATGAAGTACGTCTTGGACGTCTCTACGGGCAATTGGGTGAAAGCACGCGGCCGAGAAAGGATAGAATGATCCTCATGGACAGAAAAGTTATCATCCTCTCTGGATTGAGCGGTTCGGGCAAGAGCACGTACGCTAGCGCCCTCGGTGGAGTCGTGTGCAGCGCTGACGACTTCTTCGTCAACGACGACGGAAGCTACGTCTTCAACCCCACCAAACTCCAAGACGCTCACGCTTACTGCTTTCGTTTCTTCCTCGAAGCCCTTCAAGGGACCAACGAAACGATCGTGGTGGACAACACCAACACGCGAGTCGAAGAGATCTCGCCTTACGTGCTCGCCTCTCATGCGTTCGGCATCGAGCCCAAGATCATCACTGTGATTCCTTGGCAGTTCGCTCCCACGGCGGCGTGCCTGCAATCCAGGAACCCTTTCATGGAGCGGAACTTTGCGATGAGCGAAGATCAGCTCATCGCGTTCCTGTCCAACAGGAACAGCCACGGTGTCAGCACGTACGGTATCTCTCGTCAATTGAACAATATCACGAAGCGCTTGCTTCCCGTGTGGTGGAACCACGAGTTCGTGATCGTGTGATGCTGCAGTACACATGCCGAATCTGTGGCAGTCGCATCCGGGGTGTCACTTATACTGTCACCTACTTCATCACACATCCACCCCCGCATGTGATCGTCAGGACTCATCTCTACACCGTATCGCACTCGCATCGAGCGTGCGTCACTTGCGCGAGGGAAGCACTCGTTTACGCGACAGTTCATCCCACGCCGCCGCCGGCGAGTGAGTGACTATCACGTCTTCTGGGTTTATACTAAGACCATGGAAAACACCTTGCCTGCCATCACCTTGTATGCCATCACCTATGGCAGGATTGACATCCACGCGTGCGAGGGTCTTCACACGCTCGTCGTAACGTCAAAGGACGAAGCCAAGGACATGGCGAAATCCTTCATTCAGGTCATTCCCGACGACCTGGACTCATACGAACGTGACATCGACAAGTGGAATGGCGTGGACAAGCTGGTCCTCACCCACTCGGATGATGACTCTTTCTACTTTTCCATCACGCGTCTCAGCGCATCGGGTCATGATGAATTCCAAAACTTCACCCAGTTTGTCCAGGAATTCATGCGTTGAGACGCTGACCCATCCCCGGGACGAGATGAAAGTCTCGTCCCGGCTCTCATTTCACAGAAAGAATGTGATGCACCTGACAACCCACACTTGATAGAGTCATGACATGGCAATCGAAGATTCAGAAACGAAGAGTCTCACGCTGACGAAAAAAGAGATCGTCGACATCGTCGGTCTCCTCGTTGCGCAGCTTGGTGACGAGCCGCTCATCGGGAATCACTCCGATGCAAGTCCAGTGCTCGTCGCAAGGGACTCCAAGACGGGCGCCCTCACGCGCTATCAGTTCATTGTCGCACCCAATCTGCTGGGTGACATTTCACGTCAGTTCACAGACCAGTATGAGACTGTTTTAGCGCTTACCCCGCACCCGGCGTCAACGCTGGTCTTCATGCTGACCACTCTTCTTGTAAAACCTGGCTGTGCTCCGTTTCGTTTCAAGGCTCTCACAGGAGAGATTGTCGAGTATACTTTCAACTATCAGGTGACCTAAACCCTGACTCTAGGGTAGAGTCTATCCATGGCACAGCAGATCAGGTACACGATTGACGAGATGTACGAGCTCGTGAAGATGCATTTTCGTGATGCATTGTCGCACAGTGACCCTGAAAAGTGGGACTGGAGTTTGCCCGTCTACCTCATTGAGGGTGTAGAGGGGTGGAACGTTGGGCGTCTCGAGAGGCTTGTGGACTTTTATCACAACGGTTCGCCGCAGTGTAGGTAGGAGAGCAATGCTCCTGTAGCTCAGTTGGATAGAGCATCGGCCTTCTAAGCCGGGTGTCGTAGGTTCGAATCCTACCAGGAGTGCTAGAACGTTTTGTGCCAAAGCAGACCCAACCAGGGTAGGATCGTTTCATGAACACAATCAACGAAGCTCACAACGAAGTCAAAGAACGTCTCGTGAAAGCGTTGGACGATGCGAAGCATCGCATGTTGCTCCTCGATCTCTTGAGCAAGCATCCCGGCTCGTACGAAGCGCTCATTGCGTTCGCTGAAGAATGTGAGCCCGTTTACAATGGCACTAGAGAGGTGTTCGAGTATGCGCTCGACGAGCTCGCTCCGGAGCTTAACAAAGACGGTCGTCTCTCCTTCGAGATTCCGTACTCGCGCTACGCCTGGAACGCTGAAGCAAAGGCTTGGCAGATCGTCGAGGAAGATGACGAAGAGGACGAAGAAGAGGAACCTGAGGATGTCGCACGTTTCCGCTCACATGAGCGACTCGGCGAGCGCCTCTCCGGAAAGGGCGATGATGAAGAACGACGCGCGCTTCCGCTCTACCTGTGTCGACTCCGCGAGCGCATCACCTGAAAGGGCTGGCTGAGTGTGACCCTTGGACGACGGGAGGATAGAGTAGAAACATGAACAGCACCAGAAGGGTAAGATAGGATCATGGCAATCAGGAATGTCTACCGTGATACCAAGGGCCTTTACTTCAAGAGTGGGGGCGATAAATTTTATATCGCCTCAGATGCAGGTTACCACGAGGGTGATAAGATAACGGTCACGTGTATCTCGTGCGGTCGTCGACGCGACGGACGTGCCTATCTGGATTTCATGGGAGTTGAACGTTACACCACGGCAAGGTCATGCTGTATCAGGGGTTCTTTGTGACTTTCGCCGTGCCTGGGAACCCGATGAGGCAATGCCCCCTCCAGACACCGATGAGGTCATCGCGTGGCGTGAGGAGCAACGTCGTAAGGTTGCAGCTAGACCAAAGCTCTGATCTCAGAGTGAATGAGCGTGAGAGTTGAGATAGAGTGGACACCATGGAACTCAAAGAAAAACTCAAGCGGCTCGTGTCTCATTACGTCGGCTCCGAAGAGAATCACGAGTACGCATTCATTTGCGATGTCGAGACTCAAGAAGTTCTCGCTGTCATCAAGAAGAACGCAGGTGTTTCACCTCAAGCTTTGGCGAAAAGCTTTTCGGAATGCCCTTTGACCAAGGTCGTAGTCGTGGAGACCGTAAACGGTGTAGACGCTGTGTACCGCGACGGCGCAATATCGAAGATAGATTGATCTCTGTGTGAATGGGGGTGGACATGATGGTACAGTAATCTCATGTCCACCTCCACCTCCACCACGATTACGAACCTCGAAACTGTTCGCACCGTCTTCGGTACCGAAGTTCATGACGAGCTGAAGGCAGCCATCGCGGCGTGGTTCACCGAACACGATCCGCTGGGAGACATCTACACCTGCGCCGACAATTTTCGCGTCGCTCTTTGGGGTGACGACGCTTCGATGGAGCACTACGAGGCACGCATCGAAGAGGGATGCTGCGGTTGCATTGACACTGTCTTTCGCCTCTCGGGCGATCGCGCCTTCCTCTGGGGATTCAACTACGGGCACTGAGCCCAAGGTTCACGTGAACAACTAATTTCGGGAGGGAGGCACAACGCTTCTCTCCCGAAGTTTGTTTCCGGCTCACGAATGAGTGTGTCCTCGCCGGCGAAGTAGGGTATAGTCTATTCATGCTCAAGCAAATCATCCTCCTCGCTGCTTCCTCGGTCATCACCCTCTCGGCGCTCTTCGGCGGCGCACCCGAGCACGTCGGAACGATTCACCGCACCGCGGTCGCTCACACCGCACGAGCTCACTCCGTCCCCACCGAGAAGGTGATTCAGCTGAAGGAGGTGGTTATCTCCATCCCCCGCCCGAAAGCTTCTCCTGCGGCCGCGGAGAAGGAAGCCGAGCCGAAGCCCATGAAGTGCACGGTCCGCGAGCTCATCCAAGGCTCGGGCCTCGTTCGAATCTGCGAGTGAACGGCACCTCTTCCTCATAGGGCCTCATTCAAGGGGCCCATGCGGACGAGAAGGTAGATACCGGCATACAACTGATAGGTGCCCTCGCAATCAGTTGACAGCACATGTGACTTCATCAACGTCAAAGGTTATATTCAAGCCATGAACTACAAAAAGATTGCGAACTCCAACTACGATGAGATCGGCTCTCTCACGACGCGCGGGGCGTCGCGCCACGGTCTCAGCTCTTGGCAGCGAAGGGAGAAGCGAAGGCGCAACCGCGTGGCGAAACGTGAGGAGGAGCGCATTCACTTCGAGGATCAGGCTTCGGCGTGGGACATGGAGTAGGCCGAGGGGGCGAAGTCCCCCTCTCTTCAGTGTGAATCTTTCTCCAACCTGGGTTATACTAACCATATGGAAATCATCAATCAGCTGAAGGAATTCGTCAACAAAGCCAGGTCACTTGCCAATAGTTTCTCTGACGTCGGCGAGGATGACAATAGCTACGACGCAGGAGCCCTCGCAAGGGAAGCAGAAGAAGTCATCGAAGACCTTTCAAGGTTGAAAGGTGAAACCCCCGAGGGTGCGTCTCGGTGGCTTGAGGATGCAAAGAAGCGATTGGATATGATTGGGTGACATACCTCCCAACTGTGAATCTTTCTCCAACCTGGTTTATACTAGAACCATGAAGAAAAAGAAATTCCTCACCAAGTTGCCATTTCGCCTTCGTCCCGGAGACCATGTGTATCTAAAACCTTTCCGTGATGGAAAGAACAGTATTCCCGCGCAATGCGGTGAATATTTGGGATCTGACGCCAAAGGAGTTGCGACGGTGTGTCTATGTGATCAACATCGCGAGGATCGCGATGATGGCCTCCGTGAAGTGACATACGACCAACTCAAGCGGAAATCGTAAACGCGTGCAGCGCGTGTGAATTCCTCAACGTCATAGTTTATACTAGAACCATGGAAACCACCTCCACCCGCCGCATGGACCAAAGCACCTACGACAACGTCATCAGGAGCGTCCAAAACAACCTCAAGTTTACACACATTCCCTGGGCCACCTTCAAGGTCGAGCATCGGGAGCACGCACTCCTTATGCACTCCTCTCTCTCCGAGAACGACGACGTCCACGACATCATGGAGCGCGACACACTCTATGACGACGAGATGTTCGTAGCGGGGGACGGGAGCATCTATTGGCTCGCCAACATCACCGGGGCGGGAGGGTCACTTTGGCTCACCTACAAGGATGGTGTCTTTGACGAGGTCCTCCTCGACGAGTGACGAGGCGTCAAAAAAACTCTCTTTACACTGCCCACACATATTCTCTTCTCGCAATAAGAATATGTGTGGGCACCGCGCGGAAAATTTTTCTAATGTGAAAGTTTGGGTGCGTTGGTTTATTATCAAACCATGGAAACCACCAAGAAACTCACCATCGAAATTGACATTTGCGCCGGCATTGCGCCCACCTTGGATGAGGTCACCCAAAAGGTGCGTGAGGGCGCAGCGCCCTTCAATATCGATGTTCACCTCATCAACCCATTTTCCATGGGAGGAGGAAATCCCACATATTCATTCACCGGTGAAGAAAAAGATCTTCGCTCCTATGTGAGGAAGTTCCTCACTGCCGGCCTCAAAGGTGCGCAAATCGATGAGGAGGTGAACTTTCACCTCGGAAACATCCATAAGGGCTAAAGGTAAAATTCACAGCCGGGGCCTTACCCCATAAAAAGGCCTTTAGGCCCCG
>ERZ724503.1189-NODE-1189-length-11984-cov-3.821276_pt1 | contig 11984 bp, 9 predicted proteins | sample MGYA00376036_ERZ724503 | MGnify/ENA primary metagenome ERZ724503 (study PRJEB28724, sample SAMN07190885) | wastewater metagenome | isolation source: influent of sewage treatment plant in Hong Hong | place: Hong Kong | collected 2016-03-17 ...
GCCGCGCTCGCGGGCCAGCCGAACCAAGATAACGGCGGCCACGTCCGGCCGCTCGTCGCCGGCAATGGCGGCGATCTCGCCGTCTTCAACGTGTCGCGTCAGGCCGTCGGAGCAGAGCACCAGCAGGTCGCCCGGCTCCAGGACGATCTCGTACAGGTCGATGGGTGGGCGCTTCTCGGAGCCGATACTGTAGAGGATGACGTTCTTGTAGGGGTAGTGGACGGCCTCTTCCGGCGTCAGCGCGCCCTCTTCGACGAGGCGGGCGACGAGGCTCTGGTCGCGGCTGATCTGCTCCAGGTGCCCCTCGCGCCACTGGTAGGCGCGGCTGTCGCCGACGTTGCCGATGTAAGCGTGGCCATCCTGGATAACGGCGGCGACCATCGTCGTGGCCATGCGCCGGCTGTCGTCGCGGCCGGCGGCCAGGCGGCGCAGGTCGGTGTTGGCCGCCTGCATGGCGTCGATAAGCCGCTTGCCCCAATCGGCGCGGCCGTCGGCAGCCAGGTAGTGCTGGAGCGTCTGCTCGCTGGCATACTCGCTGGCCACCTCGCCGGCGTCGGCCCCGCCCACGCCATCGGCAACGATGTAGACCGCGCCGTGGCGACGGCGTTCGTCCTCCGTGGCCGGCTCGTAGACCTTGACGAAATCCTCGTTGTGGCCGCGCACCAGACCGGTGTCGGTGCGCCAGGCGGCGGAAAGGGGAACGGTGTCTGCCATCATGGGCACTATAGCCACAACCCCGCCTGCTGGCAAGGGCGACAACCTGACGATTGCCTGACGCTATCAAACGTCGTGGCGCGATTCTCCCGAATCGCTCTTCTTCACCGACGTCGTGGCGCGATTCTCCCGAATCGCTCTTCTTCACCGACGTCGTGGCGCGATTCTCCCGAATCGCTCTTCTTCACCGACGTGGGAACGCGATTCGGGAGAATCGCGCCACAGGGAGCATCGCGCCACAGGGAGCGTGCGATTGCCCACCAATCTGTGCCAGCCATGTTCGATTGCGGCTGCACAGGGTTACAATAGGGTGATGCTGGCGGTCCTAATCGCTGCCGCCGGCCGAAACCAACCGCAGGAGACAGCCCATGCCCGCCGACAACCGCCGCCCCCGCCCCGAAACCCGCATCATCCGCACCCGCGCCCGCGCCAGCCACTACCGCGAACAGGTGACGCCCATCTACATGGCCTCCGGCTTCACCTTCGACAGCGCCGACCAGGCCCGCGCCATCTACGGCGGCGAGGAGCCGGGCTACGTCTACACGCGCTGGGACAACCCCAACAGCGCCGAACTGGTGGCGCGGCTATGCGGCATGGAGGGGGCCGAGGCGGGGCTGCCGATGGCGTCGGGCATGGCCGCGCTCTTCACCATCATGGCCGGGCTGCTCAACAGCGGCGACCACGTCGTGGCCTCGCGCTCGCTCTTCGGGGCCACGCACCAGCTGCTGACGACCATCCTGCCGCGCTGGGGCATCGCCCACAGCTACGCCGACTGCGAGTTGACCGAGACGTGGCCCGGCCTCTTCCGGCCGGAGACGCGCCTGTGCCTGGTGGAGACGCCCTCCAACCCCGGCCTGACGCTGGTCGATCTGGCCTGGGTGGCGGCGCTGTGCCGCGAGCGCAACGTTTTGATGGTGGTCGATAACACCTTCGCCACGCCCGTCATCCAGCATCCGCTGGCGCTGGGCGCGGACCTCGTCGTCCACTCGACGACCAAGTTCCTCGACGGCCAGGGGCGCACCATCGGCGGGGTCATTCTGGGCGACCGGCTGGTGGTCAACGAACTGACCCACTTCGCGCGGCAGACGGGGCCGACGCTGTCGCCCTTCAATAGCTGGCTGCTCAGCCAGTCGCTGGAGACGCTGCCGCTGCGCATGGAGCGCCACTGCGCCAACGCCCTGGCCCTGGCCGAGTGGCTGTCGCGGCGGGCGGGCGTGGAGACGGTGCGCTATCCCTTCCTGCCGTCGCACCCGCAGGCCGCGCTGGCGCGGCGACAAATGTCGGCCGGCGGCGGCATCGTCACCTTCGAGGTCAGCGGCGGGCTGCCGGCCGGGCGGCGTTTCCTGGACGGGCTGAAGATGTGCGACATCGTCGCCAACCTGGGCGACGCGCGCACGACCGTCACCCACCCGGCCAGCACCACCCATAGCGCCCTGACCGACGGCGAGCGCCGCATGGTAGGCATCACCCCCGGCCTGATCCGCGTCTCCGTTGGGCTGGAGCACATCGACGACATCGTTGCCGACATTGACCAGGCGCTGGGGAATTAGGAATTGTTCGAAGCCGATCTCTTCGTAGATCTACCGGAATCGTAGCCAGCAAAAACGCCGCGCCCAATCGAGTTGGGCGCGGCGTCTTGCTACAGGAGGAGGAGGAAAATGAGAAGCGTTCTTGCTGTCCGCTCTGCCATCTAGATGACCGGCGGTCTCATTTTCTTACCCCATCGTCAACCGTTACGGCTGAAGCTCCCAGGTGCGGACCTCGTTGGGCGCGCCGGGGCCGTAGAGCCACAGCACACCCGTCTCGGTCTCGTTCAACTGGTCGCCGAAGTCGATGATGCCGAAGGCGGTGCGCGTCGAGCGCGCCGGCAACGTGGTGTAGCCCACATCGCCGCCCTGGAAGAGGGTCAGATAGCGCTCGCCCAACGGCACAACGTTCATGCCCTCGATCGCGTCGATAGCGCCGGCACGGTAGTACCAGTCGAAGGCATAGACATCGACGTTCATCGACGTCGCCAACAGGTCGCTGGCATCCATGCCGATTTGGTCGGCGCAGAACGTCAACACGGTGTTGCCGCTGTTGGTGTTGTGGCCGGTGAAGAACCACGCGTCGGACGCGCCTGTGGCCAGGTCGACCACCCAGGTGACGTTACGCCCATCGCTCAACGAGGTGGAGAGCGACGCGTCGAAGTTGAAGACCACGTAATCGGGCGCGCCGTCGCTGTTGGTGTCCAGATAGACGTCATACTCGATCACGTTGACGTGCGACTGACGGTCCCAGGTGTTGATGGCGAAGGCCATCACGAACGAGTCCTCGGCGCCGCAGTAGCCGGCCGGGACCGGGTAGGTCTGCACACCGAAGTAGCGCAGGTCGGCCGGGGCCGCGTTGGCGCCAACGTTCTGCGGCGGCTTGGGCTGCTCGGGGCTGGTGCCCAGCAGCGAGTAGGTATCGACGTACATCGCCGCCATGCCGTTGTTGCGCACCCAACCGGTGTTGGTCGAGCTCACAAAGCCGGTCTGCGGCAGGCCAGCGCCGCGCGGCAGCACGTGCCACGGGACGTGGATGGACGTGCCCGCGCTGTTGCCCACGCCGTTGAAGTGGATGTAGCCGTCGTACTCAAGCTCGGTCAGAGCATTGCCGCTCGCGCCGGCGGAACCGCTGTTCAGCCACCACTCGTGCAGCGGGCGAGCCAGCCGCGGCCGGATGAACATGCGCACCGGCACAACAACGCTGCCGTTGGCCGGAACCGTGACCAGCGTCGGCGCGGTGACCCGCACTTCGCCGCTGGTGTCGTTGTCGAAGCGGTATTCCACTTCCGAGCGCAGGGTGATCGCGGCGTTGGAGTAGTTGCGGATGGTGACGCGCTTGATCATGTCGAGCTGGCCCGTCACCTCATGGAAGCCGAACGACAGCGTGCTCTCCAGCGTGTTGCGATCCCAGGCCGCCACGGGCGAGGCATAAGCGCGATTGACGCGCACTTCGCCGCCGCCGATGCGGCTGATGGGGGCCAACTCGCCGCCAAACGCCGCCGGGGCAACCATGATGTCAGTCTCGGCCGTGCCCACCAGCGCCGCGCGGATCTCCGCCCAGGAGCGGTCGGGGTAAGCCTGCATGAGCAGCGCGGCCGAGCCGGTGACCATGGGCGCCGCGCCCGACGTGCCGCCGAAGACCTCCGTGCCCGTGCCCGTGCCGGCCAACGCCGAAACGGACGCGCCGGGCGCGCCGATATCCGGGCCGGCCTCATTCGTGCCCGTCGCCGGGCCGCGGCTGGACGAACCAACCACGTGGCCAACCAGCGCGATGCTATTGGCCGGGTCCAAGCTGACCACAACATCGCCCGCCGCTACGGCATTCTTCAACATCGTCGAATGCGCCTGGCTGATCATGAAGCCGGGGATGTCAATCGGCCGGTCGCCGCCGTCCGCGCCCGTGAAGGGGTCTCCGGGGGCGATGAGGCCGATGATGCCGGCCTCGCCGCCGGCCTGGCTGATGTGGCTGATCTTCAGCGTGAAGTTGCACGCGCCGCGGTCCACCAGCACGATCATGCCGGTCAGGTCACCGCTGAACGGCGCGCAACCGTTCAGGTTGTCGCCGTCCGTGTCGCCATATTGCAGCGGCGCTTGGATCGGGCCGGTCGTCGAGAGGGGCACCGACCACGGCTGGAAGACGGCCTGGTAGATGCCGGCGATCTCTTCCGGTTCCACGACTTCCAGGACATCCAGCGTCGAGGACGGCACTTCCGTCTGGGCGACGGCCAGAGCCGTCGTCGCCGCGGAAGGCGTGCCATGAACGTAGGGCTTGTCGCCGCCGTTGCCGGAGGAGACGACCGACAGCACGCCGATGGCGCTGGCATTGTTGACCGCCGCCGAGGTGTCATCGTAGCGCGGGTCGCCGTACTGCGAACCGATGGACATGTTGAGCACGTCCACATGGTCGCTGGTGTTGCCGTCGCCGTTGGGGTCAACGGCAAACTCAATCGCCTGCATCATGGCCAGGCCGGAGCAGGACGTGGAAACGGAGGAGCAGACCTTCAGGGCGTACATCTTGACGCCCGGAGCCACGCCCAACTCACCGCCGATGATGTCGGCGACGTGAGTGCCGTGACCACCGCCCGCGCCGTCGTCCAGCGGGTCGGGGTCGGGTTCTTCGTCCGTGTTCGGCCAGTTGGAGCCGACGAAGTCGTAGCCGCCGATGATCTTATCGGTCGGGAAGGTTCCCGGCTCGATGATCGTCGGGTCGTCGTTGGCGAAGTCGGCCGGGTCGCCGGAGCCGCCAAAGGCGATGTGGTAGTAGTCGACGCCGCTGTCGATGACGGCGACAACGACGCCCGTGCCATCCACGCCCAGATCGTGCAACTCGGTCGCGCCGATGTAGGGCACCGTCTCGCTCAGGTCCAACTCGTAGTCATGAATGAGGTTGACCGATACGACCTGAGGGTTGGCCGCCAGGGCCGGTAGCGCGGCGGCGTCGATGTCGAGCATGACGGCGTTGAGCACCATCTTGAGGGTGCCCAGAACGCGGGCGTTGGCGTCAAGGCCGCGCGCGGCGCTGATGACGGCGGCCTGCTGCGTCACCGCCGCCTGGGCAGCGATGCCCTGCGCGTCGGCCGAGACCTCAGCCGCGGCCGGCTCGCTCAGCCGGACGATGACCCGCTGCCGGCCGGTCGCGCCGCGCAGGCTCGTCTCCAGCCGCCGCGCCGCCAGCGCCTCGGCATCGGCCGAGACGGGCGCATCGAGCTTCAGGCCCGATACCTGCGCCGGCAGTTGGCGCGAAAACTCGCTACGCTGGGGCGATTCTTGCGCGAACGCCACCGTCGCCGTCAACGCCATCAGGCTGACGATCACCAGCAGCTTCAGGTTACGCTTCAGAGTGTTCTTTCCAGACAACTTGGTCCTCCAAGGATTCGTTGAGCAAAAGCATCTGATCATTGACCGGGGGCGGCCGAAACGGCTGGTCGCAGACCGGTGGAACGGTGTGGAGGGATTGCGGATCGGTTGGTTCTTACGGGTGTACTTACCTCCTTGCCGGCATCCGGCAACTGTAGAACAACCACTAATGAAGTCCGAAAGGTCAGAACGGGTATGCGGCAGCTACACAGAAAGGCATTCGCCCATTCCAGATACGGGTAACGCCAATAGTTTAGTAGCCGATGCTTACAAACTCTCTTACAATTCTTTCACGGATTGTTCACGTCTAGCTTATCTGGATGGGCGCGTAGGTCAAGTAGAAGCCGTCGGCTAAGGTGGACAGCCGGTCAAAGTTACGTACAATCGTTTATCGATAGTGAACAGCGCCGCCGTGGCCACCCGGCCACGCGCGGCATTCAGCGAGGAGGTCGGAGGATATGGAACGTCTGCGGCGCGATTTCAGTACGATCACCCTGGTCATGATCCCGGTGGCCATCGCCATCAACATCGCCATCGGCCAGCTCGTCTACACGCTCAAAGTGCCTCTTTATCTGGACTCTATCGGCACGATCTTCGTTGCCGCCGTGGCCGGACCGTTCGCCGGGATGCTGACCGGCGCGCTGACCAACCTGGTCTGGGGCCTCAGCGGCATCAACTCGTTCTACACCGCCTTCTGGATCACCGGCGCTATTATCGGTCTGGTGGCAGGGCTGTTCTCGCGCTTCGGCTGGTTCAAGGTATGGTGGCGGGCCATCATCGCCGGCGTCATCACCGGCCTCATTGCGGCCATGGTGTCGGCGCCGATTTTGACTTACGTCAACGGCGGCGTCACCGGCTCCGGCACCGACGTGATCACCGCTGTCTTCCGCAACGCCGGTCTGGGCATCCTGCCTTCGGCCTTTGCCCAGGGCGTCTCGTCGGACCCGCTGGACAAGGCCATCTCGTTCTTCATCGTCTGGGGTGTCATTCGCGCCCTGCCGCTGCGCTTCCTGGATCGCTTCTCGCGGGCTGAAGACATCCGCTAAGGCGGCTGTCCGGCGGCTATGAGCACATCTTTCAGCCTGTACATCCCGCGCGAGAGCGGGATGCACCGCCTGCATCCGCTGACCAAGCTCGCTCTCGTCGCCTTCTGTCTGGTGTTGGGGCTGTTTCTGCCGGGGGTCTGGCTGACCTATCTGGTCTTCCTGCTGATCATCGTGCCCCTGGCCGCGTGGGCGGGCGTGCTGCCGCCCTTCCTGCGCGCCGCCTTCAAGACGGCCCTACCCGTGGTCATCTCCGTGTTCCTGGTGCAGGGGCTGTTCTGGCCGGGCGGCACGCCCATCCTCCACCTGGGGCCGCTGTCGCTGAAGCAGGAGGGCTTGCAGTTCGCCATCCGTAGCGCCGGCCGCTTCATCACCGTCGTCAGCAGCTTCCTGCTGCTGACCTTCACCACCCGCCCCGATGGCCTGATGTTGGCCCTCAGCCAGCGCGGCTTCCCCAACAGCATCGCCTACATCATGCTGGCGACGATGCAGATCGTGCCCCGCTTCCAGGCCAAGGCCAACACCATCCTCGACGCCCAGCGCTCGCGCGGGCTGGAGACAGAGGGCAACCTGCTCGTCCGGCTGCGGGCGCTGCTGCCGCTCGTCCAGCCGCTGCTACTGGGTAGCATCGTTGACATCGAAGAGCGGGCCATCGCCCTGGAAGTGCGCGCCTTCGGCCGGCAGGGGCCGAAGACCAGCCTGCTGGTGCTGCGCGACACGCCCGCCCAGCGCGTCCTGCGCTGGCTGCTGCTGCTGGGCATGCTGGCCGTCATCGGCTGGCGGCTCTATCTGGCCATCGCGCCGAGGTTGGCGGCATGATCCGGCTGCGCGACGTGACCTACTTCTACCCGCGGGCGACGACGCCCGCGCTGGCCGACGTGACGCTGGAGATTCCCGCCGGGCAGTTCTGCGCCGTCATCGGCGCTAACGGCGCGGGCAAGTCCACGCTGTGCTACACCCTGGCCGGCTTCGTGCCCCACTTCTACCGCGGCAAGCTGTCTGGCGGGGTGGAGGTGGCCGGCGTCGATGTGCCCGCCTCGTCGCTGGCCAAGCTGGCCGGCCATGTCGGCCTGGTCTTCGCCAACCCGTTCAACCAGATCACCGGCGCGCGCTTCAGTGTGCGTGAGGAGATCGCTTTCGGGCTGGAGAACATGGGCGTGCCTCTGGACGAGATGGAGGCGCGCGTCGAGGACATCCTGGGCTTCGCCGGGCTGCGCGACCTGGCCGAGCGCTCGCCCTTCGCCCTGTCCGGCGGCCAACAGCAGCGGCTGGCCATCGCCTCGGTGCTGGTCATGCGCCCGCCGGTCATCGTTCTCGACGAGCCGACGTCGCAACTCGACCCGATCGGCTCCAAGGAAGTCTTTGCCGTCCTGCGCGATCTGGCGGCGACCGACGCGGCCACGGTGGTGCTGGCCGAGCAGAAGCTGGAGTGGGTGGCCGTCTTTGCCGACCGGGTGCTGGTGCTGCACGAGGGGCGCATCGTGGCCGACGGGCTGCCGGGCGACGTGCTGGCCTCGGCCGACCTGACGCAGTATGGCCTGCAACCGACGCGCTACACCCAGGTGGCCCGCGCCGCCCAGGCCGCCGGCTTCCGCGCCGACCGGCACGACCTGCCCGTGACGCTGGAAGAGGCGGTGGAGTTCTTTAGATGACCGCCGACGGACGACCGCCGACCGCCGGAGAGCGGCCGATGAAAGACGATGGACAACGGCCGACAGAGGCCCGCGCGCCCATGCCCATCGTGGTGGAGGACGTGAGCTTCACCTACCCCAGCGGCACGCACGCCCTGCGCGGCGTCAGCCTGCGCGTGTCCCCCGGCGAGGCCGTGGCCATCGTCGGCGAGAACGGCGCGGGCAAGACGACGCTGGTGAAGCACCTCAACGGCCTGCTGAAGCCTGGCACCGGCCGTGTGACCATCGGCGACTGGGACACGCGCGAGCACACCGTGGCCAAAATGGCCGCCCGCGTCGGCTACGTCTTCCAGAACCCGGACGACCAGATCGTCGAGCGCACCGTCGGTGACGAGGTCGCCTTTGGGCCGCGCCGGCTGGGGCAGCCGGCGGCGGAGCAGCAGGCCAACGTGGCCGCGGCGCTGGCGACGGTCGGGCTGACCGAGGCGGCCAAAACCCACCCCTACGACCTGACCGCGCCGCAACGCAAGCTGGTCACGCTGGCGTCGGTGCTGGCCATGCGCACGCCCATCGTCATCTTCGACGAGCCGACGATGGGTCAGGACGCCCGCGGCGTGGCCCTCATCGGCGACATCGTCGATCGCCTGAAGGCCGAGGGGCGCACCGTGCTGACCATCACCCACGACATCGACTTCTGCGCCGCCCACTTCGGCCGCGCCATCGTCATGGCCGACGGACAAGTGCTGGCCGATGGCCCGGCGGCCGACGTGCTGACCCGCGCCGACGTGCTGGCCACGACCAACGTCGAGCCGCCGCAACTCGTCCGCCTGGCCCAGGCCCTGCGGCTGAAACGCGCCCCGCTGACGGTGGAGGAGTTTGTGGCGGAGGTTGTGGGCAGTGAGTAGTGGGCAGTGGACAGTGGGCAGTAAACAGCGGTCGGTAGTCGGCGGTCGTTACTAGCACGGAGGCTCTCCTCATGGTCATCATCCTCGGCGACATTCTGGCGGACTATGCTATTCGCGTCGAGCAACTCCAACTGGCGCCGAAGGACTTGCAGCGCGTCTCCTACCTGGCTCTGGGGCCGGGCGGCGCGTGCAATGTGGCTATCATGGCCGCGCACCTGGGGCTGGACGTGGCCGCGCTGGGCGAGGTGGGCGACGACCTCTTCGGCGAGATCGTCCTGGAGGGGCTAAGCGAGGAGGGCGTCGACGTCAGCGGCGTCATCATCAGCCCCGGCGCGCGGACGCCCGTGGCCAACGTGCTCGTCGACGAGCGCGGCGAGCCGGCCTACCTGGGCTTTCCCGGCAGCTTGCAGGTGATGAGCCTGCCGGAGGCATGGACGGCGACGATTGGCGCGGCCCAGGCGCTCTATGCCGACGGCTGGGCCGACCACGAGGGTGTGCCGGCCGTCGTCCTGGCGGCGTTGCGCGTGGCCCGCGACGCCGGCGTGCCGACCTTCTTCGACCCCGGCCCCGGCAACCCCAAGATCGACAACGCCTGGCACAGCGAGGCCGCCGCGCTGGCCACTGTGCTGCTGGCGACCGAGGACGAGGCCCGCCGCCTGTCGGGCGAGGTCGATCCGGTTAACTCAGCGCGCGTGCTGCTGGGGCGGGGGACACAACTGGCGGTCATCAAGCGGGGCATGGCCGGGGCCTTCCTGCTGACGGCCGACGATCTCCACATCGCCCCCGGGCTGCCCGTCGTCGCCCGCGACGCCACCGGCGCGGGCGACAGCCTGGCCGCGGCGATCATCTATGGCACCCTGCGTCGCTTCGACCTCCAGACCCTCGGCGACATCGGCAATGCCACCGGCGCGGCCAAGGTGCTGAAGCTGGGCACAGGCCACAACATGCCCACCGTGGCCGAGGTCAACGAGATGTTACGACGGTTTGGTTCGGAAGTACTTCTTTCGGGCGAGTCGGAGTAGCCAGAAACCACGCAGCGGCGACGATCATCTCAGAGCACCAGCTGCGCCCCCAGGACGAGGAGGAATAGCAGCACCAACCGCCGGAACGCGTTGGGGTTGATGGCGCGGCACAGGCGCACGCCCAGCAGTTGCCCGATCAGCAACGCAGGCACGCCGATGAGCGCCGTCCGCCACACTACCGGGGTGAAGTGCCCCGTCAGGGCGTGGGAGACCAATAGAAGGACGCTGGTCAGCACGAAGTAGGTTTGCAGGTTGCCGCGGAAGCGCTCGGCCGTCCAGCCGCGGGCATCGGCGTAGACGATCACCGGCGGCCCGCCCGTGTTGAACGCCCCGCTGAGGATGCCCGAACTGAAGCCGGCGGCGAAGGCCCAGCTGCGGCCGTGGAGCGCCGGCACGCGCCAGCCGGCCAGGTTGTAGACCGCGTAGAGGATGAGAATGACGCCCAGCACCCGCGTGACGACGCCGGCATCAACCCGCGCCAGAAGGAGCACGCCGATGGGGATGCCCAGCGCCGCGGGAATCACCAGTTGCACCAGATCACCCAGAGTCACGTGCGCCCGCCAGCGGATAGCGTTGAGCAGCGTCGCCAGCGTGCCGATGATGGCAAAGGCCGGGGTGGCCGTCTGCACGCCGACGAGCGTCACCAGCAGGGGCATGGCCACCAGCGCGCCGCCGAAGCCCAAGACGCCCTGAATGGCCGCGGCGACGAAGACCACCAGTGCAATGGCCATCAGCATGGCCATCAGCGCGCGTAGCAGACGAACTGCTGCCCCAGCCCGTCGAGGGCGTGGGGGTCGTAATACAGCGCGTGCAGGCGCAGCCCGACGGCCGGGCGCAACAAATCCCCCTCCACCAGGCTACTGAACGGCTGCCCGCCCAGCAGCCGATGGGCGACGGTCGTGTAGAGGCGGTCGAGCACGTTGTCGGCCAGCAGCAGATGGTGGACGCGCGGGCCGGTGGCCATGTAGAGGGTGCGGTAGCCCTGCTCGCCCAGCGCGTCGATGGCCGCCCGGCCGCTGACGTCTTCTTCCCCGGCGACGACCACCGTCGCGCCCTCGTCGCGCAGCCGGGCCATGCGCTCGGGCGCGGCCGTGCCGTTGGTGAGCACGATCACCCTGCGGCCCGCCTCGGTCAGGAACGGCGGGATGGGAAAGTCGAGGCTGCCGCTGACGACGGCCAGGTCGGGGTAGCGCGACAGGCCGCGCTCCGCCCGCCAGCGGCCCAGGTCGTCAAAGCGCGGCTCGTCGTAGACGCGCAAAATCTCCTGCGCCTTGCCCTCGGCGTAGTCGCGTAGGTAGCGTCCGCTGCTGATCAGGCAGTCGGCCTGCACGGCCAACTCCTGGAACAGCCGCCAGTCGCGGTCGTTGGCCGTGTCCGCCGGCACCATCATGCCCTTGCCCGACGGCCGGGGGATGGCGATGCGGCCGTCGATGCTCTGGACGTAGTTGGTGTAGACGAATGGCCGGTCGCCGGCCGCGCCGATGTCGCGCAGGGCGTGGCCCAGGTAGAGGCCCCGCAGCGGCGTCTCGCGCGCGGGCGTCGGGTAGAGTTGCCAGACGGTATCGGCGTCCATAACTACCTCAACTGACGATCTGCGCCGTGAACTCGGCCTGGCCCAACTGCACCCGGAAGCCGTCCTTCAGCATGTGGACGGCGGCCACCTGGGCATCGTTGACCCACGTGCGCCGGCTGCCGAGATCGTAGAGCAAGTAACGTCCGCTCTCGCAGCGGATCTCAGCGTGCTGCGGTGAGAGGCCGGCCAGGACGATGTCGTTGTCCGGCG
>ERZ724503.1192-NODE-1192-length-11979-cov-4.477357_pt1 | contig 11979 bp, 9 predicted proteins | sample MGYA00376036_ERZ724503 | MGnify/ENA primary metagenome ERZ724503 (study PRJEB28724, sample SAMN07190885) | wastewater metagenome | isolation source: influent of sewage treatment plant in Hong Hong | place: Hong Kong | collected 2016-03-17 ...
TGCTCGGAAACCGGTTCACTTAACGAGACGAAGCTGTTCAGCGGCTGATGCTTCTGGCGCTGGGACGATGCCACTGCCGAATACATCTGACGGTCGATGCACAGGCCGGCGAAGGTGGCAAACGATGCCTCCTTCCCCGGTTTGTAGTCACGCACTGCCTTAAAAAGTCCGAGCATGCCCTCCTGGATCAGATCCTCGTGATCTCCGCCCACCAGGTACAGCGCCCTCGCCCTGGTCCGCACCAGCGATTTGTATTTGTCGATCAGATAATCGGTAATCTCGCGTTCTCCTGCCCGCAGACGCGCAATCAGCTCCTCATCCGTACAGGTATCGTAATCTTTCACCATCATATCTCTTGTATCCTTCATCTTTCTTCCGCCGGAGCGTAATGTGATTTTCCGCAATTTCTAGCAGCTTCTCTGTCTTACAATCTCATAAGCGAGCACGCCGGCTGCCACGGAAGCGTTCAGAGAGTCGATATCGCCTTTCATCGGAATTGTGGCTGTGAAGTCGCAGTTTTCTCTCACCAGACGGCTGACACCCTCTCCCTCATTTCCGATTACAAGGCCGATCGGTCCTTTGAGGTCGAGATCATACATTCTCTGTCCGTTCATGTCCGCGCAGACAAACCAGATGCCCTTTTCCTTCAGCATTTCCATGGTCTGCACCAGATTCGTCACCTTTGCCACCGGTGTGTAATTTAATGCACCTGCCGACGTTTTGGCAACGGTTGCTGTCAGGCCGACTGCGCGGTGCTTCGGCACGATGACACCATGTGCGCCTGCCAGGTTTGCGGTACGGATGATCGCACCGAGATTATGCGGATCCTCAATGCCGTCCAGCAGAAGGATAAATGGCGGCTCTCCTTTCTCCTCTGCGCGCGCGAGGATGTCCTCAACGGTTGCATAACTGTAGGAAGCCACCTGTGCAATGACACCCTGATGCTTTCCGGTGGTGGACAGCTCGTCAAGACGTTCTTTTTCTACATAATTGATGATGGTATCGTGTTTTTTCGCCTCACGGATGATCGTGCGGATCGGGCCGTCCTGGCTGCTTGCAAGGACGAACAGCTTGTCCACGGTCTTGCCGGAGCGGAACGCCTCGATGACAGCGTTTCTTCCCTCTACCATGCCGCCTGTAAACTCCTCATCCGCCTGCTGTACTTCCTGTTTTCTGTCTCTGTCACGGTAATCTCGTTTCCCCTTAAAGTCACGTTTTTTTCCGTCTCTTCTCTCAAAATTTCTCTTGTCGTTTCTGTTGTTTTCTCTCATATCATTCCTGTTCCGCGGTCCCAAAAGCAGTGGGAACTTTTGCTTTTTCAAAAGCCCCACTGCCCTGCCGCTTCTTTTTTATTTTCTGAATCTTATCTGCTCTCACACTTCGCCAAGTCCTGCCCGGATCAGGTCGATCATCCGCTTGTAATCCCCTTTCAGGTACAGATACCCCATCACAGCCTCAAACCCGGTTGCCCGGCGGTAGTCGATCGTGGACGCATTTTTTGCCTTGGTATAAGATTTCGCATTTCTGCCTCTTTTATAAATCTGTTTTTCCTCTTCGGTAAACAGCGGCTCCAGAATTTCAATCATCGCCGACTGTTTCTCCGCCTTTACAAGCCCTGCCGCATGGCGGTGCAGCTTGTTGACCTGCATATTTGCTTTCCGCACCAGAATCGTGCGGATGACGATCTCATACGCAGCATCCCCGATGTAGGCCAGCGTAAGCGGCGAATACATGCGGATGTCATGCTGTTCCAGTCCGAATACCTCCGAAAGATAATCCTTCTCCCCGAAAACCGCCTCTGGAAAAAGCTCCTCGTTTTCTGTCTCTTTGCCCACTTCCGTCACTTCTGTTCTGTCCTTTCTTTTTTCCTCATCTGACGCAGCTCGCCCTCCAGCTCGAGCACACGGTTCGTAAGCTCCGTATTCTCCTGCTGCAGTACTTTGATATCCTCGAAAATCGGGTCCGGCAGATGAATGTGATCCATGCTTTTTCTCGGAATCCGCACATCATTCTGCTTCACAATGTGCCCCGGCACGCCGACGACGGTACAGTTCGGCGGAACCTCCTCGATCACAACCGATCCGGCTCCGATTTTGGAGTTTTCCCCGATCGTAAACGATCCGATGATCTTCGCACCGGCGCTGACCATAACATTGTCCTTCAGCGTCGGATGACGTTTCCCGGTCTCCTTACCATTACCGCCAAGCGTCACGCCCTGATACAGCGTCACGTTGTCTCCGATAATGGCTGTTTCTCCGATAATCACACCAGAACCATGATCAATAAACAATCCCTTTCCGATCGTCGCACCCGGATGGATTTCGATACCGGTTTTTCTCGCTGCCCGCTGTGAAATCCACCTGGCCAGAAAGTAATGGCCTTTCAGATATAGCTTGTGCGCCCGTCTGTACTTCAGCATAACACGAAATGAAGGATACAGCAAGACTTCCATGGGAGAATGTATCGCCGGATCCCGCTCCTGAATCACCTGAAATTCCTCTTTAAAATACGCGAAAAAACTCATCTTTCCTCTCCTTGCCTCCTGCTGGGACTTTTCCGGATTTTTATTTCTTACCATCATTCTGCATAACAGTAATATTCAAAAACGGAGCTGTTTCATCTCCGATAAAGACGAAATAGCTCCGTGGTTCCACTTTACTTTAAGGGCACACCTGCCCTCTTCTTTTCTTCTGCATAACGTGCAGGACCCGTGCCGGACTACCCACTTTTTCCGCTTCACCCGGCCAGCTTCCGGACGCACTTCAAAAACCCTCGTTTCAGGCAGCTTCCAGCCCCATTTGTCTGCCATTCTCTGTGAAACAATTCTGATTTTCTACTTTTTCCGTTCCAAGCCTTTTTCTGTTTCCGTTTGTTCTAGTTTATGCAAATTTTTCTCGTTTGTCAAGCAAATTTCCGCCGGATCCACTTGCTGATTTCGACCGCCGGAATGACAAGCAGTCCAAGGCCGATCGCCACATCATATTCCAACGCGCTGATCCGCTCAAAACCGAACGCACTCGACAGTGCCGGGATGTAAATGACGGCGGATGTGAGGACAAATGAGAGTGCCATCGCGCCCCACAGATACTTGTTCTGATGCTTCATATGGAAAATAGAACCTTTCCGTGATCTCATATTGAAGGAATGGAAAATTTCCACCATAGAGAGTGTCAGAAACGCCATCGACATGCCGTCCGGGCTGTTGACGATTTCCCAGCGGCCGGCTTCCAGATAGTGGCCGATGAAGTAGGACGCCAGCGTCAGCACCGTAATCACGATGCCCTGAAACGCAACATCAAAGCCGAGGCCGTCCGCAAAAATACCGTCATCCGCATTTCTCGGCGGGCGTTTCATGATGTCTGCCTCACCGTCCTCCATACCGAGCGCCAGCGCCGGGAAGCAGTCCGTAATCAGGTTGATCCAGAGCAGATGCACCGGATTTAAAATCGTAAAGCCCATCAGCGTCGCGCAGAAAATCGACAGCACCTCGGCAAGGTTCGATGCCAGAAGGAACTGAATTGCCTTACGGATATTATCGTAGATTCGTCTTCCTTCCTCAACCGCTACGATGATCGTCGCAAAGTTGTCGTCCGCGAGCACCATATCTGCCACGTTTTTCGTCACATCCGTTCCCGTGATGCCCATTCCGATGCCGATATCCGCACGCTTGATCGACGGCGCATCGTTGACTCCGTCTCCTGTCATCGCGGTGATTCTGCCTTTCCGCTTCCACGCATCGACGATCCGCACTTTATGCTCCGGCTGGACGCGTGCGTAAACAGCATATTCCTCGATTCTCCGGTCAAGCTCCTCATCGCTTAACTGGTCAATCTCGGCTCCCGTTACCGCTTTCCAGCCCGCCTCCAGAATACCCAGCTCTTTTGCAATAGCAACCGCTGTGTCTTTGTGGTCACCCGTAATCATCACCGGACGGATGCCTGCCCCGCGGCATTCCCGGATCGCATCGACTACTTCCGGCCGCACCGGATCAATCATACCGCAAAGTCCTAAAAAGCAGAGATCCTGCTCCAGAAAGTCCGGCTCCTGGGAGGACGGCATCTGGTTCCACGCTCTTCCTGCTGCCGCCAGCACGCGGAGTGCCTGGTCTGCCATCGCCTTGTTCTGCGACAGGATTTCCTGCCGGAATGCTTCTGTCATCGGCTGTTTTCTGCCGTCACGCCAAACGGAGGTGCACCGCTTCAGAATCTCATCCGGTGCGCCTTTTGTGCAGGAAAAATACGTTCCGTCGTTTGCGCGGTGGATCGTTGTCATGCGTTTCCGCATCGAATCAAACGGCGCTTCCCCGACACGCGGATACTGGACGGACAGGCTCTTCTTCGGGCATCCCTCTTTCTGCGCATCGTTGACCAACGCACATTCCGTCGGTTCTCCGACTGCCTCGCCGTTTTCGTCCGGCTCCGCATCGGAGCAGAGTGCCATGACGGATACGAGACGTTTTATATCGCTTCCCTCATGTTTTACCACGGTCATCTTATTCTGGGTCAGCGTTCCTGTCTTATCCGAGCAGATCACCTGCGTACAGCCGAGCGTCTCGACAGCCGTCAGTTTCCGGATCACCGCATTCCGCTTTGACATTTTGGTCACACCGATGGAAAGCACGATTGTGACAACTGCTGCAAGTCCTTCCGGAATTGCCGCTACGGCAAGGCTGACGGCTACCATAAAGGTATTTAAGATGTTCTGCGGCGTCACGCCCTCTTTTAAAATGCCGACAACGAAAATCACGGCACAGATGGCGAGCACCATCACGCTTAAGATTTTGCTGAGCTGGTTCAGCCGCTTCTGCAGCGGTGTGCTCTCATCCGCCGACTGCGTCAGAACATGGGCGATCTTTCCCATCTCGGTTTTCATACCCGTTCCGGTGATAACAGCGCGGCCGCGGCCATAGACAACGGTGCTTCCCATATAGACCATGTTTTTCCGGTCCCCGAGCGGAACCTCGCTGGCTGCGCCGGCGTTCAGAACATCCGCTGTTTTATTGACCGGGACAGATTCTCCGGTCAGCGCTGCTTCCTCGATTTTCATGCTGGCGCTCTCTAAAATACGGCCATCCGCCGGAACAGCATCGCCCGCTTCGAGAATTACAATATCACCGGGTACGAGCTCCTCGCTCTTTTTCACTTCCATTTTCCCGCCGCGCATCACCTTCGACGTGGCTGCCGCGATCTCCTGCAGAGCTTCAATCGCTTTCTCTGCCTTGCTCTCCTGCAGAACACCGAGCACCGCATTAATGATGACAACGGTGAGAATAATGACCACATCAGCGTACGATTCGCCTTCATACGCCGATGTGATGCCGGAAATCAGCGCTGCGGCGAGCAGGATCAGGATCATCGGGTCTTTCAGCTCTTCGAAAAACCGCTGCAGATTGCTCTTCTTTTTTCCCGCCGCCAGCCGGTTCGGTCCGTGTTCGGAAAGCCGCCGCGCAGCTTCCGCCTCGGAAAGTCCCTGCTCCGTTGTCTGTAACTCATCAAGAATCTTCGAACTTTTTTCCAGATACTCTTTCATTTCCATCCGTCCTTTCTTCTGAAAACGCTTTTTTGCGTTCCTATGATAAGTTCCCACTGGTACACCGGTCTCTTTCTATATAGAAAAAGACCTATCCGCACCATATTTGTTGATACAGATAAGTCTTGTCATTTCATACAAAGCCAGAAGAAATGCTTTTTCTTCGGTTGTTGGCCTTATAGCGTCACGTATGCCGCCGACTACTCCCTTATTCTTCTTCCAGTCTACCACATCTTCCGGCCTTGTGCAATCGCATTTCTCTTTTATTCTTCTGCGTTCTTTGCGCATCCTGGGCAGCCGCTGCATCCGCCTGCGATCCGGTCGTCCGGCATCAGGTCGAGTGCCTTGGAAATGCAGCAGATCGCCTGTGCGGAAATTCCCTCTTTCTTTCCGGTAAAGCCAAGTCCTTCCTCGGTCGTTGCCTTGATATTGACCTGATCCTCTTCGAGATGAAGCGCCTCCGCCACATTTTTCACCATCGTGTCGATGTATGGCAGGAGCTTCGGCTTCTGTGCAATAACGGTTGCATCGATATTTTCAATCAGATACATCCGCTCCTCGAGCATCTCACCCACTTTTTTCAGCAGTTCGATGCTGTCTGCGCCCTCATACGCCGGATCATTGTCCGGAAAATGGCGTCCGATGTCCCGCAGTGCTGCAGCGCCGAGAAGCGCATCCATAATGGCATGGACCAGCACATCTGCATCGGAATGTCCCAGAAGGCCATATTCATACGGGATTTCCACACCGCCCAGAATCAGTTTCCGGTTTTCCACCAGTTTATGCACATCGTAACCCATTCCTACTCGCATTGTTCGTTCCTCCGCTTCGTTACTTTCTAGTTAAATCCATACAGTTTCTGCGCTACCTTGTAGGCATAGACTGCAATTTTCTGTCCCGGTTTTGATTTGCTGCTCATAACAGTTCCGAAAATGCCGTGGCGGATGCGGAAGTAATCGGCTGCATCCTCCTGTTTCAGGTATCTCCAAAGATCGTTCTTTTTCTCGAGATTTTCTTCCGTTCCAGAGCGCATCATCATCACGGAAGAAACCGTCATAATAATGGTCAGATAGCTGATCATATATTTCCGCAGGTGCTTCGACAGCCCTTTCTGTTCACCAAGGTAATCGATCATCAGCTTGTTGACACGGATCTGCTGGTCAATTCTGCCGATCATGACTTTCTCGTTAACCGACTGGTCGGCTCTTCCGATAAAGTAGCGGTAGAAATTGACATCGAGATAATACATCGTTTTGACGTACGGAAGCGGAATAAACGCAACCAGATTATCCACATAGAAGGTGTGCTCCGGCAGCTTCATGCCGCACTCTCTTAAAAGAGAAGTCCGGTAAATCAGCGAATGCATCAGCAGATAATGTGTTTTGCCGAGAGCTTTCGCCTCATCCCATCCGAAAAAGCGGCCTTCCGGCAGCGATTTCGCATAGCGCATCACACGTTTTCTCTTGGCGCCCTCTTTTTCATACACATAGTTACTGATCAGAAGGTCGAGTGTTTTCGGTCCGCGTACGACTTCTGCCAGAACATTTAAAATCTTCTGGTATGCCTCTGGGTTTACCCAGTCATCACTGTCCACAACCTTAAAGTACAGACCCGTCGCATTTTCCACACCCGTGTTGACTGCTCCGCCGTGGCCCTTGTTTTCCTGATGAATCGCTTTTACAATCGTCGGATATTTTTCCTGATAGCGGTCTGCAATCTCTGTGGTTCCGTCCTTGGAACCATCGTCCACGATCAGAATTTCTACTTCTTCTCCGCCGACCAGCAGCGAATCGATACATTTCTCCATATATGCTTCTGAATTATAGCATGGTACTGCAATTGATAAAATCTTCATCTTTTTTCTCCCTGCTCTTTTTTGCTCTTCTGCCGTTTCAGGCACGTTCCAGATCTGTATATTTTGCGTATTCCGCAAACGCAGACGGAATGGCATATCTTTCAGCCGCGGTTTTCGCATCCGCAAAAATCAATCCGGCTTTTTCTTCCCCTTCCTGCTCCACATCGTTTCCTGCAATTTTAATAGCGTATCCTGTGATATGCCACTCGACATGGGAAAAAATGTGCTTGTACGGCGGCAATGCCTGAATATGAAGCGGCGTCACGCCGAATTTTTCTGCCTCTTCAAGTGCTTCCTGTTCGGAGAGCACGCCATCGAAGTTCGGGAACTCGTAAAGTCCCGCCAGAAGTCCTTTTTTCGGCCGTTTCCGCACTGCTGTGTGCGCACCGTCCAGAAATAACAGAACGGTTCTGTCTTCGATTCTGCGCGGCTTTGCGCTCTTTTTAAACGGATATTCCGTCCAGGTCTGATGCCGTCCCGCCAGACACTGGTCAAAAAGCGGACAGACTTCACATTTTGGTGCTCCGTTCGGCAGACAGACCATTGCGCCGAGATCCATCATCGCCTGATTGAAGGCTCCCGGATCTTCTGCCGGCATGATTTCGGTCAATTCCGCTTCCACGCGGTTTTTCACGGACTGCTTTAAAATGTCCTCACCGTCCTCCCGGAGGCGTGCCATCACACGAAGCACATTTCCGTCCACCGCCGGCACCGGAATGCAAAACGCGATCGATGCAACGGCTCCCGCTGTGTAATTTCCAATTCCCGGAAGTCCTTTTAAGGCTTCGTAATCTGCCGGAAATACACCGTCATACACTTCCATAATTTTCTGTGCGGCCTTCTGCATATTCCGCACACGGTTATAGTAACCAAGGCCTTCCCAGAGCTTCAAAAGCTTTTCCTCGGGACAGACCGCAAGTGCTGCGACATTGGGCAGTTCACGCATAAACCGCTCATAAAACGGCTTGACCGCCTCCACCCTCGTCTGCTGGAGCATAATCTCGGAAACCCAGATTTCATACGGGTTCTTTTTTTCTCTCCACGGCAGCACTCTTTTATTTTCGCCATACCATTTCAATAATGGCTTTGTGATTGTGTCCTGCATAGTAATCTCCTGTTAATATATCATTCTTATTTTGCCACATTTTCCTCCAAAATGCAAAATAAACATTGCGCTCTCACGTGTTTTTGATTAAAATTAATAAATACTTTAAAAGAATAACCAAAACCCTTAAGATATGGAGGAAAAACTCTTGATCGACAGTATTATTTTTGATGTGGACGGCACCCTGTGGGACTCCACAGACGTTGTTGCCGACGCATGGAATCAGATTATGGAAAAAGAAACTGATATGACACCAAACCTCACCGGAACCGTGTTAAAAGGCCTGTTCGGCCGCCTGCTCCCGGATATCGCCGCCGTCATTTTCCACGAATATCCAAAGGAGCGCCAGTTAGAACTGATCGAGGCATGCTGTGCCAAAGAGCATGAGGCACTTCTTGCGACACCGGCTCCTGTTTATCCGGGACTTGTCGATGCACTTTCTATTCTTTCCAGACATTACCCGCTTTATATCGTAAGCAACTGCCAGGCGGGCTATATCGAAGTTTTTCTGGAAGCCACAGGCCTCGGTCACTATTTCAAAGGCCATCTCTGTCCTGGCGATACCGGAAAGGCAAAGGCAGACAACATCCGTACAATCATCGAACAGAACCATCTGCAGCACGCGGTCTATGTCGGCGATACCGACGGCGACTACAAGGCGACACACGAGGCCGGAATCCCGTTTGTCCATGCCGCATACGGTTTTGGTCAGACCGAAAACCCGGACTACACCATCACTTCCCCGATGGATCTTGTCACACTGTTCGTACCGGAAAATTAATTTTTAACAGTTTCTTTCTCATAAAAAATACGCATTCCTGTTTTGATAACGGAATGCGTATTTTTTATGTTCTATTTCTTCTTTTCTCAGCTCTCGCCCTTACCTGGGTAATCATCGTCACCCGTATGGTCTCCCTGATCCGGTGCGCTCGGCTCCTGGGTCGGTTCCGGTGTGGACGGGGTCTCGGTCGGTGCTACGGTCGGCTCCGGCGTAGACGGGATCTCGGTCGGTGCTGTGGTCGGTTCCGGCGTAGACGGGGTCGATGGAGTTGATGGGGTTGATGGAGTTGATGGGGTTGACGGAGTTGACGGCGTGTAATCATCGTACGTGTAGGATGGCGTTCTCGTCGGCGTTACTGTCGTGGTATTCGTCGTATCATCGACATTTTCGTCATCTGCTTCCGGTGCCTGTGTCACAGTAAGCGTATCTTCACTTACCTCATAAGCTTCGGAATAATAAATGATAACCGGTGTTCCGTCATCGACATTGTCATATAATGCCTGTGCCACTGCAGTCGGAAGTGCAACAGATCCTGTCGTCGATCCTGCAGTCAGATACAGGTTTCCGCCGAAACTACTTCTCCAGGAAGCATCGTAGAAACCAATCTCTCCGTTGAACGGAATCCAGGAATCCACATCTCTTTCCCAGGAATAGCTGCCGTCTGCCTGAAGCTCTCCGTGCAGTTTTTTCTGGCTTTCTTTTGCTGCGGTTGTGTAGATACCCGGCTTCGTGTAGCTGCTCTGCTCCATCAGACCGGTTACACAGTCACCGTCGACAACCAGATTTCCATCTTTGTAGAGCCAGATATGCTGACGGCTGGCATCAACCTCAACATACGTCTTGCCGAATCCGTTGTTCTCTGTGGAAGCAGCAAACTCTCTCTGCGCATACTGCGGCTCTCTTGCGTCTGCTGCGTGAGCATCTACTTCTTCTGCGATCTTTGCAATCTCCTGCTCCTGATCCACTTTCCATCCGTAGCCTTCCTGGCTGATGGTCACGCCGCCTTCGATACCGGTTGCCGGGAAGGTGTGATCCTTGCCATCGGTATCAATCGCTGCCGCAAGATTTGCCACATATTCTTTTACTCTTTCATTCCACTGGTTTTCATCTTTGGAATAATTTCCATCCGCATCGACCGCCAGCCAGTCTTTCATGGTATTTCCGTCAAGAACCTGTGTTGTTCCATCCGGCATACTGTATGTGATACTTGCGCGTACCAGTTCATTTAACTGATCCTTCTGTGCATTCAGTGTTTCGTCATCTGCTGTTACCAAGGTTCCGTCGTAAACGCCTGCTTTTTCAAGATCCACTTCGGTATCCGCATTGATCAGCGCGTTTTCGATGCACTGTTTTGCAAGGGTAAGATCCATTCCCTCACCCATAACAGCATCCACAATCTCAAACTCATTGTTCTGGAAGGTGATGTAGGCGCTGGCCGGTGCATTCTCACCGTCTGCGGACTGGAATTCGTCAAATCCATCAATCACCGCATCCAGTTTTTCCTGACTGTACTGCATGGTGACCTGGGAATCTTTCTCTTTTCCGCCATTTCCCAGGAACCAGAGGAAACTGTTCTGTTTCTTTAACACGCTCTCCACGCTGTCGTCTCCGGCGTAGGTGTAGTCGATGTCTTTTCCGCTGACACTCTTCGTATCATTGTCTTTGAATTTTACATTTAAGGTATAGTTTGCAGCCTGCTCTTTGATTTTCGTTTCTGCCTCTTTGGCCGTCATATCCGAGCAGTCTACTCCGTTGATGGTTGTTCCGTTGAAGAAATAATTCTGGTAATGGAACATTTTGCTTCCATAGAAAAAGCCTCCCACAGCAATAACAGCAACGGCTGCAACGGCGATAACCGCACCGCCTTTTCCCTTTTTCTTCTGCGGTTTTGCGCCATGCGGAATGTACTCTTCGTCGTCATCCTCATAATCGTCGTAGTCATCATCCTCATCGTCTATTTCCGGCATTGGGATATGGCCTACCGTGTCGCTGACGAGGCGCTCCATTGCGGCTTCCACCTGATCACCAAGCACTTCTTTCTCCGAACCCTTGGTCTCTGTCTTCTCTTCTCCCAGCAGATCATCCTCATCTGCGAATGGATCGTTGATGATCAGATCATCATCCACCATCACTTCTTCCGGTTCCGATTCTGTTTTTGTCTCCGCCGGCGTCTCTTCGATTTCTTCTTCCTCTTCTGTAAATTCCGGAATCTCGATGTCCTGCGTCACAGGCTCCACTTTGGTCTGCTTCATTTTCTGCTTCGCTTCTTCGTCTTTTGCACGCTCAGTTGCCTCAAGGACACTTCGCAGATTACTTAAATTTGCAGTCTCATCCGGGATGTGATCTTCGCTTTTTGTTTCTTTGCTTTCAAATTCAATGGAGTCTTCGATGTCTGCCAGTTCTTCCTGGAATGTTTCACCGCTCTCCTTTTCCGCCAGGTCACGGTCAATCTCTTTTTGCAGGGCAGCCCAAAGTTTACCGTCCTTTAAATCATCATCTTCAAACTTCATATTTTTTGCTCCTCATAGTTCTGTGTCTGCACTTTACTTACTTCTCTTCTTTTTTCCTTAAAAATGCCCCTATAGATTTCTTCTTTCGTCCAAGGGCATATACACTGTTAAGTATATCATAAAATCCAAAAAAAAAAAGCAAAAAATTTGGTTTTGGCAAATTTCTCACTTTTTTCGTAAATCACCTGTGGACTTCGTA
>ERZ724503.1195-NODE-1195-length-11962-cov-8.004703_pt1 | contig 11962 bp, 13 predicted proteins | sample MGYA00376036_ERZ724503 | MGnify/ENA primary metagenome ERZ724503 (study PRJEB28724, sample SAMN07190885) | wastewater metagenome | isolation source: influent of sewage treatment plant in Hong Hong | place: Hong Kong | collected 2016-03-17 ...
CCTATTGTTGGTGATCTTGGTGGAATTCCACGCGATGCAAAATTTTCAAGAAGACGTAATAAATCTTCTTGAATATATTCACCCCAATTTATTAAATCTTTACCTGTTAAGTCTAATGATGTTGTATGTTTATCAACAGTTTCATTATTAAGAATAAAAGGGGGTTTTAAACTATCATCAGACCAATTTAATGTATATGACATTTAAACCCTTCCAATTAATTCCAATTGCGCACATAATTCACCAGGAGTAATTAAACCTTCCGTAATATCAATATTAGATTGTTTATAGCATTTTTGATTTAAAGAAGTACAAATCATTGCTTTTGTTGTATCTCTTGTTAAAAAAGATAATCCTAATGTTTTATATCCAAACAATTTAACAATATCAATCCAACCATAATTCACAGGTTTATTTAATAAATCTAAAATTGTATTCGATGATATTTGAATATTTGATTTATGACGATAAACATGCAATTCATTATGTTCATATTGTGATAATGGAACCATGACATTTTTATCCATATCCATTTCAACAACAAATAGTCTATCATCCTGCCATAATGCAATACCTGTATGTGAAACATTTTCTTTAGTAATGTATTTAATTGCTTTACTGATTAAACTATTTCCATTAACAGCAATTGTATCTCCATTTTTAATCATTGTTCTTAACATTGAATATGAATAAAATTTATACATTTTAACTAACACTCACTGTAATTGTATATGTAATCATATAACCACGATTAGCAGTTTTTTCAACAGGTGAAAATACCATATGCGTTAGCAATAATCCATCAGATGATTTTAAACCCAATTCATCAAACATAAATGGCGCATCTGGATCAGTCGTTGTATTATCAAGAAGTGCTTGTCCATTAGGCGCATCTGATGGTATTAACGCGGTCACAACTACCATTGCAGTTGTTGCAGGAGCTGGAGATAATGTGGCCATTACAGAATTTGATAATGGTGTACCTGCTGCATTTTCATCTACATTAATGCTATATGTTTCATTATATAAAGCCGCAGATGTTCCAATAATGTTTACAGGACGGTATGAAATTTGATTTAATGAATTAATGTATGTTCCACCATTACCTAATGCTATTTGTGAAATATATCCAGTTGGTTCATGTGCTAATGCTTTTGCAATAATTAATGCCATATTTTGTGGATGAATTGCATTTGTTTTTTCTAATATTAATTTACCATCTTCAATATCATGAATTAAAACTCTACCAATTCCGTTAATATTCATTTTGTTATGCATTTATATTTCCTTAATAATTAATAGAATTATTTAACTCTAGATTGTGGTGTACCAATACATGATAACTTTGATGGATCAAAATGATCTCCAATATTAATCAAATCAAATGGTACATCATTACCATCTTCATCAATTTCAGTTAATGGTTTTCCACCTTCATCTGTAATTTCACCATAATCAATATTAACTTGTGAAATTAAATCTTTTCTTAAATCATAAGGTGGTGAAATCCAAATAGGGAAATCAAATTGAAATGTCCAAATTATAGTACGTTTTTCAGTTCCAATTGGAACTTGTTCTTCATTATTAATTCCTGTCAAGGTTAATTTTGTAATTTTAGCCCAATCAAAAGGTGCATCATTGATTTGTAATTGCAAATCATAATCAAATAACATTAACAATTGTTCAAGCATTTGAAAAGCTTGATCAGTATTTGATGCATATACTGAAAGTTCCATTTCAAGATTAAACGGAATTGCCATTACTCTACGAATTACTTGAATATCCTTTGGATAAACACCACCTTGTTCCATATATGATTTTCGATCTTGTAAATTAACACCATGTAATCTATCTGGCGCTAAATTTATACCATTCATATAACACGACATAATTGGTAATTGATGTGGAAGATTTTGAGTATGACGACTACCAATTGCAGCAACTGCTCTATCAATTGATGCATATTGAATAGGTACTTCAATTGATGAAATTTCTCCACATCCACCTTTGCCAGTTTTTACGGTTAATCCTGTAAAAATATTAGCAAATGCCATTATGTATGATTTTATTTGTTGATTGTAATAATATTGTTTGATCATAATTTAATATCCGGATTGAATTTTGTATCTGAGTTAAGAATTTTAGCAATAGTTTGTTTATTTGATTGATATTCATAACGATTATTTGTTTCAATTAATATCCAACGTTTCTTACTTGCATTCCATTGTAATAATCTGTCAGCAGGACGATTAGCAGCTGGTAACATTGAATAAGTTTGACGATGATAATGCCCATCTTGAATATCGTTTGGTGCTGGTAATTGATCTCCAACAGTAAAATCTTTCCCATCCGGTGGAATAGCATCTTCTACATATAAATCATTACCATCATATTTCCCAGGTTTACCAATTAATGGTTTACCAGACATTATGTTTGCACCATCGGCACCAGCAAATGGAACTTTTTCATTTGCATGTTGTTTGATTGCTTCTGTTGATTTATATGCTAAGTCATTCATTAATAATCCATTTAAAAAATCATCATCTGATTTTGCTTGATTAACTTGTCCTGGTAATCCTAAAATATCACGATGTTCTGCTGATGGCATAATCGGTTGTGCATTAAATTTGAATAATGTTGGTTTCCATGTATGTGAATATCCTTCGGTACTCCAAGCAGTATCTGTAACTTCAAGCCATTTTCTTATAGGTTGTAATTTAGCATCATATTGGACTTCGCCAGGCAATTCAATAATATCTCCGACTACTATTGGTCTTCCAAGCACATTAATCATCATTGCAAAACTAGCAGTAAAAATATACGTTTGTGGTAATGAAATACCAAACTTTGCTAATTCAGTTTGAACATCTAACAAATCATATTGACATTTAAGCATTATTGACGTTCTACAATAAGAACGATCTCGGTTTTCAAGCAAGAAAAAATCTTGTATATCATCAAGATTAACAGATGTTGATTCTGCTAATTGCAATTCAATGATTTCCCATTGATAATTGCCAACAATTCCATTAAACATCAATGGAACTATTCTCCATGAATTATATGCAGCAATTGAACGAATGTTTATTGTGACTAATTCAGATGTATCAGGAATATTAACAACGTCAACTCTATGCCAATTAATACCATCATCTGAAGCTTCAATTCTTGCTTGTGTAATTCGATTGTTTGAATCAGAACCTTGTTTTAATCGAATAGTTCCTATTTTGTATCTAATTGGTTGAGGTGTGAAATATCGTTCCTTTGGTTCACCAATTTTGTCCCATGCTTTTTTAGTACCAAAGCAATATCCAATATATGAATTTTTTAAAACATCTTCTCCAAAATCAATTGAACGCCAACTTATATCACCAACTTTAAATGCATTAAGCAAATTAAATCCTGATGGTGTACCATTTGAAATAGGGTATCCGTTATCAGATACTAAATTCATAGTCGAACCTTGATTATGAACGCCTAATAATGGAAATATATTAACCGGACCACCAGCAGCATTTAATACTTCGGCTTGTAATGAAGCTAAGTAATCTGATTCCTTTTTTGCACATTCTGAAGTTGAATAATCAAGTGAACCAACACAAAAATTTGGAGCTTCATATTTGTTTGAATTATCATACGCAAATGTTAATTCAGGATTATTTGAACAATCATTAGCAGGTAAACAAACATCGAGTGTTTGTGTATTTTTTACATTTGGACATGTCATTTTAAATGCTCTTTTTTCAATATTAGAAATATTTAAAAAATTCAAAAAAATTCAAAAAACGCACTTTTTTCTTGTTTAAAAACAAGGACTTAGAAGCGTCTTTTTTGATGAGTAAGGGTAGCCCTTTCTATTATGTTTTTATCATACTTTAGTTCTATATTTTATTAATTTTAATTGACAGTTTTATTGTTATTTGTTATAATTCAAAAACACATTAAACGTATGTTTATAAGGATATAAAAATGAGTGAATTTGGTAATAAGCTGAAACAATATCGAAATGATCTTGGTATGAATCAAACTGATTTTGCAAATGAAATTGGAATGAGTAAAGCATTTTATAATCGAATTGAAATGGGCCTTGCAAAATGTCCTATTTCAAAAATTGATAATATTGTAAGTTTATTAAACCAACATGGTATTGATACCAGCCATTGGGATGAATGGAAGCTTGAATTAGCTCAAGAACGAATTTCATTAAGCGAAATTCATTTTGATCAACAATTGTTATTATTGAAATTAAGTAATACTACTTTATCAGACAATCAAATTAAAGATATTTTGAATTTGATTTAAAGTATTACAAATGACAACACGAATAGCATATTTTTGTATTGAATCTCCTGGCGATTATTGGTTAAAACCAGATAAACCAATTGAATCATGCTTTTTCTTAAAACATGAAATGACAGATGAACAATATTATCAAATTTTGAATTCAACAAATCAAATTGAAACATATATTGATGTGTTTACCAAACGGTTAAATGAATATTGTTTAAAAGGACCGTGTGATATTTTTACAGGAATGAAATATGCAAAATTAGCACGAACGTTAAGAAAATTTGATAGATGGTCTAAAAAATATAAAAGATATAATATAAGTTTCAAATGTATTATCAGAAAAACAATTGAAGATACATTTGTTATTCATCAGATATAATATCAAAAATGATTGACAAGATAAGACAATTGATGTATAATTGTCTTATCAATTGAATAAGGAACAATCATTATGATGCAAACTTTTTTTATCATGCACCGAGAAATTGCTGGTAAAATTCAATTTGTGAAGTTTGTGTCAGGAGTTCGCACAAACGTTTGTGCAATTTCAATCAATGATTATTTGTATCATATGTATGAACTTAAGAAATCATATGGAGAAAATTTGATTGCGGTTTTTAAAATCAATCAAGAAATTGAAAACATTGAACGTTTTGAACAAATCATGTATGAAAATAGTTATACGTTGTTTGCGTGTTATTCGGAATAAAATTGTAATAAAAACCGGAGCAATTTGCTCCGGTTTTTATTTTGATACCTTACAACTAAATCTTATAACCAAGTTAAGTTGTTTACCACGATCTTACCGTAGTAATCAGCAGATTGACCAAGAGATGTAGAAGTATTGGTAAATGTTGCTTTACCATAACGAGTATAAACAGCCATGTGGTTGTTATAAGTGTTAGGATCAACAACAGTACCGGTTAATGATAATGGAATGTATGGGCAGTAGAAATATCCACTATCAGTTTCACCATTACCACCTTTATAACCAACAACAACAACGTGTGAACCAGCAGTAGCACCACCAGGAACAGCAGAACCAGCAGCAACAGCACCAAACGATGCATCAAACAAGAAGCTGTAAACTTTAATAGTACCATTTAAAGTACCAACTAAACGAGTATTTGAAGGACCTTCAAATGAACCTTCAACAGCAGGTGCAAATACTGATTTAGAAGCAGATTGTAATACTGAAACAATATCAGGAGAAACAATGATAAAGTTACCAGCAGCACGACGTGTTTTTGCTGCAATTGCATTTGCTACTTTGTTAATCAATACACCAAGCACAGCATGACGGTCGCCAACATAATGAGGAGTACCGGTAAATGTACCAGACATATCGAATGTTTCAGTAGTACCAGCAAGTTTGATCAAGTCGGTAACAATTTCATTATCAATATCGGTAACAATTTGAGCAGAAATAACAGTAGTAATTTCAGCTTCTAAATCAAGACCATGTTGGCTTGATAAATCTTGCATTGCTTCGATAGACCATTTTGCTTGCAATTTACGAGTTTTTGCTTCAACTGATTGACGCAAGATTTGCAAGCCCATTGCACGTCCTGGGAAACTTTCCATGTCGATAGTATCACCACCTTCACCAGATAATGGAGAAGATGCAAGGGAGAAGTTAGCAGCAGGGGTGAATGCGCCACCTTGGTTAATACCTTGTGCATTGAATGCACCACCGGATGCAGATGGATTTACACCTGATGAATAGAAACGACGCATTTTAGATGCATATGGTGCAGTTGCGCTTGTATTACCAAAAGCTTCATCACCAGCGGTAATATTAGAACCAGCTTCAGAACCAACAGCATCATTTTTGTAAACATAACGCATTGAGAATGCAAGACCAACTGGCTGAGACATTGGTTGAACACCAACAACTTCAGTAGCAATAGTACCAGGAATTACACGGCGAATCATTGGCATTACAATCTTTTGGAAGTTTGCAATGTTACCTGCTGAGTTTACATCACCACCAGCAGTTTCTTTCAATAAATGAGCACGTTGATTTTCAAGACACATTTCAACAATTTTTGCTTTGCTTGATGACAAACCTTCAAGCAATGTGCCTTTGGTTGAATGCCACATACTTTCATTAAGATAATTCATATTTAAATTACTCCACATTTGTTATAAAATATTAACTATAAATTTATTTATATAAACTTAAATTAGTAACAATGTAATATTAATTATTACCAGCTAATTGACGCAAACGTTTAAGCGCAGTTTCAACGTCAACATCATTTGTTTGATTATCTTTATTACCAGTTACCACACGGCCTTCATTTAATTTTGACTTATTAGTGTATTTTGATTCAGTGATAGCAGTTTTTGAATCAATTGATTCACCAATAACATGTGGAAGATAACGTGAATAAGATTCATCTAATTTTGAAGTTGGAATGTTTTTCAACAATTCTTGCATTTTAGCTTTAGCATTAGAATTATCTTCTAAATTAGAAAGTAAACTTGCCATTTTAGCTTTACGTTCTTCTTTTAATACATTATTACGTGCAACTTGCAATTCTGCTTTCATATCTTCAAGTTGTTCACGCATAATTTCTAATTCATCAGATGCTTGTTGTTCATCTTCATTAATAATTGAAGCAAATTCTTGTTTGAAAGCTTCAAATACTTTCTTACCAAGATTATTGCGTTTTGCTTCATGAAGATCATCACGTAATTCTTCAAATTCTTCATCCATACGCATTTCTAAGAACATGTCAAGTTTTTCAACAAGTTCAAGAACAGATTCTTTTGCTTCATCGCGTAATTCAGCACGTTCTTCAATTAAACGTTCTGCATATTCAACTTCTAAATCTCTGAATGATTCAATATCTTCGCGTAATTCAGCATATTCAGCTTCAACAATAGATTCTAATTTAAGATCCAATGCTTCAGTTAAAAGTTCACGATCTTTACGTAATTGTTCTGTCATTTCAATGCGAACTTCATCTTCAATTTTTTGACGTTCTTCTTTTAATAACAAATCAAGAGATTCTACGAATTGTGATTCAATCAATTGTTTGGTTTCTGCATTAAGAATATTTGATTCAAACAATGTTTGTAAAATTTTATCCATGTTTAAAAATTCCTTTGTGATAATTTGTTAATATATTTAGCAAATAGTTTTTAATTAATCATCAAATGATTCGTCATCTTCCAAATCATCAATATCTTGAGATTCATTAATTCCAATTTTAGTTTGCATCTTTTGAATTAATGATTGTTTAATACACTGTGCAGCTTTATCTTCATCTTCATTAATTAATGAATCGACTGCTTCTAATAAAAGAGTATTCATATTAATTTCCCTTAAGGTTATATTTTATTTAGCTAAAACTATTTCTAAATAACGTTTAAATGACATTTCATCAATTTTGCTAACAATTTCAATTCTTACTGGGCTATCATTAATCACTTTTAATAATGCCTTTTTAAACACATATAAATCACCATTTTGTTTCGCTTTAAGAGTGTTTACCATAAAATCAATAACATCAGAATAACTAATTTTATCAGAAATTATCAATTCATTTTTATTAGCAACTGGTTTAATAGCATAATGTACTGGAAAATCCAATCCAATCGTGCCTAACAATGTACGCAATTCACGATTATTACGCATTTGTACATTTGGAGAATTAATATCGTTATTCATTATATCCTTTATTTCTTTAAATTTTGCCCGGTTAATTTTTCAAAGAAACTTGTAATTTCTTTATAAAAATATTGTTGTGCAGCTTTATCATGAATTGCAGCATTTGCCAAATGTGCAATTTTATCCTTACTCATTGCATGTTCTAAAACAAGTTCAGGTTTTGCATTAGGCGCAGATGGAGTAGCAACAACATCAACAGTTGTAATTTCATAACCCTTAACTTTACCTTCAACTACACTACCTGAACCCCTTGATGAAACACCTAATTTACCGCCAGCTTTTAAAATAGCTTTGATAATTTGGCCTTTAGGATGATCTTCAATGATACGTGCTTTACCATACGCATCATTGCCTTTCATCCACATACTAGTGATAATATGTGAAACATTATTCAAATCAATTGACAAATTATCAGGGTGATTTAATTCACCAAACACGGTTTCACCACGTTTAATTTGTTCATTAATTTGATTAACAGCAGAGCTGATTTCATGTAATGGATAAACACGATTGTTACCATTAGTAATTTCAGCCTGCATAAAAATACCAGAAAGATATGCTGATTTTGTATTTTCAGCAGATTCAATAATCACATTTGCTATGTTAGGTGTGATTGTTTCAATTAACACGTCACGAGACATATAATAAATCCTTAAAATAGTTTATCTATTTTAATATTTACCAAAAATGATTATTGTTTATTTGATTCTGGTGCTGTTTCCTCTTCAGGTTCCGGTGTTTCTTCATTATCAGTTTGTGGTGTTTCTTCATCTTCCGGTTTTTCACTTCCGATTTCAGGATTATATACTTCACCACTTTCGCCGACTTCATCACTTGGCGGTAATTCCATATCATCTGTATCAGTTACATCATCTTCTGATTCTTCCGGTTTACTACCATCAATTGGGTATTTGTTATAATCATCACCAAAACTTAAAGGTGTCATATTTTCAAGCCATGCAGGATCATACATTAATCTCAAATCATTCACATGTTCGTTAATAGGAGTATCAGAAATATCACGTTCTTGTTTAACTAACGCTTCATTCAATTGAATTTCTTCTTCAGTCATATTCAAATATTTTCTCATTGCAAATCGAGGAGAAATAAATTTAGTATCTTTAATTGAATTAAAATTATTAATTAAAGATGTGTTTAATTCAGCTTCACGATATGCTTTAAAATTTTGTGGATCAGGTAATTTAATTTTGAATAAATTATGATCAATCTTAATTTTTGCTGATTTCAAAAATATTTTGAAATGATGTTCAAATGTTGTGCTGATTTTTTGTTGTAATCGTGACACATAATTAGCAAATCGAAGTTCTTCAATATATGCCATACCAACTTTACCATCTTGCACTTGTAATCCGTTTTCAGCAGAACCTCTCATATATGATGATGGAATTCTTAAACCTTGTAATAAACGATTTTGAAAATAAACAAGATCATTAATTTCACCTAATGAGTTTTTAGTAAAAACACCACATGATAATGCAAATGTATGATAATCATGGTATTCTTCTAAACCATCAACAGTAATTGTGCCTGTATCTTGTAAATCATCAAGATATTCAATTGCAATTAATTTATGATTTTTAAATTGCTTTGAATCTTTATAATGAATCCAATTATCAAATTGTTTTTGTTTTAATATTGAAATTAATCGTTTTTTACTAAGTTTACATTTATTCAATGAATCAAATAAATTAACAAATTGTTCATTAGTGTTTAACACATTAACAAATTTATCAGCAGTATATTCATTATTAAATGTTGTTTCAATAATATTCCATATTTCATCATTAAATTTTGTTATGCTACGTTCATAACACTTATTTGAAAGATAAGTTTTATAAGCAACATAATCAGATTCAGATAATGATTTTAACCATTGTTTACGACCAATAACTCCTGATTCAATAATTGAATTATACTTTTCAGGATCATTTTCCTTATACCATTTCATTTTTTCAACACCAGCTTTAGATGCTTGTTTTTGAAATGAAGCATGATATTTCAAATGTTCATGATAATTCATCCATACAAGATTCAATGGATGGTTATTAAATCTATCAAAGTCAATATGATGTACTGTATTAAACACTTTATTTTCAGCATTATTAAACAAGGTTTCAATATCAACAGTTGGATCATATGTAAACGTGTTATATAAATCTCCTTTATTAAACTTCTCAGCAACCATTCGGAAATACTCAGCAACCATTCGATGCGTTGGAATCCATTTAGCAGTATCATTTTGAAATAACATTTCATAAGTTTTGCCACGGGTATACAATTTTTGTTTTTTTGTATACAAAGGAATCATTGATTGGCCAATCTGTAAATCTTTTGCTTCAACAAAACCAACATCTTTGATTGGAAACTTATGGTCTGGTGTAACAATAACAGATTCATTATTATCAAATGTTAATTTCATAACATTTGTGTTTTTTCTTGTAATTCCTGCCCATGTTACTTTACCAGGAACAATATTGCCGGTAGTTGGATGACATGAATAAACCCAATTAATTTTTCCTGAGTTATATTCATCAATCATTTGTTGTAAAGTAATATCTCTACCATCTAATAATTTGATTTTAGTATCAAGTGATAAACATTCACCACCAGCAAGAGTATCAATAGTTGATCCACGTCCTTCGGAAGATTTTGTTAAGAAAAAATCTTCTGTAATTGAAATTGGATTATAGCCACTATCAACACCATTTTGTTGATCTAAACTTGGTGCACGTTTTTGACGGAATTCTGTTTTAACAGATTCTAAATATGCGCGCGCACGTTGTGGAGGCATGTTTCCTGTATCAATGGTGAATACACGTCTTTCTGGTGCTCTAACAATACGATAAATGATTACAGCATCTTCTAATAAAGTCAAATGTCGAAATGCTTTTACTGCTGGTTGTAAAATAGATTGTCCAAATGGTGCAGTAGAATCCATACCAGTAGACAATGAAAAATGTATCATTGCATTTGCAGGAATTAATTGAATATCTGTAAATGATCCAATTTTACCAGAACCAGCACGTAATTGATAAAATTGAATATTATTATCTTCACCCATAATAACTCCTAAAATTGATTTAGGAGGTACATATTCCCATTTAGAATGATCTGACGTTTTTTTGAAAAACACATCTCCGTATTTGATAACATGGCGACATATATCAAACATACTATTATCAAAACCGTGAAGATTTACCCAATAACGTAATGCAGCACGTAATGTAGAAACTAATGATTCACTAACTTCAGTATCAATTTCATTTTGATAAACAATATCAAATGGTAATCCTGTAGTTGAAGATACCGCTGCCATTTCTTCGGCTACAGTATCAAGTGCACGTGCTACAAATACATCACTGTCCATATTTTCAACATTTTGATATTGTTGAAATCTGGAAGTTGCACCTTTCATTACTTTTTGATACCAATTAATATTTGATTGCTGTAACGCAGACATATTAACTGGTACATAAGATTCTTTATTAGAATTTGGAGTAATGATTTTATAATAATCAGTAAAAAATCCTGCCATTGTCGTATTACCTTTAAATGTGTGTCATATATTTAGCTTTCAATTTACATGGTCCCTAAAACAGTATCTTGTGATGGCTTATAATTTTTTTGATTATAAACAATAGATGGTGTTGTATTTTCGGCAATTTTTTCTAATAACGGAACAATTGCACTTGCCATATCACTTGCTATTGGTGAACTTGGTGATATAGTGTTTGTTGGTGATTTTAAACTAGCAGGTGGCGGAGTAATAGATTCAGCAGTTAAACTAGTAACAGGCGATGTATTAACTGATGAACTAGCAACAGGAGGTGGAGCAATTGTTTTTGTATTAACAGAAGACGGCGTTGGATTTGTTGTTGGTGAACCAGCAACAGGAGGTGGAGCAGTTGTTTTTGTATTAACAGATGATGGTGTTGAATTTGATGCGGTTTGTGTTGGTGATTGTTTATTAAC
>ERZ724503.1198-NODE-1198-length-11953-cov-6.868381_pt1 | contig 11953 bp, 12 predicted proteins | sample MGYA00376036_ERZ724503 | MGnify/ENA primary metagenome ERZ724503 (study PRJEB28724, sample SAMN07190885) | wastewater metagenome | isolation source: influent of sewage treatment plant in Hong Hong | place: Hong Kong | collected 2016-03-17 ...
TTTCCATATATTCACTCATATCAAATCTAATAAGTGCTTTTGGGTCATCAAATAAGAATTTTGCTAAAGTTTTTGCACTCTCTGTTTTTCCAACCCCTGTTGGTCCTAGGAATAAAAAACTTCCTATTGGTCTGTTTGTTTCACTAAGTCCTGCTTTATTTCTTTTTATTGCTCGACTAATTGCTTTTAATGCTTCATCTTGTCCTATAACATCTTTTTTTAGAACTTCTTCAACCATTAAAACTTTTTGTTTTTCAGAATCCATCATTTTATTAACTGGAATTCCTGTCCATCTTGAAACAATACTTGCAATAGACTCTTCATCTACAGAATTTCTAAGAAGTGTTCCCTCTTTTTGCATTCTTTTCCATTTTTCTTCATTCTCTTTTATTTTAGCTTCTAAAGTTGGAATTTCACCATACTCAATTTGTGCAGCTTTTTCAAAGTTTGATTCTCTTTTTGCAATATTTGCTCTATTTTTAAGCTCTTCAATTTTTACTTTTAATTCACTTGTTGCATTAAATGTCTCTTTTTCATTTGCAAATCTAGCTTCTAAATTTTGTTTCTCTTCATTTTTATTTGCAAGTTCTTTTTCTATTTCTATAATTCTTTCTTCATTCTTTTTACCCTCTTCCATTTTTAGAGCTTCTTTTTCAACATTTAAAGTTTGAATCTCTCTTTTAATTGTTGAAAGAGCATTTGGTTCACTCTCTATTTGCATTTTAAGCTCAGCCGCTGCTTCATCTATTAAATCTATTGCCTTATCAGGTAAAAATCTATCTGTTATATATCTATTTGATAGTTTTGCAGCTGCAACCAATGCACTATCATTTATAGTTACATTGTGGTGAGTTTCTAGTTTCTCTTTTATACCTCTTAATATTTGTAATGCTTCATTAACAGTTGGTTCACTCACATTTATAGGTTGAAATCTTCTTTGCATTGCTGTATCTTTTTCAAAATACTTTCTATACTCTTTTAATGTAGTTGCACCAATAGTATGTAACTCACCACGAGCAAGACTAGGTTTTAAAATATTTGCTGCATCCATAGAACCTTCACTAGCACCTGCACCTATTATTGTATGAATTTCATCTATAAAAAGAATTATATTTCCAGCTTTTTTAACCTCATCAATAACTGATTTTAATCTATCTTCAAACTCTCCTCTATATTTTGCACCAGCAATCATAGCACTCATATCAAGTGTAACTACTCTTTTATTTAATAGTGAAGTTGGAACATCTTTATTCACAATTCTTTGAGCAAGTCCTTCAGCGATTGCTGTTTTTCCAGTTCCTGGCTCTCCTATTAAAATTGGATTGTTTTTTGTTTTCCTAATTAATATTTGCATCATTCTGCTGATTTGTTCATCTCTTCCAATAACAGGATCAAGTTCCCCATCAATAGCTTTTTTATTTAAGTCTATTCCATATTTATTTAAAGCTTCTAAGTTTTCATCACCACTGTTACTATCAATAGTTTTTCCAGCTCTCATAGCTTCTAATTCTTTTTTTACTTCCTTTAAATCTACATATTTTCCTAATACATCTTTTAATGTTTGAGAATCAAGATTTGATATAAGCCAAGTATCAACAGCTATAAATTTATCTCCAAAACTTGCCATCAATCCTTCTGCATTTTGTAAAGATGATGAAAGATTTCTTGATAATTTGATATTTTCTTTTGTAACACTTGAAACACTTGGAAGTTTTGAAGCATAAGATTTTGCTTCAAGTTCAACTGCTACCTTGTTTACATTCATTTTATTTAATAATTGATTTAAAACAGAATTTGTATTTGTTAATAATGCCCAAAGTAAATGTATAACTTCAACTTCTTGATTTTTATTATGTAAAGCTAAAGCCACGCTTGAGTCTATTGTTTCTGTTAATTGGTTTGTTAGTTTTTCAAAAATTTTATTCATATTAGCACTCCTTTAATTTAACTGCTAATAAAATTATAGCACTTGAGTCATTCTTTGTCAAGTATAATTATTATAGATTTATGAGAATCTTTTTCTATCTATGTTAGAATAAGATTATATCAAAAAAGGGTTTTAGAATGTTATGTGGTATTGATGAAGCAGGACGAGGTCCAATAGCTGGTCCATTAGTTGTTGCTGGAGTTGTTTTATGTGAAGAAATAACTGGATTAAATGACTCAAAAGTTTTAAGTGAAAAAAAAAGAGAAGAACTTTTTGAAAAAATAATTAAAAAATCAAAATATCATATTGTTTTTACAGACGCAAAAACTATTGATGAAAAAGGTTTAAGTTATTGTTTAAAAAGTTCCATTGAAGAGATAATGAAAACTTTAGAAAATGATTGTGATGAATTTCTAATGGATGGAAATACAGCTTTTGGAATATCCAATCTAAACTTCAAAGTAAAAGCTGATGCAACTATTCCACAAGTTAGTGCCGCTTCAATTTTGGCAAAAGTTAGTCGTGATAGATATATGTTAGATATTTCAAAAGATTTTCCAAATTATGATTTTGACAAACATAAAGGTTATGGTACAAAAGCCCATGTCGAGGCTATAAAGAAATTTGGTAGAAGTAGTGAACATAGATATAGTTTCAAACTTAAAGCTCTAGGAGAAGAAAATATTGGTATTCAAAAAAGTCTATTTTAGACTATTTTGAAACCTCTCCTATATGTTTTTCAACTGATTCTATTTTAGTTTTTAGTCTATTTTCATGACCTTTTCTAATATCAAATTTTAAAGTTGAATAAACCCTATTACAACCCAATTCCTCCAGTCTTAAATAACATTTTTCAACCAATGATAAAGCAGTTGAAATATTTTGCGTTTCTATGATTGTTGCCATTGCAGTTAGTTGATAGCTTACACCACTTTCTCTTATTATTTTTATAACTTCTGCAACTTCTTTACTTTTACTTTCACTTTTATCAGTCGGAAACATACTCATTTCAAGTAAAACTGACATGTACACTCCTTAAATTGGGATTTCTTTCTTTCGTGTAAATTACTGTTTTCATTTTTGATACACAAATTTGATACAAGGATTATATCAAAGACATGATAAAATACTTAGCTAAAAAAAATAATACATTTTGGTATAGAAGAAAAATTGACAAGTTTGGAGAGGTACTGTTATCTTTAAAAACTAAAAACTATGACATTGCTATTTTAAGGCATTCATACATTGATTATAAGATTAAAGAATTAATCTATAAAGGAGCTTTTAAAAATATGACTGTTCAAGAAATTAGAAAATTGATTGATAAATATAAAAATTATATGCTTAATGAAGAATATAATGATTTTGAAGATTTAAGAGATAAAGAACTTGAAATTGAAATCAAAGGTGTAAAATATGGCGGACACACAAAACAAGCCCTAGAATATGCTATTAATCGTTATCAAAATATTCACCAAGAGAATAATCTTGATTTAGTAAAAGAAGAAACTCATAGAATTTTAAAAAGAAGTAATCTTACAAATGAGGATTTATCACTACTTCAAACAGATAGAGAGAAAATGATTTTTCATTGGGAGCTTTTAAAAGCAGAATGGGAAATATTAAAAAATGCTTATGATAGTCAAAATGAAGTAGTTCAAGAAGTAAATAAAGAAATTGACCCCGAAGTATTAAAAGGGATTCGTATATACCAAGATTTTCTTGCAGAACAAGAAATGCCAAAAAAATCAAACAGTATGACTATTTCTGAATTATTACAAAAATATATTCAAGAAAATAAATATGCAAAAGATTGGAGCGATAAAAACAGTCGAGATTTAGAATATGTTTTAGGTCATTTATCAAGCTTTTACAATGATAAATACATAAATGAATTAACTAGAGAGAATTTTTCTTTATTTAGAGATAATGTGATTAGAAACTTACCAAAAACTTCACAAAATAAAGATTTTATAGGTAAATCAACTATTGAAATTATTAAAATAGTTAAAAGACAAAATTGCAATAACTACAATAAATAAGCATTTAAGAAGAATACACCAAGTTTTTGAATGGGCTTCAAATTGTGGATATATAGAAAAAAATTTAACTAAAGATTTAAAAGTTAAAGATAAAAAACAATCTACTAAAAATAAGAATAAAAAAATACCTTACACAAATGAAGAACTAATAAAATTATTTCATGATAGCCCATGGTATAACCAAGATATATTACAAACTTTAAGATATGAACCTCAAAATGTATTTATCCCTCTTTTAATTTTATACACAGGTGCTAAACCTTTTGAATTGGGTACACTTAAAATCAATTCTATAAAAAAGAAAAATGGAATTTGGGGTATAGATTTTAATGAAATGGTTAAAAATACAAGTAGTGAAAGATTTACTCCACTTGCTCAAACATTGATTGATTTAGGATTCTTAAAATATGCTTCTTACCAAAAAAAGCAAAAAGAAACAATGCTTTTTTCAGCAATTAAAATATATAAAGGTGGAGGTATTAATTTTACAAATGAATATACCATTTACAATAGAAAATATATAACAAGTGACGAAAATAAAACATTTTATTCATTTAGACATTTAGTTAATCAAAAGTTAAAAAATAAGAAAACTCCTCTATATATAATAAATGATATTATAGGGCATAGTGACGGGAAAGGGAACAAGGATATTGAAGTTTATGGAGATAGTTTTATGCCTGAAGAAATTTTAAGAGATACTATCAATGAATGTTTAGTTTATGATTTTTTAGACTTTTCAAAAATTAAAGAAGCTATCAGTACAATGTACTAATAGCTTTAAAGTGTTATATCAATTTCAACTGTAGTATTAACATTAGGAGTTTTTATCTTACCCATAATATTTTCTTCTCCAAAATTCATTTCAATAGTTAAGTGAGTATATCCTAGATTTATTAATTTTTGCGTAACAAATTTAGTTTTAGTGAAGTTTGTATTTATATGTTTTTCATTAAGTAAAGGTCTATAATAACTAATAAATGCAATTTCTAAATTTTTTACTACAGTTTCTAAGTCCATTTCAGAATTAATATTGAGAATAAAAACATTTTTTTCGTCTATATGGTTTATGTAAGTATCAGCTTTATCAAGATTAAATACATATATTAAATAATCATAATTTTCTTTAGACTGTTTATCTAGTCTTAAAACTTCACCCCATTTATTATGATTCCTTAGTCTCTTCATTGTATCTTTCATTGATTTTCCAATATATATAATTTCTAAATTATTGACAAAATCAATGTTTAATAAATTTAAAATCATATACACATTAAGAGTAGAAGTAGTTTCTTTACCACAAATAACATAATAAAAAGGGCAAATAAAAATTAAATTTTTATCATTTTGTTGGTTAGGATAAAGAGAAATTTGTTGATATAAATTATCTTTACTTATTGATACATTATCTGCAAAATCAATTTTATTTAATACAATATATTCAAGGTTATTTTTAAATTCTTCAAACGTATCAAATTTTTGACCAAATTGATTATAGTATATTTTAAGCAAATCAAATTTTATATTATGAGCTTTATTATTTACAATAATATTACAAGAAACTATATAATCTTTATCAATTATAAAAGTCTTTTTATCAAAGATAATTGACTTAGTTCTTACAATAGCATATAGTTTAGTAGTTTTTATTTGTGGCATATTTCTTAATATTCTATATATTTGTCTATTATAAAGTTCCTCAGAGTTTACAAATGTGTAATCTTTAATATAAAGCCGTAAATATTTTCTATCTTTATCCATTTAAAATCCTTATGAAAGATAATAGTATCAAAATATAACTAATCTGACACTTTATATAAAATAAGTCAAGAGTAAGCCTACAACCTACTACGTAGGTTTTCAGCTTACAAATTATAAATCTTTAGAGTGAATTTTGAGAATATTATTTAAAAGATTATCAGTAATAAAAGGCGTTTGAAGAAGATTCTTATCACTTGTTAATCCATTTTTAATTATAGCCCTACCCTTAGTAAAATCTTGAATTTCTTTTGTAGAGATTCTTTCTCTGATATTATCTTTTAAATCTATAATATTTATATTATTATCATTACTTGTTTTCAATAATATTCTTGATTGTATATTATTTGTAATTGCTGTCGGTAAAATTGTACTATCAATCTTTTGACCAAATAAAAATAATAAGATTCCTGAGGCTCTTCCCTGCATGGCAATTAATGAAAGCTTATTAAAGATTGATTCTCTAATCTTTTTATCAGGATAAACACTAACAGCTCCAATTTCGTCAAATATTAATAATCTAAACTTATCTAATTTCCTAATATTATTTTCTAGCATAAATTTTTGAGTAGATTCCAATTCTTGTAAAACACTATCTAGTAATATATCTAGCCTTTCAATATTTGAAACAAACTCTATATTATCAACATTTTCATATCTTTTTAATTCTACCCCACCCTTTAAATCTATCATATACATTTTATTAAATCTGTTTAAATTAAATAAAAAATTGATATTAAAAAGTTGCATTAGATTAGATTTTCCGCCTCCTGATTCTCCAACGATTAAGTGGTGGTCAAGGGTGTCTATATCTCTATAATAAAATCCTTTTTCATAGATACCTAAAAATATTGAATCTTTTTTAAACAAAGAATAATCCATTTCATAATAAATAGGCAATTTATAAAATGTTAAAACTACACTTTTATTTTTCTTTGGATTTATACTTACTTCAAAGTCTTTAAAAATGCCTAGATAATGTAATATTTTCTCTCTATTATTACGATACATATCTAAATCAATAGAAACTAAATTAGCATATTCAAGCTCAAACCTTTTTAAGCCTTTTGTGTAGATTTCTTCTAAACTGTTTTTTGATTTTAAATTATTCTTTAATATAAAAAAATCTAAAAATAATGTTCTTTTATTTCGTATCTCAATTAATGTATTATGCGAAAACTGGCTATGTAGATTTATGGAATAAGGCAATAAAATATATTCCCAATACTTAATATAAACTACTGTAATTAATATTGAAGATAAACTAAGCATTAAATATAGAAGGCTTAATTCTTCCATGTACACTTTTGAAAGTATCTCTACATAAGCAACAAATAAACCCGTAACAAAGAAGCCTAAAAATAATAGGCTTCTTAAATAACTTATGATTCCGTAAATCATGATTTTAGAATTGGCTCACTTTGAGTGAAGAACATTTTATTTTCAAAACTAGAAACTTTAACAGGGATTCTCACATTTACGCCCTCTTTAATAGTTGTTGAGTCATTTTTATCTGTTAGTTTAACTTGTTGTATTTCTACGCCACCATTTTCACTTTTATTCAAGAATTGAACATAAGTAACCTCTTCTTCTTTGTACATTTTTTTAGCGATTGCATAGACTTGTCCAATTAACAATATTTTTGTATTCATAATAATTACCTCTTAATTTTTTATATTTTGGTTTGTTATAGATTAATTTTTTATCTATAATAAATTTAAAGCTATCTGATTTTGTGTGATAGCCACCAGTAAGTTTTTTGGATTGAGTTATTGAAGTAATGAGTATAAATCTTTTAAATTTTATACTTCCATATTTACGAATAGATTTTTTATTATCTCTATCTATTATTTTTAATTTAAAAGTATTTTTCATAATATATTGGAAAATACTTTTATTATCTTTTTTAGCTTCATTTAAAAGCTTATCTTTTGAACTGCTATCTAAGTTATGATAAATAGTTCTAAAATCAGTCAATGATAAGTCAAGGTTTGACATGGTTATCATTCTTATTTTATACAACCGTTTCCAGCCGTCCAATACCCGAGCTTTAAAATAGTCTTGACCATTGTTTAAACTCTTCGTTATATATTTCATAATATATTTTGAAGCTCTATTTACGCCAGTTTTTATATAATGATTCTTTTTTTCTTGTAACTCATTTACATTTACGAGTTCTAAATCGGTTTGACTTAAATTAAACTCATAAGTAATCTTATCAAAGTTTTTTCTAATAATCTTGATTTCTTCTTTTTTTACAAAAAATAAAATATGAAAGTGTGGAATGAAAGTTTTATGAGCTTCAACAACTTTAACATACAATAAATCTGTTACATTATTTTTTACTCTTTTGTAAAATGTTCTATAGATATGGTTAAGATAGTCATAACCTTGTTTTATAGATTCTTCAATATTTAAAAATTCAAATTCATGGTTTAAATCTGTATATAATCTTTTATCTTTGTATTTTATACTTTTGAATGGGTGATACTCACTTGGTAAAGTTAAAGTTACAAATACGGGAACTAAATCTTTTTCTTTTGAGATTGATTCAATGGTATAAATCTTTTGTTCAATAGATTTAGTATATTTCTTATAATACTTTTCAAAATTATAGTTAATATCTAAAACTTCATTTGTTGATTGATTTCGTAGAATCATATTATATTTTAAAAACGATTGTTGCCCCTGCTCCTTTGTCAAAGATAATTTATAATATTTATCTTTTAATGTTTGATACTCTTCATATCTTTTTGTCTTTTGTAACTTTGTGTTGGAATATAGCATTTTTCTCCGTGTGCCATATTCCTAAAAGAAGAGCTGTAATTAGATTTTTTTATACATTATTCTCCATGATAAAAAATGTAATAGGATTGTGTTTATAAAAGATATAAAGAGTTTGAGAAAGTTTTGAATTTTGGAGGGAAAAAAAATTAATTGTTATCCAGTTCAAAAGAACTGGATTAGTTGTTTTTTCTTTGGTTAGATTCTTTTAGTCTTCTATCTCTTTTTTATTCTTTTTTTTATGCTCATTTTTTTCATTAACCCTATCTACCGCTGTTTCTACAACAGAAACTTTATGTGCTATAGTTTGGATTCCAAATAAAGTCAATAAAAACCATATAAAAGTTCCTTTAGCAATATCTAGCAAATCACCATTTGCGTCTCTAAAAATAATGTCGTGTTTTCCCATAATAGCAAATCCAACCATAAGTAATAAATATATGTGTATAGTAATATTTAGTGATACACTAAAAAAAGTGTCTCTCACAACTCTTTTATATAATAAAACTACAGGAATAAAAAAGCTGATATATATTGTAAAGAAATCTATATATCCAACATTCCTGAAAAATATTGAAACAATAACTTTTATGAAATCTGCGTAGTAAACATAAATATTTATTAAAAAGGAAAATAAATCTTTAAAAACGTCCATTGTTGTATCCCTATTCTTTTATTACAGTAATTTCAGATTGAAATTTTTTACTATATTCTTTTATTTTTGGGTCATTTAAAACTTCTTTAACAGACCAACTCGGAGTTGTAAAAATCTCTTCTTTCATACCGAAGAAACTTATATTTAGAAACTCTTTTTCTAATACTTTACATTTTGAGTCAATACCTCTAGGTGCTTTAAAACAATACTCATTTACTGATTCTATATCAGTTGTATATCCATGAATAGGGCTTGGATATGCTATTCTAAAATATTTCATTCCTAATTTATCCATTTCTAGTGCTGCTCTTTCTATTGATACAGCAACTCTTTCTATAGGTTCTGCTTCAGCTTTAACTAATACATTTATATTTATAGTATTTTCATTCAAAGCCCTAGATTTTCTTAAACTGATTAAATCTTGGTTTTTTCCTATTTCGGGTTGGTTCACACCACAAGCACTAAAAAATAGTGTAGTAGTCAATGCCATTAGTATTAAACTCTTTTTCATAATTTATCCTTGGATTTTTTCTATTGCTAATTTTTCTATCTCTTCATTTTCTAGCTTATCATTAGAAATAATTAAAGAGTAAATCAAAGTTTCTTGATTATCTACATTTGTACCTTTTGCAAGGTATAAGTAAATAAAATCTTCTGTTATATAGTTAGTTGCTCCCATAACGGCTGTCATTCCCAAAATAAGCCCAGCACCAATAAGTCCTCCACTAGAACCTCCATTTTTTGCAACTTCACTTAAACTTGAAGCATTTGTATTAAATACTGTTACAACACTTTCCCCAACTGCACTTTTGATTGTTTGAGAAGATAGAATCTCTTTTTGTCTTTTTGTATATTCTTCCATTGTTCCCACAAACAACTTTTCTAGTTTAGTATTCTTATCCACTTGTAAGTGCATTGTATTTGTTTTAAATACTTGTACACTTTCTGCATACATACTAATTAGTCCTATAAATAATATAGTAACAATCTTTTTCAATAAAGCCTCCTAACAATTATATAGTCCTATAGAACAAGGTTCCATGAACGATTGAGAAAGTATTTTATAGTAGATATTCTTTTAATTAAATAAAGTGCTATAGGACTTGGTGTAATGGAAGAATTAAATCTTGAAGAAATACATAAAAAAATTGGATTAAATGTTGCTAAATATAGAAAAGAAAAAGGACTAAGTCAATTAGATTTATCACTTAAATTAGGTCATAAAAGCGTTTCAATAGTTGCAAGTGCAGAGAGATTTTATAAAGGTAAGCATTTTAATATCAATCATTTATTTCAGATTGCAAACATTTTAGAAATAGATATATGTGAATTGATTAAATAAATGACCAAATTAAACAATTTAACTAATAAAATCAGAAAATTATCTCCTAAAATACTAATAATATTTACTCTATTAGCTTTACAATTTACATTTTTAATTTTAATGATTAAAGTTGATAATCACATAATAGATATTTTTGCATATATTGGAATTGTAATAATACCTTTTTTTATTATTGTTTTATTAGTTTTAGAGACTTATTGTTTTAACAGATTAATGAAGTTTTGGACTTTTAAATTCTTTATATATTTTATCAGCACTTCATATATTATATTTTCAAACTTATATGCTTCTACAGAAATCAACAATATATTTGAAATATCTTCTAGTCTATTCCCAATTACTACAATTATACTAACTTTAAAATATGCATTAACATTATTCTTTGACATTATATATCCACTACATTTACTATGGACAATATTTTTCGGTTTTATTATTGTAATTTTACTATTTCAGAAACAATTAAAATTAGCATTAATCTTAACATTTATTACTATATATCTGTCAATATATATAGGAGTAATAATCCCCAGCCTCAAACACCAAGATAGCATAGTAAAACAAATTGCGTATAAGTTTGATTTTAATAATAAATATTACTGTAAAAGATTTGATAATGTGGATAGTGTTATATTTTTACCAAATGATAAAGTATTAGTTCATTATATATTACCTATTAATAAAAAAGAATTTAGCATAGAAAAATGTGAATATTAACTACTCATAATAAACTTTTAATATTAAAACATTAAAGTTAAAATAAATTTACTTCATTTAATTCTTCTTCATTAATAAATGATAAACACAAATCTATTAATGATAACATTCTAAAAAAGAAATAATTTCTATGCTGTTCTGTTAGTTCATTTTTATCAGTTTCATGGTGTCGTATTCTGTAACTATTTCCAATTCTTGTTAATTTCGAGAATTCGTCATTTATTAATTCTGTATCAAAATTTTCAGAAATAATACTAACTAACTGAATAGAAGAAGTTTTTTTATCAGTTGAGAAATAAGTTTTTAATCTTTCGAAAGCGTCCCAAAGCTTTTCTATTGCAATTTGTTTATCTCCACTTATAAATCTTTCTTTAGAGTCTTCAATAATCTTATTAAGCTCTGTATCTTTTGTTTTAGAATCATTATCAAATAATAATTCTAAGTTAATATTCAAATCTAATATACTTGTTAAATCAGTTATTTGGTTATCACTTAAAGAATTTTGAATAAATTGCTTAAATTCAAATTTAGCTTCTTTTAAAAAATCTTCTCCAGTAGTTATAATAGGTTTATTGAGGGCATTATCATAATATTTTTTAGAAAATAAACCTTTTGTAATAATTTCATGAATTTTCTTTATATTCAATTCTTCTAAAATTTCTTCTAACCAATTAATTTTTTTTTTTTTAATATTTTCTATACTGTAACCTAATTTTTTAAAAAAA
>ERZ724503.1203-NODE-1203-length-11928-cov-3.236924_pt1 | contig 11928 bp, 5 predicted proteins | sample MGYA00376036_ERZ724503 | MGnify/ENA primary metagenome ERZ724503 (study PRJEB28724, sample SAMN07190885) | wastewater metagenome | isolation source: influent of sewage treatment plant in Hong Hong | place: Hong Kong | collected 2016-03-17 ...
AACCTTCCAGGAGCTCTTTCCCAAGGACCTCAATGTAGACCGGGTGCATAACGATCAAGTCGCCCAGCTGCTGCTCTTCCGTGTCACCAGTACGCGCCTCTTTTTCCCCCGCATGACCGCTTTTGATTATTTCGATGGGGAACAATGGCAGCGCAGCAAAGACAACATCAACTCTAAGATCGTTGAGGTGAAAAGTGATGGCGGTCCCAATGATAAGCCCAAGTTGCGTACAAATGTAGAAGTCGATGCCAACGGTAAGCCACTCAAAGAACTTACCGCCGAAGAGGAAGCAGACATAGAACTGGCTTCCGAGAAGTTTTTCAAGGATGCAGCCACCGACATCGGCTTTGGTGCAGACGAAAGTGTGCACTATCTGATCTCCAAATCGGAAAAATCCGTCTACGATCTGCGTCAGGCCCAGGCCTTCCGCGTGCCTCGCAAACTGCCCTATGTAGACTTGACCCAGTCATATGAAATGCTCATTGATATTGGTGAGGAAGTGCCCTCTTGCTGGATCCCGCAGTCTCTGGGCTACGGCGGCAGCACTGCCATCGTTGACGATTACGGTCGCATTTCCTTCCCGGAGAAATTGAAGAAGGGCAGCACCTATAAGATGACTTCCTGCTGGCCGGTCAACGATCTGAACGCCATGCGCGAAGCTGCTCCCATTACTGCCGAAGAAGAAGGCAGTCTGAGAGAGAAGCTGGCTAACTATCTGCAGTTGCCCGAAAATATTGATCCGGCTGTGAAAGAGTTTGGAGATAAGGCCATCGGTGGCACCGGCAACTGGTTTGTGCAGGCGCAGAAGCTTTGCATGGCGGTGCGCAGCAATTCCACTCTTTCCAATGAAGATTTTGTGGCGCCTGAGAACCGGCCGCAAGAGGTTAAGACCGAGGCTCCGACAACTGAAGCTGGTGCCACGGAAACCGTTGCCACTGAAACCGTTGCCACGGAAGCGCAAACCGGTTCCAGCGAATCCACTGAAGAAGCTCCCGTGGACAAGGTTTCGGACTTCCTCTTTGCCCGCAAGTATGGTGACAGCAGACGATTTGCCACAGCCTTCTGTGTGCTCTGTCGCCAGCAAGGTTTGCCCAGTCGTGTTGTAGTGGGCTTCCAGCCCGGGACATTCAACAAATTGAACGGCACCTATGAAGTACACGGCTCCGATACTTTTACCTGGACCGAAGTCTTCATACCTGAATATGGTTGGGTGGCGTTTGACTCCACTCCCGACGGCGTCTTCCCCGAGCAAAAGCGCGACGAGGGCTATAACTTCACTGCTCTGGTCAAGGCTCTGGAGGAGCAGCTTGGTCTTAACGAAGGTGAAGGTCTCACACCCAAGAAGATTTTTGCCATAGTCACTCTCGCTGTTTCCTGTATTTTCCTCATCGTCGGTATCGTTTACGGTATCATCCTGCTGCGCCGCTTCCTCAAGAAGCGCCAGGAAGAGAATCGTTATCGTGGACCGGAATGGCCGGTTTATCTGGCCCTGCTCAAAGATCTGAAGCGACTGCAAATAGAGCGGGCACCTACAGAAAGCCAGAAGCAATTTGTGGCTAGAGTGGCCGATACCGTAAGTGAAAGGGTGAAGCAGGGGCTGCCCATGCCGCAAGACTTGCCGGCTGCTCTCGGAGACTTCTTCGAGGTCTATGATGCCGTGCACTTCGGCAACAAAGAAGGTATGAGCGAGTTGAAGGAGCGGGCCAAGGTTGTGCGCGGTCTGGCAAGATCCTCGAAAATTTCCAGTAAAGATCTGAGCCCTGAGCGCTCTGCCCGTGTTGCTGCCAATAAGGGGCGCGGTAAGGAAGGTCCCACTGCCGCCGAGAGTGCCGTCAGAGGCGGACGCAGCAAGGGACCACGCGCTTAGCCTGGCGTACCGACCGAGGAAGGAAGAGATGAACGAAGCCGATACAGATCTGCCTGGGCTGCTCAAAAAGGCTGCCGACAATGGCGTTGAGCTGGTCCGTTTTTTCATTACCGATGCCTGCGGTAACCTGCGAGGCAAGGTATCCAGCCTTTCTTCCGCCCTGCCACGCTTTGAAAGCGGTATCGGTCTTGTGAAAGGCACCATGGCCATGAATATGCTCGACCAATTGCAGGCTGACACCGGCCTCGGTGCGGTAGGCGAAGTAAGAATGGTGCCGGAGCCGGAAACTTTCACTATTCTGCCTTATGCCGAGGCCTCAGCCTCGGTTTTCTGCCGTATGGAAGAACTGGATGGGCGTCCCTGGTCTCATTGCCCCCGCGCCTTCCTGCGCAGGCAGGTAGAAGAGGCGGAGAAGCTGGGCTTTAGAGTGCTGGCTGCTTACGAGCCGGAGTTTATCCTGGGACGGGAGAGTGACGGCGAATTTCGCCCCATTGACAGGGGGCTTTGTTTCTCCAGCGAAAGTATGCATGCCGCCGATCACTTCATCACTGCGGTGGTGAAGGCTCTGAAAGCTCAAGGGATAGAACTGGAGCAATACTATCCCGAACTGGGTGCCGGTCAGCATGAACTCAGTATCTCACCGGCTCAGCCCATGCTTGCCTGTGATCAATATTTGCTTTTGAAGGAAACCGTAAGAGCGCTGGCTCAGGCGCAGGGGCTCAGTGTTACCTTTGCACCCAAACGGAGCGCAAGCGAGCCCGGTAACGGTGCCCATTTGCACCTGTCTCTCTGGACAGCGGACGGCACGGAGAACCTGTTCTATGGTGATGCCATGTCTTCGCCCGATGGCGATATGGGTCTCAGTCAATTGGCTCTCTCGTTCATAGCGGGAGTGCATCAGCATTTAAAGGCTCTTTGCGCTCTCACCTGCCCTTCCGTCAATTCCTACCAGCGGCTCAAACCCAGCCACTGGAGCTCCGCTTTCACGGCCTGGGGTTTTGAAAATCGGGAAGCCGCCATTCGGGTGCCCTCGGTTTATCGGGGGCGGCGGGAAAGCAGCACCAATATCGAACTAAAGTGTGTGGATAGCACCATAAATCCTTACCTGGCACTGGGGGCGGTGCTGGCCTGCGGCCTCGACGGTATCCGTCGTAAGCTCAGTCCGCCTGCGCCGGTAGCGGTTGATCCCGCTGAAATGGAAGCCGACTTCGACCTTTGTGCCCTCTCGGGTCTGGAGCCCCTGCCACGCAGTCTGAACGACGCCCTTACCGAATTGGAGGCGGATCTATTCCTGATGAAGAGCCTCGGCGCTGAACTGGTCAATACTTATATCATCGTCAAGACTTCCGAAGTGGCGGCCATGCAAGACGATCCACCCTTCGCTTTTTCCCAGCACCGTCAGCGGTACTAAAGTTGCTGCCCATCATAGACAACCATGCCCACAGTCTGGCTTCCAACTTTCTGGCTGCCGGTGAAGCTGATTTCTTTTCCTTCTTAAGTGAATCCCAGCACCTGCAGTTTAGATCTGAAATGAGACTCAGTCTCAACGGTATGCTCTTTGAGAAAGCCTTGCTGCAGCACGCTGGTGTGGACAACCTCTCCGCCTATCTTGCTTACAGGCACAAACTTGGTCTTGCTTCGGTTTCTCGACTCTTCGCCGATGTCTGTATCAAAGCCGTGCTTCTTGATTATGGCTTTGGTCATAACTTGCTGTCGCTCGATGATTTTGCTTTAGCGGCCGGGGTGAAGGTGTTCGGTATATTGAGGTTGGAGTCTCTCTTCGAAGAGCTGTTGCGGCAGTATGATCAACCTGGCACCCTTGAGTCTGCCCTTGAGCGGCATCTTGCTGAGAGCGGTTGTGTTGCCTTAAAAACTATCTGTGCTTATCGAGGCGGGCTTTCCTTGCTCTCGCAGTTGACTGAAGAGAACTCTCAACCGGAGACGGAAGTAGATGAGGATGAGTCCTTCCAGAAGTGTCGCCGCCAGGTTCTCAAATCCGGGCGCATAGAAGGGCGCGGTTATTATCTAAGACTACTTGCCCTGAGCTTCCATCTCGCCGCCCGTAGAGGTTTGCCGGTGCAGGTACACTCCGGCCTTGGTGACGACGACGCGCTCCTGCAGGATGCCAATCCTTTGCTGGCCCAGTCTCTCTTTCGACGGAATAATATCAATGGAGAGCCCTTGCCGGCGTTTGTCTTACTGCACTGCTATCCCTTCCACAAAGAGGCCGCCTACCTTTCATCTATTTATGAGAAAGTCTATTTTGATCTCTCCCTGGTAAATTTTCTTTCTGCGCCAAGCTTTTCCTCTATTTTTCAGGAAGCTCTCGCCCTTGCACCCTATCGAAAGATGTTGACCGGCACCGATGGTCACAGTCAACCGGAGAGTTTCTGGTGGGCGGCCGGGACCACCCGACAAGCGCTGGCTTCCCTGTACCGCTGTTGTAAGGAGGACGGCTTACCGATCTCCTCGGAGGCGATTGAGAAGGTCGAACGAAGTATTTTTTATGACAATGCTTTGCGACTGTATAACCTTGATCTGCCGCCCTTGCCGGAGACCTGAGGTCTTTTGCGGTTGGCAAGGGGAGGTGCTTGCATTCTTTATATGCTTTGTATGCCTTATAATTTAATCTATGCAAACACCAGATCCATCCAACAGTCGCAAAACGACTGAAATCAAGCGCTCAGAATCTCTTGAGTCTCTAGTAGCCTCTCATCACGAAGGTGACGTTCATAGCGAGGGCCATGCCGACTCTCGCGTCGATAATAACGGCGACCCGGGCGAGCGGCAGTCACAATTAGAGGGTGGCTATGTGCCGGTGAACGAGTCGGTGGAGACAATCGATCAGCTTGGTCAAGCCCTTGCTTCCGCCGTCAATGCCGGTATCTCTACCTCTCCTCAAAACACCCTGCCGCCGGGTATGCATCTGCCTGGTAATCCAAGCAGTGCTCCCTCCTCGGTGCCGCCTCATCTCACTCTCAATGCTCCTTCCGTTGTAGATATAGCGCCCTTGAACGACAGTCGCTATTACATCAACCGCGAACTGAGCTTGCTCGCGTTTCAGTGGCGCGTGCTGGAAGAAGCCATGGATGATAGGAATCCGCTCCTGGAGCGGTTTCGTTTCCTCTCCATTGTCGGTTCCAACTTAGACGAGTTTTTCATGGTGCGAGTGGCTGGTTTGAAGCGCCAGATCGAATCAGGCGTTTTCAGCACCGGTCCCGATGGTCTCACCCCCTCCGAACGACTGGATGCCGTCAGCTCCGAAGTAACAAGGTTGCTTGCCAGTGCCCATGAGTGTTTGACTGAAATGCTTATACCTTCCTTGAAGGAAGCCGGCATCCAACTCTGCCATGTGGATGATCTTCTCAGTGATGAGAAGGAAATGGCCAGGGAATACTTCCTCAAGAAGATTTTCCCGGTTTTAACGCCGCTTGCCTTTGATCCCGGGCATCCTTTCCCGCATATCTCCAATCTTTCTCTCAACCTGGCTGTTCTCATTCGTGATCATAACGGTGAAGAACGTTTTGCCCGTCTCAAGATTCCCGATAGTTTGCCTCAACTGGTGCCCATCGGCAAAGTCGAGCCGCCCGGTCAACGCTCTACTTTGATCTCCTGCTGTCCCAATACTTATGTGTGGCTGGATGATCTGATTCGCTCCAATCTGCCTGAACTCTTCCCCGGTATGTCCGTGGTGGAAGCCTATCCTTTCCACGTTACCAGAGATGCGGAAGTAGAAATACAAGAGTGGGAAGCCGGCGACTTGTTGGAGACCACCGAGGAAGGCGTCAAGCAAAGGCGTTTCGGTGACGTGGTTAAACTCTCGGTGCACCACGCTATGCCTGCTCACATACTCGAAATTCTCATGAGCAATCTGCAGATCGAGCCCTACGATGTTTACCTGGTCGAAGGTCGTATCTCACTCAGTTCCCTTAAGTATGTGGCTAATATCGATCGTCACGATCTCAAGTTCCCCACCTTCACTCCCAGTGTTCCGCCGCCTCTCGATCCGGAACTGCTCGATAAAGACGAAGACTTCTTTGCCGCCATCAGTAAGCGCGACATTCTTTTGCACCATCCCTATGATTCTTTTCAGCCGGTGGTGAACTTCCTCAACATAGCTGCCCGAGACCCCAATGTTTTAGCCATCAAAGCTACTTTATACCGGGTGGGAAGAAACTCGCCGGTGGTTGAGGCGCTGCTCAAAGCTCAGGAGAACGGCAAACAGGTAGCTGTTCTTGTAGAGCTGAAGGCTCGCTTCGACGAAGAAAGCAATATTGAATGGGCCAAGGCTCTGGAAAGTCAGGGCGTGCATGTGGTTTATGGTTTGCTGGGTCTGAAGATTCACTCCAAACTGGCTCTTGTGGTGCGCAAAGAAGGCGATACCATCAGGCGTTACGTGCACCTGGGTACCGGTAACTATAACCCCGTCACCGCTCATCTTTATACCGACGTCGGTCTTTTGACCTGTGATGAGAGTGTCGGGGCCGACGTTACCGACCTCTTCAACTACCTCACCGGTTACTCTGCCAAGCGCGATTATAAGCGGCTTTTGGTTGCTCCAATCAATATGCGCGAGCGTTTTGAATTTCTCATTCGTCGTGAAATCGAGCAGGCCAAAAATGGTGAGAAAGGACGCATCATTTTCAAAATGAACGCCCTTGTGGACGAGCGCATCATTCAACTTCTATATGAAGCCTCCCAGGCCGGAGTGAAAGTTGATCTGATGGTGCGCGGCATATGCTGCTTGCGCCCCGGTATCCCTGGCGTGTCTGAAAACATTCGCGTGGTTTCGGTGGTTGGTCGCTTTCTTGAGCACAGCCGCATCTACTACTTTAGAAACGGCGGTCAGGAAGAAATTTTCTGCGGCAGTGCCGATATGATGCCGCGTAACTTGAACAGACGGGTCGAGGTTATCTTCCCTGTGCAAGACGAGCGGCTGGCTCGCTTCTTGCGTGATGCAGTTTTGAAGACTTACCTGGTCGATACGGCCAAGGCCCGCGAAATGCGCCCCGACGGCACTTACGCTCGCATCTCCGCTCATGAAGGCGAGCCCTTTAGCTGTCAGCAATGGTTCCTTTCCAATCTTGGCGCCAGCAAAGTTCGCTACTAAAATTCGCTACTAAAGTTCGCTGCTAAAATTCGCTACTAAAGTTCGCTAGTAAATGACGGGCGGTCGGTGCCGCCGAAGTGTCTCTGCCTGTAGTGGCAAACCGTACTGCGGTTTGAGTTTTGCTATAACTGCCCCTGGTGCGGTCTGGGTAAATTGCAGCGTGCCTCTCCGGCGCCTGGTTTTACCGAAGCATCCCCCTGGATGCCTAGAGATTGTTAAGGTTGGATAGCGTGTAATTACGATTGCTGCCAATATTTGCCTTTATGAAAATAGGGGAAACGGAGGTGCGCAAATGTCACAGAATGAAATTCTCACGGGCACAGGCACCGCGAGTACGCCCGTGGGTAAGCCGACTTTTGACGCCGATCAGCTTTTTCGAGAGCACAAAGATTCTGTGGTCGGCTTGTCCGACGTTGTAGCACTTGGTCCCAATCAGATTCCCGTGACGCTGGGCTCCGGTTTTGCCATTGATAAAGTAGGCTACGGCACTTCAGTTGATTGTCGCTTTGCCACAGACAACCATGTGATTTCGACGGTTACCGATAAGGCCAAGCTGACTACCCCTGACGGACAATCCTATCCTTTTGAAGTTGAGCTGCATGATAGCGCCAATGATCTGGCGATATTGAAAGTGAAAGGTCTGCCCTCTTCCCAGTGTCAGCCCCTGGAACTGGTTGAAGATGAACGGGCACTTGGCTCATCCGATTCTGTTTTGAAGTTGGGTGCCCGCACGGGCACCGTTGGCTCTACCGCCGGTGCCGTGGAAACCTATTTTGAGCGAAGGTTGGCCGCCCATCTACCCCTTTTGCCCGGTGAAGACCCCGGCAGATCAATGGTTTCCGTGATAACCCAGGATCGCAACAGTCAAAGCGGTGACTCCGGGGGACCGATCCTGAGAGCTGACGGAAAGGTGGTGGCCATTATGGAAGCGGAGGGGATTGGTGTAATTGCCGGCACACCCTCTGCCGCCCTCGCTCAGGATCTTGCCTCGGTGAAGGCGGGTGCCGGCTCTGACTAATCGGGCGATGACGGATAGTGTGACTCTGCCAGAGTTAGATCTTTGAGGATGCATCCGGCTGGTCGCGATATTTATTGATTACTTTTTTTCGGTCGTTAGCTCTTTGCTTGTAGACCTTTTCGTCTTTCGAGAATTCCCAACTTTGAGCTTCTTCCGGTGAAAGTTTGAACGCCTTCACGACGCTGCCGGCTTTGTCATTGCACACAAAGAAGATGTACACGTCAGACTGCGTGGTATTGTCCTGGCTCAGCTCAGGTTCGTCTTCATCATAGAAGTCTTTTCCCAGATGGGCCAGTCTGGTTTTCTCTTTAGAGATTGCCTCTTTGCGATCTTTTCTGGCTTGGTCATCATCGTCCTTATCAGGATCTGATGAGAGTCTTGGAAATGACTTGCAGCCCGCGTATTTGCAGCAACTTTCTGCAATCGGCTCATCTTGAGGTGGATTGGTTAGACCCCCGGTACTGCCTGTTTCGCCTTCCTTTGCCGCTGGACAATCGATGATGGCATCTTCCACCGTCATCATGTCCTGGCACTCTCTATTCTGGCTTTCAAACACGGAATATTGTGGAATACATACCTTGCCGTTGTAAGCCGGCGGCAGAGGCTGGGTTTGTTGCGGTGAACTGCCGGGTTTTGCCGGGGTGCCTGGACCGTTAGCAGGGTTTGAAATTTGCCGGTCATTGGGCCCGCTTGCTTGTTTCTGCGAATTACCCGGACAAGTCCCATGATCTTGGGTTGGAGGCGTCTCTGGTTCTTCTGTATTCGTCGGCTTCTTCCCTTCTTCGAGGCAAGTTGCCGTCTTTTCGGTCAAGTCCACCGCTTCTAGAATTTGATCTACGCGGCTGGTTAATGCCTTTTTCTCGTCCGAAGATAGTTGCTTCTCAGTGATGTGGGCTCGCGCCAGTAAATCTTTCGTGACCGATTGGTTTGTCACTGCATCCTTGTCTTTTCCTTTGCTTCCTCCCAGGTGACGCCATATCCCAAGTTGCATTATGGTGCCGATCTTTCTTTCCTGCGGCAAAGGCACAGAAGCGAACTTGCCTTCCTCTGCAAGCTTGTGGGCTGCTTTGACGATATTGACCAGTTCTACCGGTGCCGGTCCACCCAGCTTATATCTTTCACTCGTGCCCGCTTCAGCTCGTGGTTGTGGTGGATGCTGGGTGTGCCTGGAGATGCACATAGTATGAATTTGAGCGGATGTTGTGGCGCCCGTAGCAGGGTTGGTTAACTCAAGTAGGCAATGGGTTGTGGTACTTCCATCGCCGATTAGATCTATGGTCACGCCTTCTTTGACGCAATCGCTTATGGTTCTCAAACCTTTTGGACAGGGCGAAGGCTTCTTTTCCTTGCATACTATGTCGGCCTTATTGTCCACGGCAGCAAATGCGATATTGGCGGCGTCTGACGACTTCGCTTTATCAAATCTGGCTCCGGGCCCCCGTACCTTTTTGTAAAGGCGGCAAAAATCGCTATCATCAAGGGCTTTTGCTTGGAGGGCGCGCCCGAGAATATCGGCATAAATTGGGGACGCTGATTCATCGGCCAGATACTTTGTGTCTTTGTCCAGCGCTTTGAGCCTGTCTTCTACCATGCCGGCATTTTTGGTTTTTTCCTGCAGGCTGCTGTTGTCTTTATGGGTTAGTATGTCGATGAGCTTGCTGTTTTCATCGAACATTTTAGTGTCCTGCGCAATTACCGGCAGTGGCACGAGTAATTGTTTCAAACAAGTGATCGTGAGCAACAAGGTGATAATTAGAAAGGAGTGTCGATTCTTCTGCATTGATTCTTTCCGCCAGCATTGACTGTAAAGCCGCAGGGCTGCTAAGTCTTGCTCAGCCCCCTGTATGGACACCCGCGCCTGTGCGCGTGACGTAAGTCTTACGGCTCATAGTTTTGTAGCCGTCAGAATTTTCAGAAAATTGATTCCAAGAAGAGTTCAATGATGTTCCCTGCCGGATGTCGCCGGCACACCGCTTGGCTAACCGTCAGCAAGGCATGGGAACTCGTCGAACGACTTCAGATGGTGCTTATGATACAGCATCTTTCCTGGTCGGTTCGGTCACGGTTTTAGAGGCTCATCCCTATCCCTGTCCACCGCGCTCGGGTGCCGGTAGAATGTCGTTTTCGTTAATTAAATTCTATCGGTCTATCCCGATAGCTTTGTATAGCTTGATAGTCGGCTGTACCGGTAGCCGGCTTTGAAATGAAGCACAGGTGAACGGCGGTAGTCAGGAGTTAGGTGGTATTTTTGCCGGACCGGACTATTCTGTAACGGCCTGTTCCGGAGATTCCTTTTGCATATTGGGCTGCGTCTCCTGGGCGCGGGGAGCGGCAAAATCCAGTTTTACCTTGAAGTCTTCACCCATGACCAGTCTGGCGCTATAGCTGCCGTTTCCAGCTTTCTTTTGAAAGCCTTCTATTACGCCGGTCTCTTTCTTTTCCAAGAGTTCCTTGATAATCTCCACGCTCAGTTCTTTACCGTACTGAGTACGCCAGATGGTGAAGTTGCAGCCCTCTTTCCAGCGACTGCAGCCCACTGCTTTGGGCGACATTCTCAGCTTGCCTTCTTTGCACTGTGGACAGGCACCAAAATCTACTTCCTCCTGCCCTTCTGCGGAGTCCAGGCTGAAGACAACTTTTCCTTCTTCATTTATCACCAGGCGTGCATCATAAGTACCGGAGCCGTCTTTCTTTTTGAAGCCTTTAATTACCTTGGTGCTGCGCTTTTCTACCAGCTCTTTGATTTGAGCATCGGTCAGCGATTTGCCTCGCTGCTCTCTCCAGATATTGAAAGCGCAACCTTCCTTCCAGCGGTTGCAGCCGGCTCCTTTAGGGGTGGGGCGCACCACTCCTTTCTTGCACAGAGGGCAAAGCCCTATGCCGGAACCGGCTCTTACCATAGCTCCGGTGTCGCTGGTCACATCAGGCAAAATTCTGCAGACAAAGTCGGCAATGTCTTTTTCAAAACTTTCTCTTTCCATCTTGCCGTCTTGCATATCGGCCAGTTTCTGCTCCCAGTTAGCGGTGAGCGCAATATCTTTTAGATCCTGGTGCACCTGCTCGATTAAGGTCTTACCTTTAATGGTGGGCACCAGGCTCTTCTTGTTCCTCTCTACATAGCCGGTCTGTAAAAGCCGCTCGATAATGGCGGCACGAGTAGCCGGAGTGCCAAGCCCTTTCTGCTTCATATAGCTGGCCAGATCTTCGTCGTCCAACTCTTGCCCGGCATTTTTCATGGCTGTGAGCAAACTGGAGTCATCGTATGGCTTGGGCGGATTGGTTTTTCTTTCTTTCAATTCCGCTTTTTGCTTGGGCACGTTTTGAGCCACTGTTAGAGCGGGAAGCTGCTGCGCTTCCTCGTCTTCGTCCTTGCTTTTCTTCTTCTCTTTTTCCTTGGCTTTCGGCTCCATGACCGTCCAGCCTTCCACCTTTATGACTACGCCCCTGGCGCGGAAGTCGTGTTTGTCGAGGCTCAGAATAATTGTGGTCTCATCGCGCACTTCCGGGGGCAGGAAGATACTCAAGAATCTTGCCACCACAAGATCGTATATATTGCGCTGTTTATCAGGCAGGGAACCCGGCGTATTGAAGGTAGGAATGATGGCGTGGTGATCAGTGAGCTTAGTATCATCCACATAGGCTTTGCTCAGCTTGGGACCCAATAGTTTGGCGGTAATTGAGCCGGGAACGATACCTTCGGCGGCAAAAGCGTCTTTTACCTTCTTGGTAATGGTTGGTGCTTTCAAAAGGGAAGACACGATGCGCGGCAGCTCTTCCACCATATCGTTGGAAAGATGTCTTGATTCGGTTCTCGGATAAGAGATTAGTTTGTGCTCTTCATAGAGGCTCTGAGCCAGGTTCAGGGTCTCCTGGGCGGTATAGCCGAAGCGCTTATTGGCTTCTTTTTGCAAGGTCAAAAGGTCGTAGAGGGCA
>ERZ724503.1211-NODE-1211-length-11893-cov-4.786788_pt1 | contig 11893 bp, 10 predicted proteins | sample MGYA00376036_ERZ724503 | MGnify/ENA primary metagenome ERZ724503 (study PRJEB28724, sample SAMN07190885) | wastewater metagenome | isolation source: influent of sewage treatment plant in Hong Hong | place: Hong Kong | collected 2016-03-17 ...
ATCAACGACGGCTGCGGATCAACCGACCTCGGACCGCTGTCGGCAAAGGTCGCTGCTTCCGATGCCGCGCTGGGCTTCGCCTTTGACGGCGACGGCGACCGCGTGCTCGCCGTTGACCGTGAAGGCAACCCCTTTGACGGCGACGAGATGATCAGTCTGATCGCGGCCGCGCGCGCTGCCACCGGCAGCCTCGGCGGCGGGGTGGCGGTGACCGTGATGAGCAACTACGGCTTCCACCAGGCGATGAAGGAGGCCGGGGTGGAGGTCGAGGTGACCAACGTCGGGGACCGCTACGTGCTCGAGGCCCTGCGCGAGAAGAACTGGGTGCTCGGCGGCGAGCAGTCGGGCCACATCATCTCGACCGATTACGCCCCGACCGGAGACGGCATCGCAGCCGCCCTGATGCTGCTTGAGGCCCTGAACGGACGCGACCTCGCCGATGCCCGGGTGATGGAGAAACTGCCGCAGGTGCTGGTCAACGTCAAGGTGAGCGACCGGGAGGCGATCGCCAGGGCCGACACGGTCTGGACCGAGGTCGACCGGCTCAATTCCGAACTCGAAGGCCAGGGGCGGGTGCTGCTCCGGGCCTCCGGTACCGAGCCGCTGGTGCGGGTCATGGCGGAAGCTCCGACCGAGGCCAGGGCGCAGGAGATCTGCGATTCGCTGGCCGAACTGGTCCGCTCGGATCTCGGCTGATTTATTCCTGCGTGACGGCCGTCTCCTCCGTTGCGCCCCGGCCCGGGTAGCCTTTAGCGCTCATGTGCGGAATCATTGGATACGTCGGCAATCGCCCGGCCGAGGAGATCCTCGTCGCCGGTCTCCAGAAGCTGGAGTACCGGGGCTACGACTCCGCGGGGGTGGCGATCCTTGCCCCCGAAGAGGGCGTGAAGAAGGTCCGGGCGGTCGGAAACCTCGACGGGCTGCGGAGCGCCCTTCAGGAAACCGATCTGTCATCGACCGGTGAAGCGGACGCCGAAGGTCACTTCACCGGCATCGCCCACACCCGCTGGGCGACCCACGGGCGGGTCACCGAGGCCAACGCCCATCCCCACGGTGACGAGTCCGGCAAGATCCAGATCGTCCTCAACGGGATCGTCGAAAACTACGTTCGCCTGAAGGGCCGGCTTCAGGAGCAGGGTGTCACCTTCACTTCCGAGACGGACGCCGAAGTGGTCGCCCACCTGATCCACCGTTACTACGAAGGTGACCTGACCGAAGCGGTTCGCAAGGCCTACGGCGACCTGCGCGGCCACTACTCGATCGTCGCCATGCATTCCGATTCGCCGGGCATTCTGGTCGGAGCCCGCAAGGAAACCCCGCTGATCGTTGGCGTCGGCGAGCGGGAGAACTTCATCGCCTCGGCGATTCCCGCCTTCCTCAACGAAACCCGCCTCGCCCTGACGATCGACGACGGCGAGATAGTCACCCTGACCGCCGATGGCGTGACCGTGACCAAGGCCGATGGCGAGCCGGTCGAACGGGCCGCCGAGGAGGTCGAGTGGGACGAGGAAACCGCGGAGAAGGCCGGCTACGACACCTTCATGATGAAGGAGATCCACGAGCAGCCCGAGGCGATCGCCGAGACCATCCTCGACCGCCTGACCGATGACGACAGCGTCGACCTCTCCGACATCGGCTTCGGTGACGACGTCTTCCGAAAATGCTCGCGAATCGTCATCGTCGCCTGCGGCACCAGTTACCACGCCGGTCTGGTCGGCCGTTACGCGATCGAACGCTGGGCCCGGGTGCCGGTCGAGATGGACATCGCCTCCGAGTACCGCTACCGCGACCCGGTGATCGGTGAAGACGATCTGGTCATCGGCATCACCCAGTCCGGCGAGACCGCCGACACCCTGGCTGCGATGCGGCTGGCCCGCGACCGCGGCGCCAAGGTCCTGGCGATCACCAACATCATGGGCAGCCAGGCGACCCGCGACTCGGACGCGCTTCTCTTCACGCGGGCCGGGCTGGAGATCGGCGTCGCCGCGACCAAGACCTTCGTCGCCCAGGTTGCCGCCATGTATCTGGTCGCGCTGAGGCTGGCCGAGCTGCGCGGCAATCTCGGCTTCTCCGAGGTGAGCCGCCTGATCCACGAGCTGCGCGCGATCCCGGAGAAGATGGAGGCGACGATCGACTCCGAATCCGAGCGGATGCTGGAGATCGCAAAGCTCCATTACGACCAGAAGTTTTTCCTATATCTCGGCCGACACATCGGCCTGCCGGTCTGCCTCGAAGGCGCCCTGAAGCTGAAAGAGGTCTCCTACATCCCGACCGACGCCTACGCGGCGGGCGAGATGAAGCACGGCCCGATCGCCCTGCTTGACGAGTCGACCCCGGTCGTCTGCGTGGCCACCGACAGTCCGATCCTCGACAAGGTCCTCTCCAATATGGAAGAGGTCAAGGCTCGCGGGGCGGACGTGATCGCGGTCGCCACCGAAGGTGACGACCGGGTCGGAAAGGTCTCGGAAGAGACCATTTCCGTTCCCCGCACCGACTGGGTCCTCCAGCCCCTGGTCGCGATCCTCCCCCTCCAGCTCCTCGCCTACCACGTGGCCCGACTAAACGGCCTCAACGTAGACCAGCCCCGAAACCTCGCCAAGACCGTAACCGTCGAGTAACCCCGCCCCGCCGCGGTCCCCCGACCCCACCGCCCAGCGATTCGGGTTCGTGGGTCGACCGGGGTTCGCAAGAAGTTCGCAAGGGTCGTCGGTAGGATCGATGTCATGTCCAGTCATTTGAAGAAGTTCTCAGTTCCAACCATCCTTGCAACCTGTCTCGCAGCCTTTGCGATCAGCGCCTGCGGAAGCAGTTCTGACGGCTCAGGCTCGACCGAACTCGCCAAATACGCGCCGGCCGATGTGCCCGTGTACGTGGAGGGCGCCGTTCAACCGGACAGCGAAGTTGCCGCCAACGTCGACTCGATCTCCGAAACGCTCGCGGGTGTGAACCTCGGCGACATGATCAAGGACGGGATCGAAAGCTCCAGCGACGGTGAAGTGAACTTCGACGATGACGTCAAGCCCTGGCTTGGCGAGAACGCCGGCGTCTTCGTCCAGTTCGATCCGGCCGATCTCGCACCCGACTCCGGGCTTGGCAGCGACGGACTCTCCTCACTGACCTCGTCCGAAACCACGCTCGACGGGACCGCGGTGGCGGACTACTCGAGCAGCTCCGAGGCCTTCGGACTGGTGGTCGAAACCACCGACACCGACGCGGCCCAGTCCTTCATCGACAAGCAGGCTTCAACCGACGGCGGCTCCACCGACGGCGAGTACGAAGGCTTTTCGTACAAGATCTCCAAGAGCGACGGGACGGCCGTCGGCATCGTCGATGACAACGTGGTGATCGGTTCCTCCGAAGCGGAGTTCAAGGCTGCGGTTGACGCCTCCAAGGGTGACAACCTCGCCGACACCGATGCTTTCGGGGACCTCTCCGGTCACGTCGCCGACGGCGCCCTGGCCACCGTCTTCACCAACAACGACCCCTACCTCGCCGCGCTCAAGCAGCAGGGCTTCGATCTTGGCGGCCTCTACTCGGCACTCGGGATCAACCTCGACGGCAGTGGCACCGTGATCAGCCTCGTACCGGAATCCGACGAGATCTCGATGCAGGGCTACAGCAACGCCGGATCGGATCTGACCAGCGGCGACCCGACCTCGCTGATCGAGACGTTCCCGGCCAACACCGTCTTCGCCACCGGCTCCGGTGACGTCGGACCCAACGCGACCAAGATCATGAATGCGCTGAACGAGGAAGGCATCCCGGGGCTGCTCAAGCCGGGCCAGGTCGACAAGTTCATCAATGAGGCATCGGGACAGATTGACATCAAGGGGATCATCGACTCGCTCGAAACGGTCGCCTTCTTCGTCAATGGCACGACCGAGGCGACCCTCGGCGGCGCCCTGGTCGCGACCAGCTCCGACATCAAGCCGATCGAGAGTTCGCTGCGCGGAATCTCCTCGCTGATCGGGCTGGCCGGCGACGCGAGGGTCCAGCCCCTGCCTGGCGGCGTGGCCGGCTTCCGGGTCTTCACCCCGGAGCTCCCGGGCCGCCCCGTGGTGGTCGGTGTGAAGGGCGACCGCATGGTGATCGGGATCGGCATGAAGGCTTCGCTCAACGCCCTGACCGGCACCGGCCAGACCCTGGCTGACAGCGACACCTTCAAGGCGGCCGACGAATCGACCGCGGTGGCCGGGCTCGACATGTACGCCAACCCGGACGCCATCGCGGATCTGATCGTCGGCTCCTCGCCCGGTGATCCGGACGCGAAGGATGCGGCCGACGTGGCCCGCAAGTTCAGCTATGTGGCCGCCGGTTCGAGCGACGAGGACGGCACCTTCGAGTTCAACTTGGGTCTCGACCAGTAAGGAAGGATCCGGTTAGCCAGCCATGGCCGACGGGGTGGGGATGGACCTGATCGAGGTGGCCCGCATCGAGCGGGCCCTCGATCGCCATCCCCGCCTCGCCGACCGGCTGTTCACCGAAGGGGAACTTCGGTACGCGGCGTCCAAGGGCCGCCCGGGCCGCCACCTGGCGGCCCGTTTTGCCGCCAAGGAGGCGGTGGTCAAGGCCCTGCGGCTCGGGCCGGGCACGAGCCTGCGGGAGATCGAGGTGGTCGCTGGCGGCGAGGAGGATCCGGCGCCGACGATCCGCCTTTCGGGCCGGGCGCGCGAGGAATCCGGCGAACGGGGCAGCTCGGTGCTGGTGAGCCTGACTCACGCACGGGAACTGGCCGGCGCCGTGGCCATCGTCGGCAGCGGAGATTCCAGCGCGGGAGAGGCCGGCACCGAGAGGCCGGACGGGACGGGGTCCATCTGATGGAGGACTGGCTGGACCCGGTATATGACGCTGCCGGGATGGCTGCGGCCGACCGCTGGACGATCGAGGAAGCCGGCGTCGGGTCGCTCGACCTGATGGAAGCGGCAGGCCGGGGCCTCGCCCGGGCCGCGGCGGAACTCGCCGGTGGCCGCAAACCGGGCGCCGCCGCCGGCGGTGACTCCCTGAGCGTCGGAGGCGGTTCGGTGACCGTGGTCTGCGGCAAGGGCAATAACGGCGGCGACGGATTGGTTGCAGCCCGGCACCTCGCTGAATCCGGCTTTGAAGTTGAAGTGATCCTCTTTGGCGACCGGGACCAGCTGAGCCCCGACTCGCAGGCGAACCTCGACCGATTGCCGGAGGGTCTGGCCCGGGTCCTGGAAGGTCCGCTTTCAGCTTCTTCGCTGAGCGGCGTCGTGATCGACGCCATGCTCGGTACCGGCTTCGATGGCGAGCCGCGCGACCCGGTCGCCAGTGCGATCGATGCGATCAACGAATCCGGCCTGGCCGTGATCGCCTGCGATGTACCGTCCGGCGTCAACGCCTCGACCGGCGAGGCTTCGGGGACCGTGGTTCGCGCCGACCGAACGGTCACGTTCCACCAGCGCAAACTCGGCCACCTGATCGCCCCCGGGAAGCATCTCTGCGGCCCGGTCGAGGTGATCCCGATCGGCATTGCCGAGGGTGCGCCGCCACCGGAAGCGGGGGGAGCGATCCGGGCGCGGGTGCTCGACCTGCTGCCACGCCGGGTGGCCGACTCGAACAAGTTCACCTCGGGCCGGGTTTCGATCGTCGGCGGCTCGCGCGGGCTCACCGGCGCGGTCTGCCTGGCCGCCGAGGCGGCGATCAGGTCGGGGGCCGGCTACGCGACCGCAGCCGTTCCCGGCGGCCTCGAGGACATCTTCGAAGCGAAGCTGACCGAGGTGATGACCAGGGGTATTGGCGAAGGGGACCTGCTCGGGCAGGAACAGGCCGGCGAAATCCTTGATCACCTCGAGGGCGCGGCCGCGGTGGTTCTCGGGTCCGGAATCGGCCGGGAAGAAACGACCGCGGCAATGACTGCGACGGTGGCCGCCGGTTGCCCCGCGCCGCTGGTCCTCGACGCCGACGCACTCTCGACCTTCGGGACCGACCTCACGCCGCTTGCCGGGAGGCAGGCCCCGACCGTGCTTACGCCGCATGCCGGCGAGGCCGCCAGGCTGCTCGGTCTGGAGTCAGCGGAAGTTTCCGCGCACCGGCTCCGATCGGCAATTGAACTGGCCGCGGGAGCGGCGGCGGTGGTGGTTCTGAAGGGCGACGACACGATCGTCACCGATGGCGAGCGCGTTGCGGTCAACACCCTGCCGGCTCCCGCTCTGGCGACGGCCGGGACCGGCGACGTCCTGGCGGGCATGGTCGGCGGCTTCCTCGCCCGGGGTCTGAGCGGTTTCGAGGCGGCTGCGGCGGCCGTTTTCGCCCATGCTTCGGCCGGCGAGATCGCGACTCTTGACGTCGGGAACCGGGACGGGGTGATCGCCAGCGACGTGATCCGTGCGATCCCCCGGGCGATGATCCCTTCGACGCACTGACCGGCGGGCCGGTCGAGATGAGTGCTGACGGCGATATTCGCCGCCCGGGCGCATCTCGCGGAGGCGGGCATGAATGGCCGCGGCTAATGACATAATCTGCGGCCGATGCCGACCGTCGCCGAAATCATGGACCGTGAACCCGTTTCCGTCTCGCCGGAAGCTTCGATCCAGGACGTGATCGATCTCCTGCAGACCAATGACCTGCCCGGAGTGCCGGTGGTCGACGAAACGAAGAAGGTGCTCGGGATCATCACCGACTCCGACCTCGTCATCTCGAACGAGGATTCGGATTTTCACCTGCCGCATTACGTGAACATCATGGGCGGCATCGTCTTCCTGGAATCGACCAAGCACTGGGAAGAGCGGGCGAAGAAGGCATTTGCCGCGACGGCCGCAGACATGATGACCGCCGACCCGATCACGGTCGGCCCGGATGAACCGGCCGAGCACGCCGGTCGCCTGATTTCCGAGAGGAAGCACAACCGCCTGCCGGTAGTCGATGACGAGGGCCGACTGGTCGGCGTGGTCACCCGGGTAGACGTCCTGGCCGCCCTCACCGGGGCCTGATGTACGAGCGGGCGGAAGCCCGGATCGACCTCGCGGCCCTGCGGCACAACGTCCGGGAGCTGAAGTCACGCCTCGATCAGAGGGTGGAGCTTTGTCCGGTCCTGAAGGCCGATGCCTACGGGCACGGCTCGCTTCACTGTGTCGGTGCCGTGGCCGAGGCCGGGGCCGACCGGATTGCCTTCGCCACCGCGTCCGAGGCGGTGCTGGCCCGCAGCGTCGCACCGGACATCCCGATGCTGGTGGTCGGCGCCCTCGCCCCGGGTGAAATCGAGATGGCGATCTCGGCCGGCGCCGACGTCGCCGCCTGGGAGCCGGGCTTCATCGCCACCCTGGCCGATCAGGCGGCGGCTTCCGGGCTGGTCGTCGGGGTTCACGTGAAGTACGACACCGGCATGGGCCGGCTCGGCGCCACCGACCCGGAACTCGTGCTCGAACTGGCCCGAACGGCCGACGCGCATCCGAACCTCAGGCTGGCCGCGCTCTGGACGCATTTCGCCACGGCCGACGAAAAAGACACGACCTTTCGTGACCTGCAGCGGGACCGCCTGGCCGAACTGGGGGAGCGGGCACGCCGGGAATTCCCGGAGGTGAAACTCCATGCGGCAAACAGCGCCGCGATGATCGCCGACCCCGCCTGCCACTTCGACATGGTCCGGCCCGGGGTCGCGATTTACGGCATGGACCCGTTCGGCAACGACCCGGCCGATCACAACCTGCGGCCAGTGCTCTCGCTCCATTCCTGGGTCGCCTCGGTCAAGGACTTCGAGCCGGGCCAGAGCGCCGGCTACGGCCGGACCTGGACCGCCGACCGTGACACCCGGGTGGCCGCGATCCCGATCGGCTACGGCGACGGGGTGCGGCGCGGCCTTTCGAACCGGGGCGAGGTCCTGATCGGCGGCCGCCGTTACCCGATCTCCGGCACCGTCTCGATGGACAACATCACCGTTGATCTCGGCCCCGACTCGGCGGTCAGGGTCGGTGACGAGGTGACCCTGATCGGCAGCCAGGGCGATGAACGGATCACCGCCGAACAGGTGGCGGTTCCGCTTGAAACGATCAACTACGAGGTGACCTGCGGGATCTCGCCGCGGGTGCCCCGGGTCGGGAGGGAAGGCGGGAGCCCGGAAGTCAGCGGTTCCCGGTGACCAGGGTCCTCGGTCTGGAAGTTCTCGGCCAGCGGGCGCTGGGCGCGCCCCGGGTCGACCGGGTTCGCGAAGCCCTGGCCGGTACCCCCGCCTGGCTGGTCGGCGGCGCGGTGCGGGACATCGCACTCGGCCGGGAGACCAACGATCTCGACCTGGCGGTGACCGGGTCACCGGAGGTCCCGGCGCGGGCCATTGCCAAGGCTCTGGACGGAATCGCCTTCGAGCTTTCGGAGGAGTTTCCCGCCTGGCGGGCCAAGGATCGCGACGACGCCTGGCAGGTGGACGTGGCCGAACTCAGGGCCCCGGACATCGAGCGGGATCTGGAACTGCGCGACTTCACGGTCGGCGCGGTGGCCGTAAGCCTGGAAAACGGCGAGGCGATCGACCCGCTCGGCGGACTTGGCGATCTCGCTGCCGGCACGATCAGGGTCTGCGGCCCGACATCGTTCAGCGACGACCCGCTGCGGCTGATGCGGGCGGCCCGGCTGGTCGCCCAGTTCGGCTGGGAGATCGAGGAGGCGACCGCAGAGCTGGCACGGCAATCCGCCCCCCGGGCCGGGGACCCGGCCGGTGAGCGCACCCTGGCCGAGTTGATCCTCCTGATCGGGGCCCGCGATCCGCTGGCCGGGCTGGCTGCGATGGACCGGATCGGCCTCTTTGACTGGCTGCTGCCGGAAATCGGTGACCTCCACGATGTGGTCCAGGGTCCGAACCACCATCTCGACGTCTACGGCCACACCATGGAAGTGGTCGAAGGGATCCTCAGAATCGAATCCGACCTCGAGGCTTTCACCGGCGAGCGGGCACCCGAGGTTTCCGCTTACCTCTCCCGGCCGCTGGCCGACGGTGCTACCCGCGGCGCGGCGCTCCGGCTCGGGGCGCTCTTCCACGATTGCGCCAAACCGCAAACCCGAAGCGAGGAGGGCGGCTTCGTCTCCTTCCGTGGCCACGACCGGCTCGGGGCCGAACAGATCGACAGCCGGTTTCGCAGCCTGAGGGCCAGCCGGAAACTGTCCTCCTACATTGCCGACCTGACCCGGCATCATCTGATTCTCGGGTTCCTGGTCAACCAGATGCCGCTCGACAAACGCCAGGTCTTCGCCTACCTCGACCACACCGATCCGGTCTCGATCGATGTGACTTTGCTCACGGTGGCCGACCGCCTGGCTGCCCGGGGCACGGCCGAGATCGCCGGCCAGAAGATGGTCGCGGGTCACCTCGAACTGGCCCGGGAGATGGTCGGCCACGCCCTCGACTGGGACAGACATGGCCCGCCGGCACAGTTTCTGCCCGGCAACGAGCTGGCCGAGGCTCTGGGCATTGAGCCGGGCCCGGAACTCGGAAATCTCATGAAAGAACTGGCTGCCGCCCGTTTTGCCGGTGAAATCGAGGATGCAACCGAAGCTGTAGAGCATGCCCGTGCCTTCCTCGAAGCCGGGTGAGTAGTAGCCTCATCTCCGCATGGCTAAAGAAGAAAAGATCGAAATGGAGGGTGAAATCACCGAAGCCCTCCCGAATACGATGTTCAGGGTCAAGCTCGACAACGATCATGAGGTCCTTGGTCACATCTCGGGCAAGATGCGTCGCCACTACATCCGCATCCTGCCGGGGGACCGGGTCAAGATCGAGCTTTCGCCCTATGACCTGACCCGCGGCCGCATCACCTACCGCTACAAGTAACGATCGCCACGACCGGGGTCCGATCAGATCCCGGAGCGCAACATTGAGGCACCCAACCGTGTTCCAGTATTCGATGCTTCGCTCCCCCCTCACAACTGACGGCCTTCGGGTCGCCCGGGTTTTCGCGGTCCTGAGCGGCCTTGCCGCCCTGATCCTGATCGCCTTCGCACCGCATGCGGAGGCCAAGTCCACGCAGCGGATCGAACTCGGCGCCCGCAACATCAACACCCTTCAGCCGAACTGCGGCCGGGACTTCACTCGCGACTGCACGGTCGAAGGCAAGGTGACTGCCTTCCAGTCACTTTCCGCCCGGTATCCGGGGCGCAACTTCGTGGTGCCGTTCAACGGCAAGCTGGTCGCCTGGTCGATTTCACTTTCCAACCCGACCCGGGTCGAGATCGACAACAACGGAGCCCAGCTTCCCTCCTTCAACCTGATCTTCGGTTCACCGGCACAGGCCAATATCGCAATCCTCAGGCAGGTCGAGAAGCGCAAGAAGGGTGGCCCGCGCTTCAAGCTGGTTCGCAAGAGCCCGATCCAGATCCTCAATCCCTACTTCGGGACCAAGGTCACCTTCGCGCTCGACGTTCCGCTCAACGTCTACGAAGGCAACGTCGTCGCACTCACGATCCCGACCTGGGCGCCGGCGCTCTGGAAGCCGAAGGCCTGCAACCAGACCGATTTCGGCATTCTCGACCCCGGTCGTTGCGATCAGGCCGAGAAGGCCTACACCTGGCGTGGCAGTCGCGTGGCCCGGGGTGAACCCGAAACCTGCGGACTGAGCAACGACGGCGGCCCGAACGAGCAGCTCCAGAAGACCGCTCCGCAGACCCATCTCGACTCGGTTCGCCGTTACGGCTGCTACTACGGCGGCAACGTCCTGCTCTACTCGGCGATCATCGTCGGCCGCTGACCCCGGTCGGATATTTCCCCGGCTACGAGCCGTTGGACCGTCCGGGCAGGATTTCCCGACCGCCGCTCTGACTTGAAGTTCCGCACCTGTGGCGTAGCCTCGGTGTTGGATCCTGTATGGCCGAACCTCGTTCACATTTCGTGAGCCGCCCGGCCCTTCGCCTCGGCGCGCTCGTTGCAGCCACTCTGGGTCTCTTCGCCTGCCTCATCCTTGCCGGCGCTTTCGGCGATGCCGACGGCAAGAGCAACCGGCGGGTCGTGCTCGGGGCAACCAGGGACAAGGTCACCCCGAACTGCGGTACCAGGTCCGGCGCACGGGCCTGCATCGCGGAAGGCAAGGTGACCGGTTTCCAGGTCTTCCAGAAGGGGGTCACCGGCAAGAACTTCGTGGTTCCCTTCAAGAAGGGCAAAGTCGTGGCCTGGTCGATCCAGCTTTCGAATCCGCTCAAGGAAGACAGCCGCCGGTTCGGGCCTGCCCAGCAGCCTTACTTCAACAAGCTCTTTGGCTCACCCTCGAAGGCACGGATCTCGATCCTCCGGCCGATCAAAAAGGGCGCCAGGTACCCGCCCCGCTACAAGTTGATCAGGGCCAGCGGCACCCAGAAGCTGAATCGCTACTTCGGCAGCGAGATCAAGTTCGCGATCAAGCCGCTCAAGGTGATCCGCGGTGACGTCGTCGCCCTCACGATCCCGACCTGGGCGCCGGCCTTCTGGGTTCCGATGGCCTGCAGTCCTTCCGGCCGGGGTACCGCGAACCCGGTCCGCTGCGCCCAGGCCAGAAAGGCCAACACCTGGCGGGGAAGCCGCGGCCCCGGCCAGTGCGCAATCGGAACAAACGCCTTCGATCGCCCGAACGAAGCCCTGAGGAAGTCGCACCCCCAGCAAAAAGTCAACTCAATCAAGCGCTACGCCTGCTACTACGACGCGGGGCGGCTGCTTTACAAGGCGACTGTCGTCGCCCCGTAAGTAAGTCGGGCGGGGTCGGACCCGCCCTCCAAGTGACACCCGCCGGCCCGGGGAGCCGCCAAACAGAGCCGACCAAAGAAGTAAGTCGGGCGGGGTCCGACCCGCCCTCCAAGTGACACCCGCCGGCCCACTAGGTCCAAGAATGGATGGGCCGGCTCCGCTAGGTGGTACTACGCGGCGGGGAGGCCGCAGAACTCGCAAGTCGTGAGGTCGCGGGGGGTTAGCTGCTCGCAGCGGCGG
>ERZ724503.1214-NODE-1214-length-11879-cov-3.610622_pt1 | contig 11879 bp, 8 predicted proteins | sample MGYA00376036_ERZ724503 | MGnify/ENA primary metagenome ERZ724503 (study PRJEB28724, sample SAMN07190885) | wastewater metagenome | isolation source: influent of sewage treatment plant in Hong Hong | place: Hong Kong | collected 2016-03-17 ...
TGCTATTTAGAGAATTTCTAGCATACTAATAATTTGCAGTGATATTTGATGCCTTCAGCGGATGAACTGGGAGAACAATTGTGATATAGTAATACAATTACCAAAAGACTTATTAATATTGGTATAAACCAGCAAGATGATATCGATGATCGAATCAGGAGAGAGTAAGGCTGCCCCTGAAGGCGCAAACCACGATGAGATCAGCCCTGCTGTGGGGCTGCCCAGCAGAAAGAATGAGCCCGATAGAGATTTTCCGCCGGCAACGATCATCAAGGGCAATGATTTTGGCCAATCACATCTGAACGGCTATGGTTTGCTCCCGGAATCCAGGGTTGATGCTATAAATAGAGCCTTCATCTCTTATTCTGAGGCATGAGGCTGATGTCCGAATCACAAATGAAAGAGAGGCTGGGCGCGGGCCAGAAGACTCAGCCCAGGACGACTGCTGCTCAGGAGCTGAGGGCGGAGTACCAGAAGTTCATCGGAAGGAAGATGCTCTTTCTCGCTGCTCTTGTCTTAGGCATTGTATTGCTGGCGGGCTATGCTGCCACCCGGGGATCGGCGGATATCAGCGTGATGGATGTCTACTCCACTATCCTGGCAAAGTTCTTTCCCCAGTATTTCCAGACCACCTGGTTCTCAGATACCATCGTCTGGGGACTGAGGCTGCATAGAATCCTTATGGGGATAGTGGGAGGAATCGGCCTGGCCATCGCCGGAGCGGTCATGCAGGGCATCCTTAAAAATCCCCTGGCCAGCCCCTTCACCCTGGGCATCTCATCAGCTGCTTCCTTTGGTGCGGCCATGGCCATAATCATGGGGGCGGGGTTCATGGGCGGAGAATGGCTGATCATCGGCAATGCCTTTGTTTTCACTCTTCTCGCTGCGGGGGCGGTCTATGGACTGGCAAAATATAAAGGAGTCACACCAGAGACCATGATCCTGGCGGGAATTGCCATCTCATACCTTTTCAGTGCCATGACCTCATTTCTGCAGTATATCGGCCATGCAGAGCAGGTTCAGGAGGTGGTCTTCTGGTCGATGGGCTCGCTGGGCCGCTCTTCTTGGGATAAGGTCTGGATAGTCACCGCGGTCATAGCCATCTGCCTTCCCTATCTTATCATCAAATCCTGGGACATAAATGCCATGGGGGCAGGTGACGAGACCGCCAAGAGCCTGGGGGTGAATGTGGAGAGGACCCGGGTGATCAGCATGATGCTGGTCTCGTTCATAACCGCCTCGGTGATATGCTTTACTGGCACCATAGGCTTCATCGGTCTGGTCGCTCCTCATATAACCCGGATGGCAATTGGTGGGGATCACAGGTTCCTGCTTCCCGCCTCTGCTCTGGTGGGGGCGCTGCTTCTCTTAGGAGCTGATACCCTGGCCAGGACCATTCTCGCTCCAGTGATTCTGCCCGTGGGAATAATGACCGCCTTTTTAGGGGTGCCATTCTTCGTCTACCTCTTCATGCGCAGGAAGAGGGAGTTCTGGTAGGCATGCCTGTCCGAAGGATGAAGGATCCAATCGATTATGGGTGCCTCATCTTCCTTTTTTTCGCCATCGCCTCCTGATCCAGATCGTCAACCGCACCGTCCAGGTTAGCATCAGTCATTGGAATTTCTATCATCCAATCCAATTTGGCGATAGTCCTAAATTCCTATCTAAGTTACTTATATCATGAATAACTAATAGCATATGGCTTAAAGGGTGGTCATAATGAAGAAAGAGGAATTCCTAAAACAGATTGAAGGATATGCATTCCCTGAAATGTTCAATCAGGACCTTCTCGATCGTGCAGCAGAGATGTTCGGAAAGTGGGGGAAGACCGCTCATCTGGATGAAAAGGAGCATTTATTCGAGAGCTTTGGACTGAATCCCCTGCCGGAGGACAGCGATGAGATCAAGGAGCAGAAGGCTGCCATCAGACATATCTGTTCCAGGATGATGGATGCAAGCATCAACCGCAGGGATGCTGCCGATCTCATCCGAAACTTCAATCGAATAAAAGATCCAGGCTACAAGTGGCTGGATTGAACTTCAATTTTTTTAATGCTTCCCTCACCACCTACCACCAGTGATGCCAATCCGGCGGCACGAGGCCGACAAGCTATAAATAGCCCTCATATTCAAGGCCGATAGTTCATTGCCTGTGAGATCAAAGGGATGTCCAGATCAAATAGCGCTTCTGAGTTTATGAAATATAACTATGGTGAAGATAGGTTATGCCTGGAGAGAGAGGAGCTGGCCTTCTGGGAGCGACAAAGGAGATGCGGCGACGACTGCGATCTCAAGATGGCCCGCGATCTACCCGATGATACTCCCCAGTTCATATTACGCCTGCAAAGGGAGTTTGAGGAGAGGGCAACAGCCTTCTCTTTTGCCGGATCAGGTGGCATGGTCCTGGATGCAGGGTGCGGCAATGGGGAGCTGCTAATTGCAGCCCTTGAGATGGGGATGGCAAAGGAAAATGGGCCCAGGTTCATCGGCATGGACTTCTCTGCCAACATGCTTGGTCGGGCCAGATTCCGCACATCCGGTGATCCGAGGGCAGCATTTCTTCAGGGAAGCATAACCTCGCTTCCCTTTGTTGATCAGTCATTCGACTGGGTAGTGAGCAGCGGCGTTCTTACCTGTCTTGCCTCTCCACAGTCGATGGCAGAGGCCCTGCAGGAGTTCAATCGGGTTCTCCGCCCAGGCGGAGGACTGGTGGTGGATTTCTTCAACCGCCTATCCCATTACACCCTGGCGAGAAAATATCTATTCGGAGAACGGATAGTTCCGCCGGAGTATCTCTCCTTTTCAGAATTCCAGAATCAATTGGAGAATGCCGGCTTTCAGATCGAAGAGCATCTCGGTTTCGACTTCAAGCTCTGCCAAGGCTACTTATTTATGAGCCGCTACAGGCCGGTCGTCGATCCGGCTTATCTGCAGGAGCGCATCTCCCAATTACTGGAGAAACGGATTGTGCCACTATGGCCCAAGCTAAGTCTTTTCGGATACAGGATATATGTAAGGTGCAAAAAGATATAGAGTTTTAGCAGTCAGTTCTGCCCTCCGCCCCTCGACCAGCTGCCAATTCCATCGTTTTTGCCAATCGCACTGACATCAGATCTCAAGATCGCTCTCAACTCTTCCAGGTTCACCGGCTTGCTGATGTAGCCGTCCATTCCCGAATCGATGCATTTCTCCTTGTCACCCTCCATGGCAAATGCGGTGATAGCGATGATCTTTGGCAATGTCGGCCGGGTTTCTCTGATCTTTCTGGCGGCATCCAGCCCATCCATCTCTGGCATTTGAATGTCCATGAGGATCACATCGTAATCCTGGCGATCCAGGGCGACAAGGACCTCCAGGCCATTAGCAGCTACATCAGCGCGATAGCCGAGCTTATGGAGCATCTTTTTAATAACCTTCTGATTGATTATGTTGTCCTCCGCCACCAGTATACGTAGAGGACGCTGGGGGCCCATAGAGATGCTGCTCTTCGACCCTTTTGCCAGCTCTCCGGGCGGTGGCGATAACGCTTCCATTGCCTTTATAGTGAAATGGAATGTTGATCCCTTGCCCTCCTCTGACTCCGCCCAAATCGAGCCATCCATGAGCTCCACGAGCCTCTTGCTTATTGCCAGGCCCAGGCCCGCGCCACCATACCTGCGAGTGGTACAGGGCTCAACCTGGCAGAAGGACTGAAAGAGGCAGTTCATCTTCTCTGCTGGTATTCCGATGCCCGTATCCATAACAGCGAAGTGGATCTCATGCTCTCTACCCCCCAAATCTCTGCCCGAAACCAGGATCCTGACCTCTCCAGAGCTGGTGAACTTCACCGCATTGCCCAATATGTTGACCAGTATCTGGCGCAGCCTGGTGGGATCGCTGACAATGGTCTTTGGAATGCTCTCTTCGATATCATATCCCAAGGTCAGGCCCTTTTCCTGGGCAACTGGAGCCATCAGATCAACAGCATCCTCAATGCTCTTTTTGACATCAAAAGGCTGGACTTCCAGCTCCATCTTGCCGCTATCGATCTTCGAGAAGTCCAGGATATCATTGATGATTGCTAAAAGTGCATCTCCACTGCTTCTGATGATCTCCATATGGTCGCGTTGCTCTCTATTCAGGTCCGTGCCCAGGAGAATTCCAGTGAGGCCGATGACGGCATTCAGAGGGGTTCTGATCTCATGGCTCATATTGGCTAAAAATTCGGATTTTGCGTTGGTTGCCGCCTCTGCCGCCTCCTTGGATCTTCTCAGATCCTCTTCGATCTTCTTTCGCTCTAAAATATCCTCCTCTAGCTTTCGGTTTGCCGCTTTCAGCATAGCCGTCCTATCCATAACCCTGCTCTCTAGATGCTGGTTAAGCCTTCGTACCTCTTCCTCTGCTCTTTTGGATGTCTGGAATAATCTCTCGTTCTCCTTCAGAGCGACGATCTGGCGAATGACTATCAGACCTATTATCCCCCCCACAGAATAAGATAGATGAGGCGTGCTTATGGCAAGAGGACGGTCAAAGCTCCAGATAAGGATGATGTATGCGCCAGCAACGAAGATGTAAGGGATGTAGTGAGCACCAGGAAACCGCACCATGCCGGAATCAAGAGCATAAGGAGACGCAGAGGATGCAACGGTGCGGGCATAAGCAGGCTCTTCGGAGGGAACCTTCTGGAATGGAGGTGCATCGCGGGGTGAGGTGCTGGCCTGCAGTATTCCCGCCAGGCCGATCATCGAGTAGGCCATTATCCAGCCCACGTCCCAAATGCCGCCGGAATCATATATGTTGTTTAATGATTGGTATGCCAGGATGAGATCAGCGATGATCATCACTATCGTTCCCATTACCAGAAGAAGCACTGGACCCATCTGCTGAAATCGGATCCGCCGAAGGAGGAGTTCAACCAGCGCTAAGAGAAGCATCAAACCCAAGACGGGATATGCCACGGATAATGCATGTGTGCGGAAGATTGCTCCTGCGCTGGACTCGATCGTGGGTGCGATTAAAACCACCCAGAATATTATAACGGAGGCGATGATCACGATCCCTTCATCCAGCATGACCTTCAGCCGTTCACTGGAGGTCAGGGATTGGGTAGGCAAGAGGAGAATGCCCGCGATTAATAGGGGGTAATGAATCAGAAATAGCCAGTCTGCCACGGATGGGAAGGGTGGCTGATCCAGCACTATCTCAGTATAAGCCCAGGCGATATCACCCAAAGTATGGGCCACCAGGGCAAGGGCAAGAACCGTCCAGGCTAAACGGACCTGTCTCCCATAGACAGAAGACCTCCTGGCGGCATAAAAAAGGGCTAGTGTGGCCAGAGAATCGACCAGGATCGCCAGCATATCGCTCGCCGTGAACTGCAGCTCATCTTTTAAGTGGATGCTAAATGAGATTGAGCAGAGGGCAACTATGAAGGCCAGCATCAAGGCCATGTTAAACGGTATGATCGACTTTATGCATTGATCAGAGATCATGGGCAAACCTTCATCTTGCGGCTTATCTGTGCATCTCTATTATTGGCCTATCATAATTGTCTTCAGAACCCCTGGTGAAGATGTATCAATTATTAGCCTTCCTTTTTTCGCAGCCTTTTTCGGCATAATATTGTCTCTGAATGCAGATCAGGTTCTCTAATACTGATAGAAAAAGCTTTGCATCATTGCCCAGATCAGCACCTATGGCCTTGAGCGGAAATAATAGAAAAATTTAACTATAATGATATGAATTATGGATTGAGCATAAGGGGGATTAATTGTGAATTATTCGAAGGAGAGAACTCATTGCAGGGCTTTTTTGATATCTGCTCTGCTAATCGCTTTGATTTTCAGTTCGGCTCAAGCCATTACCACTAAGGACCTCATATTTGCAAAGAGCCCGCAAACAACACAGCCCATTTCGACAGTGGTGGCGGATGCCATGAACCAGGCCCCTGTGGCCAAAGGCTTGACTCCCGATCAGGAAGGGCCGTTGACAGCAGGCTCACCGGTTGTCTGGACAGGCGATGCCTTTGACTCCGAAGAGGATGAGCTATACTATCAGTTCTGGTTGAACGGGCCGATGACGGGAAACACCTGGATGCCCATGAACACCTGGAGCAAGAACAATACCTGGACCTGGGAGACCAGCGCCATAGACATTGGCAATAATGTCATCGATATGCGTATCAGGGATGGACGCCATGCTCCCCCTTGGGGTCATGATGCCCATGTCAGCGCAGAATATATCATCAGCGAGAGTGCTGGCATTGCCGGCAGCTCGAAATCGAACTCCAAGCCGACTCTGACCAGCATGAAATCTGATAAGCAAACCCCGCAGGATAAGGGCGCCACTATTACCTGGACGGCTAAGGCGACAGACCCGGACATGGATACGGTTCTATACCGCTATGTCCTTAAGGGGCCTTCAACAGATGAACAGTGGGTGCCCATGACCGACTGGAGCACGAACGGTGTCTGGTCCTGGGAAACGAGCACGGGAAAAGCCGGCATATACATGATTGAGGTCTGGATTAGAGACGGATACCATGCAGATGTCGATAATTGGGATGACTCCAAGAGAACGCCATTTGTCCTGATGCAAAAGGGAATAATCAAGTAATGAATCAAGAATGCTCATTGGACGCCTGCAGATCCAGCTCTGTCTGACTGCTTCTGCATGCGCCCCTTTTTTATCTGATTTCTGGCAATTGGGTCGTGATCCTAAAATAGGTTGAAGTTTCTAAAACTCGATTAACGATTGCGGTCTCTCGGACGCGCTCGAGAGAGGACATTCTGGGCAAATCGGCATTCAATAATGCCTAATTCTGCTGCAGGCCTAAATACCAACCCATAATTGATTCACGACCGGCAATTGCTCTCAGGCCATAATTGTGTATCAGATTTGATAGGGAGAGAGATGAATTTGAGAAATGCAGTCGTCTCCTGGACGGGAGGAAAGGATGGATGCTTATCCTGCTATAAAGTGATGCAAGAGGGATGGCGGGTCAATTATCTTCTCAGCTTCAGGAATATATCACGGATCGGATCTCATGATATAAATCCAGAGCTGATTCTGGCCCAGTCAGAGGCAATTGGAATTCCCCTCATTCATAGGGAATTCACCTCCTATGAGCAGGAGTTCAAGAGGACCATTCTGGATCTTCGCGCCAATGGGGAGAAGATCGATGGAGCTGTTTTCGGCCATATCCAGACCCACAAAAAATTGGTGGACAGGATCTGTACTAGTTTAAATCTAGATCTACTGCTGCCCCTATGGCAACAGGATTCGAGGAAGATCTTAAAGGAGATCACAGGTTTGGGCTTTGAGGTGATAGTGATAAGCGTCAAGGATGGCCTCATGGGCAGAGAATGGCTGGGCAGGAGGATTGATGAAGAATTTTCTGAGGATCTGAAGGATCTGGACCAATCCATTGACCCCTGCGGAGAGAATGGGGAGTTTCACACCATCGTCACAGACGGCCCGATCTTCAAGAAGAGGATTATATTGTCCGGAAGCGAGGCGGTATTGAGGGAAGGCTACTGGTTCCTCAACATAAAGGAGTTTTCAATTGAGGAAAAGTTATGACGAAGCCCTCATTGAAAGCGTCCCCTCGCATGGGCCCCAGACATGCTTGTTTTATGGGGAACGCCCCTGGCAGCAAATCTCAAGCGATTTTGCCTGCACAATCTGTTGGATGGAAGAAAAAATCTGCCAAGCAAAATATTTTTAATACTTGCGTGCTACAACACATAATATGCCTGGACTCGCTCATACAAAGAAAAGGCTAAATATGAATAAACATAACTGCCTTCGCAGACATGTGAGAATAAAGGAGGGTTTCGTATAAAGAAAGTATTGGTTAAAATAGGATTAGTATTAATTTTTCTGCTGCTAATCACAGGAATTACCTGGGCAGGAAAATACGATATGAATCCTGGAAGAGAAGCGATCAAGTATAAGCATGAGATGACCGATGATGTAACCGGACAAGGCTTTGCTGTGGAGTATAAGAGTATAAATACAAATAACCTCTCCCTGCTGGAGTACTACCACGGCAGCGGATCCGTGGACATGGCCGATATACTCAACTCCGAGCAGAAGACCACCAGCGGCTCCTACTACTACCTGGATTACGATGGACTGATGAAGAAAGCCTCAAAGGGTGCTAACAGCGTCGTCAGCTACACCAGGCAGTATGATAATGTCCAGTCGCCAACTACATTTGCCTATGGAACCGGCTGGTATGCCGCGAATCCCATTGAGTACAATTCCCTTATCAAGGATAAGACCGAGGCCAGGAGCTATCAAGAGTCTGCGTCAATGCACCGCCAGGTGGAGTACGCTCATGCTCTCAAAGGGGACATTGCCGTGGACATCAACTGTACTGGCCCCACAGACAAGACAGATGGCGTGGGCATTCTCAGCATGAAGATCGATGACGATGTTTTTCAGGGTACTCTTCACATAGGTGAGCTGCTGTTGAGCCCCAAGGAAAAGACTCAGCCAAAGACATTTGATCCCATAATCGAGGTTCAAAATGACTACATCGGCAACTTCCAGGTTCAAAAGACGATGAAGCTGGAGATAGTCAAGGACAGAGAGACCTCTCAGAAGGACTGGCTCCCCTGCTGCATGGGCGGCTTTTTCGACCTTCCATCCTATAACTTCAATGTACAGTACGCCAGCTGGAAGGGAATATTCGACTGCTCTTGCCGGGAGGAATCAATCTCCACCATGAAACCAGCGTGGGACACGACAAAGGCACAGTTCCCCACGCAGGAGTATCAGTTTAAGCCCTGAAGGGGGCTTAAGCTTTTTTTTATAATTGAAGTAAAGAAATATACAGTCAAGGCCCAAAATCGATCTGTTGGAGGCAATAGCTAGCTATAGCCCTCTGCCTGCGACCAGTGCTGGAGGCTGAATGTCCTCGCTTTGGGCGATGAGGAGGCCCGCACCGTGGCCATGAATCCGGAAAGATACCAGATCATTTTAATTGCGCCAGCATCTCTTGCCGCATCTTCTGCGGTGGCCGTGGTCGGTGTCATCGGCCTAGTGGGCTGGTCGTTTACCATATGTTGCGCATGATCTTCTGCTGGATCAGGACACTGAATCCCCTGTCCCTGCCATTTGGCGCCTCCTTTCTGGCAGTAGTTGACGACTTCGCCTACCTGGGACATCTCTTTGAGCTGCAACATCCCGTCTGGTCTTGGGCGATGTTGGCCTGCATTTGAGAATGGGAGCCATCATAATCCTTCTGGGGCCCAATGTCTGCGGCAAGACCACTCGATTGTATAAAGCATGAGGTGATCGATTGATAAAGCAGTGTCCGCCCTTTTTGCTGCAGCCAACACGCTAGATCGCCACAAAGGATATGCCTGCTGGTGGTAGGCAAAAATCCAAGGCTCTCATGCCACCCTATACGGCCAATTGTCTCCCTGGCCGCAGTTCTCAATGAGAAACACTATCTGGTCCAGCCTCCCAGGAGCCACAGGGTCTCCATCGGCGCTGATTGAATCAGGGCAGATCTCAGACTCCATCTTTATATTGATAGAGCTTGGATCCATTAAAGCATCCTTGACTTTTGCCAGACCGTCACTCAACGGCGACCACTGGATATCCTCCGGCTGCAGATCGGGATTGTTCAGAGCAGTCCTTGCCTCCTCCAGATAATCATCTTTGAAGTCCTGCTCTCTTTTGATTCCCGTCCAGCTCTCCGGTCCTTTCCTTGCCTCGGCGGGGTTGGCAGGAAGCCTCGGCGGCTTCATAACTATCTCTGCTGTAGTCTTGCCATTGGTATTGACCGGCTTTATCTGGACAGTGGAATTCCACCAGGGATCTGGTATCAGGAATGAACTGTCAGAGCTTGCGGCATTCTTGAAGGCATCAAAGAACAGCCTTCCCCAACCGCCATTCCCTTCAGAAAAGTCGATATGCTCCGGCCAGGCGATATCCGGAAAGAGGACTCTCCACAGCCTGCGGTAGTGCTTTATAACCAGGTCGTCATCAAGGACTGCGCAATCAAGCTCAGTGTCGCAGGTAAAGGATCTGCGGTTCAGATTTGCAGAACCGCAGACCAGCAGGCTGAGATCATACATCTGAACCTTGGCATGACAGTAAATGCCTCCTGGAACTCGATTGGGGTGCCACAGGTCGTACACAGCCACCCGCTCGAATATGCTCTGACTCTGATCCTTCGAGAGGCCCTCAATCAGGTCGTCGAGGGCCAGCTTTCTTGCATGGTGCTCCTCAAGCGTATGCTCATCGGCATAGGGCGGAAGAATCAGAATTACGCAGAGTTTTTTTTCTTTATCGCTCTTGATCCTGTGGTTGAGCAACCTGGCCAGCGGTCCGCTGAAGAAGTATTGATCAAAGATCAAGATCAACTCCTCTGCAGCTTGGCAGGCATTGGATATTCCAGCCATTATGGTAAACTCCCCTCTTAAAAACGGTGGCTTATTGCGCTCCGGGCGGAGGGGAATGGTACGCCACATCTGCACTATAGATGAGCCCGCATATTGCTGTTTTTGATCGGACTCCGAGGACACGGGCAGAGGCAATATCTTTCCGTCCTTGATGGCAGTGTTTGAGCTGAAGATGACCTGACTGTTTAGCAGATGCAAACTGCCCCAAAAACCCGTCTCATAGACTCTTCCTCCGTCCTGCCATCTCTCAGAAAACTGCTCTTCCAGAGTTTTGACGATCGGCCCCTCGAGCTTCAGTAGCTGATCATGCCAGATTTGATATTCACTCCCGTAGACCTCATTCGGTAGATCCGTTTCCGGAACGGTGGTTCCAGTTGCATCTTTCAGTGCATCATAGATAGCGTCCGGTCCCCTCGGCCATTGATAAGCACCGTTTCTGACGGCAATTGCCTCTGACAGCATTTCTCCTGATTGCCAGTCCCCTCCCAGGAACTGAGGCGGATTTAATCCTGCAAGATCGACCAGATCATCCAGCGAAGCCTTTGGATCGAATTTGTAGAGATGCAATGGGTCTGGCGCGTCCATCCTGGTGAATGCCAGATCCATGCCCCCGCAATATGCCACGTTTATGTTGCCCACCCGAATTACTATCATCTTCTGGTGATGAGTAGAGGATACTGGTGGTGCCACCCTCATATCCAGAGCCACAATGCCACGATCTATTGCACTGGGGTCGTCTCGGCTCAGCCTTTTGCATTCGTTGCTGACAGCATCGGATATGTAATTGTGGTCGCTCATATGCGGGCCGAGCCCCGCAATTATCGATGCCTTCATCGGCATCCATAACAGTATCCTGACAGTGATGCCGGATTGCATGAGACGGAGGATCAATCCGATTATGGTCTGATCCTTCACTGCAGAATCGCTCTCATTCCAGGGCCGGTTCTGGACGATCCAGGGATTGTCTTCCGATAGATCTCTCAAGGGATTAAGCCGCCAGTTTGCGATATAGACGTGCCCTTTCTTGCCCTGCCGGGCCTGGTCAATTGCTGCCTCCAGGGATTCTCTTATTGATGACATCCCCTCGTATCCGCCAATCAATGGAATTACACGGCAGTTTTCGTCCCAGGGCTCTCTCTCGCCCTGCCGCATGGCCATGCAGGTTCCGTCTCCCCAGGGGCGGCCACCTCCCTTATCAGAAAATTCTAAAAGCCACTTGCTCGGATCAGCCACCATAATATGCCACACTCCTGAATGCCAGATGCATTATGCGTTTAATACGATAAATATCTGTGCCGACTATGCCTTCCCCATGGATGCATAACGAGATGCAGATGCATACAGATTTTCTGCAAATGAATTATCAGTCTCCGTTACGGCTTCCGTTGCTTACCCCTTTATCGGAGCAATATCAGGCCGCATAATAATATTTTTTCAACTAAAATCCACCGCTGTTTGATGCTCTCAACAGCAAATTCTGCG
>ERZ724503.1226-NODE-1226-length-11836-cov-7.053136_pt1 | contig 11836 bp, 10 predicted proteins | sample MGYA00376036_ERZ724503 | MGnify/ENA primary metagenome ERZ724503 (study PRJEB28724, sample SAMN07190885) | wastewater metagenome | isolation source: influent of sewage treatment plant in Hong Hong | place: Hong Kong | collected 2016-03-17 ...
GGCCAGGGAGGCCGCGCGCGCCTGGGCGGGGTCGCTCGCATCGCGGGGCTCGGCCCATCCCCGGGAGCCGCCGCCGCTGGTGACCGTGCCGATCTCGAGCAGGCCGATCCCGGCCAGGCCGATCGCCGCCAGGTCGACCTCTGCCGAGCCGACGACGGCGAACGGGATCGTGCCTGTGCCGTCCGCTTCGGTCCCCGGCAATTCGACATCGCCATCCGCCAGAAACGTCTCCGCACCCGCCCCGTCGGCCTGGGCGTTCGGCAGCGCCGGCGCAGCGGCGCCCACGAAGGCCAGGTCGCCGCTGCCCGCCGCCAAGGCACTGTCCAGCGTGGCGGCAACGGACCCTACAAACCGCTCCTCTGCGGCCCCTGCCGCGTCCGCCCCCTGCACAGTGGCCGCACCGCTGCCGGCGAACAGCTCATCGCCCGCCCCGGCCGCCTCGGCCCCGCGCACCGTCGCGGCACCGAAGCCCAGATTGTCCGCCGACCCGCCGAAGCCCTGGGCCTCGGCCGTGGCGAGAGTCGCATCGGCAGCGCCGGTGAATTCGAGCGCGCCCTGCCCGGCCGCTTCCGTGTTCGCCAGTGTCGCGGCGCCGGCCCCGATATTGTCGGCCGTGCCACCGGCGCCCGCTCCTTCCGTGGCTGGGAGCGTGATGTCCCCGGCGCCCGCGAACGTCAGCGTGCCGTCAGCCGCACCGTCCACCGCAGGCAGCACGGCCTCGCCCGCGCCGGACACGGCGAGCGCCTGCGTTCCCTCGCCTTCGGCGATCAGGTAAGGCTGCTGTGGGCCGACAGCATCGCCCCAGGCCGTGAACCCGGCAGGGACGCTATAGTTGAAAGCCGAAGCGCCGAAGTTGACGGTTAGGTTGTCGTTGCCGCCGAGCCTGAAACACCCGGCCTGCAGATGGTAGCTGCCGGGCGGTATCGTGAATGTCGGATCGGTGCCCGCAGCCGGGTCGCCGCCGCCGTGATAGCCAGATGTCCCGCCCAGCCACAGCTTCCCGCTATCGAGATCGACATCCAGGCGCGCCACGCCGCCGTCTCCGAGAGTCGGCCCCCCGCTGACGGCGTTGCCGTCATGAAGGGAACGCCCACTTGCGTCGATCACCCAGGCGTCGTCACGGCCCCCCGGCGCCACGTTGTTCGGGTGAGTCCCAGCACACAGGCCTATGATGACGCTAAGCGCATTTGCAACGTCGGCCCAAAGTATCTCAGCGTGCAGCTTGCCCGAAGATCTCGTGGTGATAGAGCGGACATTCGGGAACCCAGCCCCTGACGGCTGCGTGTTCACCGCCGTCAGATCGCCATTGGAATAGGCGATCTCCGGCACCGAGAACCCGGTATCCCACGTTTCCGGCACTGTCCGTTGCAGCGTAACCGCCGCCGCGCCGACAATGTCCGCCGTCGCACCGGCTGCCTCTGCGCTGACGGATGGCAGCGCGGCGGCGCCGGTCCCGGTGAAAGTCTCTGTCTCGCTCCCCTCGCCGCTCGCTTCCACACCGCTGAGCACGACGGCCGCGCTGCCGGCGATGTTTGCCAGATGCCCGCTCGACGCCGCGCTCAGCGGCGAGAGCGTGACCGCGCCCGTCGCGACGAACCGGAGCATGCCGGCGGCGGAAGCCTCGGCATTGCTGAGCGTCGCGGCGGCTTCGCCTTCGACCGGCGCGCCGGTGGCACCGGTGCCGACCGCCTCGGCATTGGCTACCGTTGCGGCAGCCGTCGCCGCGAACTCCAGACTGCCGCCGCCGGAGCCCTCGGCGTTGCCGAGCGTTACAACGCCCGTACCATCGACGGGCTCGGCGCCCGCTTCCGTCTCATAAATCTCAACCGCGCACCAGGCGAAGCCGTCGGAGGCGGAGGAGGTGAAGCCGCAGTCGTGGGCGCCGGCCGTCGTCGTCAGCCGCTCAAGGACGGAGTAGCCGTGATCCTCGCTCGTACTTGTGCCGCTGGCCCCGTCCGCCAGCTCGTTACAGCCGCCGTCTGATGTGAACGGGTCTGTGTCGCCGCCGTAGCAGCAGCAGGTCGCCAGGATGAGCGCGCCGTCTTCTGTCGTCGTCAGCGAGCCGCCGATGTTCGTCCCGCTGGTACCGACGGCGCTGTTCGTGGCGCCGATGGCGAGCACGTTTCCCGGATCGGCCGGCACGACCTCGACGAAGGTGACCGACCAGCTGTCGGCTCGCGCGTCGGTCGTGAAGCTCCAGGAGAGCCCGGCGCCAGGTGTCGGGTTGAGCAGATACCAGATGCCGGCGAGACAATTGTCGTCGTCGCCCATGACGTTGCCGACGCTCGGCGCGGCGGTGAAGGCCTGGCCGTTGATCGAGCCGCCGAGGATCGTCCCGGCGTTGCCGCTCTCCTGCAGGTCGTTGGCGTCTTCGAGCCGGATCAGCGCGACGAGCACCGCGGTCCCGGAAGCGATCGTGCGGGTGCCGCTCAGCGTCGGATCGGTCGCCGCGGTCGAGCTCGACGTGTCGGTGACGTTGCGGGCGGTGATCGCCGGCGCAATCTTGTAGACCGCAAAAGCCCGGCAGACCCACGGATCGCTGGCGCTGATCGTTGTGCTTCCGCCTGAAATAGTCCCAGCAGAAGCTAAGCCGGCAGTCTGCAATTGCAGGCAAGCGTCGTTGCCCACAGTGGTGGTGAATTCGGCGACTGCCTCAGTCCAATTGCCGCCGCTCTCCCCCGTGGCGCTGCCGACGCTGTTATCGTCCTCAACGGCAAGGAAATTGACTGCCAGTCGGTCAACGCCGGTCGTCGTGACCGACGGCATCTCCGCGCTGTTGTCATTGCCGTTTGTCGTCCCACCGCCCTCGAATCCCCATTCGCCGGCGGCATCGCCGGTAACCCGGTACATTCGAGCGAAGGTGCCGGCGCCCTGCGCCTGGACACCGACAGACAGGTTCCCGCTTTCCGTTCCGTCCGCTGTCTTCGAGTAAACACGCTGTACGGCCGTGATCGGCGTCGCGTCGGCGCCCGATCGAAGCGTCCACCCAGAAGGCGTCGTTACGGTCCCGCCTGTAGCTTGTACGACTTGCAGCAACAAGAGGTCGCCGGCGGATATGCCGGACGGATAGGCGACCGCCGCTGTCGTGACGCTGTCGTTTGCAAAACCCGCGCCAACTGCTGCGTAAGCTGGAACTGCCATCTACCCGCTCCTGCGCGGTTGCGCCGCGCGGTGTACCTCCGTGATATCCCTACAGGCACTCAGCCCTTCAGCGCCGCCAGCTTCGCCCGCCAGCCGGCCGCCTTCGGATGGTCCGGCTCCACCTTTAGCAGCCGCTCCAGCCGTTCGATCATCGACGCGTCCGACGGCACGATCTGCACATGCCCGTTCACGGCCACCGCCGTCACGTCCGCCGGCAGCGGCCCCACGGCCTTCAGCTTCGCCGCGATGCGACCCGCCACCGCCGCGTCGGCCAGTTCCTGTTGCTTGCTCATGCTCAGCTCTCCGGTACGGTGATGGTGAGCGACGTCACGGACACCACGGCCCCCGACGAGATCGCCACCGAGTTGAGGATCAGATCGGCCGCCGACGTGCCCACCGAGCCGTCGAACACCCGCACATTGTCGCTGTCCACCAGCGTGAACCACGTCGCCGTCCCATCCGCATTGGCCGAACTGTCGTCCGTGATGGTGTCCGCCGTGGCCCGCCCGCCCGGGTTGGCATCCGCCGCCGCGCCGAAGGCCGGGTCCGACATGGTGAGCTCCGCCAGCAGCGTCTGCGCGCCAAGCGACGTATCCGGATCGGTCGGCTGCGTGCCGTCATAGATGCGCAGCTTGGCCGCGCCAGACCCGAGATCGAGCCGGTCCACGATGGCGTCGCACGCCGCCTTCGCGGCGTTGTTCGAGATGCGTGGTGCGTTGGCCATAGTCAGTCCTGCCTCATCAACGGATTCGGATGTTTGCTGTGGTCGTAGGCACGCTCGACATCGTCGGCGTCGGGCATCGTTTCGCGCGGCGTCATCTCGACCTTCACGGAGCCGTCGTCCTGGGTGCGAAGATAGACATCCACGCAGTCATAGCCGTAGAGGCGCTTCGGCGCGTCTTCGCAGGCGTCGAGCATCGAGGTTCCGTCCGGCACGGTAATCTCGATGCCGCGCGCCGCCGCGATGCCCAGCCAGAATTCGCAGCAGGCGCGGCCCTTCTCCGCGTGGTGCCGGTTCGGATAGGTGAAGTCGACGCCGAACAGGGAGATGCGCTTGACGCCGATGTGCACCGCATAGGCGATGGCATAGGCCACCGTCGAGTTGAAGTACGGCGCGCCGCCGTTCGTATCCATCTTGCGGTTCAGCACCTCTTCCAGAGGGAACGCGACAAGGCCGGGGTAGCCTTCGCGCACCACGCTCGTGTAGATCGGGCCGGAGTGCCGCTTCAGCCACTTCACCATCGCGGCGATATTGCCGTCCGGCTGCGCCTTCGCGCGCGCTTCCTGCACCAGGACATCGTCCATGTGGAAGATGCGGTCGCACCGCAGCGTATCGCCGATGGCGTTGATGCCCCACACCTCGTCGCAATAGGCGCTGGCGCCGCCGAGGCCACGGATCAGCTCGAAGAACTGCACGCCGCTGGGGCCGAGGCCGACGATGGCGACGTGATCCGGAGCGGGAGTTGGGCTGGCGCTGGCCCCGTAACGACGGATGGAAGAGAGCACTACGTCACGGGGCAAAAGGTTCGGAAATAGCGCCTCAGAATCCACGCTCTTGGTCTCAGCCCGCCGCGCAACAGCAATGAGCGTCCGGCCCTCGATATCCGGTTCGACGTCCGATTGCGGCCCGGCCTGGCCGTGCCAGGCCGTCACATCGTAGCCGGCTTCTTTGAGCAGCGCGCGAAACTGCCCGCTGGTGTAGTGCCGGAAGTGATGCCTGATCCTATCTTCGTGCGGGAACACCGCCTCGTTCGGCACGCTGGCGATGAGAAGCGGCGCAGTCCGACAAAGCTCCCGCAGCATCGGCAGCGGGTCTTCGATATGCTCGATCGTCTCGAAGCACACAGCCGCGTCGTAGGTCTCGGGCAGCGATAGCGTGCTGACGTCGCCCACGACGTGCGACACGCCGTCGCGCGAGTTGTAGTGCTTCTTCGCGTATTCGATCGCTTCGGGGCTGCGGTCGATCGCGGTAACGGTATGCCCGGCATCGGCCAGCACGGCGGCTCCATAGCCGACGCCGCAGGCCAGATCGATGACGCGCTTCCCCGAGCCGAGAAGCTTTGCCGCCCACTCGTATCGCGCGACGTGATCGCGCCGGATGCCGGAAAGCGTCGGCGCGACTTGGCGTTCTCCGTTGTTCAGCACGAGGCCATATCCTTCGTTGCGCGCATGTTGATGTGCCACGGTTCGCAATCGCGCTCCGTGAGTTGCGCAATGCCGTCGTCCGTGATCTTGAAGCCGCTGGTTACGAGCAGCCGTTCGAGACTCGCCGGGGTGTAGCCCCATCGGTGCAGGTCTTCATCGCCATCACCGGCGTTTTGCCACCCATAGAATCCCGCCAGGGCATGCTCTTGCTGACCGGCACTATGCGAGCTTTCCGCCAAACCAAGAAGCTGGCGGGCGTGGAACAGAATATCCGGCACGACGACATGGACGATGCCGCCGACGCAGAGCACCCGCCGCCACTCGATCAGTGATCGCGCGGCATCCCGGAAGCTCAGGTGCTCGATCGTGTGCCGCGCATAGATGTACTCGATGGTCGAGTCCTCGAAGGCGCTCAAGTCCCACGCGGGCGCCACCAGGTCGGTCGTCGACGTCGCCCGGCAGTCGATATTGACGAATTCTTCGATGCGGGAGCGACCGCACCCGATGTGGAGCAGCATGATCGCGCCGGATGCTAAGACCCGGCGCGACCTGAGCCGTTCGACATCAAGCGACCGGAGCCCTGGAGGGCTTGCCGAGCAATGCGTGAGCGTTGACGCGGCACGTCGCCGTGCCGATGCCGTACAGACGCAGCTTCAGATACCGCTTGTTGCCGATGTAGCCGACCTTACCGCTCGCCGCGGCGGAGCCGGTCATCGCGGCTTCCGTGCCGAGAAGATCGGCAGCGGCAACCGAGGCGAACGAGCCATTGGTCGCATCGCCCTCCAAGACGACGGGAACGATGCTGTCGGTCGCCGCGCCGCTGACGCCGCGGCCGTAAACGAATTCCGCCGCGTCGTAGTCCTGCCGGTCGATGGCCGCGGACAACGTGCCGTTGGCGGCGCCGGTCGTGCCGACGTTGGCGCCAGAGTGGGTCTGGATCACCTTGATGTTGTTGTGCATGTCACGCATGGCAGATGTCCTTTCGGATTACGAGCCGAAGTTCATGGCCTTGATGGCCTCGAAGTTCACCACGCCGCCGCCCGTGCGCTTCGTCGTGTAGAACTTCACGAAGGGCTTGGACGTCAGGTTGTCGCGCAAGACGCGGATGCCCTGTCGGTCGACGATCTGGTAAGCCGCCCGCCAGTCGCCGAAGAACAGCGACTTGCTGTTCGTCGCGAGCGCAGGAACATCTTCCGCGCGCGTGATCGGATAGCCCAACAGCATCTCCGGCACGCCCTGTTGAAGGCCGGGCTGCCAGATGTAGCCGTTGGTCGTCGCCTCCTTGAACTTCCGGATCTTCGTGATCACGGACCGGCGCGTCACCCAGCGGGCATTGCCGAGATAGGCTTCCTTCACCAGCCCGATCAGGTCGAACAGCGCGTCCGCCGGGTTGGACGACGGGAAATCGCCGTTGTTCGCGGTCTTCTTCTGCCCGATCGAGCCCCACGAGACGCCGGAGCCGGAATCGTCGGCAGTGGTGTAGCTGGCGAAGCCGCGAATCTTCGCGGCGGCGCCGTTCACGAACTCGTTGTTCTCGAAGCGGCCGAACTTGTCGCCGACCTTACCGGCCAGCCACGCCTCGATGTCCACGGCGGCATCATCGAGAAGTTGCTGCGTCGTCTTCGGCTCGGTGTCGATCCAGAACACCGGGATACGCCACTTGCCGACCTGCGGCGTGGTGGTATCGGAGCCCTGGGCCTGCTCCCCGGCATAGCCGGCGCCGGCCTCGCCCAGATCCTCGATTCCCTCCAGCGCGTCGGTGGAGATCGTCATCTGCGATGCGATCTGCCGGATCGGCGAGGTCTCGTAGACCTTCGTCACGACCCGCCCGCCCGTATCCGGCGTGACGTAGTAGCCGCCGTCGGGGTCGGAGCCGACGGAGAGAGTCTTCATCTCCTCCGCGGCCAGCAGCCGGTCGCCCTTGCGCAGATAGCGGTTGTGAGCCGCCTTGTATTCGTCGTAGCTCTTCTCGTCGAGCGGCTGGAACTTCTCCTTGCGCTCGGCATTGTGGGCTTCCAGCGTCGTGTTGAAGCTCTTGATCTCCAGCTCGCGCTTCGCGCCGTCTTCGGTCGTTGCCTTGATGCCCATGCGGTTGATGCGGGCTTCGAGGTCTTCGCGCTCCTTGCGCTCGGCCTCGATCTTCGCCTCGATGGCCGCCTTCGCCTCAACCGCGCCGTCCAGCGCCGCCTCGATCTTCGTCAGCTTCTCGGCAGTCAGGGAATCGTTCTTCTTCAGCTCTTCGTGCGTCGCCTTGAACGCCTCGAAGGCCTCGCCCTGCTTATCCAGCAGGGACTTGAATTCCGTCATGTCCATTGTGGACCTCCTACGGGGTGATGGTTGCGATGTTGCGGCGGACGTGTACCGCCAGCTCTGCGCGCACCTCACCGGCGTCCCGCTCGGATCGGATGGCGTTGAAGCCGCCGGCCAGAAAGGCCTTGGCTTCCTTCGCGGACAGCGCCGGCAACGTCCCGTTGATCAGCGCTTCCTCGAATTCACGGATGGTCTTTAGTTCGTCGGCGGCCTTCATGGCCGTGACCGTCGACATGTGATTGGAAGGGTCGTCGACCAGCGAAATTTCGGCGAGGTCGATGCGCTTCAAGATGCGGCGCGGCTCGTTCTGCGTTTTGCCGTAGGTGGCGCCGCCGCTCGGCACCCGGTAGCTGAAGGAAATCCCGCGCAGCGCACCGCCCTTCACCAGTTCGTAGTGATAGCGGCCGATGTCTGTTTCGACCCCGAGGAGGCGACCCTTGACGGCCAGCCCCTTGTCGTCCTCCTCGATCGAATCCAGCACGCCGGCAGGAATGCCCGGTGCACCGCGGCGGGGGCCGTGGTTCAGGTACAGCGGCGCGTTGAAGCCGCGCGCCTTCATCTCTGCGATAGACACCTTGAACGCGCCCGGCGCGACCACGTCGCGGTGAGAATCGACCACACCGAAAACGCTGGCATAGCCTTCGAACGCACCTGTGGCTTCACCGGCGAACTTGAGTTCGACGGCGTAGGCAAGCCTTTCCATGTCGCTATTCCTCGCTGGGCGGCTCTGCTACCGCTCCACCGCCGCCACCGGCGTCCGGTTTCACCGTCGGCTGCGGCAACTCATCGGCCCCGTCATCGTCGCTGCGATCCATGTCCTCCAGATCGCGGACATCGTTCTGCGTCATCCAGCCCTTCGTCCCGCCGGACCCCAGCGCCTTGGCGTAATACTCGGCACGGTCCTTGGCGGCGCCGCGCATGAGCGCGTTGGCGTTGAACTTCGTGTAGTAGCCGTCCGCCCGCTCTTCGTCGCTCAGCAGGTTCACGTCGGCGCTCTGCTCAATGCGCTTGTACCAGGGCATCAGCGAGTGAACGACGTGCTGCAGGAAGATCGACTCCGTCGCCGCGCGCGCCGCCATATCGGCGGGGTGCCCGACCATCAGGGGCATGACGCGAAACCGGCGGCAGACATCCTCGATCTGATGCTTGCGCGTCTCGATCAACTGCTGGTCGGTTGCGCTGGCGACGTTCGGCGACCACTTCGCGCTGCGATCTGTAATCATCGGCTTGCCGGAGCGGTCGCCGCCGAGCGCGTGGCGATCGATCCATACCGACAGCCGCTCGAATTGCGATTTATCGAGCGCGCCATCGACGGCGATCATGCCGCTCTGCCGCGCACCGTTCTTCTGGAACTCCGCCTGCCCCTGCTCCAGCGCCGCCGACAACCCGATGGCATTGCGGGCCATCTTCACCGCATCGAGGCCGCTCCAGGCATTCCAGGACGGCCCGCGAGGGTGCCAGATTGCATCTCGCCCGAAGGTCCGCTTCTCTCCGTTCGTACCGGTTACTTCGTAGGTCAGCGAATAGTCGGGATTCTGCTTAACCGCGACGAACCGCGGCTCCAGGATGATCAGTTCCCTGACCCCGCGCGCCGATCCGACCCGGTTGACGAAGACGTAGGCATTGCCAGCGATGAGGAGATGCAGAATCAGCGTCTCGCGGAACTCGAAGCTGGTCTGCCACTCGTTCGGCCGAGCACTAAGTATGCTGTCGAGACGATGGTCCGAAGCGATGCTCTTGCGGCCGTCGACTTGCTGATAGAGATGCCACGGAACCTGCGAGCAACCTTCCGCTATGACCCGCATGCAGGCATAGGCCGTCGCATCTTCCAGCGCCGTGTCGACGTTGACGGTCTTACCTGTATAGGCTTCCCGTCCCCCGCCGTAGACCTCACGCCACAGCTCCAGCGAGGTCATCTTCTCCTGACGACCGAACCATCTGCTCCAGAAGCCCATCTATGCAACTTCCCAGAACGATGTTTCCTGAGTGGCAGTCATGCCGACGACCCCCGCCAGCATCGCCAGCACGACCGCGCCGTCGATTCGTCCTCTGCTCCGCTTCTTCACGAAGAACCGGTTCCCCTGCGCGTCGGCCTGTACCGCAACGTTGCCGGAGCACCATTTCGTGACCGGGCTGTCGTCGATGACGATGCCGCCGGGTTCCTGGCGCTTCAGGATGCGATCCTCCAGCTTCTGGAGCGACCGCGGCATCCACAGCGCTTTCTGCGACTGCATGCCCAGCCGTCCCTGGCCGTGGACAACCATCTTCAACCCGGTACCGGGATATTCGTCGGGCTCCCAGATCCAGGTATCGAAGCCGATGCGGTCGCAGGCCTTGCGGAACTCCGAGATGTGCGCCGGGTCGAACGTCAGCGCCGAAACATCCAGGACGCCGCAGAGTTCGCGCACCGCCGCCGCAACGAAGTCGTACTCGATAGCGCGACCCGGCGTCGTGTTCAGCAGCGGCGGTTGAGCGGCGGCCCATTCGACGTAGGGCACGCCATCCTCGCGCGCTGCGGCGGACAACCTCTCCGATGGTTTCCAGTACCGCACCGTCGCCAGAAGCCGATCGTCGGCATCGACGGCACCGATGCCGAGAGCTGTGAGATCGTTCTTCTGACTGAGATCGAGCGCCAGGAAGACTTGCCGGCCGGCCAGGTCCTCGAGCGTGACCCGGCCCTGAGCGGCCTCCCAGCTATCGATGTCGATCCAGTATTCCGACGTTCCGACCGGGATGCCGAAATACAGCCGCTTCGTGTTCAGCATCGTCCCGGTGGAGTGCCGGGACGAGTTGACCTCGATGCGGACGTTTTCCCACGGGAACGTCAGGCCGATGCAGGGCATCGCCTTCGGCCAGCAGGATTCGTCGTTCAGCGGGTCGTCCTTCTCGTCGACCCGGGCGATCAGCACGAAGGCGGCATCATCGTCGACGATGCCGCGCAGAATACGCTGCGCCGCCTCGCTGTACTCCGTCCCGACAACCTGATCCGCGGCCGGCGTGTTCGTCGACATCCACAGCAGGAAGTCGCCCGGCATCTTCGCGCCGGCGCTGCGCCACGTCTTCAGCGGCCCGTCCGACTTCCAGTCGTGGATTTCGTCGGCCGCCACCAACGACGGCCGCGGGCCGGATACCTTCTCGTCGCCGGCGAGCGCCCGGAACTTCGACCCCGTCGCCGGATGCTCGAGCATCCAGGTCATGTCCCCGGTGCCACGCGCGAGCAGATCACCGCGCGAGATCAGGCTTTCCCCATCCAATCCAGGGATCGCCGCCGCCGCCATGGCTACGGCATCGCCGAACAGCACATTGGCCTGGTTTCGGTCCTTGGCGATGGCGTAGCATTCCGCCCGCTGGATGCCGCGGTAACCCATCGTGTAGAGGCCGATCGCCGCAGCCAGCGGCGACTTGATCTGCCCCTTCCCGGCTTCGACCCAGGCGCTGCGGAACCGCAGCCTGCCGTCGTTACGGACCCAGCCGAACAGCGACCCGACCACAAACGTCGTGTAGCTCGGCAGATGGAATGGCTCCCCCGCCTTCGTGCCCGCCGTAACGCTCAACACGGACGGGAAAAAGCCCAGCGCGTGCGCTGCCCGCTCCGACTGCCAATGGAGGCCCCGCTTCGGCCCATCGACTCGATCCCGCAGGTGCCGGTCACAAGCGAGGATCAGCAGCTCTCCGGCAACAACCCTTCCTTCGGTTACGTCCAGCGCCCAGGCTGTCGTCGGGTCAGGCGCTTCGGCTAGCCGGCTTGAGATACTCATCGGCCGCGCTGGCCTTCCGCTCCGCCTTCTTCGCCTTCGCGACTGCACCGCGGCGCCGCGGCGGGATACCCAACTCCATCTCCGCCGTCGTCGCGTCGGCATCGGCATGCCGCATCTCCGATTGGCAGATGTTCATCATCGGCACCTTCGTGCGCTCCGCCTCGTTGATGAGCCCGCCCCGGAACACCTCGGCCGCCGCCCTGTCGTACCGGACGTATGCGATCACCAACCGCTGAATCTGATGCCTGTTCTCCGGCGCCAGCGTCCCGGCCGCCCGCAGCGCCGCAACCACGCGCAGCCATTCCCGGTGCGCATACTCGCGCCAGCCTTGGTTGTCGCCGGCACGCTTCTTGCCCTGGTTCGGGATCAGCCGCGCCCAATCTGGCTCGTCGATGTCGGCCGAGCCACCAGGAAACGCCTCAAGTGTCATTTTCTGCGCCTCGAAAGGGGACTTCGGTTTCTGCTCCTACTGCGAACGGAAG
>ERZ724503.1237-NODE-1237-length-11804-cov-10.422674_pt1 | contig 11804 bp, 12 predicted proteins | sample MGYA00376036_ERZ724503 | MGnify/ENA primary metagenome ERZ724503 (study PRJEB28724, sample SAMN07190885) | wastewater metagenome | isolation source: influent of sewage treatment plant in Hong Hong | place: Hong Kong | collected 2016-03-17 ...
TCAGGAAGATTTTCCAATTTGGGTCGCAACTGGAGGGGATTGTGTCATAATAATGACAGGTGCTTAAAACGCTGTCAAATCAAGGATTTGAGTGTTCTACAATCTGTCATTAAGGAGGAAAAATTTATTTTTTATTTATAATATCATATCGCACAAGCGAGGACATTTTTAATAGTGTTCTCGTTTTTTTATTTTTAGGAGGAATTCATGAAAAAGAAGGAACAATCATCACGCCAAATCGTGATGTGTCATCTCGTGACTATCTTAGGAGTTGATATTGTGAAAGCAACTCAGCTAATTGATGAAATGGAACAACTAGGTTTAATCCGATTTGATGAATTTGGAAATGTTGGAATTTTAGTCTTGGAGGGACAATCATGAAACGAATTACAGCTAATCAATATCAGACATCAGAGCGTTATTATAAACTCCCTAAAGTTTTGTTTGAGAGTGAACGGTATAAGGATATGAAGCTGGAGGTTAAGGTAGCCTACGCGGTTTTAAAAGATCGGTTGGAGTTGTCTTTGAGTAAGGGCTGGATTGATGAGGATGGGGCTATTTACTTGATTTATTCCAATTCAAATCTGATGGCACTTTTAGGCTGTTCAAAGTCAAAATTACTCTCTATCAAGAAAACTTTACGTGACTATGGCTTAATTGATGAAGTCCAACAGTCCTCTAGTGAAAAAGGTCGTATGGCAAATAAAATTTACTTGGGGGAATTAGAACACGAACATACCCCAGTCTTAGATTCAAACGGGGGTAGTGTTCAAAAAACACTAGGGGGGTATCAAAATCAGTCGGGGCCGGTCTTAAATTCAGCCACTAGTGAGACTGAAGGAAGTGAGACTAAATATAGTGAAACTGAAGGGAATGATTTTCTTATTGAGGACGAGGAGGAAATTCAGCTAGTAGATGACAAACAAGAAGAAAACTTTTCTTCAAAAGTCGATGCTGTGACCAAGTACGATAGAGATTATATTTGGGGTCTGGTTCATGACCAGTTAAGACAGGCAGGTCTATCTCAGTTGGCTAGTGACTATGCCATGATCTATTTTAGTGATCGTTATCAGTACGCATTGGAACATATGAGATTTGCTCGGTCAGCGGAAGTGATAGCTGAATACGTGTTTAATGGTGTGCTGTCAGAATGGACCAAGCAACTGAGACGACAAGAAGTAAAGGGAGGTGATTAAGATGATTTGGTGGATACTAGGTGGAATCTATTTGATTTCTATCATCATTTTGATTGTTGAAATCATCCGTGCACCAGAAATGGATGATCATATATAAGCAAGAGTTTTACAAATCGTAAGGCTCTTTTTTATTTGGAAAGAGAGGAAAAATGAAATTTTTAGATTTATTTGCTGGGATAGGTGGTTTTAGGTTAGGAATGGAATCACAGGGTCATGAGTGTTTGGGCTTTTGTGAAATTGATAAATTCGCTAGAACATCCTACAAAGCGATGTTTAACACAGAAGGAGAAATAGAATACCATGACATTAAAGAGGTCACAGACCATGACTTTAGACAATTTAGAGGGCAAGTGGACATCATCTGCGGGGGATTTCCTTGCCAAGCATTTTCACTCGCAGGCAGACGATTGGGATTTGAAGATACTCGAGGGACTCTCTTTTTTGAGATTGCTCGAGCGGCCAAACAAATCCAACCACGTTTTCTATTTTTGGAAAACGTCAAAGGCCTACTCAATCACGACGAGGGACGGACGTTCGCCACAATCCTCTCCACGATGGATGAATTGGGGTATGATGTCGAATGGCAGGTGCTTAACAGTAAGGACTTCCAAGTCCCGCAAAACAGGGAGCGGGTCTTTATTATCGGACATTCTAGAAGATACCGTTCCAGATTCATATTTCCTCTCAGAGGAGAAAACAGCCCAGCTCATCTTGAAAGGCTAGGAAATATCAATCCCTCTAAACGTGGTTTGAATGGTGAAGTCTATCTGACGAGTGGACTTGCTCCTACACTAACAAGAGGTAAAGGAGAGGGAGCTAAAATCGCCATTCCAGTCTTAACACCAGATAGACTAGAAAAACGGCAACATGGACGTCGCTTTAAGGACAATCAAGACCCTATGTTTACTTTGACCAGTCAAGACAAACACGGGGTTGTTGTCGCAGGAAATCTGCCGACTAGCTTTGACCAGACTGGAAGAGTATTTGACATTTCTGGCTTGTCACCGACCTTGACCACCATGCAAGGTGGAGACAAGGTGCCAAAGATACTGCTGAGGGAGGAGCTGCCATTTCTGAAAGTCAAGGAAGCCACAAAAAGAGGGTACGCAAAGGCAACTCTTGGAGACTCTGTCAATCTGGCTTATCCAGACTCAACCAAACGTAGGGGACGAGTGGGAAAGGGAATATCCAATACCCTGACGACTTCAGACAATATGGGAGTGGTAGTTGCTGCTCTGGAATATCGACAGGATAAGTGGTATGAAGTCACAGGCATTGTCTTAGAGGGAAAACTTTATCGCCTGAGAATAAGACGACTGACACCAAGAGAGTGTTTCAGACTTCAAGGCTTTCCTGATTGGACTTATGAAAGAGCAGAGAGTGTTTCCAGTAAGAGCCAACTATACAAACAGGCAGGTAATAGTGTGACTGTCACAGTTATTGAAGCCATTGCGAGAGAATTTAGAAGAATGGAAGAGGAAGAAAAACATGAACCTACTACATAAGAAAAGTATCCTAGAGTGTACTGAATTAGAAGAACGTATTCACCAAGCTGAAACCAATCAGTTACTGGAAAAGATATTGTCGCTCCCCAATTTTGATTGTGACTTTGAGGTGACTTTTGAAGATGATTACCACAAAGAGATGAATGATCCCCTATTCTACGAATCCAATCTTCATCGGATTTCGGATTTTTTGGAAACTAGGGCTATTAAAAATGGTGTAGATACACTATTGACGAAAGACAATCACCTGGCCTTTCGTGCCTTTGGTGAAAATTATACTGCTAGGGGAAAGGATGGCATTGTAACGACTCTAGTGACGGTCAAGTGCTTTGGTGAAGGACGGTTGCCCATTGATATGAGTCGCTATTTTTCAACTCCTGAACAAACAGTTGAAAATAGCCTAACCCTATAAGGAGGAGCCTATGCTTGAGGTATATCTAGGAAATAATGCCAATACAAATCAAGACTTACTAACCATTTTGACGACCTATGGAGTGGCTTATCGTTGTACAAAAGCATGTGATGTAAACCGTGAAATCTTATTGTCACTCTTTGCCAAAACCACGGATTGTTTTGAGTTGCTGTCGCCACGATTTCTTCGGTTTAAGCGTCAATATTCGATAAGTTTGAATGAGATGATTCAGCTTATTCTCCAAAAGCCAGACCAAAACCTTCGTCTGCCTCTCATTGTCTGTCAGAATCATGTCTATCCAGCTATTGGACTAGACGAAGTGAGAACATTTCTACCCAGACAGGTAAAAGAAGAGCTGTTTCAGGCCAGCCTGATGAAACAAGTGACAGGGTAGGTGTGAAGATGAATGAACGATTTTGGGACAATTTAGAAATCATTCTGGCTGAAAAAGACCTCACTTGGGCAGAACTAGCTCGCAAAGTATTCAAAGGTCAATATGTTTATCCAAGTGAGTTTAATCGCCTCTATCAAAAATTACGACATTACAAATCCAATCGTCTAATGCCACAGACAAGGTGGGTTGAGCGAATCGTTTTTGTCTTAGATATTGATTATGAAGATTTATTCAAGAGGTGACAATGATAAGGATAGTGTTGTATTATCTAGCCATACAGCTTAACGGTCTTCTTGTGAGCTTATACCTGCATGACTATATGACGATTAAGGTCTTAATCCTGCTACAAATGCTTATTTTAGGTGTAGCTTGTCTAGAGATTACTCATCACAAAACTGTTCAAGCAAAAAATATAACCTTACAAAATCGCCTAAGATGGTTGCTTCTTGGCTTCGCGTGTATGGTTGCTTTTGCAGTCTTAATTAGTTTTCTTTTTCCAGTTCAGACTAGGAATCAATCGGTACTAGTTGAAGTAGGAAAGCAGGTTCCACATGTTATCTTTTTATTGTTTCTGGTCAATGCAAGTGTCCTTGAAGAGGTATTTTATAGGCAACTGCTGTGGGAAAAATTGACGTATCCCTTTGTACAAATAGGAGTAACCAGTTTTCTCTTTGCTCTTGCCCATGGTCCCATTCAGTTAGGGAGTTGGCTCATCTATAGTTGTCTTGGCTTGACTTTGGCTGTTGTTCGATTGAAAACAGATTGTATGACGGCAATCACCTTACATTTACTTTGGAATAGTTTGGTTTATGTCTTAACCTTCTTGTGATACCAAAATCAAGAGTTCTTCCGTATTATGGAAGCACCTTATGTTTGATAGGGAATTCAAATAAGAGGAGGTCACCATGTCATCTGAACAACAAGAACGTCAAGCGATACAATACGTGGAAAGAAGTAGTTTATTGACAGTTAGAACCCTCTTAAAGCTCTTAGAATGGTCGGCTAGGCAAGCCTTAGCCCAAGACTCAGCTTATAAGATAGGGGTTCAAAAACTGGAAGAACTCCTTCAAAGCCCTTACGCCATTGAAGCGATAGATGTTAGTAAAGACATCCTAGATAAGCCAATTGATGTGGAGAAATTTAAGGAGCTGATGGAGTCAGAAAAACTGCCAATCGCTATTAGTTGGCAAAAAGACTATCTTTACTTTTATGCCAAGGATAAGACCTTGCTTGATTATCACTTAGATGAATTGTTGAAGAAACTGATGTCTAATCCAGAGAAGCTAGAAGGTTTAACCTTTGATAAAACCTTGGACCAAGAGATAGAACTTGCCAAAGAGAAAATTAGAGTGACAGAACCTTCAGCAGTCAAAACCAAGGAGGTGACCTTGTAATGTATTCTAGGCAAAAAGCATTTGTCTTTGGACTCTTGGGTCTTGCTTTTGGCTATTTCTGTCACCGTCTAACCCTACTCTATGATAGTTTAACCAATGACCCACCTATGGATCGTTTAGCCTACATCTTAGGAGAAGGGCTAAATCAAGTCTTCAATCCTTTATGGCTTTTTACTTTTACTCAAAAATCTCTTCTTGCCTTTATTCTTGGGATTCTAACGATGATGTTAGTCTATCTTTATGTATCGACAGGACAGAAGGTCTATCGAGAAGGGGAAGAATACGGTTCTGCCCGATTTGGAACCAGTAAGGAAAAGCGATACTTTTACAGTAAGAATCCTTTCAATGACACGATTTTAGCTCGTGATGTTCGTCTAACCTTGTTGGAAAAGAAGAAGCCACAGTTTGACCGAAATAAAAATTTGATTGTCATTGGGGGTTCTGGTGCAGGTAAAACCTTTCGTTTTGTTAAACCCAACCTCATCCAACTTAACTGTTCCAATATTGTCGTAGATCCTAAAGACCATTTGGCTGAAAAGACAGGTAAACTCTTTTTAGAAAACAGTTATCAGGTCAAGGTTTTAGATCTAGTTAATATGACCAATTCAGATGGTTTTAATCCCTTTCGTTATGTAGAAACAGAAAATGATTTGAACCGCATGTTAACGGTCTATTTTAATAATACCAAGGGAAATGGTTCTCGCAGTGATCCATTTTGGGATGAGGCTTCCATGACATTGGTGAGAGCTATTGCCTCCTATTTGGTGGATTTTTACAATCCTCCAGGAAGTTCCAAGCAAGAGCAGGAAGCAAGACGTAAGCGTGGCCGTTATCCAGCCTTTTCAGAGATTGGGAAACTCATTAAACTCTTATCAAAGGGAGACAATCAGGACAAAAGTATTCTTGAAGTCCTGTTTGAAGATTATGCAAAAAAATACGGTCACGAAAACTTTACCATGCGAAACTGGGCAGATTTTCAAAACTATAAGGATAAGACGTTGGATTCGGTGATTGCGGTCACAACAGCTAAATTTGCTCTTTTTAATATTCAATCGGTGATTGATTTGACGCAAAGAGACACTATGGATTTGAAAACATGGGGCACTCAAAAGACCATGGTCTATCTTGTCATTCCAGATAATGATACTACCTTTCGTTTCCTTTCTGCTTTATTTTTCACTACTGTTTTCTCCACTTTGACCAGACAGGCTGATGTGGAATTTAAAGGGCAACTGCCTATTCATGTTAGAAGCTATCTGGATGAGTTTGCGAATGTCGGAGAAATTCCAGACTTTGCCGAACAAACCTCAACAGTTCGCTCTAGGAATATGAGTCTAGTACCAATCTTGCAAAATATCGCCCAACTCCAAGGACTTTATAAGGAAAAAGAAGCTTGGAAAACCATTCTGGGGAACTGTGATAGCCTCCTCTATTTGGGTGGAAATGACGAGGAAACTTTCAAATTCATGAGTGGTCTTTTAGGTAAACAAACCATTGATGTCAGAAGCACCAGTCGTTCTTTTGGGCAGACGGGTTCAAGTTCTACCTCTCACCAGAAAATTGCTCGTGACTTGATGACGGCTGATGAAGTCGGAAATATGAAACGAGATGAGTGCCTCGTACGAATTGCAGGAGTGCCTGTATTTAGAGCTAAGAAATATTTTCCACTCAAACATAAGAATTGGAAATGGCTTGCGGATAAGGAATCTGATGAACGCTGGTGGCACTATCGCATCAATCCCTTAACCGCTGAGGAAGAGCTAGATTTGTCAGGGCATACAATAAGGGATTTAAGCACAGAAACGTCACTACATTAATAGAAATGAGGAAAAATATGAATCAAAAACTAACAGGCTTTGTTTACGGAGTGGACGCCAGCTCCATGTTCTCCCAAGCCATGTCTCTATTACAAAAAGGCTTAATTGCAGTAGGAGCCTTTCTTGTTGTCATGGGTATTATCAACCTTTCAACCAACATTAAAGATGGTGGGCCAGGTGTCCGAAATGCCATTCTAGAAATTGTTGGTGGTGTCATGGTGGGAGCCGCAGGCGCTTTTGTGACACAGATTACCATTTAGAGGAGGTCAGAACATGACATGATGATGAATTTTACGTCACCTTTTGTATTTCTAGCCTCTGAAAAAGTATCTAGCGATAGCCTTTTTGAAGGTTTTCAAGTGGATTTAGAATCAACCGCCAACTTGGTTAAGTCACTAGCGGACTTTAATCCGACGGTGTGGTCTTACATGACAGCCATTACCAAGGGGATTATGCAGCCCTTGGGAGTAGCTATTCTTGCGGTTGTTCTCGTACTCGAATTTTCTAAAATGGCCAAGAAAATTGCCAATTCAGGTGGTGCGATGACCTTTGAAGCCATGGCACCAATGATTGTCAGCTACATTATGGTCGCGGTCGTGATTACCAATACGACGGTTATAGTGGAAGCTATTATTGCCCTTGCCTCTTATGTTATTGAACAAGTGGCAGGGCTTGTCACGAATGGTGGTGCTAATTACGATACCATCCCAGGCATCAAGGGGTCTGGAATTGTAGGAAAAATGATTATTGGATTTTTTGCGATTCTCATTTGGTTGGTACGAATGGCCAGTATCATGGTTGTCAATATCTTGATTACCATTCGCTTTATTCAACTCTATCTGATGATTCCTTTTGCCCCTGTTACCATTCCAACCTTCCTTAGTGATGACTGGAGAAGTGTTGGGATTGGCTACCTTAAGAACATCATGGTCTATGCCGTTCAAGGTATTTTGATTTTTCTAATCGTATCTCTTGTTCCCTTGTTTGAATCGGCTGGAAAGATTGCCGTATCAAATGGAGCTGGAGTTATGGAATCACTCGCCATTATGTTTGGTGGCTTGGTACAGGCCATCTTGTTAATCATTGCCTTAGTTGGTAGTCAACGAACCGCCCGAAGTATTTTGGGGATGTAGGAGGAAGGGAGTCATTATCTCGCCTCCTCTTTTTATAGCTTACTTAGATTGGAGAACATTTATGAACACTCGTGTCTTTAAGGACATCTCAAAGGTTCAACACAGGGCATGGCTGGGATTTACAACTAGACAGGTTATTTTTGTATTTCCAGCCGTCGCCCTAACCATTTTGGTATTGGGCTTGAACCTATTTTACTGGCAATTTGGTGATTGGTTTGTCTATGGTTTTGTTTTTAGCTTTACCATTCCACTCATGTTATTTGGGGTCTATCGCCCCAACGATTTACCATTTGAAACCTATCTCAAGTACCGATTTCATTATGAACTGACAGTACCAGATCGTACATTTACTGGAAGAAAAGGAGACCAACGTGAAAAAATTAAAACACTCAATGAAACCAAAGACCTCTTCTAATGACAAAAAGCAAAAGACGAAAACACAGAAGCAGGAGATCAGACCTTCTACCGTAAATACGTTAGCCTATCAAGGACTTTTTCAAAATGGACTCATGCAGGTCAGTCCAAGTTATTTCTCACAAACCTATCTCTTAGGAGATGTCAATTATCAAACAGTTGGTTTAGATGATAAAGGAGCTATTGTTGAAAAATATTCCGATTTAATCAATTCACTGGATGATAAGACCAATTTCCAACTGACCATTTTCAATCAAAAGGTCAATTTGGAAAAATTCCGTAAGAGTATTCTCTATCCCTTACAGGAAGATGGGTTTGATGCTTATCGTGATGAATTAAATCGCATGATGAATGCCAACTTAGAGGCGGGCGAGAATAACTTTTATGCTGTCAAGTTTCTTTCATTTGGCAAGAGCGACCAGAGTCCAAAACTAGCCTATCGCTCTCTGTCGCAAATTGGGGAATATTTCAAGAGTGGCTTTTCAGAGATTGATGTATCTCTTGGTCTGATTGGTGGAGAAGAGCGAGTGAATGTCCTTGCGGATATGTTGCGAGGTGAAAATCATTTACCGTTCTCTTACAAGGATTTGACCCTCTCAGGTCAATCCACCAAACACTTTATTGCCCCAACCTACCTTTCCTTTAAACACAAGAATCATATTGAATTGGACGATAGATTATTACAGATTGTCTATGTTCGTGATTACGGTATGGAGCTAGGGGATAAATTTATTCGTGACCTCATGCAGTCAGATTTGGAAGTGATGATTAGCCTACATGCCAAAGGCTCTACCAAGTCTGAAACCATGACCAAGTTACGAACCAAGAAAACTTTGATGGAATCGCAAAAGATTGGGGAACAACAAAAGATGGCTCGGACTGGTATCTATTTGGAGAAGGTCGGCCATGTTCTTGAAAACAACATCGATGAAGCAGAAGCTCTTCTTCAAACCATGACCCAAACAGGAGATAAGCTGTTTGACACCGTATTTCTAATTGGTGTAGTTGCAGATACTGAAGACCAACTCAAACAATCTCTTGATATTATCAAGCAAGTGGCGGGGTCAAATGACATGATTATTGACAACTTGACCTACATGCAAGAAGCTGCCTTTAATAGTCTCTTACCATTTGGGAAGAACTATCTTGATGGCGTTTCTCGGTCTCTATTGACTTCAAACATTGCCGTGAATGCACCTTGGACTTCCGTTGATATTCAGGACAAGGGTGGGAAATTTTATGGCATTAATCAGATTTCAAGTAATATCATCAGTATTGACCGTGGCAAGTTAAATACTCCGTCAGGTTTGATTTTAGGGACTTCTGGAGCTGGCAAAGGGATGGCGACAAAACATGAAATCATCTCTACTAAGCTCAAGGAAGCAGATAGTGATACTGAAATTATTATTGTTGATCCAGAAAATGAGTACAGTATTATCGGTCGAGCCTTTGATGGAGAGAGTATTGATATTGCCCCAGATTCTACTACCTTTTTAAATGTCTTAGATCTATCAGATGAGAATATGGATGAAGATCCGGTCAAGGTCAAGTCCGAATTTCTCTTGTCTTGGATTGGAAAGCTCTTGGACCGCAAAATGGATGGTCGCGAAAAGTCGCTGATAGACCGTGTGACACGACTCACCTATAAGCATTTTGACACACCATCATTGGTCGAATGGGTCTTTGTCTTATCTCAACAACCTGAACAGGAAGCTAAGGACTTGGCACTGGATATGGAACTCTATGTGGAAGGGTCGCTGGATATTTTCTCACATCGGACCAATATCAAGACAGATAGTCATTTCTTGATTTACAATGTCAAAAAGCTAGGCGATGAATTAAAACAAATTGCCCTTATGGTTATCTTTGATCAGATTTGGAATCGGGTGGTGAAAAACCAGAAACTAGGGAAGAAGACCTGGATTTACTTTGATGAAATGCAGCTTCTTTTATTGGACAAATATGCCTCTGATTTCTTCTTTAAACTCTGGAGTCGTGTCCGTAAATATGGGGCGATACCGACAGGCATTACTCAAAATGTAGAGACTCTTCTTTTAGATGCCAATGGCAGACGTATTATTGCCAATAGCGAGTTTATGATTCTCTTAAAACAGGCTAAGAGCGATCGCGAAGAATTGGTGCATATGCTTGGACTTTCCAAGGAACTGGAGAAATACTTGGTTAATCCTGAAAAAGGGGCTGGCCTAATCAAGGCCGGTTCCACCGTTGTCCCATTCAAAAATAAGATTCCACAACACACCAAGCTCTTTGACATCATGAGTACGGACCCTGAAAAAATGAGGACATGAGATGAAAGAGGATAAAAAGCTAGTCAAACAGGCCAGGCAAAACTTTCGAAGCAACTTAAAATCAGCCCGTATGCATTATCGGAAAGAAGTTAGGACCTTAAAAAAGGCTGATCTTAAAAAAGGACGATTTCGAAAACCAACCCAAAATTCGCTTTTTCAGGAAAAGAAAACAGAGTTAAAAGAAAATCTACTCAGTAGCCAAGAGGAAGCAGAAGAGAAGTTCCTAAAGGAAATTACCTATGTGTCTCCTAGACTGTTAAGGGGAAAGGAAATCAAGAACTATCGACTTCCTCAAGCTCAAGAGCGTTTGCGGACGGCAAGAAAACATTTGTCAGAAGTGAAACTAAGTGAAAAGTCAAAATCGGTTAATCCCAAGTTTACTTTCCAAAAAGAAGAGCCTTCCGTGAAGTCTCGCTTTCAATTTCAACAAGAAAAGTCATTTGTTCAACTAAGTGCTGAAAAAGAAGTAAGTTCTGCCAAACGTGAGGTCAAACAACTCAAGAAAGTCCAAAAGTCTAAGAAAAACTCTACCAAAGTCAAAGTTGGATTAGGCTTAGCTGCATCTGAATCGCTTGACTTGATGGCACAGGATGATGATTTAGAAGGTTTCAGAACCTTAAAGGATACTAGTTTGAAAGCCAGACGCTATGACAGGTTTACCTATCAAGCTGGTAAAGTAGCGGTGAAAAGTGGTCAGACTGGTGTGCGTTTTACCAAAACAAAAATTTCTCATGGAAAGGAACGATTCCAAAACTTCAAAAAGGGAAAAGGATTCACACGCCAGAAACCTCTTAAACCAAGAAGACGCTACCAAACCTTTTTAAAGCTTGCCAGAAAACAAAGTGTCGCAGGTTTCAAAGGAATTGTCCAAGCCATTAAAGGAAGTCTGACCTTCTTTTCTGCAATTGCGGGAAATCCGTTGACTTGGATTGTCTCAGGCATTCTCTTGATACTCCTTTTGATGATGAGCTTTTTCATGAGTGTCTCAGGAAGCAGTGTCATTCAACAAGATGAGATGGAATTGACCAAGGCCTATACCCACATGACGTGGGAAGATGCGGAACATACGAGAACTAACGAAAAAGGAATTACCTATTACACCAAGATTGATGAGGTCATGGTTTACATGAATCATCAATACCAAGACTACAACTTTGACGATTTCATGGAAAAAAGTGGTGCGACCTACAAAGCATTTCTCAGTCAAGTCTGGACGGACTTAAATGGTGG
>ERZ724503.1253-NODE-1253-length-11764-cov-18.675463_pt1 | contig 11764 bp, 9 predicted proteins | sample MGYA00376036_ERZ724503 | MGnify/ENA primary metagenome ERZ724503 (study PRJEB28724, sample SAMN07190885) | wastewater metagenome | isolation source: influent of sewage treatment plant in Hong Hong | place: Hong Kong | collected 2016-03-17 ...
TGGTCGTGGACTGTGAGACGTCCTACGTCCGGCTGGGACTCGCCGGCGAACTGGCCGCCCAGCTCGACGCCCCGGTGTTGCAGCTGGACCAGCTGCGGGCCGACTACCTGGCGCAGGCCGTGCGCCGCGCCGCGTGAGCGGGAGGAACCGCCGATGCCACAGGGCCGCCCCGTCGCCGTCCCCGACGACGGCCTGACCACCCGGGCCCGGCGCAACACCCCGGTGCTCGCCGTGCACACCGGCGCGGGCAAGGGCAAGTCCACCGCCGCGTTCGGAATGGCGTTGCGGGCGTGGAACTCCGGGATGGACGTCGCGGTGTTCCAGTTCGTCAAGAGCGCCAAGTGGAAGGTTGGGGAGGAGTCGGCCTTCGCCCACCTCGGGGCGCTGCACGCCGAGCGGGGGATCGGCGGCGCGGTGGAGTGGCACAAGATGGGCGCCGGCTGGTCCTGGTCGCGCAAGGACGGATCCGAGGCCGATCACGCCGCGGCGGCCGCCGACGGCTGGGCCGAGATCGCCCGGCGGCTGGCCGAGCAACGGCACGACTTCTATGTGCTCGACGAGTTCACCTACCCGCTGAAGTGGGGCTGGATCCCGGTGACGGAGGTGGTGCAGACGCTGCGCAGCCGTCCGGGCAGCCAGCATGTGGTCATCACCGGACGCGACGCGCCGCAGGAGCTGATCGACGCCGCCGACCTGGTGACCGAGATGACCAAGGTGCGCCACCCGATGGACGTCGGGCGCAAGGGCCAGCGCGGCATCGAATGGTGACCGCCGCACCCGCCGTCGTCATCGCCGCACCCTCGTCGGGTAGCGGGAAGACCACGGTGGCAACGGGTTTGATCGGTGCGCTGCGCGCCGCGGGTCACCGCGTCGCGCCGTTCAAGGTGGGTCCCGACTTCATCGACCCCGGCTACCACGCGCTGGCGGCCGGGCGCCCCGGGCGCAACCTCGACCCGGTGCTGGTGCCCGAGGGCCTGATCGCCCCGCTGTACCGGCACGGCAGCCGGGACGCCGACGTGGCCGTGATCGAGGGCGTGATGGGGCTTTTCGACGGCCGGATCGACGCGCAGCCGTTGACACCCGCACGCGGGTCCACCGCCCAGGTCGCCGAACTGCTCGGCGCCCCGGTGGTGCTGGTGGTGGACGCCCGCGGCCAGAGCCAGAGCATCGCCGCGCTGTTGCAGGGCTTCTCGGGCTTCCACCGCGGCGTGCGCATCGGTGCAGTGATCCTGAACCGGGTCGGCTCGGTGCGCCACGAGCAGGTGCTGCGCCAGGCGTGCGAGGCCGTCGGGGTGCCGGTTCTCGGCGCGATCCCGCGCGATGACGAATTGGCCGTGCCGTCACGCCATCTCGGCCTGGTGACCGCCGTCGAGCATGGCGAGGCGGCACGGGCCGCGGTCGCCGCGATGACGGCCCTGATCGCCCGGCACGTCGACCTCGCGGCGGTGCTCGGGCTGGCCGGCTCGCGGGTGACGGCCGGATCCTGGTCACCGGATGCCGTGATCGGCGAACCGGTCGCCGGCCGACCGGTGGTGGCGGTCGCGGCGGGCAGGGCGTTCAGCTTCGGCTATGCCGAGCACCGCGAACTGCTGGCCGCCGCCGGTGCCGAGGTGGCCGAGTTCGACCCGCTGACCGAGCCGCTACCGCCGGACAGCACCGGGCTGATCCTCCCGGGCGGCTTCCCCGAGCAGTACCTGGAGACGCTGTCGGCCAACACCGAACTGCGCGAGCAGGTCTGCCGGCTGGCCGAGCGGGCGCCCGTCCACGCCGAATGCGGTGGCCTGGCCTATCTCATGGACGAACTCGACGGTCACCCGATGTGCGGGGTGCTGGGCGGGATCGCCCGCTTCACGCCCCGGTTGACGCTGGGCTACCGCGACGCCGTCGCGATCGCCGACTCGCCGCTGTTCACCACCGGACAGCGGGTCGTGGGCCACGAATTCCACCGCACCGCAGTCGAATTCAGCGGCGACCGGGAACCGGCGTGGGTCTTTCACGGTAGCGACGGCGCCACGGTCCGCGACGGTGCGCTGCGCGCCGGCGTGCACGCGTCGTATCTGCACACCCATCCCGCCGCTCACCCGCACTCCGTCGCACGGTTTGTCCGGTGCGCCGGTCAAGTCACTAAACTCGGCCGGTGACCGAGAACGCCTACCTCGTCGGGCTGCGACTGACCGGCAAGAAGGTCGTCGTGGTCGGCGGGGGCACCGTGGCGCAGCGTCGCGTCCCCCTGCTCATCGCCAACGGTGCCGACGTGCACGTCATCACCCGGGCCGCGACACCCGCCGTCGAGGCGTTCGGCGAACAGCAGCCGGGGATCACCCTGTCGTTGCGCGACTACCGCGACGGCGATCTCGAGGGCGCCTGGTACGCCATCGCCGCCACCGACGACCCGGCGGTCAACGCCGCGATCGTCGCCGAGGCCGAGCGCAGGCAGATCTTCTGTGTCCGCGCCGACGCCGCGCGCGGGGGCACCGCCGTCACCCCCGCCTCCTTCGAGTACGACGGCCTGCTCGTCGGCGTGCTGGCCGGCGGCGAGCATCGCCGGTCGGCGGCCATCCGCTCGGCCATCCGGGAGGCGTTCCAGCAGGGCCGCATCGCCCCGGACATCTCCGGTGCCGCCGACGCGATGAAGGGCGGTGTCGCGCTGGTGGGCGGCGGGCCGGGGGACCCCGAGCTGATCACCGTGCGGGGGCGGCGGCTGCTGGCCCACGCCGACGTCGTCGTCGCGGACCGGTTGGCGCCACCGGAACTGCTGGCCGAACTGGCCCCGCACGTCGAGGTCATCGACGCCGCCAAGATCCCGTACGGGCGGGCGATGGCGCAGGAGGCGATCAACGCGGTCCTGATCGAGCGGGCCCGCGCCGGGCAGTTCGTGGTGCGCCTGAAGGGCGGCGATCCGTTCGTCTTCGCCCGCGGTTATGAGGAGATCATCGCCTGCGCGGAGGCTGGGATTCCCGTCACAGTGGTGCCGGGTGTGACGAGTGCCATAGCGGTTCCCGCCATGGCCGGAGTTCCGGTCACCCACCGGGCGGTGAATCACGAATTCGTCGTGGTCAGCGGGCATTTGTCACCGGAGCATCCGGAATCGTTAGTGAATTGGAATGCGCTCGCCCAATTATCGGGAACGTTAGTTTTGTTGATGGCCGTCGAACGAATCGAATTGTTCGCCGCCGCGTTGATCGCGGGCGGCCGACCTGCACAAACGCCGGTGCTGGTGGTGCAGCACGGCACCACGGCGGCCGAACGGGTGGTGCGGGCGACCCTCGAAGATGTGCCGCAGCGAATTCGTGCCGAAGGTATTCGGCCCCCCGCAATCGTCGTGATCGGGCCGGTGGCCGCCTTCGGGGCTTAAAGTCTTCTTAAGATTACTGTAGGGTAGCCAACCATGACGGCTCTCAACGACGCTGAGCGCGCGATGTCCCGTCGCGGCGCCGGCAGCTCGGAGCGCCCGGTCCCCATGCGAGTCGAACCGGCAGACCTGGAGCGGAGCAAGTACCCGACCTGGCTGCCGTCCCGGCGTTTCATCGCGGCGGTCGTCGCGATCGGCGGCATGCAACTGCTGGCCACCATGGACAGCACCGTGGCGATCGTGGCATTGCCCAAGATCCAGGACGAGCTGAGCCTGTCCGATGCCGGGCGCAGCTGGGTGATCACCGCCTACGTGCTGACCTTCGGTGGGCTGATGCTGCTCGGCGGACGGCTGGGCGACACCATCGGGCGCAAGCGCACCTTCATCGTCGGCGTCGCGCTGTTCACCATCGCCTCGGTGCTGTGCGGCGTGGCCTGGGACGAGGCGACGCTGGTGATCGCGCGGCTGCTGCAGGGCGTGGGTGCGGCGATCGCCTCGCCGACGGGCCTGGCGTTGATCGCCACCACCTTCCCCAAGGGCCCGGCCCGCAACGCCGCGACCGCCATCTTCGCCGCGATGACCGGCATCGGCTCGGTGATGGGCCTGGTGGTCGGTGGCGCGCTGGTCGAGGTGTCCTGGCGGCTGGCCTTCCTGGTCAACGTGCCGATCGGCCTGCTGATGATCTACCTGGCTCGCCGCACCCTGCGCGAGACCCAGCGCGAGCGGATGAAGCTCGACGCCGCGGGTGCGCTGCTGGCCACCGTGGGCTGCACCGCGGCCGTGTTCGGCTTCGCGCAGGCCCCGGAGAACGGCTGGCTGTCCATGGTCACCCTGATCTCGGCCGCCGTGGCCCTCGTGGCGTTCGTCGCGTTCGTCTTCGTCGAGCGCCGCGCCGTCAACCCGGTGGTGCCGTTCAGCCTGTTCCGCGACCGCAACCGGCTGGCGACCTTCGCCGCGGTGTTCCTCGCCGGTGGGGTGATGTTCACGCTGACCGTGCTGATCGGCCTGTACGTGCAGGACATCATGGGCTACAGCGCGCTGCGCGCGGGCATCGGGTTCATCCCGTTCGTGATCGCGCTCGGCGTGGGCCTCGGGGCGTCCTCGCAGCTGGTGTCGTACTTCCCGCCGCGGATCCTGGTGATCGCGGGCGGTGTGCTGGTGCTGGGCGCGATGCTGTACGGCTCCACCCTCAACGGCGGCATCCCGTACTTCCCGAACCTGGTCATCCCGATCACGGTCGGCGGCTTCGGTATCGGCATGATCGTCGTGCCGTTGACCGTGTCCGCGATCGCCGGGGTGGGCTTCGACCAGATCGGCCCGGTGTCGGCCATCGCGCTGATGCTGCAGAACCTGGGCGGCCCGGTGGTGCTCGCGATCATCCAGGCCGTCATCACCTCCCGCACGCTGTACCTGGGCGGCACCACGGGACCGGTGAAGAAGATGAACCCGGCGCAGCTGCACGCCCTGGACCAGGGCTACACCTACGGCCTGCTGTGGGTGGCGGGCGTCGCGGTGATCGTCGGCGCGGTGGCGCTGTTCATCGGCTACACCGCCCAGCAGGTGGCGCACGCTCAGGAAGTCAAGGACGCGATCGATGCGGGAGAGCTTTAGCTCGACCGCGTCGAATTGGGCGGATGACGCGGGAGAGCTTTAGAGCTCGCGCTTGATCCGCTTGACGCTGCCGCCCGGCGGAGCACCGCCACAGTAGGGTAGCTAGCCATGTCTGGCGTGAGCTCTCCGCAGCCGCCCGCCAGACCGCTTGCCACCACGCTCGGCCTGGCGATCGTCGCGATCACCGGCATGCAGCTGATGTCCACCCTGGACGGCACCATCGTGATCGTCGCGCTGCCCCGGATGCAGGCCGAGCTGGGCCTGTCCGACGCGGCCAAGAGCTGGGTCATCACCGCCTACGTGCTCACCTTCGGCGGCCTGCTGCTGCTCGGCGGGCGGGTCGGCGACGCCATCGGCCACAAGCGGGCATTCATCTCCGGGGTCGGCGTCTTCACCATCGCCTCGGCCGCCTGCGGGCTGGCCACCGACGGCCCGCTGCTGATCGCGGCCCGCGCACTGCAGGGCATCGGTGCGGCGGTGGCCGCACCCACCGGCCTGGCGCTGATCGCCACCACCTATGCCGTCGGCCACGCCCGCAACCGGGCGATGGCGATGTCGGCGGCCATGCAGGGCGTCGGCTCGGTGCTCGGCCTGGTGCTCGGCGGGGCCCTGACCGTGGTGTCGTGGCGGCTGGCCTTCCTGATCAACCTGCCGATCGGGATCGTCATCATCGCGATCGGGCTGACCCGCCTCGAGGAGACCCGCCACGAGCGGCTCAAGCTCGACATCACCGGCGCGCTACTGGCCACGCTGGCCTGTACCGCGGCGGTGCTGGTGTTCACCCAGGGGCCGCCGCGCGGCTGGGTCGACCCGTGGGTGATCGGCGCGTCGGTGGCCGTCGTGGTGTTCTTCGTCGCGTTCCTGTTCGTCGAGCGCAGCGCCGACAACCCCCTGGTGCCGTTCGCGGTTTTCGACAACACCAACCGGGTGATGACGTTCGTGTCGCTGTTCCTGGCCGGCGGGGTGATGCTCACGCTGACCGTGATGATCGGCCTGCTGGTGCAGGACGTGCTCGGCTATTCCGCGCTACGGGCCGGCGTCAGCTTCATCCCGTTCGCCATCGCGTTCGGCGTCGGCAACGTCCTGGCCGCCCGCGCGGCCCCGCACGTCCCGCCACGCTGGCTGATCATCGGCGGCGGGGCGTTCGTGCTGGCGGCGATGCTCTTCGGCTCGACGCTGACCCGCACCATCCCGTACTTTCCCGACCTGTTCCTGCCGATCGTGATCGGCGGCTTCGGCATCGGGGTGATCTCGGTGATCCTGCCGCTGTGTGCTGTCGCCGAGGTCGGGCCCAAGGAGATCGGCCCGGTGTCGGCGATCACGCTGATGGTCTACAACCTCGGCGGGCCGGTGGTGCTGGTGGTCATCCAGGCGGTGCAGACGTCGCGCACGCTGTACCTCGGCGGCACCACCGGACCGGTCAAGGACATGACCCCGAGCCAACTCGATGCGCTCGGCTACGGCTACACCTATTCGCTGCTGTGGGTGGCCGGGGTGGCCGTCATCGTGGGTATCACCGCGTTCGGGATCCGCTTCTCGGCCCAGCAGATCGCGGCCGCTCAGCACACCCGCGAGGCGGTCGAGGCCGGTGAGCTCTAGTCACGCCCTCGTCGAGTGTGCGTCGAGGGCGTCCAGTGTGCGCTGGCGGCGAGGATCTCGCCGATCCATCGCCAGGGACACACACTCGGCGCCACAGATGCACAGTCGATGTAGCCGGCGGGAATTGCTAGGAGCGGCGCATCCGCCAGATCCGGTAGCCGCCGTAAAGTGCGCCTGCCACAAGGAAATTCACGAAGTAGGCCAGATCGGCCCCGTGTAGCGCCGCCGCGACCGGTCCGACGATCAGGTTGGTGTGCATGAACGGCACCGCCGCGGCGAACGCGACCAGGAACACCCCCAGCGCTACCCAGGCATCCGCGCGGCCGGTGCTCTCCTCCGCCGGGTTGACCTCTTCGCGCCCGGCACTGCGGTAGCGCCAGTCGATGGCCACGATCGCGACGAATGCCGGAATCCAGTAGCTGACGAACAACAGCACGCCCTGGAACCGGCCGGCCATGTCGCCGGAGTGCAGCCACATGATCAACGCGAACGCCATGACCACCACCACGACGGCCGACACCGGCCTGCGCACCCGCACCCCGACGGTCTGCAACGCCAGCGATCCGCTGTAGTCGTTCATCGCGTTGGAGGCCACCGAGCTGAGCGCGACCACGATCAGCGCCAGCGCCCCCAGCACCCCGCCACCCATGATCGACCGGATGCCCTGCGCCGTCTGGTCGGTGAGAACCTCCGCGCCGGCCACCCCGATCGCCTGCACCGCGATGTAGGCCACCGCGAGACCGGCGAAGGTGTAGCCGAAAACCGCTGTGCGCGAGGTGTTCACCGGCAGGTAACGGCTGTAGTCCGAGGCGTAGCTGGCCCAGGAGATGGCCAGGCTCAGCGCGATCGTGACCTCCAGCACGAAGGCGCCGGACAGATCGGCGCCGGCCAGTGTCGGTGCCGTGACGACCTGGTGGCCGGTCACCAGTTTCACGGCGAAGATCGCGAACGTGACGATCAGCACCACCGTCATGACCGCCTGCACCCGGTGGATCACCTCGTAGCCGAGGACGCCGACGACGCCCTGGGCCGCCAGCACGATCACCACCGCAAGCCAGAACGGCATGCCCAGCAGTTCGGCGAGTGCCTCGCCGCCGAACAGCCCGACCAGCCCGTCCCAGGCGATCGACGACAGCCACTGGATGACCGCCACCACGGCCACCGTGCCGCCGAAAGCCATGCGCGCGTTGGGAAGTTGCGCGGTGCCGGTGCGCGGACCCCAGGTGGACAGGTAGCCGACCGCCAGACACCCGACCACGGTGCCGATCACCATCGCCAGCAGACCGAGCCAGAAACCCAGCCCCAGCACGATCGCCAGCGTGCCGGTGAACACCACCGTCATGTTGACCTGCGGGGCGAACCACACGGTGAACAGTCGGCGCGCGGTGCCGTAGCGGTTGCCGGGCGGAATCGGGGCGATGCCGTGCGTCTCGACGGCCATGTCGCCGACCCGGGCGGGCATCCGGCCGGCATAGGGCTGAGCGGCCAACGCGGAACCGGTGCGCGATGATTCAGCTGTCACCCATCCACCCTAGATCCCCGGCCCGCGGCGGGGCCGGAGGAAGATGAGCCGAATGGCCGCCACGCCCGTCAACAAGCACATCGCTGTCGAGCCCCCGGAAACGTGGCAAGACCGCTTCCGCGATGCCGTCGCGCCGCGCAGCCTCGCAATGGGGCTCGGCGTGCTGCTGTTGCAGCTGGGCTTCATCCTGTCCTACCTGGGGGCCTTCCACTCGCCGACACCGCACCGCATTCCCGTCGAAGTGGTCGCACCCGCCCAGGCGGCCGGGCAGATCGTCGACAAGCTCAACGGCCTGACCGGCGAGCCGCTGGCCGCCACCGCGACCGACGACGAGGACACCGCCCGCGAGGCGCTGCGCACCGGATCGACCTCCGCGGTCTACCTGTTCGACCCGGCGGGCACCGCCGATCGGCTGCTCGTGGCCTCCGGCGGGGGCACCGCGGTGTCCGGCGCGGTCCAGCAGGTGTTCACCAAGGTGACTGCGGCGCAGCAGCGCACCGTCGCCGTCGACGACGTCGTCCCGCTGCTGCCCGGCGACGGCCGCGGCATGTCGGGGTTCTACCTGGTGATCGGCTGGGTGGTGGGCGGGTACCTGTTCGCCTCGCTGCTGGGCATCGCCAAAGGCTCACGGCCGGCGACCTTCCCGCGGGTGTTCTGGCGCCTGGGCATCACGGTGCCCTACGCACTGCTTTCCGGCCTCGGCGGTGCGGTGGTGGCCGAACCGGTGCTGCACGCGATGAACGGCCACTTCTGGTCGATCGCGGGGATCGGGACGTTGGTGACCCTGTCCGCGACGACGGTGACCATCGCGCTGCAGACGTTGTTCGGCGTCATCGGGATCGGGTTGACGGTGATCATCTTCGTCATCCTCGGTAACCCGTCGGCCGGCGGCGCGTATCAGCCCTCGGTGCTGCCGCCGTTCTGGCGGGCGATCAGCAGCTATCTGCCCAACGGGGCCGGAACCGAGGCCATCCGGCGCGTCGTCTACTTCGGCGGCCACGGTGTCACCCATCCGGTGGTGGTGCTGATCTGCTGGATCGTCGGGGGAGTGCTGGTGACGTTGATCGGCGCCGCGGTCTTCCATCGGCCCGGCCGCGAAACCGCCGCCGGGCCGTCTACGGCCCATCAGTAAGGTTGTCCGCTGTGATCACCCGCATGTCCGAGCTGTTCTTGCGCACGTTGCGCGACGACCCGGCCGACGCCGAAGTGCCCAGCCACAAGCTGCTGATCCGGGCCGGCTACATCCGGCCGATCGCGCCCGGCCTGTACAGCTGGCTGCCGTTGGGTCTGCGGGTGCTGCGCCGGATCGAGTCGATCGTGCGCGAGGAGATGGTGGCGATCGGCGGCCAGGAGATCCTGTTCCCCGCGCTGTTGCCGCGGGCGCCCTACGAGGCCACCAACCGCTGGACCGAGTACGGCGACGGCGTGTTCCGCCTCAAGGACCGCCGCGACAACGACTACCTGCTGGGGCCCACCCACGAGGAGTTCTTCACCCTGACGGTCAAGGGTGAGTACAGCTCCTACAAGGACTTTCCGCTGCTGCTGTTCCAGATCCAGACGAAGTACCGCGACGAGGCCCGCCCGCGCGCGGGCATTCTGCGCGGCCGCGAGTTCATCATGAAGGACTCGTACTCGTTCGACCTCGCCGAGGACGGGCTCAAGACCGTCTACCACGCCCACCGCGAGGCGTATCAGAAGATGTTCTCCCGCATGGCGATTCAGTACGTCATCGTCTCGGCGGTATCGGGCGCGATGGGTGGCAGCGCCTCCGAGGAGTTCCTTGCCGAGAGCGAGATCGGCGAGGACACCTTCGTGCGGTGCCTGCAGTCGGGCTACGCCGCCAACGTCGAGGCGGTGATCACCGCGGTGCCCGAGTCCCGGACCGTCGGCGGCCTGCCCGAGGCGCAGGTCTACGACACCGGCGACACTCCGACCATCGCCACGCTGGTGGACTGGGCCAACGGCGCCGCGCTCCCGCAGTTCGCCGGCCGCCCCGTCACCGGGGCCGACACCCTGAAGAACGTGCTGCTGAAGGTCCGCGCGCCGGGCGGGGAGTGGGAACTGCTGGCGATCGGGCTGCCCGGTGACCGCGAGGTCGACGACAAGCGCCTCGGCGCCGCGCTGGACCCGGCCGACTACGCCATGCTCGACGACGCCGACTTCGCCAGGTACCCGTTCCTGAAGAAGGGTTACATCGGCCCGAAGGCCTTGTTGGCCAACGGGGTTCGCTATCTGGTCGATCCGCGGGTGGTGGACGGGACGGCCTGGATCACCGGCGCCGACGAAACGGGCAAGCACGTGGTGGGCCTGGTGGCCGGCCGGGACTTCACTCCGGACGGCACGATCGAGGCGGCCGAGGTGCGCGACGGCGACCCGTCACCGGACGGCGCGGGCCCGCTGGTGTCGGCCCGCGGTATCGAGATCGGCCACATCTTCCAGTTGGGCCGTAAGTACACCGACACCTTCTCCGCCGACGTGCTCGGCGAGGACGGCAAGCCGGTGCGGCTGACCATGGGTTCCTACGGGGTCGGGGTCTCGCGGCTGGTCGCGGTGATCGCCGAGCAGCACCACGACGAGCTCGGGCTGCGCTGGCCCAGTTCGGTGTCGCCGTTCGACGTGCACGTCGTGATCGCCAACAAGGATCCCGAGGCGCGCACCGGCGCGGGTGAGCTGGCCGCCGATCTGGACCGCCTCGGCCTCGAGGTGCTGCTGGACGACCGGACGGCCTCACCCGGGGTGAAGTTCAAGGACGCCGAGCTGCTCGGCGTGCCGTGGATCGTCGTGGTGGGACGCGGCTGGGCCGACGGCGTGGTCGAGTTGCGCAACCGGTTCACCGGGGAGAGCCGGGAGATCGCCGCCGGCACCGCGGTGGCCGAGGTCGCCTCGGCGCTGGCCGAGCCGCTGCCCTGAGCCCGGGCACAACGAGTGTCGCCCCGGACGGTCGTCCCCGGTTACTCGGTGCCGCCCGGGAATGCAACAGTCACCGGCCACACCCGCTGTACCCGCTTCCACCGGGCCGCGGCCACCGCGCACTCGGTCAGCGCCGTGACCCCGAACGCGCGGTCGTCCTCGGTGCCGGCCTGCTCGATCACCGCGCGCCAGGCCACCGCGCAGTCGTCCTCCATCCGGACCGCGAGCTTGGCCGCGTCGGCGGGCGTGCTCACGGGGAACGGCAGCTGGTAGCCGGCCGCCGGGAGCGGCGCCTTCGCCTCGCGGGACTTCAGCATCGCGATCGCCGCCTCCCGCCGCTCCCGATGCTCCACCAGCGCCGCCGACACCAGGTCGTTCTCGTCGGGGGAGCTGTGCGCCGAGACGAACCCGTACCCGTAGATCGCGGCGTGCTCGACGGCGACGGCGTCGAACAGCGCGGCCTGATCGGCCTTCTCCGGCCGGTCCGGATCCGGCGTGGGGGACGTCATTGCGGGCGGCTCCCGGACGGAAACAGCACGGTGAAGCTGCTCGCGCAGGAGGCGGCGATCGACCCCACCAGCCCGGCCCGGTAGCCCGACAGGGTCGGCACCAGCCTGGTGGCGCTGTCCGCCGAGGCGCGCAGCGCATCGACCACGTCCTGAACCGACGGCGGCGGACCGGCCGGCGCGGCGGTGGTCGGGGTCGACGACTCGGCGGGCGTCGCTGTCGGCTTGCCGGCCGCCCGGGCGAGCTCCTCGGCCAGTGCGGTC
>ERZ724503.1255-NODE-1255-length-11758-cov-3.791506_pt1 | contig 11758 bp, 5 predicted proteins | sample MGYA00376036_ERZ724503 | MGnify/ENA primary metagenome ERZ724503 (study PRJEB28724, sample SAMN07190885) | wastewater metagenome | isolation source: influent of sewage treatment plant in Hong Hong | place: Hong Kong | collected 2016-03-17 ...
CTCGGGGCCATGAATGCCGAAGTGACTGAATACTTCGTCACTTTCGCTCTGCAGCCTAAACCGGTGGGACAGGCCGGGTCTGCAGGAAAGGTCTGGGTGTCCTTCATGTATAACGGCACCAAGGTGGAAACCGCTCCGGAGACCATTCGCTGTGAGTGGACCGGCGACCATGACACCCGCTCCATTCGCATTCCTGAAGGGGTGGCCAGGGCTCGTGGTGATGTGGACTTCGCCAGAAACATTCAAGAAGGCATGGAGGCTCTCAAGAATGGCGACAAGGCGGCTGCTACACAGCGACTGGGAGCTGCCGCCAAATTTGCCCATGAGAAGGGCGATAAGGAATTGACCCAGCGCCTTGAGGCTCTGGTTGTCATTGAAGACGCCGCCGCCGGTACGGTGAAAATCAAGGCCGGTGCCGAGAAGGACACCAACGCCACGCTGCGATTGGAATCGGCTTCCATTCGCACCAAGAAGGTGCCGGTCAACGCTGGAGGTAAATAACATGAGCGAAAAATATCACTGTGCTGAACATCCTGATTTTGTCAGTGACGATGTCAACGAAGTCTGCAGCGAATGCGGCAACTTCCTGGTGGACGAAAACGGACAGCCTGCCAGCGCTGCTCCGGCTTCGGTTATACCGGCGGTAGAACTTTCCGGTTCGGCTGCGGCTGATACCGGTGACGCCGCCGTCAATACCGGCGTCAATAAAGATGCGGCAGGTGATGTCATCTGTCCGCACTGCCAGGAACCAAACGAGCCGGGCGACCTCTTTTGTATGAGCTGCGGCGGTGATCTGAATGGAGGCGGAGGCGGAGGCGCTGTGGCCGCTGCCCCGGTGGCGAGTTCAGTAGCGCCCGCAGGCAAGAAGGCTGTCTCTGGTAACAGCTACCAGGTGGCGGTTCCTGAGCCGGTTTTTCCGGCTTTGCTGAAGCTTGTGGCGCGCTTTGACAACAGCCCGCGAGGGCGCGCTGAAGATGCCGTGGAGCCCACGGATAAGAGCGACAAGGTGGTGCTTCTCGATCGCGCCGCTGTGAAAGTGGGGCGCACTGACCCTCGCAGTCAGCACTTCCCCCATGTGGCACTCAATGAAGACGGGGGCATGTCTCGCCGACACTGCCAGTTCGTGCGCGATAGCGGCGGCAATTACAGCCTTGTGGACACGGATTCAGGTAACGGCACCAAGCTTAACGGTGTCGCGCTTACTGCTTCCGTGCCACAGCCTATCAAGGTCGGTGACCAGATCCAGGTTGGCTTCTGGTACACCATTTACGTTGAAAGCAATATCTAAGGAATCCCTATGCAAAATGAAAATTCCCTTCTTGCTTATTTCTTTGGCGGCAAGACTACCCCTGATCAGCTCTGGCGCTTTCGCCGCCTGAGCTGGCTCCTTTCAGCCTTGTTCCTGCTCTTCAGTCTGCTTTCCATCGGTGAGTTTGAATTTGCCATTCGTTCCGTAGGCAAGGAAGCTGCACCGGCGGTAATGCAAGCCTACGTGATGAAGGAAGAAATTCTGGCCATGGATGCTGCCGCTGCCAGCGAACTGGCGGCGCGTCCGGGTGAGAACTACACCTCTTTTAAGGAATTTGAGAAGCGCCGCACTTTGCTCAACAATGAATTGAGCGAGGCCGTGCGCATGATGGATAGCGTCAGTGAAAGGCGACTCTTGCAGCAGTTGGGTCAGGCCGTGGACGACTACAAAGAAGCCGTTTCTATGGCCCGCAGTGCGCATGAGCGTAACGATGCCGCCTATCTGGCTTACTATCGCCTGGCTACGGATATCCTGGTTAAACGCGTCAACGTCTACTGCGAACAGCTGGAGCAGTACAACCTCGACCTCTTGAATCGTTCCTATCACAGGCAGACCATCGCCGGAACAATTCTTTGTGTGCTGTTCGCCGTTGCCGGTGTACTGCTTATCGTCTTGAATCTGCGTAGCTCCGCTTACTTGCGGCAGCGGTTTCACCGCCGTTACAGTGTGCCCCTCATGATCAGTACCTGGCTCTTGATTGGCTTCACCGGCTATACCATGACCAGTTTTGTCTATGGCGGCATGCAGCTTTCCACCGCCAAGGTCGACACCTTTGCTTCCATTACCAAACTTCTGGATGCTCGGGCTGCCGTATACAGCGTCAATGCTTCCTTAAATCGGCAATTGCTGGATAAGGCTTTGCGCACGGAGCACCGTAAGAATTTGACTGCCAGCCTGACGGAACTGGTCGGAGACCTCAATGATGGGCAGTGGCAGGAACTTGAGAAGAACCTGAGCGCGGATAAAAGGCCAGCCGCTGATGCTAAGGGCAGTCTTGTGCAGGCTGCCGCCACCTTCGATTTCGAGGATGAATTTGTGGTGCTGCAGAGGGTCTTTCAGGAGTTAAGGCAGTTCCGTCAGACCATTGATCAGGTGCACACGCTTCTGGATGCCGGTAAGGCGGAGGAGGCTTTGAAGCTTTCCATCGGCTTGAATGTCGGACAGGGTCGCTATCTGTTCGACAAATTGGACGCTTCTTTGAGCCAGGCAGAAGAGGTAACCTCCGCTCACTTTACTAAGGTGGTCGCTCGCAGCCACGGACTATTGGCCTGGACGCTCTATGCCGCACCGCTGGTGGTGCTGGGTGCGCTCTGGCTCTTCGGTGCGGCGATTTCCGCCCGCATAAAGGAATATGAGGTCTAATCATGTTTCCCATTAACTTAACGTCAACCAGTCAGAGAACAAATATGAATCGATATCGATACTTGCAGTCCCCCTGTTGCATCCTGGCGCTGGCACTTTCCCTCAGCCTCTCGGGTTGCGGCTCCAGCTCCGATGAGACGGAGAGCCTGGAGCCTGCCGCCAAGAAAGTAGAAGTGGCCAATGTAACCGTTGCCTTTCAATCCTTGCAGAGATTCGATGCCTCGACCCGCCAGGACGAGGTTAAGCTGAAGGGGGCCGGTGCTTCCTTCCCTGAGCCGCTCTATCAAGCACTGTTTAAGAGCCTGCGTGAGAACAGCAAAACCGATGTCAGTTATGAGGCGGTGGGCAGTAGCGCCGGTACAGTGCTGGTGCAAAATAAACAAGTCAACTTCGGCGCTTCCGATGCTCCGCTCACAGACGAGCAGATGAAGTCCGACGCCAATGGTGCGATACTGCACATACCAACTGCTTTTGGTGCGGTGTCGGTTGTCTACAATCTGCCCGGTGTCAACGCCGTGCTCAAGCTTTCGGCTGAGCAACTGGCTTTGATATACCTGGGGCGCATCACTTACTGGGATGATGAGCGCCTGGTAGCCGGCAATGCAGAACTCAAGGGTGTGCACGAGCGAATCATCTCGGTGCACCGGGCGGACGGCTCCGGATCGACCTTTGCCTTGACCGAGTTTCTGGCGGAAGGCAGCGGAGACTGGAATAAGCAAATGGGTAAGGGGACTTCCATGTATTGGCCCGGCGGAATGGCGGTAACTTCAGGTGGTGCCATGGTCGACGCCGTGCTCAGAAGCCCCTATGCCATCGGCTACACGGAATTGAATGTGGCGGTCAGCCGCAATCTCAAATCTGCTGCCCTGAAGAATCCTAGCGGCGCGTATGTGGTGCCTTCTTTCAAAAGCGTAAGGGAAGCCATGGAGGGCCTGGCCGCATCCGATTCCACGGACTTGCGTCTGGATGTGATCAACAGTGACGGCAGTGGCAGCTATCCCATTTCAACCGCCACCTATGTTCTGGTCTATCAAAATCAAGATGATGCGAAACAAGCTCAAGCCCTGACGCAGGTACTATGGTGGTTGGTGCATGACGGGCAGGCTGCTCACGAGAAGCTGCTTTACGTGCCGCTTTCAGCCAATCTGGTCAAGCGCGTGGAGAAGGCGCTGGAGCAGCTACGTGCCAACGGTGCTCCTGTGCTGACCCCTGTGGCAGCGCAGCCGGCCGCCAAGTCGTAACTTAGCTAATCCAGTCAAGTCAAACCGGACCTGAGCGGGCTCTCCTGCTCAGGTCTCCACTCAAAAAACTCAGGAGGTTTAATGAATCAAAACGTGATCAAATTCTATCGCCAGAGCGAAGTGCCCTATGGCGTCTTTTCCAATTTCCCCTTCCGACCTATTGAGTTGGACGGAAAAACCTGGAACTCATCAGAGATTTACTTCCAGGCAATGAAGTTTGCCGGTACAGAGCATGAAGACATAATTGCTGAGGCGGCAACGTCGAAACTGGCTGCCCAGATGGGTCGTGATCGCAGTCGACCGTTGCGGCCCGACTGGGATGAAGTAGTCGATCTAGGCACTGAAGATTCCAGGCTGCAAGCTCTCTGGGACCGGTATGTAAACCGACCCTGTCTGTTGAAAGACTACGTCATGTTCAAGGCCGTGCTGGCGAAATTTACTCAACATGAAGATCTCGGTGCGCTTCTACTTGCCACTGAAGATGCCCTCATTGTGGAGCATACGGAAGTGGACAGCTACTGGGCCGATGGCGGCGACGGCAGCGGTTTTAACATGCTCGGTCGCATTCTTATGATTGTGCGTGAGTTGCTGGACGGTGAAAGACAGGAGAAAACTTGTGAACACTGCTAAGAAAAGCGCTTCCTTCCTTAACGCGCAGACCCTGGTGCTTGTTTGTGTTACCGTGGCGCTGGCAGCATTTCTGGTTCAACTTGAGGTGATGGCCGGCGGTAACAGTAACTCCAGGCTCCTGGCAGAAGAATTGCGTCCGACGTTTCAGTCCGCCAGAGAGTACAGATTGATTTCTCTCGCCGATACCATAGAGAAATTGGCAGTTGACCAGGTTGCATTGCGGGGAGCTCTGTCCGGTTTACATGAAGAAATGAATGGTGACCTGGGTTTACTCGTCATCAAAAGGCACAAAGAGGAGATTGTGGGAATGGAATTTTTCAGTCCCACTGAGAGTTCCATCGCTTGCGACAACATAGAACAGCTCAGAACGGCCCGGGGAGTTATCTTGACGGAATATCGCAAGGGTTTGCCGGCCTCAGCTCAGGTCGATGGAAGCAAGCAAGCGGAAGTTTTGAAAGTTTATTATTGGACCTGTCGGGTGCAGTAACGAAACGGATCGCTTTTGCCCGGCCTAGTTTTTAGTTAAAGGGGTCCGGTGCAGATGCGCATCGGACCCTCATTTTTACTTGTGTTCAGGGATGCCACGGCGGAATGGTGAAATCGGGCATCGTGAACATTTTTTTTGCCCAGTTATACTACAGGACGTCGTAGCGGCGCATTACTCCGTTCCGCTGGAAAGCTCAGCGGTGGAAACTATACTTTTACCGCCGGTAGTGCGATTTGAACCTGCTTTTCAAAAATTTTCAACAATATCGGACGCTGCAATTGTCAACAAAGCTTAGCCGGAGATTTAATCTCGGCAAAGGTTTGGAGAGTTTTGGATGGTGGCTGATAGTAAGCAGAAATATATAACGCATATATGACTGCGGATTAGTAAGTGAGTGGCTCTTTAGCCGTTCGCTGCACCGCGTACTTACCAAAATTGGTTCACATGACGGATAAATCCATAGCCCAGAATGAGGCTGATGGAGTGCTCAAGCACGACCAGAAGCCTAAACAACAGATCGAGGAAGCAGCCGGCGCCGCTTGCGAGAAGTCGCCGACGGCAGCCGAAAAAACCTGCTCTCCTGCGGAAGTTTGGGCTCAGATTAGTGCCACCGTTTTTCACAAAGGCGCCATGGCGGCACCAGACAAGAGCGAGTCAACGGTTAAGTTGCCGGGGCTCGAGTTTGAGCATCCGAGGCTGGAAGTGAAGTCCTTTGTGGCACTTCTGACTGAAACCTTTAAACCGGGTGGCGCTCACTATTTGCACACCGGGCCCGGACACTTTGAAAAATTTTTCGAGCACCTGCGGACGTCTGCTTTTGACAGGCAGCCTCAGGCAGACAGACATGCGGTCTTGCCCTCGCATTCCAATTGGCTGAGAGAGGCGGTAGAGAAGAAGCTCGTGGAGAAGGCCAATCCCTTTTCATCCATCGTGCAAGTTGGTCTGAGCGATGACGGCGGCACCGGCATCAAGAGTAAAGTGAATATCTTTGAGCCGACTTTGTCTGGAAAAGTCGATTCGGCGGCAAATGGCGAAAAAAATACGGTGGGCGCGGCGTCGGTGCCGGTGAATCCCTTTCAGGCTTTGAACCGGGTGGCACTCAAAGACGAGCAGAATGCCGGAGCCGTAGAAGTGAAGACAGTTGCACCACCGGTGGTGAAGTCTGCGCTTACAACTGGTGAAGGCGGCGTACATTCGTCAACTCAAACCGTCTCTTCGGCAAAGGGTGAAAGCGGCCCATCTGGACTGCATACCGTTAATCTGCCGGTATCTTCCCAAAAACACACTATAGATAGGTCTGATTCTCTCGCGGTGCTGAATCAAACTTTGTCGCTGCAGCCGCAGATACCCACCATATTTTTCAATCAGTTGTTGGTGAAAGAACCCGATGGCAATCGTAAGGCCTTGGCTGAGCCTCTTATGTCTAATGCCAATTCCGCTGAAAACCAGGGCGTTGTCGGTAGTGCGGCGCTGAAAGTGGCTACTCTATACAAAGCCCCGGTAGTCTTGGAAGGGACGTTCAACCCCAGTGCTGCGGCGACAAAGCTCCAGGGCGATACGCATTTGCCGGTGAATACGGTTCAGCCGGGGAAAGAGGCGGTTGCTGTAAGCCTCTCAGAGAGCCAGGCTTTGCCGGTTCGGTTTGAGCTGCCTACCATATTTTTCGGACAGTTGGTGGTAAGAGAGCCTGAAAGTAATCGCAAGGTAGTGGCTGAGAACCTGCCGGTGAAGCCTCTCCCGGCGGAAACGGGGGCGCCTTTTGCGGCGGTCACGCAGGTGGCCCTCAAGGAAGAAGGCATATTGGACCAGACCGGTCGAAAACTGGTAGCCGAGCCGCTTTCGCAGATAGTTGCCGCCGGTACCGTGGTCAAGGCCGGTTCGTTCCCGTCAGAGTCTGTGAGCCTGCCGGCGCCGGCAGTGAAGACAGGTGCTGAATTGCCACTGACGGTGACATCGGTTCAGGTGCGTGCCGGCGTCCAGAATGTAGCCCTGACCAGGTTGGAAGAGCCGTCTTTGCCCGTCCAGTATCAAATACCTGGCATTGTTTTCAGTCAGCTGCTGGTGAAAAACCCTGATTCCTTGCCTCGAATGGTGGGAGAGCCGGTCAAGGTTGTCGGCGTCGGCACGAATGCAGTCGGACGGGAGGTTGAAAGTCAGGTGGCAGTCAGCAATCTGCCTTTGAGAATAGAAACGACCAGGGCTGGTAACACTGAGGCGGCCACAGCCGCTCCCCTTGAGCCTACAGCCGTTGTGAAGACAGAGCTCTTGCCTGTCAAGGCTAACGTAAATGCCAATGTCAACGTGAACGTGAATGTGAACTTACTTGCCGGTAGTAATCCATTTGCGGCAGTGACTCAGGTGGCTCTGAAAGAAGAAGCGATAGTCGACAATATCGGCCGTAAAGTCGTGTCTGAATCTATCAGTCAGAACCTGGCGGTGGGGCCGGTGGTGAGAACAGGCCAGCTTGCCGGCGAAGTAACGGTCAATCCCCATGTTACGGCAGCCAATCCAGGAAAGATTGTTGAGACGACGCTAGCGGCGAGTCCCAGCAATGTGGCAAAGGAAAGCGTCGGCACAGTTCGACTGGAGGGGCAGGCTTTGCCCTATCAGAACCAGGTTCCGACCATAGCCTTCAATCAGCTCCTGGTAAAGGAACCGGACACCCTTCGCAAAACAGCCTCTGAACCAGTCCTTTCTCAAAGCAGCGGCTCTACTCTGGTGAACCGTGTTATTGAGCCGACTTCACTTGCCAATCCCTCTTCCGGCTTGGAGACGAACAGAAGCGTCGATACCTCTAATAAAACTACGGACAGGATGGACCAGGTGGTGGTGGTGAAGGCACCACCGCTTGAGAGCAACGCCAATCCTTTTCGGACTTTTGCTCAACTGACCTTGAAGGAAGATAGTATTGCCGATAGTACTGGGAATAAAGTTGTTCTTGAGACCCTACCTCAGGCTCAGGCGGTGGCTTTGCAAGGGCAAACCGTTTACAAAGTGCCCCTGCCCTCGAATGACGGTAACACAAGTCTGGGCGCTCCCGTGCAGGTAGCAGCCCGCTCAGTCGGTGACGGGAATGTTACCGCACTGCCGGTTACCGTCTCACCGCGCACCGTGCAGGAGGCTGACCTGCCTTCCAAAGGGCAAGCCGTGCCGGTGCTCTATCAGGTTCCCACCCTGGTAGCGACCCAGCTTTTGGTCAAGGATCCTGAAGCACAGTTGCGCCGCAACTGGCAGGAACCTGTGGCCGCGGTGCAGGTTGTGGCTGTGAATACAGTCACTAATCGAGTGGAACCCAGCCTCGGCCTTACTCAAACCGGAGCCGCCATAAACGACAAGATTGAGCCTTCCGCCCTGAAGGTTCAGCCTGCTCAGGTTGCCGCCAATCCTTTTCAATCTGCAGCCCAGGTGGCTCTCAGAGAAGATGCGGTCGTGGATAGGACCGGCAAGGCTGTTGAGCCGGTAGTGCCGGTTTTTTCCGGCAGCACGGTGCGCATAGCCGAAAATACTGTTGGTGCCAAAGTCGAAAATACTGTGCCGGCTCCGCAGATTCAAAACCTCTCTCAGCCAGCAACTCCGACTATTCTAGCCGGCCAGCTTGTGGTGAAAGAGCCCGAGCCGCCGGCTCGAAAAAGTTCGGTGGAATCGACCACCCTTGTCGCCAATGCCGGTGAGCAGCAGGGTTCTCTCGTTAGTCAGAACCCGCAGACCGTTGTTGCGCAACGAAATGAACAGCCGTTCAGCGGCAATCGTTTGGGGACGGATACAAAAGTAGTAGCCTTGCCGGAGACGACGGCGCCCGATAAGGTGGAACCGCCGGTAGTGGCGAAGCCCGTGGTTGTGCCGGTGCATAGCAACCCTTTCCAAGCCGTGATGCAGGTTGCTCTCAAGGAAGACGCTATTGTCGATAACAGCGGCAAGAAAGTTGTGGTCGAGCCAGTGGCTTCGAGCACTCTCACCACGTCTGTGCCGGTGGCAGCCAAGACGGCGCTGACTACTACAGACACTGTTGCCGCCGCTCCGGTGAACAGGAACCTTACCAGCGCAGCCGAGGGCAGTAGCGGTCAAAATGTAGTGGCCAAGGTTGCCGTAGCCGACAATTCCACTGCCGTTCGTGTGGCCGACGGCAATACAGTGGCTAAAGTTGAAAATGTTGGAAACGTTGGAAACGGGGTGCTCTCGCCCCAGGCGCCCACAATTCTCGCCAGTCAACTGCTGGTGAAAGAGCCGGAACCGACAGTCCGCCGAAACACGAGTGAACCGCTACCTGTTTTGACGGCGGTGACGGAGTCCCAGGGCAGTCGTAGCAGTCAGACTCAGACTTTGCCGGTGGTCGGCAATCGCATTGAGCCCGTTACCGTAGCTGTGCGCACCGATTCCACGGCTGAGAAAGTGGAGACGCCGGTTCTGGCTAAGGCTCCCCTGCCACCCGCTAATACCAATGCAAATCCGTTTCTGGCGCTTACTCAGGTGGCGCTGAAGGAGGACGGAATAGTCGATACCAGCGGTAAGAGAGTAGTGGCTGAGAGCTTGCCCCAGCCAGTTTATGGAGCCCCCGTGCTCAAACCGCCGGTGGTGGCGGCTGGCGAGTCTGTAGCGACGACGACTACTGCTACTGTCACTGCTACTGCGTCCACAACGGTGAGTACCGCCAAAACCGCGGTTGATGGCAACAATCAAGCGGCAGGCGCAGCCGCTGGTCTGCGTGCTGTGGAGACTGTGAGCAGCGGCAAGGTGGAAAGCAATCCCACCGTCATCCGTGAGCAACAGCCGCCGACCATTCTGGCCAGTCAACTGGTGGTGCGAGAGCCGGAGCCGTTGCAGCGCAGGAATTACGTGGATACATCGTCACCGTCCACAATCTCGGCTGAATCTCAAAATTCTCGCAATCTGGGCCAGCCCCTCACCGTGGTCAGTTCAAATCGGGTGGAGCCGCTGCCGATTACAAACCGGGTCGAGCCTGCCCTGCCTGAGAAGATTGAGCCGACCCTGGCTAAGGCTCCCCTGCAGCCCATTAATACCAACGCCAATCCGTTTCTGGCTCTCACCCAGGTGGCGCTCAAGGAAGACGGAATTGTCGATAACAGCGGTAAGAAAGTAGTGGCTGAAGCCTTGCCTCAGTCAAGCTCCGGAGCCACTGTGGCGCGGATGTCGGTGGTGACAGCCGGTGACACCGCGGCTCCTACTGTGATTGCCGCGACGTCGGTGAGTAGCACCAAGAGCGCAGGCGAAGTTACCAGTCCGGTGACCGCCACGCCTTCCGGTCTGCGTGCGGTTGAGACTGTGAGCGGCGGCAAGTTGGAAAGTAGTTCCACTGTCATCCGTGAGCAACAGGCGCCCACTATTCTGGCCAGTCAACTGGTGGTGAAAGATCCTGAGCAGCCGCGCAAAAATTATGTGGATTCGTCCCAGCTTTTGGCAAACTCAGGCGAGCCGCAGAGTCTTCGCAACCTGGGACCGCCTCTGCCCGTGCCTGCAAATCGCGTTGATTTGCAGCCGAATACAACCAGGGTCGAGGCGACCCTGCCTGAGAAGAGTGAGCCTGCCCTGGCTAAGGCTCCTGCGGTCCAGACCAATCCCTTTCACTCTGTCACTCAGGTGGCTTTGCGAGAAGATGGAATTGCCGATGCCGGGGGCAAGAAGATTGCCTTTGAACCGCTCGTTTACACATCTATCGCCCCAGTGCTGGCTAGATCGGTGCTTGCCGCCGCTGACACCAGTAGCGCCGCTCCCGTGCCCAAGCCCTCTGCGGAACCCTCGACTGCAGCCAGTGGTCGTTCCGGGAGCGAGACCGGCGTGACCCGAGTTGAGAATACGGTGCCCGGTCCCTTGCTGGTGAAAGAACCCCTGGCTGTAGCACTTCCGAACTCACCCAAGGCACTGACACCCGGTCCGACGGCCACAAGTCAGCCCGGCGCGAAGGAACTTGCTGCTGAGTCAAACTTGCCGCTTTCCGTGCCGTCGGCAAGTTCACCCGCCAGCAAGGCTGTCAGTCTCGCCAATCAACTGGTAGGAAAAGAAGGGCCGACAGGCAAAGGTGAGGCTGTCGTCGGTGTTGAGACGGTCGGTGCCAAGGCTGTTGCCGGTCCTGCTACTGCCGGCGGAATTGGTGCCGCCGCAGTTGGGAGCGAAGGCTCGGCAGTAGTTTCCAAAGGCGATGGCGTGGGGAGCGGAAAACTGGACCCGGCGACTTCGACTACGACTAAAGGAGAGGGAACTCTCACCGCCAAGGGCGATGCTCTCACAACTGTCAAAGGGGATGCACTCACAACCGCCAAGACCGATACTCTCACCGCCAAGAGCGATGCTCTTACGACTGTCAAAGGGGATGCTCTCACAACCGCCAAGAGCGATAATCTCACAACTATCAAAGGAGATGGTCTCACCACCGCCAAGACCGATGCCACCGGCGCGGTCAAGTCTGATGGCTTGACCGGCAAGACCGTAAAAGCTTCAGAAACTGCTAATGTCGGCAACGGTCGGGGTCTGGCGGACGGTACAGAGAAGACGACAACCGGTGCGGACAAAGGAAGTTTGCTGCCGACAGGCAAAGGCACCACAACTGTTGGTGTGCAGACCGGAGAAACGGTGACCGGTTCCGTTCTGGTGGCCGGCAACGGCACAGGCACTGCGCCGTCGGCTAAGACCAGAGGCGAGGCCGTGACGCCGGTTAAGCCGGAAGGGTCCACTGTGCTGGTGCCCCTCGATACCAAGATCCCCGGTAAGGTTAGT
>ERZ724503.1259-NODE-1259-length-11734-cov-15.592260_pt1 | contig 11734 bp, 18 predicted proteins | sample MGYA00376036_ERZ724503 | MGnify/ENA primary metagenome ERZ724503 (study PRJEB28724, sample SAMN07190885) | wastewater metagenome | isolation source: influent of sewage treatment plant in Hong Hong | place: Hong Kong | collected 2016-03-17 ...
ACAGCATTTAGAGTTGACTGGATGCCATTTGGTGGAGCTAAAACATCAGGTTTAGGATTAGGTGGAATTCCTGATTCTATGGCTGAAATGCAAAATCAAAAAATGATGGTTATAAAATCTCCAGTTTTATAATTTTTCAATAGACTTTTTTAAAGCTAAGGTTTTTACAGCCTTAGCTTTTTTTATTTGTGAACAAAGGATAGTTATGACTTGGGAAGAAGTAATTGATTTAGAAAAACAAAAAGATTATTATAAATCATTAAAACAAGAGATAGACAAAAGATACGAAACCACTAGAGCATTTCCAGAAAAAACAAATATTTTTAAAGCTTTTTCACTAACAAAACTTGATAATCTAAAAGTTGTAATACTTGGACAAGACCCATATCATGGATATGGACAGGCTCAAGGTTTAGCATTTTCAACACCTTCAAATATAAAAAATCCACCATCAATGCAAAATATTTTACAAGAAATAGCAAGTGATTTACAAAGACCTTCGGTTTGTTTAGATGGAGATTTGACAACTTGGGCGGAGCAAGGAGTATTGCTTTTAAATACGGTTTTAACAGTAGAAGAGGCAAAAGCGGGAAGTCATCAAAAATTAGGTTGGGAAATATTTACAGATAATATTATTAAATATATTAGTCAAAATTGTAGTGATATTGTATTTTTGTTATGGGGAAGTCCAGCAATTAAAAAAAGTAATTTGATAGATGCAAATAAACATCATATTCTAACATCTGTTCATCCTAGTCCACTTAGTGCTTATAGAGGTTTTTTGGGTTGTAAACACTTTTCAAAAACTAACCAAATTTTAAAAAAACTAAATAAAGAAGAGATTAATTGGTAATTTAGCTAAAAAGATTCATAACCCTTGATTTTATTTTTCCAAGTGAGAGTTTGATTGCTGAATATTTCATAACTTTTGCAGTTTCTTTCCATTTTGATTTTTCATAACACGGACTAGGACAAGTTCTACATCTCGGTTTTATATCGTGAGGACAACCTTGTAGTCTATCAAAAGAGTAAGATATTGCTTCATAGCATTCAGGGCATAAATTAAGCTCTAAAAAAAACTTTTTATTTTTGTATTGCAGATACTCCAGCCTATCTTTTTGATTTTCATGTTTATCTTTGCAATATAATTCATAAAACTTTTTTAATGTATTTATTTCTATTTCAAATTTTTCATGTGTCATTGTGGTCACTTTTATATTACTTTATACTATTTTTTCATACAATAATTAATATTCAGTTGATAAGAGTCAATAAAAGGGAGAGAAAAGATGGGGATAGTACCAAGAAAAGATGATGATTATGCATTTTTCAGCTTCTTACAGCCAAAAGATTTAGAAAAATTAAAAGATATATCTTTTAAAAAATCATATAAAAAAGATGAAATTTTGTTTTATAAAGGTGATGAATCAAAATATTTACATCTATTAATTAGAGGTATTGCAAAATTATATACTCATGATTTTAAAGATAATGAAGTTGTAATTCATAATCTAATGGGACCAGCTTTAATAGCCGAAATTGTAAATTATGAAGAGATGAATTTTTTAGTTAATTGTGCATTTGAAACAGATTCTGATGTTTTATTGATTGATTATAAGAAGTTTAAAGATGAGTTTTTATTAAAACCTGAAATTACAATGTTTTTTATTAAATCGCTTACTAAAAAAATTAAGTTCTTAGAAAATTTTATAAACTATAATATAACACTAAATAGTATGGAGAAAATAGCTAAATTTTTATATGAAAATGAAGATTTACTCCAAAGTTTGAAGCAAGTAAAAATTGCACAAATTCTGAATATAACTCCTGAAACATTTTCAAGACAATTGGCAAAATTGAAAAAAGATGAGATTATACAAAATGAAAAAGGGTATATTAAAATCCTAAATCATGAAGAACTAAAAAAATTTATTACTTCATTATAAAAAACTCTATTTTATGATATAATTTTTAACATTATTTTTAAAGGAGAATCAATGAAAAAAATTTTAGCGATCTTAGCAGTAGGGAGTAGTTTATTATTTGGTGCGGTTAATCTTCAAACAGCCTCAAAAGAAGAGCTTATGAGTATAAAAGGTTTGGAGACAAAAAAGCTGAACAGATTATAGAGTATAGAAAAACAAATAATATTTCAAGCCCTGAAGATTTGAAAAATATAAAAGGTTTTGGTGATGGTATTGTTGGAAATGTACAAAATGATGTAAAAGCAAAGGATTCAGCTTCAAAAAAAGTTACTGAATTAAAAGAAGAACCATCAAAGCAGTTAAACAAACAGATGGATAAGCAAATAAATAGTTTGGATCAAAAAGCTCAAAATAAGTTAAATAAATTTCAAAACTAAATAATAAAACCAAAGCTAGAGACTTTGGTTTTTTAAATTTATGATAAAATCTTTCAAAAATTAAAGGAAGATTTTGAAGTTAACTGTAAATTCACCTTGTCCTTGTGGAAGTCCTCTAAAATACAAGAAATGTTGTAAAGTTTTTCATGATAATATAAAAAATCCTTCAAATTCATTAGAACTTATGAAATCGAGATTTAGTGCATATGCTTTTAAACAAAGTAATTATATTATAAAAACAACACATAAAGAAAACCAAGATTATTCAGAAAATATTTTAGAATGGGAAAAAGAGATAGAAATTTTTTCTTCAAATACAGATTTTGATAAATTAGAAATTTTAGAGTTTATTAAGGGAGAAATTGAAAGTTTTGTAACTTTTAGGGCAACTTTATTTCAAAATAAAAATGACGTATCTTTTATTGAGAAAAGTAGATTTAAAAAAGAAGATAACATTTGGCTTTATGTTGATGGTCAATTTTTAGAAAATTAGAAATAATACTAGATACTATTTCCTCTTCCTAAAAATTCTGAAGCTTCTGAGATAATCATAAAGCCATCTGGATCATATTTTCTTATTAAATCTCTTAAAAGTTCAATTTTATTTACATCTACTGCAACATAAATTACTGTTTTATTTTGACCTTGATGAAGGCCAATTCCAGTTAAAATTGTACCATGCTCTTCAATTTTCTCTCTTATTTGCTCTTTTAAGATTTCAATATTTGTTGAGACAATATTTACAATTTTCTTAGAAGGACGACCTGTAAGTAGAACATCAAGAACTTTCATCCCAACATATACGCTTAACATGCTATAAAGTGATTTATCAACATCGTTATATACGAAAATAGAAGCAAACATAATAGTAGCATCAATTAGAAGTAAAACTTCTGGAGCTTTAAATTTTGTTTTTTTAGCTACTATTTCCCCAATAACTGAAGTGCTACCAGTTGAAGCTCTCCCTTTTATAATTAATCCAATTCCTAAACCTATAAATATACCACCAAAAATAGCAGCTAGTAAAATATCATTTGTAATAGCACTTAATTTCAAAACTTCTTTTAAAAGATCAGTAAAAGTTGATAGCAAAACAACCACAATAAAGGTTTTAAACAAATAGTACTTTCCAAAATATACATATGACAATATTAAAAATGGAATACTTACAATCGCCATAAAAATTCCCAATGTAATTGAAGGGAAAACGGAGTGTAGTAAAAGAGATATACCTATTCCCCCACCAGTTATTATTTGATTTGGAGATAAAAAGGTAACAGTTCCAAACGATAGAAAGAAAGAGCCAAGAACTATAAAAATATAGTGTTTAAAGTTAAAATTTTTCATATTTTTCCAATTTAGATAGTATTTACTAAAAACTATAATTTAAGTTGATAATTTCTTGTCAGTTAGTTTTTAGTATTGTAGAAATAGAGCTTTTATGGCTTAAATTGTATAATAAATTTTTATAAACTTTTATTAGTTTGAATTGAAACAAGGATGAGAATGAAGATATTATTTTCCCCAAGTGAAACAAAAAATGATGGCGGAAATCTTGAATATATAAACAAAAATAGTTTTATATTCCCAGAACTTTTTGAAAAAAGATTAGAAATATTAGAAAAATATAATAATTTTATAAAAACAGCTTCAAAAGAAGAATTAGAAAAACTTTTTGGAACAAAAAAAATAGATGTTATAGAAAAGTATAAAGTTAATATTTTCAAAGCTCCTACAAAAAAAGCCATACAAAGATATGAAGGTGTTGCATATGATTATTTGTCATACAATAACTTAAATGAACAAACACAAAAATATCTAGATGAAAATGTGATTATTTTTTCTAATTTAATAGGCCCTATATTAGCAGGAGATAAAGTAATTGATTATAAATTGAAACAGGGTGAAACATTTGAAAATCTTAAAATAGACAAATATTATAACGATAATTTTTCAGAAGTTCTAGATGAATATTTACAAGATGAAGATATTTTGGATTTAAGAGCAGGATTTTATGAGAAGTTTTATACTATTAAAAAACCTCATTACTCTATGAAATTTGTAAAAGATGGAAAAGTTGTAAGCCACTTTGCAAAAGCATATAGAGGAGAAATTTTAAAGTTAGTTGCTCAAAATAAAATAAAAACTTTTGAAGAACTTTTGGCTCTTGAAATACCAAATCTAGGTATTATTGAAATAAAAGAACAAAAACTAAAAAAAGAGATAGTTTTTTCTATAGGATAAAAAATGAATAACGTTACATTTACTGGGTTGGTTTTGGATAAAAAAGGATTTGCAAAAGAGATTAGTTTTGATGAAATTGAAAATTATAATAGTCGTGATGATCTTTTATGGTTGCATTTTAACTATACAAAAAGTGAAGTAAAAGAGTGGATAAGAACAAAAAGTGGAATAGATAATATTGCTGTTGATGCACTTTTAGCTGATGAAACAAGACCTAGAACAATAGTTTTAGGGGATAATTTATTGCTTGCTTTAAGAGGAGTAAATTTAGACCCAAATTCTAAGCCTGAGGATATGAAATCTATTAGATTATATATTTCTGATAATCTTATATTAAGCACAAGTAGAAGAACAATTTTATCCGTTGTCGAAATGACAGAAGAGCTAAAAAAAGGGATTGGAGTAAAAAGTGCATCTGAATTTTTGATTGAACTTACTTATAAAATGACTGATAGAATAGATACTGTAATTGATAAAATTCATGATAGAAGCGAACGTTTAGAAGATAATATATTAGAATCAAAATTAAAAAATCAAAGATCAGATATTTTAAATATTAGAAGAGAGATAATTATTTTAAAAAGATATTTAACTCCACAAAAAGAGGCTTTAGTTAAATTATACAATGAAAAGATTTCTTGGCTAAATGAGTATCAAAAGATTGAATTAAGAGAAACTAATGACCAACTAATAAGGCATATAGAGGAACTTGATACTATTAGAGATAAGATAATATTAATACAAGATGAATTGGTTAATAATCTAAGTCAGGAATTAAATAGTAAAATGTATATTATGGCAATAATTTCAGCAATTTTCTTACCTCTTACATTTTTAACAGGACTTTTAGGAATAAATGTTGGTGGAATTCCAGGGGCAGAAAATGAAAATGCCTTTTATATTTTTACGATAATTTTACTTTTTGTAGTTGCATTTCAGTTTTACATATTTAAAAAAAGTAAGTGGATCTGAATTTATATTTAGAAAAAAGCTATTTTTTGGTAAAAAACATAGCAATAAGAGCAAATAAAGCAAATATTGCGCTATATAAAAATAGATTTTCTCCATAGGTCTTACCAGCTACTAAAGCTCCCAAAAATCCTCCAAGCCCATAAGCAAAACCATACATAAATTGTTGAGCTAGTTTTTTATTTTCATATAAACTATAAAGATACATAATTGAAGCCGTGTGAAAAAGTCCAAATGAAAAGGCATGTAGGCTTTGAGTAAAGTATGCAATTTCAAGTGAATTTGGATAAAGATAAAGTAAAAACCATCTAAAAGATGTTATGGTTAGGCAAAGTTTTATTAAATTGTCTAAGTTCTTTTTTAAAATAGGACCTTGAAAATAGAGCATTAATATTTCACAGATAACACCAAAGGCCCATAAATAAGATGTAGTTTCAAGACTTATTCCATGGTCTGTTTCATATATTGTAAAAAAATTATAAAATCCACCAAAGCTAAATTGCATAAAAAATAGAGCTAGCCAAAAAGGAAAATATTTAAAAAATGAGAAAGTCGCATCATTTGTAGATTCCGCTTCTTGTTTTGCTTCATATTTTAGAAGTAGCAAAGAAAAAATTGCTGTTAAAACGATGACAATTAAATAAAAATGAATAGCAACAAAACTAGAACTCAAAAACTTTGCTAAAATAATTGCAATAGCCATGAATCCAATAGAGCCAAATAATCTTGATTTTCCATACTTTTCTTTACCTAAATTTAATATAGCTATTACTTCTAAATATGGCAAAATAAGTGAAAGAGCAGCTGCTAAAATGGCATTATTGATTAAAAATAAATAGAAGTGCTCTAGCGTTAGATAAAAACAAAGAACTCCTAGTATCGAAGTTAAAAGTGCAACTATAAATACTGTATTATCGAGTTTTACATGCTTTAAAAATAAAAAAGGAACTGCAAATCTCATAAGTGGTGCAATTGCTAAAACGATACCAATATCAAAATATGAGTAGCCTATGTCATTTAAAACTTTTGGTAAAAAAATTACATAAATTCCAGTTGCTGCAAAATAGAAGAAATAAAAGGCAGATAGATTAAAAAATAGCATTTAAGAGTCTATAATTTTTGTATTTGAAACTATATCTTGAAATGTTTTTCGTTCTTTATTTATATAAGGAGTAAAAATAAAAAATATCGAAATAATAGAAGTTAAAGTAGCAAAATATCTAATAATTACTTGTAACACAGAAACTCTACTCAGAGTTTTGTTATCAACAAGTTTTAAATCATATGCTTTTAAGCCAGGTGTTTGACCATTCTTTAGCCAAAATATAGCAATTATTATAAAATGAATAGCGAAAATTATTCCCCAGCCAAGGCTTCTATTCTGTGCAAACTCTTGACCACTTCCCATAACAAGATATATAACAATATATAAAATTGGAGTGGTAATTAAAAAAGTGTCAGTTAAAAAAGCTTTAAACCTCGCAGATAATTTTGAAGTGATTAGTAATGAAGAGTTTGATAAAACAGTTTTAGAATTTTCAATATTCTCTTTAACTCTATTTTGTTTTACATCTCTCCATTTAGCCATTAGTTTCCTCTACTACCCGGTTTAATAGCTACACTTCCAGTTTTACACATAGGACAATCTTCAGGACTATACATCTCAAATGCAAAATCTTCTAGTGCAAAAAGTGGTTTATCAAGAGGAAGTTTACAGTTATCTTTTCTTTCTATGCTACTTCCAACTCTTTGGCAAAAACCTCTATTTGCTAAGGCAGCATAAGCAACAACTTCACCACCACCTTTTACAATTTCTCTTGCTGCTTCTAAAGCACTTCCGCCTGTTGTAATAATATCTTCACAAACTAGATATTTTTCACCAGCTTTTACTTCAAAACCTCTTCTAATTGTCATTTCACCTTCAGCTCTTTCAGCAAAGATAAATCTTACATCCAAAGCAGTTGCTAGAGCAAAACCAGCGATTAAACCACCAAGAGCAGGAGCACAAACAGCATCTACTTTAATTCCAGACTTTTTAATCTCAAGAGCTAAAGCTTCAGCTAAAAGTTTTGCAGTTTTTGGATCTTCAAGAACCTTAGCACTTTGTAAATAAAATGATGAGTGGTTTCCACTACTTAATTTAAAATGACCTTCAAGTAGGGCATTTGCATCTTTATATATTTGTTCTATATTCATATTTTTATACCGTTAGAATTTCTTTTTCTTTTGTTTTTAGAGTTTCATCAGCTTTTGCTACAAACCCATCAGTTATTTTTTGAATTTCATCTTGTGCTTTTTTGCTATCATCTTCAGTAATTTCTTTGTCTTTTAGCATATTTTTAATTTTTGTATTTGCATTTTGTCTAATATTTCTAATAGCAACTTTTGCATTATCAGTCATAACTTTAGCTTGTTTTGCTGTTTCTTGTCTTTGATCAACTGTCATTGGTGGGAAAAATAGTTTTATAACTTCACCATTATTATTTGGATTTACTCCAATATTTGCAGTTTGAATTGCTTTTTCAATAGTTCCTAAAAGATTTTTTTCCCAAGGACTAATTGTGATTGTTGTAGCATCAGTTGCTAAAACAGAACCAACTTGAGATAAATCAGTCATTGTTCCATAGTAATCAACCTTAATGTTATCTAAGATATTTACATTTACCTTACCAGTTCTCAAAGATTTATAGTCTCTTTTTAATGAATCAATAGATTTCTCCATTTGCTCTTTTGTTTGTGAATAAACTTCATTCAGCATAAAATTCTCCTTTATTTGATTAATAATTTATTGGAAATAGTATAGTAATCAGTGCTTATAGCAACTCTATTTCTAGCTAAATTTAATTTCTTGTTTAATTGAATTTCAATTATACCATTATTTACTTTTACATCTTGCCAACCATAAGTTGATACAAAAACTTTTGCTTTTTCAATGCTTGGATCAACTTTTGCTTTTACGGTTTTTAAAATACCATCTTTTGGATAATCTTTGGGTTCAATCCATTCAACTTCTAAAGTTTTATATTTGATTTTCTCTTTCATATTTGCATTCTCAACTAAAGCAATTCTGTTTATATTAAAAATATCACTTTTTGAATTTACCGAGCCATTATTTTGATTTAAAATTGAATCAAATCCAAATTTTAATATCTCATTTTTTACTCTATCATCATACTCACCAAAAGGATAAGAGTAGATTTTTGCCTTATATTCCATGTTTTTTTCAAAAATATCGATTGCTTTTTGTGTATCTTTAGCAATATCTTCATTTGAAAGTTTTATTAAAGATGGATGAGAATATGAGTGAAGTTCTACTTCCCCATACTTTTTAACCTCTTTTAACTCATCCCAAGTCATAAAATCACCATATCTATTCTCTGTCGCTTCAACATAAACAAAAAGAGTAAATGGGTAATTATACTCTTTGAAAAGTTTCAGACCATTTTGATAAAAACTTTTGTAAGTATCATCAATAGTTAGAGCTACCCAATTTGATGGAATATCTTCTTTATTTTTGAGTTTATTTAAAATTTTTTCCAAAGGTACAACTTCATAGTTATTTGTTTTGAAATATTCAAATTGAGCTTTTAGCTCTTTTGTACTTGTATTTGTATTTGTGCTTTGGTGTTTTGGGTCGTCAAATCTATGATAGATAAAAACCTTTGCATCACAAAATAGATACAAAGGTAAAAAACAAAGAAGTAGTAGATACTTCATATTTTATTGATTATTTGCTCTCAGGGGCTTTATTTTCAGTTGTAGGTGCAACTGGAGCCGTTGGTGCAGTTTGTACAGGAGCTATTGGATTAGCTGGTATTAAAGATTCTTGTTTTACTGAATCAATAGCACTCTTATTTCTTTCTTGATTATATGTGTAACCTAAGAAAAGTGTATTTAAAACAAAAACTAATCCTAAAATCATAGTTGCTTTTGTTAGAAAATTAGCTGGTCCTTTTGCACCGAAAAGCGATTCATTACTTCCACTATATGCACCAAGACCCATGCTTGAGCTTTTTTGAAGAAGCACTACGATTACAATAAGTACTGCTAAAACAAATTGAACTATTAAAAGTGTAGATGTCATTATCTATATTCCTTTTTTAAAAATGGTGCCTATTTTATCCAATGCTTATTAAAAACAAGCTAAAATAGAACTTAAAATTTTAGAGCAAAGAGATAAATGCAAGAGCGAAATCAATTTTCAAAATATGCAAATGAGTATAAATCGTATAATATTATTCAGCAAATTTGTGCAAAATCATTAATTAGAGAGTTGAAATCAAAACCAAAAAAGATTTTGGAATTAGGTTGTGGTAGTGGGCAGATATTTTCAAATATAAATTGGGAATTTGATAAATATTTAGCAATTGATGGTTCAAAACAGATGTGTGAACTTCATCCAAAAGCAAAAAATCTCGAAATAAAATGCCTAAATTTTGATAGTGCTGAGTTTTTTGAAGAAATAAAAAGAGATAATTTTGATATGGTTTTATCATCATCAGCACTACAGTGGTCAAAAGATTTAGATAAAATTATTTACAATTTATCAAATATAACAAAAGAGATAAATGCTGTATTGTTTACTTCAAATACTTTTAAAACTATACAAAATCTTACGAATACAAAATCACCAATTTTAGATGAAGAGAGTATAAAAAAAGCCTTTAGCAGATATTTTGAATGTGAATTTGAGACAATTTTATATAAATTAGAGTTTGATAACAAAAAAGATTTATTTGATTATATAAAAAAATCAGGTGTTAGTGGAAGCAGTGAACTATCCTATGAAAAAGCAAAAAAGTTGTATAAAGAGTATAATTTAAACTATTTAGAATTTGAAGTTATTTTTGTTAAAACTATCTCTAAATTATAGAGTTCATATCTTATATATTTGAAGTTTTCGCTATCTTTTATTGAATAAAGCTTTAGCAACTCTTCTAAAACTCTAGCACTTTCTTGTGCTCTTTTAAAATTTGCTATTAATATAGAGTTTAAATCATCTCTATTTTGTTCGCTTTTTATTGATTCTTTTAAAACGTCATTTTGTACATCTCTAGAAGATAAAATTTCATAAAAATTTTCAACTCTTGAAATGTGTCTAAGATTTTTTAATTTTGTTGAAAGTTCTTTATCATTGTAGATATATCTAAAAATATCCTCCACAACTCTAATCCCTTCTCTTAATCTGTTAAGGTTTGCATCTATTATTCTGTATGTATTATTTTGCATATTTATAAAAAAGAGGCTATTACTAGCCTCTTAAGATTTACTCATTATTCTTAGCAATACCAAGAATTTGTAAAAGTGAGATAAACAAGTTGAAGAAGTCTAAATATAAAGATAAAGCAGCTTCAACAGGTGAATCATAATTCCCTTTAATAATATTTTGTGTATCGTACAAAATAAATGCAGAGAATATTAAAGCTCCAGCACTTGCAATCATTAATTGCATCATTGAAGACTGAATAAAGATATTTGAAATACCAGCAACAATCATAATGATTAAGGCAATAAATAAAAATTTACCCATAGAACTAAAATCTCTTTTAGTTGTCATAGCAAACATAGAAATAGCTCCAAATGCAACTGAAGTCATTAAAAATGCTTGACCAACAATAGCAGCTCCATCAGCCATTGCAAATATTGATGATAATAATGGTGCAATTGTAAGACCTGTAATAAATGTAAATGCAAATAATACTGCTAGATTAACACCTGGAGTATGTTTTACTCTTGGAATTACAAACCAAATTAAAGCAATCTCTACTGCAAATAAAACCCACTTCATAGGTCCCATTAAAATATTAACCATTCCTAGCCCAATATATGAACCAGCAGTTGCGGCTAAAAGTGAACCAGCAAACAATTGATAAGTTGCTTTTAAAAAACTCATCATATATGCTTGAGATGATTCTTGTGAATATTGAGATGATTGATCTGTTAGATAATCTCTGTTATACATCTTCCCTTCCTTATATTAAATGTTTAAAACAAATTTTTACTTAATAAATTTTATTAAGTTAAGTATTATAGTATATAAATTTGGTAAATAAAAGGTAAATAGACAAACTTCCCAAATTTAAGCCACATTTAAGCCTAAACCCCTTGACAAAGGAAATAAATCCTATTATAATTCCCGTCCAATTTGACCAGAGACGG
>ERZ724503.1260-NODE-1260-length-11726-cov-4.246508_pt1 | contig 11726 bp, 18 predicted proteins | sample MGYA00376036_ERZ724503 | MGnify/ENA primary metagenome ERZ724503 (study PRJEB28724, sample SAMN07190885) | wastewater metagenome | isolation source: influent of sewage treatment plant in Hong Hong | place: Hong Kong | collected 2016-03-17 ...
AGCGGGTCGGGTAGCGACCCCGCCGTCGCAAATCGTAAAAAATCCTTAATCATTTTTTTTCTCGCGCGTGTCTGCGGAAGAACATTCTCACATACCTATCGATGTTGATGTACAGGTTGCGTTCGTCTTTGAAATGTTCTCGCACTTCCTGTTCTGTTTTTCTTTCGGTGAACATCTCTCGTACCTCGCACATAATCTCGTTACGCCGTGCTAGCTGTGCGGGATCTTTGCGACCTGACCGCCATTTGCCGCCACCACAACTCTTGCACGCTTTCGGTGCAGGTACATTTTCAGTGCTCTCGTCTTCCTGTTCTGCGATCGGAAAATAATTTTCGTATTCGTCTTCCATCGTTATGCTCCTCTAGTTATCGTTCTGAGTTTTGAGAATGCGTCCGGCGCGTGTGACAGCTTTTTGTTTTTTTTGAGGTGTGTGTCTGACGTTGCGCACCGGACGCGCGAAAAAAAATAAGCCGTGCATGCGGCTGTGTATACAAGAGTGGCGACGGCGCAGGAACGTAGGAACGAACGCAACACGGAGTGAGGAGGGTTGGCTGCGCCGCCGCCTGAGAGAGGATAAGATGGTTGTGCAATATTCATGCTGAGAGTATAGCACAGATTCCACTGTGCGTCAACGTTCCAGATACGCGACAATGTCCGAAAGCAGCCATCGCACACTTGTACCGTTGCGCCACGCCCGTGGTATCGTCCCTGCCTTCTCACGATTACGCACTGTGCGCGTTGTGACTTTGAACATCTTTGCGACCTCTTCGATCGTGAGAAATTTTACAGTTTCCATTGCGACTCCTTGCTTGTTACTACCATACCAGTCGACGGAACCAACCGCGCTTATACTGAGCTTGGCTTGGATTGCTCTTGAAAATCGAATCAAAATATTGCGCGCGTTGAAACATCATCGACGCGATCAGCGCGTCATGGTGCGTGCGCGAGTACACCTTGACCTGCTCAAGCGTGATCGGTCCAACGATCCCGTCGACCACGAGCGACGCTCCGAGATAGTTGAGCGCCTGCTGCAGGAGCATCTGCCCCCGCTGCTGCCCGTGATGCACGCACGCGTCAAAGAGGTGTGCTGCCAAGTACGCGCTGCTGACCTCGCCTACCTTGTCACATTTTGATTTGATCCAATACTCGTCGTGCAGCACTTGCTTAGTTTGGCGTTCAGACGCATCTTGTATAGAGCACGGCGGACGCTGATTGCGTGATCGCCAGTAGTTGACCCACGTCGCCTCTGTCACGCCTCGGTTGGTTTTGCCTCCGCGATCGCTTGCATCGTCAGACCATCCCCCTTCGAACTTTGCTGTGCGCTGATACGCGATCTCCCAGTGTGTTGCGCTCATTGCATCGTCTCCGCCAAAGCACTGAGTGTCTCGATCGCTCTGGTGATGTAGTGCTCGTGCCTCAACACTAGCGACTCGTCAACGCCGGAGGATCTGCACAGTTCAGCAGTAGCAGCAACGACCGCGCGAAGATCGTCTATTGCGAGGCGCAGGTCCTGCTGGTTGATACTTTTGAATTCCAGCTGCAGCAGCGCCCTCATGTAGGCAAACGCAGCTGTGAACTGTTCATGTGCCTCGGTCGTGTCTGCTCCCTTGCGCTCTGCAATTCGAAGCAGAGTGTTGATTCCGATCTCTGAGATGTTCAAGGCTGCAGCTATTCTGTCTCGCGACACGGGCACCTTGAGAGTCATGGTGACGCACCCGGCGAAAAGCACGGTGAGTGCGACGGCTACAGTGACGACAACAAAAAATTTCATTTCAGATTCTCCAGTTGTGTGATTGTGATTTTTATACCAGGTTCTTGGTTCCATATTTTCGTCAGGCTTAATTGTACCACAATTGCGTCATCTTTCCAAAAGCAGAGTTTTGTCATCGTGTCCAGCAGCATCTTTGCGAGGTTATCCAGGTCAGGGCGCGTCGTCTTCCATTCGCTCTTTTTTTTGCCTGCTCTACTCCAGCACCAGATCGCTGTCACGCACAGTGCCCCGGTGAACGGTTCAGCTGGAACGTGCTCGCTCAATCGCCCCTCGAGAATCTGCCTTGCCTCTGTGACTCTTTTGCCGTAGACTACCCGTCCAGTTTTTGTGATGATTTGCTGTTGCGCCGTTACTGTCGGTGGCTGCCCCGGAATCCAGATCGTTAGACTTCGAACCATTTTTTAGATCTCCTATTTTTTTTTATCCTAAAGGGTCGCGTCGGTTTCCCCCTGTGTCAAGGTGGGCACTACCACAGTGCCCCACCTAACAGGGGGGAAACGTAGTACCCCCTTTAGGGGGGGAACAAAATTTCCTTTCCCGATTTTGGGAAAACGGAAACAGAAAACAACCGCATGCGGTGTGACGTAATTTCCCGATTTCCCGATTTTAGGGAAAAGGGAAAAAACACGGGAAAATTTCCCGATTTCCCGATTTCCCTATCGCTTGATTATACTGTTAGTGATAGAATATCCTGCAAGCTTGGCGTACATTCTTGCTGTCTTTTCAGTGATATTCAAAAAAGTGGACACGTCAGAAATGTGTATTTCTGCTTTTGATTTTCTGAGATGTTCTACAGCCGATGTAAAATCGTGAATGTTCTGCGCGTTCTTGTCGCGCACAATACTGTCGGTATCGTATCTGTAGTGCTTTGTCTCTGTTGTCCAGCGCTTGATCGTGGCGGTGGAAACGCCGCAAAATGCCGCCATATCACCGACTGGCGCACCGTTGCAATCTCTGGAATACGCGACCTCATACGCGTCTTTGAGTCGCTCTCTCGTGGATCGTTTTTTCTCTTGCGGCTGCCGTTCTCCCGCAGCTTTTGCGTCTGCGAGCAGCTCAAAATCGTCGGCGAAGTGGAGCGGATAATCAAAGAAAAACCGCGTCTGCTGGAGCGGCGGGAATTCGCGAATCGAGCCTTCCACGCGCCACGCCGTCCAGTACTCTCCCATCGGCGAGCCTTCTGCTGCGTACTTTTCTTCGATGGAGCGTCGTTGCTCCGGCGTTAATTGCAGCTCGATCAGATCGAGTAGTGCGTCGGGATCCCGCTGGAAAACTCCGCTCCCAGACGCTCTGTCCCGTGCTGATTTCTGCCCTTGCTCACCCTTCGAATGGTGATGGCAGAACACCACGGACGCTTTTAATTCGTAAGCAATCCTATCAAAAAATGAAGTAAACAGCGCCATCTCATGCGCGCTGTTCTCGTCGCCGGTGAGCGCCTTGTATATCGGATCGATAATAATCAGCCTGAACCCGCTTGCCTTTGCTCGTCGTATCAGTTTAGGTGCGAGCTTGTCGAGCGACTCCGCTTGCCCGCGCAAATGCCACAGCACTATATTGTTCAGGTGTGCAGGCGTTACGCGCATGTTGTCGTACAGTGTCTTGATACGCTGGAGGCATGACGCCCTATCCAGTTCTAGGTTGATATACAGCACTTTTCCTTGCGCGCACTTCCAACCTAGCCAGTCGCGCCCCTCTGCTATTGCGATGGCGAGTTCCAGTAGGAGGAATGACTTTCCGGCTTTCGACGCGCCCGCCAGCAGCATCTTGTGCCCTTGACGTAGAATGCCGTCAATCAGCGGCGGTGCAAGCTCCGGGAGAGCGTTCCAAACTACGGAGAGACGCTCAAATTCAGGCAGATTGTCGTTCAGTTCTGCGACGAATTCCTCCCATGCTTCCCAGTCTTTTTCTCCTATGTTCGTTTCCACCAACCACTGCCTCTCCCCGTTTCGCATAACCCCGGGAAGGCGCGATAGACGTGACGGGTCCTTGCAGGCTTTGTCGATTTTTATTCCGCTGCGTCTGCAGACGAGGTGAAGGAAATCCACGCGCTTGCGGTACTCGTCGTAGTCTCGAGCATCGACGCGCACGATCGCGTGCATAGACTTTAGTCCGCTGTGGACCATTACTGCTATTGGGAGGCGTAATTCGCGGTATAGCGCGGCTTGCTTTTCCGGTGTCAGCCCTGCGTCATCGCACTCGACGAGCGCGTACCTGTACGCTGTCACGTCGGCTGCGCGGACGCCCTGTCCGTTGAGAGGGTTGAACCTAATCCACGCGCCGGCAGCGGGGTCGTAATCGCCAAGTGCCTTGCCGATGTCTTTGTATCTGTCGAGCTCTGCTATCAGCTCGCCTGCAGTGCGCTGGTAATATCCACGCGACGCCGGCAGATATTTTCCATCCTTCTGCAAGCTGTCCATCACATATCCGACGTATTCTTCAGGTCTGAACAGTGCAGATAGGTATCGCCGTACTTCAGACACCGGGTCCCAGTCTTTATCAGTCGGTGCGTCCAGCTCCACCGGCTGGACCCAATCAGGGTCAATAATTTTTGCTTCCTGTTCAGGCTGTCGCCTCGCGCGTGACGGCGCCGGGATAAATGTCTGGTCCCAGCTATACGCGATTCCCGGACTGTCTTCATCATCGTCCCAGTAGTTTTTCGGCGTGATCTCCCGGGACATCGCCGATCGGATAGTGGCGGCAATTTCGGCATGGCGTAGCCCGTCTGCTTCAGCCTTTGATCCTAGCTGTTGCGTAATTTGCCACTCGTCCCAGCCCTGCTCACGCGCCTGCATGCACGCCGCGAAGAGCGCATGGTTGCGCTGCCCTTCCAACACCGGTGCTGAAAGATATTCACTGAGCGACATTGTCGTCACCTCCTGTTATTCCTGCGAGCAGGATCACCACGCACAGCCCGGCGAGAAAAATCAAATCACTCTGCAATAGCGTCATTTTTCGTTTTCCTTTTGTTTTGATTTTTTCAGGATTCTTACCGCCTCGCGCATGTGTGCGAGCGCGCGCTCAATCCGCCAGTCATACTCGTATTGAGTCTTGCTCTGCTCGATTCCGTCGTAGTATAATCGCGCTCTTTGATATGTAGCAAGCGCCTTGTTACGCACAGCTTTGCGCGCTGGTTCAAGCGTCCAGTACTCGATATCGAGCTGTTTAAAATCACGCTCAAAGTCATGTTTTCGTTCCATTTTTCTGCACCTTGATTTTGTCCAGAATAATTCCCATCGTCCAGATATCTGCGACTATGCGCTTCAGCTCGGCGACAATTTTTTCCGCCTGCTCATCCGTGATTGTGTCCGGGATTTTCCGCCGCCCCAGCATATAGGCGTAATACTTCAGCATTTCGATCGACTGTTCTATTTCGTGCTTATCCATTGTCGTCACCTCCTGTACGGTCTGTAGTTTTGTGTGTTGATTCCCAGCGGGACCCGCCAACCGTTGGCGCTGATCCGTGCTATCATTTTCTGTGCATCGGCAAAGCTCCATAAGCCAACCTCCCGGAATCCGCGCTGCTCTAGGAAGCGCATCTGTTTCGGTGTGGCAAGGTCTTTTTTAGATCGATCCTCCAATGACTGGATAAGCGCAACAGCCTGTCCTGCAGGCATTTCCGAGGGGGCGAAAATCCCCGCCTTGTCGAGCCGTTCCCGCTGCTCAGGTGTTGACGGTTCCTGCTCCCACGGGAACGCCGGAACGTAATCCGTGAGCCGCGCATCCATCGCACTGAATGCGTACTGGAGCGGATCGACGAGCCTGCGCTTTTTCCGTCGCTGCTCGTCCAGTTGCTTAATCAGCGCTGCCTCACGTTCGTGCAGCACTTCCTCCTCTGCCTTACGCTTGAGATCCTGCAAGTCCACAGGTGCACCGTTTTCAAGCTGTTGCGTCATCTTTCTGGCGACCTCCTCAGACGTTGCAACGAGATGCGCCGGACGCACCAAATCGTGACGACTGGTGAGCCAGAGAAAATCAAGCAAGAGCAGGTTTGATTTGCCGGGATGGATCCGCGTTCCACGCCCGATTATCTGCGCATAGAGACTGCGAATCTGAGTCGGGCGTAGGCATACGATGCAATCGACAGACGGGCAATCCCAGCCCTCAGTGAGAAGCATCGAGTTGCACAGCGCCTGAAAATCGCCTCGATCGAACGCCGTCAGGATTTTGCGCCTGTCCGGTGATTCTCCGTGTACCTCGCCCGCACTGATACCGTGCGACAAAAGCGCATCACGCATTTTCTGCGATGTCTGGATCAGCGGCAGAAACACGACAGTCTTCCTGTCTTTTGCGACTGTCGCTATCTCGTGCGCGATCTGGTTGAGGTAAGGCTCCAGCGCATGCCCGACGTCACCGACGTTGTAGTCCCCGTTTGTTGTGCGGACCTGAGTCAGGTCGAGCTCGAGCGGGATTGTCTGCGCTGAGATGCGAGATAAATATCCGTCGCGTATCGCCTCAGGCATTGCATACTCAAATGCGAGCGACTCGAAGTACGCCCCGAGGTTGCGCTGATCGCCTCTGTCAGGTGTGGCGGTGACACCGAGCACCTTCGCGGTGCTGAAGTGCTGAAGTATGCGCTGGTACGACTCCGCCAGCGAGTGGTGTGCCTCATCGACGATTATGTGCGTGTAGTAGTCGCGCCGGAATTGCTCCAGTCGTGTAGGACGCATCAGGCTCTGTACAGAGCCGACGGTAACGCGCTCCCACGCACCTATTGCTGTGTCTTCTGCTTTCTCGACCGCACAACCGATCCCGGTAACCTTTGCGATTTTGTCCGCTGCCTGCTCCAGCAGCTCGCCCCTGTGCGCAAGGACGAGCGCGCGTCCACCTGTGCGAACGCATCTGTCTATGATTTTTGCGAACACGATTGTTTTGCCTGTTCCTGTGGGCATCACGAGCAACGTGCGCTGTCGTGTCTGCCACTCTCTGAGGACGCTGTCAACGGCGTCCTGCTGGTATGGTCTTAGTTTCATTTTTTTTATCTCCTGAGTTATTGTTTTTCGGCGAAGCACGCAGGGCATAGTATCTCACCGCCGGCAAGCGCAAGGTCTTCACAGCGATCGTAGCATCGCATACACCGCCCTTCCTGCGCCTCTTCCGCCTTGACCAGATCAGCGAGGCAGGTACTGCAGTACAGGTGGAGCATATCTATATTGCAATGTATCTCATCGATCAGAGCCCTGCGGGCAAGCGCTAGTGCGCTGTACTGGATGCTGGTCAGCACCTCCAACAGCGCGTCTTTTTTTTCTGCGTTCAGCTTCACATCGTCTGCCTCTTGAATCACCTGAAGAATGGCTTCTCTGGTTTCGATTAAAGCCGCTCCACTGGCATTAATATAAAGGTTCATCGCCCTTGCCCATAAACAAAACTCTGTGGGAGTCACATCTTCTTTAATCCCATCTTCAGCAACAGCGGCAGCCACTTTGAAGCGGAGGGAATACGAGAGCAGAGAAGACATATACCAGACGGGATTATCTAAAGGGGAGTCTTCGATGCACACTTCTTCCATGTAGTCTTCAATGTAGCCTCTCAGTTTCCCGGGAAGATCGTAAACTTGAAGGAGTCCTTTTTCAAAGTCATCACAAACCTGAAGCCCATACTCCAGAAGCCTTTTATTATCCTTGTGCACTTCGCGAACCCACGCCCGAACATAGCCGACTGGAGTCATGTCATAGACGTACCGTATCTCCTCACCTTCTTTTCTGGAATAGGATCGAGTGAATGTTTTCCCCTGAAGATGTTCCTCAATGTACGGCAGCTGAATATCAGACATGCCCGCCGGGATCTGTTCTTTAAGCCACTGCTTGAAGGGGATAGTGTGCACTGCTTTTTGTTTCTCTGTCATTTTTTGTCTCCTTTTTTTACAAAACCCCCGCCGGGGGACTGCTGAGGTTTCGCAGGGCACAACCCCAACGTGCGTCCTGCGCCCCGGCGGGGCACCGCATCACTCACGGCGCGACGAAGTGTTAAAACGGAATATCCTCATCTTCAGTGACAGGCGGTATAGCAGGTGCTTGTGGAGGCTGTGGAGCCCGCGTCTGTGCAGGAAGGAAGCCAGTGCACTCGTGGTAGTTTTTCCCGTCGTACTGGCGGTGTCGGATTTTGCAGCGTCCCGTTGCGCCTGGCAGATTATCCCAGTCGATTCGCAAGCCGGACGCGTCAGACATCCCGACCGAAGCGAAAAACTCATCAAGCGCGCCGTACATTTTTTCGTGTAGATAAAGTCGGTGCAGCACCGTTGCTTTTCCAGCGTCGCTGTCGATGCGCAGCCGCACAACCGCCATGTTGCATGCCGGCAGTTTTCCGCCGGGCTTCGGCTGATGCAATTTTCGCTCGATGCCTTCGACGATAAAGCTGTACTCTCCTTCCGGGAGCAGTGTGAACGAGTCGACCTCTTCGATTCGTTCCCGAGGAATGAATTTGTCATCCCATGATAATGCGCGATAGTTCTTTTCAGTCATGATTCTATCCCTTCTTTCAGTTGTTTGTGCCGTTCGACTATCGTGTGAAAATACGGAATGACTTTTTCAATCACAAAGTCCGCAGCTATATCTGTATACGGCATGTCTGCTGGATATACGCCCTTGCGCGCGATAACGCGCATCAGGTCTGCGCCTGTCATTCCGGCACCTGCAAGCAGCCTGTCCAGATCTCTGATGTGCGAAGGCGTCTCAGCGTCAACTGTCGAGGGCTCCTTGATAATTGGTTTGGCTCCGCTGAACAGGTGCGCGATTGACTCGAACGCAAGCGGCAGTTCGTCAGGAAGTCCATCTCTGTTCTTCGCGTCCCATGCCGCATTGTGTTGCGTGTTCATGACGCGCCGCTGACCGCATGCCTTCGACTTCCCTGTTGTGGTTGCAGAAACAAGCGTTTTGAATCTGCAGAAGAGGAGCAGGTCCGCCCACTCCTTGGTTTGCGACAGCGGGTTGTTACCTTGCTTTGGTCGTTGCTCGATCTTCAGTTCCCATCTGTCGTATGTGCCCTGTTCCTCCGGCAACTCGAATTTTCGAATCACAGCATGAGCGACAAGGACAACATGCCAGCCTGTTTTTGCACGAAGATCGTTGAGCGCATTAAAGAATTGCGCAACGTACTCAGCCTGCCTGTCGTACCCGCGCCCGTACCCGAATCCGTCCAGCGTCTTCTCTCCGTTTCTGTCTGGTGGAGCTAGAGTAATTACGTGTGCGGTGAGTAAGCTGAGCAACCAGTCCCACGAATCGATGACAAGCGTCTGGTAGCCTTCAGGAGGGCTGATGGTCATCCTGTTGATCATCTGGAGCACTTCGCTCCACGTTGCCGGGACTGGAAGCCGATCAACATCCATCCGTGCCGTCGAGCCCTCGACGTCCAAGAATAGCGGTGATGGGAATTGTGAAGCCAGCGTTGTTTTTCCAACGCCCTCCTGACCGTAGATAACTACGGCATATGGAGTAGATTGTTTTCCTGTGGTAATATTCATGATCAGAATCCTTCAAAGGCATCGTCTTTGATGCCGGTTGTTTCTTCAATAAAGCTGCTTCCGAGTGGAAGCCCGTCCTCGATGATGATCGTGCACTCATCAGGACTGGTACTGACTCTCGTTGCGATTACCTGCAGGTCGTGCTCCTTCAGCCATGCGTCAAGCTCGCGCATTGTGACTGCGTCCAGCTGCTCCAGCTTATCGACAAGGACAAAGCGGCATTCAGGATTCATTGCCGCAGCGACCGCAATGCCGACACGGATCTGCTCGGATCCGGACATGCAGTCCCAGCGCTGACCACGATACACAAGCTCACCATCTACGACCGTCAGCTCAGGCAGAGGCAGTGCGCATCCTTCCAGAAGTGAGAGTCGCTCGAGTCGGAGTTTGTCAATCTCAATCGTCAGGTCGTCGTACTGTCGTCTGTGCTGCTGCGCCTCATCAAGCGCCATTGTCTTAGCGGTGTTCGCAGCGACCTGTGTGTTGATCGATTCATGTGACGCAATCGCTCGCTCCAGTTCGGCTGTTGACTCTAACGGTGTCTGTTCAGTTGCTTCAGCATTCGCAAGCGCGTCGTTGCATTCGCTAAGCATCCGCTCAGCATTCGCAAGCTCTTCTTTAGCTTTTGTCACGCGCTCGGTCCAGAGCTGTTTCTGATTGAGCAACCGATCCATCTGATCTCTGTGCGCTTGTCGAACAGCATTGCGCTGCAGCATGTCCTGATGTTCCTGCAGCAGCGCGGATACGCTCAAGGGCACGTCAGGCGCGTCGGGATATTCCGGCAGCTCCTGCGCATACTTTTCTTTCGCGTCCGCAATTCGTCCGATCGCAGTGCGCTCGTCATAGAGCGCCTTTTCACGTCTGTCGTACTCCGCGAGTTGCACAGCGATCCCAAGGGTCTCGAGAAGTGCTGTCGCTTTCTCTTTTGGCGGCGCATTCAAAAACGCTGGCAAATCAAGCGCAAACTGATTGACGAACGAATCCAGCAGCTTCTGTCCGTGCCTGATGCCTGTCGGATCCGTCACGGTCAGCGTCGCGTTCTTCCCTTTGCGCTCGACCAACAGCCCATTGTCCAGCTCGATCCGCATGATCGCCGGCGAAAGCGATCCGTCTCGCGTTAGTCTGGACGGCAGTTTTTTGCCGCCGCCCAGAGCTGCGCTGATCGCATCCAGTACTGACGTTTTTCCCTGTCCGTTTCGCCCACCGATCACCGTCAGCCCTTGTGGCGACGGCTCGAGCCGCAGCGCTTTGACGCGCTTAACGTTTTCGATTTGCAGTGATGTGATTTTCATTCTTTGTCCTTTCGGTTTCTTCTGTATACGCCGATGCGTCTACCTGCACCGTCGTTGTCCCCTTGGGCAGGTTCGCGGTGTAAATGAATCCAATCTTGCTCTTGCATTTTGGAACGATTGCACAGACAGGTTCCCAACGCTCAGCATGTTCGCTCCACATCAATAATCGTCTTGTTTGGTCGTTCATAACAGTCCCTTTCACTGGTTTTATTTGTCGGTGTCGTCTTGCGCCTGCTGTTGCTCTCTCACTACTGCGAGAGCCTTGAGCACGTTGGCGCGTGAGAACCTGTAGTCGCGTCCCGCGAGGAACACGTAAGGGATGCGTCCCGTGCGAGCCCACGCTCGGACGGTTGCTTCGCTTACGCAAAGCACCTCCGCCATCTGCTTGGTCGTCAGAAGTTGGTTCGTCATTTTTTTTTCCTTTTCTGTTTTGGGCTTCGCCCGTGGTTAAAAAACTCTCGACCTGTCTCGTCAGGCACCGGGAGACCATTCCCGGCGCGACGCCCTCGTGGGCGGGGTGGGTGTCCCCCGCCCGGCTGTTTGCGATCAGCGTTGGACCAGGTCCCCAAATGTACATTTCCTAACTGCGTTCAACTTCAACGTCATCTCCATACTCGATTGCCGTCAGCTCAGCTATTTTTACCTGAGCATCGGTGACGATTTTATGGTGATGCGCTAATATTCGAGCGCAATTCGGATATCTATCATTTTTCCAGTACATGCTTGAGACGCAAAGGGATCTTATGTCCTCTATCGCTTTTTGATATACCCGCAACAATGATCCCTTAAAGACAACGTCATCAACCACACACGCAAGCTCTTCGTTTCTCACTCTTTCCTCTTCTGTCTGCATTGTCACATCTCCTTGGTATTGCTTGTTTTTCGTTCAACCAGCTAAGTATTTCCAACGCCGACCAGCCGGATATGTACTCCATCAGGCCGACTGTGATCGCAAATCCGTCCTCCCGATGCTCAAGCTGGTATCCGGTCTTGTTGTAAGGCCCGTCGGCTGTATCCAGCTCGCACTGGCCCACGTCGAGGATGTTGGTTATTTTCCATCCGTTGAACATTTCTCTTTTTCCGTAATTGGATATTCATTGAAATATTCGCTAACGATTTGATTATTCAGTAATTTATGTAGTTCGATCTCGTCGCATAAGCCCAATTCCATGCCCATCAGTTCGTTAGGGGACAGCGTGGCATTAAC
>ERZ724503.1264-NODE-1264-length-11710-cov-4.662806_pt1 | contig 11710 bp, 8 predicted proteins | sample MGYA00376036_ERZ724503 | MGnify/ENA primary metagenome ERZ724503 (study PRJEB28724, sample SAMN07190885) | wastewater metagenome | isolation source: influent of sewage treatment plant in Hong Hong | place: Hong Kong | collected 2016-03-17 ...
CGGAAAATTTTACCTGGGTGTTCGGCATGAAAATGTAGAGGAAGGTGAAAAGCGCCCACATGAGGGTATAGGGCAGCAGCTTCAGAAGAAAAAAGATGACGGGGCCGAAGCTTCCCAAAATGGCGAATTTCTCCAGAATCAGGTTCACCTGCGTGGTAATAAAAACGTTCACACCGCCCGATAGAACCAGGATGACCGGGCAGATCAGGATGAGAGACAGATAATCGCCGAACATCCGGCCGATGGTTCGTTTTTCCCGAATGCCCCAGATGTCGTTGAAAGACTCTTCGATCTGCCTCAGCATTTTGATGACGGCCCAGAAAAGCACCACCAGGCCGACGCCGGCGATCAGGCCGCCCTTTGTGTTGGCGAGAAGGGCGTCGGAAAACTGGATCACATTGGCCAGAATATCTTCATGGCCGGCCAGTTTTTCCCGCAGTTGCTCTTCCAGCACTTTCTGAAAGCCGAAGCCTTTGGCGATGCCGAAGGCCATGGCGGCGATGGGGACAATCGAGACCAGCGAATAAAACGTCAGCGAGGATGCGCGAAGCTGGCATTTGTCTTCGTCAAAGCCGCGGATGGAAAGAATCAGCACCCTGGCCAGCTTCAGAAAAAAAGATTTTCCGGGAGGAAGTCCCGTGCCGCGAATTCTCCAGATGTCTTTCCGGATGAAATCCATGGTTCTTTGAATTCGTGTTTTATTTTCGGCCATGATGCCTCCTTTAGTTCCCCAGAATGACTTCCCCCGTGTCGGTGATCAGCTTTTCCGGCAGTTGGAAAAGACGACGGAAAACGCCCAGGGTTTCTCTGCCGATGGATCTCACCGGCATGGGCTTGACATTCGGGTCTTTCCACGCGCCGTTGATTTTAACATAAATGGTGAGGATATTCCCGTTTTTATCCAGAATCAGCCAGCCTACAATCGGCATTTTTGAAGCAACCAGATCCAGGGTTTGCAGGGGGTGAATGCCGGCGATGCCGTCCAGCTCTTTTCGAAACACGTCAACGCTGCCCGCCGCCGAGATTTCCATTGCGTCGCCGGAAATAAAGAAATCTTTGGATGAAAACACGCCGTTTTGAACGGAGGCCTGGGCGCTAATGGCGCTGTAAGGCATGCCGTCCTTGGCCATGTCCGGCAGTTTCAGCCGGATAAGCTGCGAAACATTCAGCAGGGAGAAGATTTTGGAAAGGACCGAAAACTTTCTCAGGACGCCTTTTTCGGCGCGGATTTGCAGCGTTCCGGCCGCTGTTTTTTTCAGATCGGCGGCTTGACTTCCGGCAGCGGTCAGGTCTCCGGAAACCGACAGACTGCCGGTGATCAGACCGTCTCCGATGTCCATGATGCTCTGGAGTTTTTCCAGACTCACCCCGTTGACGGAAAGGTTTGCATCATAGCGGTTCTGACCATCAGGACGAAGAGCCGCTTTGCCTTTTGCCCGAATGCGTCCGTCAAAAACGCCCGCTTCCAGGGATGAGACATTCAGGATTCCGGTCGTATAGTTCAGCACAGTATTCAGGCCGCTGAATTCGACGCCTTCCAGCTTTCCCGCATTCGCGCGAACGGTTGCGTCAACGGTTATGTTGGACGGCGCGCTTCCGTCTTTTTTGGACGTTTTCAGGGAGGCCAGTAGAGCGATGTCGTCGGAATGGATGTAGGGAGAGGCCAGTTCCGCCGTGATTTTCGGCGCGGCAAAGTCCCGGAGGTGACCCGATGCGTTGAAAAGAGATTGTCCCAGGCCGAAAGAAAGGCGGTTGACGAGAAGGTCATTGCCTTTCCAGACGGCCTGTGCGCTGACGCCGGAAAACGTTGCGTCGCCTTTCGGGCTTGTCCATCCGAGGTCCCTGGCATGGAGCCGATCAGCCTTGACCTGAAACGCGACGGCCGGTTTGCGGAAATCATCGATGCTGAACTTTCCCTGAATGTCACTTTCTCCGATTTTTGCTTTGAGCGGGCCTGTTTCCATTTTGCTGCCCCGGAAATAGGCCTGCCCGGTCAAACCGTTGACAGGCCCGGCGAGTGCCGGGACCATCAAAGAGACGTTGCTAAACGACGCGTTCCCCGTCCATTGCAGAGAGGCAGGATGAAGGAGGTCGCCCTTGCTGGAAACATCCAGCGAGGCGGTGCCCGAAGGATTCATTTTTCTCAGGACAGGAAACAGGGCAGCGGCTTCACGAAGGTTCAAGGTTTTCGATTCGGCATGCAGGGAAAGAGGAATTCCACCGGAAAAGTTATAGGTCGCCGAACCGCTGAATTTCACCTGGGGCAGCTCATACCGGATGGAAGAAAACGTGAGAGCTTCCTGATTTACGATCATGTCGGCGGTCAGGGTGTTTGTTCTGGAGGCGGGTTTTTCCAGGATGTCCGGAAACGCATAGGAGGCATTGGTCAGATTCCAGTCGGCATGCACGCGAAAATCGGATGCCGTTCCTTTTCCCAACAGATCGAGGGCGGACGGACCGTTAAAGCTAAAATTGCGAAACCGGTCTTTTCCCAGAAGCCATGTGACTTCCTTGCGGGCCGGCTGAACGGTCATGGCCGCCGTGTATTCGGCGGGACCCGGCCTAGCAAAATCGGAAATGCTGCCATCTAGTGCAAAAGGTGATTGGCCGAAGAGCCCTTTCATGCCGCGCAGCCGGAACCGGCGGTTTTGAAGCTCCAGAACGCCGCGAATGTCATGAAAATCCGGCGCGGTTTGATGTACTGTAAAAACGCCTTCGCTGACGTCTGCCCGAAGGGAAAGGACGCCGGCGTTTTCCGGCCTGTCCATGTGCGCAATCTGGCTTGCCCTGCCTTTGAGCGTTCCTTCCATCAGGCGAAAGTTGCCGTCTCGAACGTGCGCGGCAATAAAATCTCCCACCGTCTTCGGAATGATTTTCCAGGGAATGTAAGGCCGCATTTCTTTCAGGGAAAAGGCCGACGTTTTGGCAATTGCGGTCAGGAAGAAATCTTCCTTGTCCATGTCCTGAATGTTCAGACGGCCGCTTGCTTCAAAGCGATCGATCGCCAGGCGCGCCACGTCCAGCGAAAGATTTCCGGCGTTGCGGCTCAAAGCGTAGTCGAGGCGGACCGCTTGCGGGTTGAGCGGATTGGAAAAAGCTCTGGAGCACTCGAGTAGGCCGCTTTTCACCGTAGCGTTTCCTTTTGATGAAAAATTCTTCAGGTTCCCGGAAAAATTTGTGTCCGCATCCAGCAGGCCGCCCAGCCGATCGATCGGCGCCTTGCGATTCAGATAAGGCGCGTAATGCTGAAGGTCCGATCCCCTGAGTCGCACGGAAGCTTCCAAGTCTCCCGCCCAGACGGGCTTTCCGGACGAAGCGGGTTCGAAGGTTCCCTTGAGGGAAAGGGTCGCTTTGTTCCGATCTTCGTTGACAGTCGCACTTATTTGATATTGAAACCGACTTCCGAACAAAGGGGAATCGATGGCGCAGTCGAGATCATCCAGACGGGTAGTGATCACTTCATTTCCCGCGGCCTGATCCTCAAAGGTCACCGATCCTTTGTCAATGGCGATGTTGTTGATTTTCAGCGACGTTTCCTTCCGGGGTTTCGCCAGCAGATCGGCGATGTTCAATTCCCCGTTGCTGTCCCGCTTCAGCCGGAAAACGGGCCGATCCAGAAGAACGTCTCTGAGTGAGAATTGATTTCTCAGAAGGGGAAGAATGTCCAGGCGCAGACGGGCAGACCGGATGTTGACGAAGTCGGCAACGCCGTCCTTTTCCTTGATGATGAAGCCGGTAAAGGTAAACGCCAGTCCTTTGCGAAGGGAAAGAGAGCCGCTTCCCTCATCGTAATGGACGGGTCGGTTCAGTTCCCTGCCGATCATTCTTGTCAGAGGTTCCTTGAAGGCATCGGGTTGGGATAGTTTCCACGAAACGAAGAGCCAGGCGGACGCAAGAAGAACGACGAACGCAGCAGCGCCGATTCCAAAAAATAAAAAGAATTTCTTTTGCGTCGTCAAACAGAAGCCTTTTTAAGATGATCCTGGATCGCGGAGCGTTAAGAATCCCCGCGCGCGTCCAGATCCCGGAAGGCCCTGATACCGCTAAGGCTGGTGGCTTCCAGGATTCCCCGGGTGATGGCCCGCGTCATGCAGTCCGCTGCGCTGCGCCCCATTTCGGTCAGAATTTCCGCCGCCGGAGAGGCGAAAAATCCCCGGGTCGCCGGTAGTTTTCGCTTGTTGGTTCCAATGCAAAAGATCGTGTCTCCGTCAAACATCGTGTGCGACGGGCGTATGGCGCGGGCAAAGCCGTCGTGGGCCATCTGAGCAATTTTTTGCGCCTGCGCTTTGGTTAAAGCCGCATTGGTCGCGATCACTCCGATGGTCGTGTTCTGTCCCGCGGAAGCCACGGGTGGCGGGGGCAGTTTCACCGCTCGCTTTCCGAGGTCTCCGAATTCCGATTCTGCTTCCTGACGGATTTCCCAGAAACGCCCCGTCGCGGGATCGATCACGGAACCCAGAGAGTTCACGGCAACAATCGCCGCGACGATAATTCCCGAGGGCAGGGCTTCGCTGGCCGTTCCCAGACCGCCTTTGATTCCTCCGGCGATGGCGCCCGTTCCCGCGCCGACGGACCCGAGGGGGAAAACGCCTTTGCCTGCGGCGCTGCATGCCGCCGCTCCCCATTTTGGACCAATCGGTGGAACAAACTGTTTTCCCCGGCCCAGATCGAAAAGCGCGGCCGCCGGCACAATAGGCGCCACATAGCCATCCTGCAGCGGAAATCCCCAGCCTTTCTTTTCGAGCCAGCGCACGACGCCGTCTGCCGTTGCCAGGCCATATACGGATCCGCCGGTCAACACGACCGCCTGCACCTTTTCCACCAGATTCATGGGCTGCAACAGGTCTGTTTCGCGCGTTCCCGGTGCGGAGCCGCGAACATCCACGCCGGCCGTCGCTCCCTCGGGGCAGAGAATCGCGGTTGTGCCGCAGGTGTATTTCCGGCTGGTGAAATGACCGACCATGATTCCTTCAACATCGATCAGAGAATTATTCCGGCCTGTTTTATTCATCGGCATCTCCTTGCGAAAAAGGTTGTGCGACGTCTTCAAATGATCGCGATCATCACTGATAAACTTATGATCAAAATCCGCTTGTCGATTGCGTTTCATTTACCACAGGTCGGAAGGCATTTCAGCTATTATTTCATTGACATCTCGTGATGTTCTTCCTATACTCCTTTCCGCCATTAGTAAAATCTGAACCGATTATTCAACTGCCCTAACTGCTGCCTGCCATGCCGGTATGAGGAAATGAACATGGAAAACATCTTTTTTGAAAAGCCGATCCTCAATTCTCCATATGAATATCCCCGTCATCAGCAACAATGGTCAGTATGGCCGCTGGGCTTTTGCCGAGTTTACGGAAGTCTATCAGATCGAAGCGGACTTTAAGGCGAAAGTCGAAAAAGAATTTGACAACATGGTTGGGAAATATACCCAATAACGACAGGAAAATCGTAAGCTTTTGAGAAGGTTTTTGGCGGGAATCCACAAAAGGCAAGAAATGCGATTAATTGAGTCGGAAACTTTAGAACTGAAGAAATCTACCAGTGAATTGAAGGCGGGAATTGTTTCTCTTGCAGCCATGCTGAACAAGCATCAGCGCGGCGTATTGTGGTTTGGGATTAAGAATGATGGGGCCGTCGTAGGTCAGAATATCTCCGAGGCCAGTTTGAGGGAAGTCTCCCGGACAATCGGCGATCATATCGAACCCAAGATTTATCCTTCCGTTGAAAAAGTGACAATGGATGGCAAGCCTTGCATTCGGGTGCAGGTGGAAGGCAAAGAAACGCCTTATTACGCTTATGGACGGGCTTACAGCCGGGTAGGTGATGAAGACCGGCAGTTAAGCGCCAGAGAACTGGAAAATTTTATTCTGGAAAAAAACCGTGACCGCCTGCGCTGGGACACGGAAATCTGTCCCCAGGCAACACCGGATGATATCAGCAGCGCTAAACTGAAACGTTTTCTTAAATCCTGCGGGCTTAAATACGATACGGTTCAAAATGCACTCACCAAACTCAATCTGATCAAGAAGCACAAATTGCTCAATGCCGCCGTTTTGTGTTTTGCCAAAAAACCAGAGAAATTTTTTCCCAATGCCAAATTGCGCTGCGCCACGTTTGGAACAGCAGACACGACCGTTACGCTGGACATGAAAGACATGACCGGAGATATCTTTACGCTCATCGAGAAGGCCGAAGAGTATATTCTGGAGCATATCAATATCGGTATGCGTGTGGAAGGTCTGTTGCGTGTGGATGTTCCCGAGATTGACCGGGAAGCCTTTCGCGAAGCCATCATCAATGCTTTTTGTCATCGGGATTACCGTGAATACGATTCGGTTAACATTGCTGTCTTTAAGGATCGTCTGGAAATTCGCAATCCCGGCCTGCTTTATGGCGGACTAACCATTTCCGATATACGGGAAAAGATGGTTTCGATGCGGCGCAATGAACTTCTGGCGGAACTCTTCCAGCGTAGCCATCTGATTGAGAAATGGGGCCGCGGCATCAAGCTGATTTTAGCGAAGGAACCGGCGACGGAATTCGAAGAAGTAGGCACAATGCTGTTTGTAGCGCGATTCTGGAGGAAGGAATTGCCAAAAGGTCTTTCTTATAAAGCCGGGGTGACTTCAGAAGAAACGCCGGGGAAAAGTTCGGGGAAAAGTTCGGGGAAAAGTTCGGGGAAAACAATAGATAAAATCCTCGGATTCCTTTCGGGGAAACCGGCAATGACGATACCTGAGCTTGCAGAAGCTTTGGGAATGACTTCACGCGGCGTAGAGAAGCAGATTGCCAAACTGCGCCGGCATGGACGCCTCCGCCGTATTGGTCCGGCTAGGGGCGGGCATTGGGAAGTAATAAAAGAGTGAAGCGTGAAAAGTGAAGAGTGAAAGGTAGAGAAGATGGCAGCAAAGAAAACAAACGGCAAAAAAGTAGAAACGCTGACGCATGATGAAGCGAAGCGGAAGAATATTCCTACTGCCGAGTTTCAATCTGTTTTGCAAAAAGAAGCGCAGGACCCGTTGAAAATAAAATATCCGCGCAATGTGACAGGTCTGGACGATGAAAAGAAAAATCGTAACCGCGACCTGGACCCGCAACTCGGCTGGCGCGGCAAAGACGAACAGGACTGGTCTGATCTGATGGTGAGCGCGCTAATAGCTGATAATGTTGTGTTACGTAATGATATGTGTGTTTAAGCGGAGAATATTATGAGATTTTGGATCGGTGTTACGGATAATAATTGGTATAAATTTCTTGCAGATTTAAGGCCTGATGAAGTTAATTTTTGGCAGCCGAGCGCAATGCCACCATTCACTAATGCACTGATGGGGCTTCCTTTTCTTTTCAAACTCAAGCGACCATATAATCACATTGCTGGCGGCGGTTTTTTTGTTACTTATAGCTCGCTGCCACTGAATTTGGCTTGGGAGGTATTCGGGCCTAAGAATGGTTGTGCTTCGCTTGATGAACTTAGGAATATGATCAGTAAACTTACCTCGGATAAGCGCAGTGACGGTCAAATCGGCTGCACTGTCCTTGCAAATCCTTTTTTCTTTGATGAACCGATGTGGATTCCTGATCTACCTGGCTGGGCTTCAAGTATTGTTCGTGGAAAAATGTATGACACAAAAGGCAGCGAAGGAATGTCAATATGGAACGATGTGCAAGCTCGTTTACGATTGCACCAACCTGAAAATATTCAAACAGATCGATCGCCTATTGTTGCTGACCAAGTTGAGAAATACGGTTCACCTGTTATGGTGCGTCCAAGGCTGGGGCAATCGTCTTTTAGGGTTTTAGTCACAGATGCATATCAACGACGCTGTGCTATAACAGGTGAGCGTACTTTATTGGCCTTAGAAGCGGCACACATTATTCCCTATTCCGAAGAAGGGTTACATGATGTGCGAAACGGGCTTTTGCTTAGGGCAGATTTCCATAGACTTTTTGATGCCGGTTTGGTTAGTGTTTCACCTGACCTTCGGATAAAAATTAGTAGAAGAATCAAAGAAGAATGGTTTAACGGACAAGTGTATTATCGACTGGATAATCATCCATTATCTGTTTTACCTGCACATCCTTCGATGCGGCCAGATCCTGATTGTTTAGATTGGCACTATCGGAATAAATTTCAAGCGTAGTCAGAGGAATTTATGATTTCAGACAATTTATTGAATGAATTGGTCGCGTTCAGGCATGAAAGAGACTGGGAACAATTTCATACAACTCGTAATCTTGCATCGGCATTGTGTGTCGAATCTGCTGAACTTTTGGATATATTTAGATGGACAAATGATGCAGAAATAGAATCTATTGCTGAGCAACGACGTCGTGATATTGAAAGTGAAGTTGCTGATGTTGCGATACTATTAATGTATCTGTGTCATGACCTGAACATCTCTTTAGAAAATGCAGTGAAAAGGAAGCTTGAAATAAACCGAGAGAAGTATCCTGTTGAAAAGGTAAAAGGTATATCTACAAAATATAATAACCTGGACTAATGTCATCTGATAAAGCGCAGGATTTCAGCTCCAGTTTTTCTAATTTCTACCCTTGAGAACGGCTTGACGTGTCTCAATCTATCCGGTAGTCACAAAGGCCAAAGTCGTGTATGATGCCGCGCATGAAAAGAGGAAGCGGCATACTGCTGGCGATTTCTTCGCTGCCCGGACGGTTCGGCATCGGAACGCTGGGAGAAGGCGCACGCAAATTTGTGGATTGGCTCGAGCAAAGCGGACAGGCCTACTGGCAGATTCTGCCTATCTCACCGACGGGTTTCGGCGATTCTCCGTATCAGGCGTTCAGCGCCTTTGCGGGCAATCAGTATTTTATCGATTTGGAGGATCTGCATCGAGAAGGCCTGCTGCCCCCCGAGGCGCTGGACCTTTGTGAAAGTCTTTTTGCGGGCGCTCCGGATTCCGTGGATTATTACGCGCAATACTTAGGCAGGCCGCAGGCGCTCCAACTGGCTTTTCGCCACGGCGCCGGACGGTTGGCCGCCGGGCTGGAAGCTTTTCGAAAGCGCCACCAAAGCTGGCTTCGCGATTACGCGCTGTATATGGCGCTTAAGGGCGAATATGAAATGAAGCCTTTCGATCAATGGCCCGACGCGCTTTCCCTGCGGGACCCAGCCGCCCTGAAGGACGCCGCGGCCCGCCTCAAAGAGCAGATCGATTATCACATCTTTGTTCAATACATTTTCTACCGCCAGTGGGACGCGCTGCGGAAATACGCCGGGAACAAGGGGATCCGCATTATCGGGGATATGCCGATCTACATGGCGCCGGACAGCGCGGATGCCTGGGTCGGCCGCGACATTCTGGATCGCGAGGGGCGCGTCGCGGGCTGCCCGCCGGACTACTTTTCGGCAACGGGGCAGCTCTGGGGAAATCCGCTCTACGACTGGGAGAAGCTGAAGGAAACGGGTTACGAATGGTGGATGCGAAGGATCACCCATCAACTGTCTTTGTATGATGATCTGCGCATCGATCATTTCCGCGGCTTTGAAGCCTACTGGGCGATTCCCGCCGGCGCGAAGACCGCCGAATCGGGTCAGTGGCTTCCCGGTCCGGGCTTCGACTTTTTCCGCCGCCTGAAAAAAGTGATCGGCAATCCGCCCCTGATTGCCGAGGATCTCGGGTATCTGACGCCCGAGGTTTTCGAGCTGCTTCATGCAACCGGCTTTCCCGGTTTGAAAGTGCTTCATTTCGCCTTTCCGCCGGACGGTGAAAGCATTTACCTGCCGCACCGGTATGAGAAAAACTGCGTGGTTTACACGGGCACGCATGACAACGACACGACACTCGGCTGGTATCAAAGCCTTGGCGAAGACGAACGAAATTTTCTGGATGCTTACTTGGGCGGCGTCAACGAAGAGCGCATTCACTGGAAGTTGATTCGCCTGGCCATGAGTTCCGTGGCTGATGTGTGCATTTTTCCGATGCAGGATGTGCTGGGACTTCCTTCCTCGGCGCGCATGAACCGGCCGCAGACGTCACAGGGGAACTGGCGGTGGCGTGTGACGGAGGACAGTCTGGACGGTGAGCTTGCGCAAAAACTGGCCGGTCTGACAAAACTGTTCGGCAGGCGACGGTGAAGTCATGATCAAAAACGATATTCCACAGGACGAGATTTACCTTTTCAATATCGGGGAGGCGCAGCAGGCCTACGCCACTTTCGGCTGCCACCGCGTGAATGAATCCGGTCTGCACCGCTTTCTGGTCTGGGCGCCCAATGCGCGGGAGGTCAGTGTGGTCGGGGACTTCAACGGCTGGGACGCTTCCCGCAACCGGATGGAGCGCCTTGATTCGGGTGTGTTTGCGGCGTTCGTGCCGGGCCTTCGCGATGGGGACTGCTACAAGTATGCAATCCACGGCTGCGACGGAAAAACGGTGCTCAAGGCGGATCCCTTTGCCTTTCATGCCGAGGTGCGTCCCGCGACCGCCTCAAAGGTCTGGAGCCTCGGCAAATACGACTGGCACGACGCGGAATATTTGAAGCGTCGACAGGGACAGAACCTTCTGAACAGGCCCGTTTCCATTTACGAAATGCACATCGGTTCATGGCGAAAGCCGGAGGATTGGCGATTCGCGGATTTCCGTCGCGTGGCCGATGAACTTTCCGATTATCTGGTCGAGATGGGTTTCACACACGTAGAGATTATGCCCGTCACCGAATATCCACTGGACGATTCCTGGGGGTACCAAGTAACGGGATTTTACGCGATCACCGGCCGTTACGGGACGCCGCAGGACTTTATGTATTTCGTCGATGTTATGCACGCCAAAGGCATCGGCGTGATCATGGACTGGGTGCCCGCTCATTTTCCCCGCGACGAACACGGGCTGGCGCGCTTTGACGGCACCTGCCTCTACGAGCATCAGAATCCGATGCAATCCGATCACCCGCAGTGGGGCACGCTGATTTTCAACTACGCCCGTCCCGAGGTGGCAAGCTTTCTGGTTTCGAGCGCGATGTTGTTCTTTGACGTGTACCACATCGACGGGATTCGGGTGGACGCGGTCACGTCGATGCTCTATCTGGACTACGCCCGCAATCCGGGCGAATTTGTTCCCAACGAGGACGGGGGCAATATCGACCGCTCCGCGGCGGCTTTTCTGCAAAAGCTCAATTCCGTGATTCTGACGCGGTACCCCGGCGTCATGACTGTCGCGGAGGAATCGACGGCCTACCCGATGATCACCAAGCCGCCCTACGACGGAGGGTTGGGCTTTTTGTTCAAGTGGAACATGGGCTTCATGCACGATACCCTTGACTACATGTCCATGGATCCGTTCTTCCGCCGGCACCATCACAACAAGCTGACCTTTTCCATGCATTACGCGTTTACGGAGAACTTCATTCTGCCGTATTCCCACGACGAGGTGGTTCACGGCAAAAAATCCCTGCTGGGCAAAATGTACGGCGCCTACGACGAGAAATTCGCATCGCTGCGCCTGCTGCTGGGATTCATGTACGCGCACCCCGGAAAAAAACTGCTCTTCATGGGCGGCGAGTTCGGGCAATTTATCGAGTGGGATTACCGGAAGGAACTCGACTGGTTTCTGCTGGGTTATGAAAGCCATGACCGGATGCGCCGCTACGTACAGGCGCTGAACGAGTTTTACACCCGCAACCCGGCGTTATAAGAAATCGAGGACGGGTGGGACGGATTTGCCTGGATCAATGTGAACAATGAAAA
>ERZ724503.1281-NODE-1281-length-11648-cov-5.340982_pt1 | contig 11648 bp, 12 predicted proteins | sample MGYA00376036_ERZ724503 | MGnify/ENA primary metagenome ERZ724503 (study PRJEB28724, sample SAMN07190885) | wastewater metagenome | isolation source: influent of sewage treatment plant in Hong Hong | place: Hong Kong | collected 2016-03-17 ...
TCGGCAAGTCGGATGAGGAAGAGAAAGGAATCCAGCGGTGGCTGCCCTCACGGTGATCAAACTCGGCCGGCGCGATTACGCCGGAATGGTCGAAGTCCAGGAACGGCTGGCCGCCGACCGGCTCGCCGGCTCGATCGGTGATCTCCTTCTGCTGCTCGAACATCCGCCCACCTACACCCTGGGCCGCCGCTCCGAACCGTCGGACCTGCTTCACGGAGCCGGGTGGTACCGCGAGCGCGGCATCGAAGTCAGCCGGACACCGCGGGGCGGCAAGGTCACCTACCACGGCCCGGGCCAGCTGATCGCCTATCCGATCGTCGACCTGCGGGGGGTTGGGGAGCAGCCCGCCGGGGCCGACCGGGTCGACGTGGCCCGCTTCGTCGCCTCACTCGAAGGCGCGATGGCCGACAGCCTCTGGGAGCTGGGAATCCCGGCGGGCCGGATTGAGGGCCTGACCGGGCTCTGGGTTGACGATGAACGCCGGGACCCGGGGGACTTCACCGACGCCGACGCCGCGTCGGCCGCCCCGGGGCTGGCCCGGGGCAGCATCCGCAAGATCGGCTCGATCGGGCTGAAGATCCGGCGGGGCGTGACCAGCCATGGCCTTTCGTTGAACGTTTCCTGCGATCTCGAGCCGTTTGACTGGATCAACTCCTGCGGCATCGAGACCTGCCGGGCGACCTCGATCGCGGTCGAGCTCGGTGGCGAGGCACCTTCGGTCGAGTCGGTCGGAAAAGCCGTGGTGGCCAGTCTGGCCTCGCGCCTCGGACTGGAGCCAACCACCGGCAATCCTGCCGACTTCGGCCTGGCCGAAGCGAATCCCGCCAATTCCGTAGCCTAGGTGGCGGTGAGCACCCCGCCCCCCGACAGCGCGACCCTCGAAGGCAGCCCCGCCGAGCGGATCCACGTGACCCGCTCCCGGGCGAATCCCGGCGGCGGCACCGTCCAGCCCGATGACGCGGTGCCGTTCCGTTCCCGCAAGCCTTCCTGGCTGAAAGTACCGCCGCCCGGCGGCCCGGTCTACCGCGAGATCAAGCAGATGATCGATGGCGAGAGCCTGAACACGGTCTGCGAGGAAGCGAACTGCCCGAACATCGGCGAGTGCTGGGAACGCGGCACCGCCACCTTCATGATCCTCGGCGACGTCTGCACCCGCCGCTGCGGCTTCTGCAACGTCCAGACCGGCAAGCCAACCCACAACGATCCGCTGGAACCGGCCCGGGTCGCGATGCAGGTGAGTCGCCTCGGCCTTTCGCATGCGGTGATCACCTCGGTTGACCGGGATGACCTGCCGGACTACGGTGCTTCCGCCTTCGTCGGCGTGATCCGTTCGATCCGTGCCCAGGCCCCGGACTGCAAGGTCGAGATCCTGACCCCGGACTTCCGTGGCCAGGAGATGCCCCTGGCCCGGGTGGTCCATGAGCGTCCCGATGTCTTCAACCACAACGTCGAGACGGTGCCGCGGCTTTACCCGAAGGCCCGGCGCGGCTCGAAGTTCCTGCGCTCGGCCAGGGTCCTTCGCCTGGCCCGCGAGATGGGTGAAGGGGAAGTGATCACCAAGTCCGGCCTGATGGTCGGCCTCGGCGAGGAGTTCGACGAGATGGTCGAGACCTTCGGCATCCTGCGGGAGCACGGGGTCCAGATCCTCACGGTCGGCCAGTACCTTCGGCCGACCGTAAATCACCTGCCGGTGGTCCGCTACTGGCATCCCGAGGAATTCGAGGCCCTCGAGAAGGCCGCCTACGAGATCGGCTTCGAGTCGGTCGCGGCCGGTCCGCTGGTTCGCAGCAGTTACCACGCAGACGAGAGCGCACGAAAAGCCGCCGAAGCGGCTTGAACCGCTTTCTCCCGGTACCCTCGCTGATTCCTTGATTCCGTTTCGCGACAACCTGGACCTGCGTGGTCCGATCTGGGGCACGCTCGCCCTTTTGTTCGTCTATCTGGTCCTGGCCCTGATCGGCGACATCCCCCACATGAACGCCTGGCAGGTCCTGGTCGGCCTGGTCGGCCTCTGGCTGTTCGCCCCATACGTCGAGCGAAGGGCCGGCACCCCCCTCTTCCTGACCGGTTTCGTGATCGTCGCCGGAGCCACCGGTTTCCTGGTCGGCGCGGTCGACGAAGCCTCGGGCCCCTACGCGATCAGCTTCTTCCTTCCGGTCCTCGCCACCGCCGGCGTCCACATCGCCCTGGCTCCCCGATCGAAGATCCTCTGCCTGATCCCGGTCCCCTTCGCGATGACCTTCGTCGAGATCCCCACGATCGCCATGACGATCATCTGGGTCGCCCTCGAAATGCTCCTCACCGCCGCCTGACCCTCCTCCGTTCAATTCACTCGGACATAGCCCTAATGACTTGAACCCAGGCAAGATGCAGGCGTCTGGAGGCCAGCGGCGGCCTCGACTAGCAATTTCGGGTCAGACCGAGATCAGACCGGCGGCGGTGAGGATGAGGACGCCGGTGCCGACGATGACCCGGTACCAGACGAAGACTGACATCGAGTGGCTGGTCAGGTACCTGAGGAACCAGGCGATCACCGCGTAGCCGACCACGAAGGCGACCAGGGTGGCGACCGCGATGTTGATCATCGGCTCGTCGAAGCTTTCCTTTCCCGAGAGCAGTTTGTATAGCTCGTAGAAGCCGGAGAGGACGACGGCCGGGATCGCCAGGAGGAAGGCGAAACGAGCGGCCGCCTCGCGACCGAGCCCGAGGAAGAGACCGGCGCTGATCGTGGCGCCGGAACGGGAAACGCCGGGGATCAGGGCCAGCGACTGGGCGAGGCCGATGATCACGCCGTCCTTGAAGGAGAGTTCGCCGACCTCCCGCTGATGGGTGCCGACCCGGTCGGCCCGGCCGAGCACGAGACCGAAGATGATCAGCATTGAGCCGACCAGCCAGAGGTTTCGGGCGGCGGTCTCGATCTGGTCCTGGAAGGCGAGGCCGAGGATCGAGATCGGGATCGTGGCGATGATCAGGTACCAGCCCATGCGCGGGTTGAGCTCGCCCCTCATCTCCGGCTTGAAGATCGACTCGGTCCAGTCCCTGGCGATGTTCCAGAGGTCCTTGCGGAAATAGATCAGCACCGCGGCTTCGGTTCCCAGCTGGATCACCGCGGTGAAGGCGGCGCCCGGGTCATCCCAGCCGACCAGCGCCGGGAAGATCAGCAGGTGCCCGCTCGAGGAGATCGGCAGGAACTCGGTCAACCCCTGGAGGATGCCGAGAATGATGCTCTGGAACAGGTCCACGACTCGGAGAGGCTATCGGCCGGAGGCCTGCCCGGACCGGGCCGGCTCCGTCCGTTCAGCTTTCGTTCAGATCCGCCCTACTTCGGGGCCATGCGAAGAGCACCGTCGAGCCGGATTACTTCGCCGTTCAGCATCACGTTGTCGACGATGTGGAGGGCCAGCGCGCCGAACTCCTCCGGCACCCCGAGGCGGGGCGGGAAGGGGATCGTCTCACCGAGGGCCTTGCGGGCCGGTTCCGGCAAAAGCGCGAGCAGCGGGGTGTCGAAGAGGCCGGGCGCGATCGTCATCACCCGCACTCCGTCCCGCGAAAGGTCACGGGCAGCCGGCAGGGTCAGGCCGACCACTCCGCCCTTTGAGGCGGCGTAGGCGGTCTGGCCGATCTGGCCGTCGTAGGCGGCGATCGATGCGGTGTTGATGCAGACGCCACGCTGGCCGTCACCGTCCGGCTCGTTGCCGACCATCGCCGCGGCGGCCTGGCTCAGCACGTTGATGGTGCCGATCAGGTTGATGTTGATCGCCCACTTGTAACCGTCGAGCGGGGCCGGCTCGCCCTTCTGGACGATCCGCCCGGCCGCGCCGACGCCGGCGCAGTTGACGCAGATCCTGAGGCCACCGCTGGCTCCGCCGGCCCCGGGGCCCGCGGCTTCCGCGATCGCTTCGCGCACCGACTCCTCGTCGGTCACGTCGGCCTTGACGAAGGTGCCGCCGATCTCGCTGATCAGCTCGATCCCCTTCTCCTCGTTCAGGTCGGCGACCACCACCTTGTGACCTGCTTCGACCAGGGCCCTCGCAGTCGCCTCGCCGAGTCCGGAGGCACCACCAAAGACGATCGCGCTTTCAGCCTTCATCTGTCCTGCTCCTCGCTGTTGTTGCCATAGAGTTGGGCGCATGAAACGAGCGATCTTCGAACCCGAACATCAGGACTTCCGTGAGACTGTCGGCCGCTTCGTCACCGACGAGATCATGCCGAACTTCGAGCAGTGGGAGGAGGACGGCATCGTCCCTCGCGAGCTCTTCCAGAAGGCGGGCGAGAAGAACATGCTGGCGATGTCGGTTTCCGAGGAGTACGGCGGGCTCGGACTGAAGGACTTCCGCTTCAACCAGATCGTCGGCGAGGAGGGCTATTACCAGGGCGCGACCGGCGCGGTGCTCGGCGTCACCCTGCACAACGATGTCTGCCTTCCCTACTTCGAGGAGTACTGCACCGACGAGCAGAAGGAACGCTGGCTGCCCGGCATCGTCGACGGCAGCCTGATCACCGCGGTCGCGATGACCGAGCCGGGGATCGGCTCCGACCTTGCGAGCATGTCCACCAAGGCGATCCGGAACGACGATCACTATGTGGTTGACGGCTCGAAGACCTTCATCACCAACGGGATCAACGCCGACCTGATCATCACCGCGGTCAAGACCGACCCCAAGGAAAAGCACCGCGGGATGTCGATCATCATCATCGAGCGCGGCATGGATGGCTTCGACCGCGGCCGCAACCTGGAGAAGGTCGGCATGCACAGCCAGGACACGGCCGAGCTCTTCTTCAACGAGGTCAAGGTGCCGGTCGAGAACCTGCTCGGCAACGAAGGCGACGGCTTCAAGTACCTGGTCAGCAACCTCGCCCAGGAGCGGATGTCAATCGCGGTCGCCGCGGTTGCAACCGCCCAGGCCGCGCTCAACTGGACCCTCGAATACGTCAAGGAGCGCTACGCCTTCGGCTCGCCGATCGGCACCTTCCAGAACTCGCGCTTCCAGATGGCGGAGATCAAGACCGAGGTCGACCTGGCCACCGTCTTCATCGACCGCTGCGTCGAGGCGCTGAACGAAGGCACGCTCACGGTCGAGGATGCGGCCGAGGCCAAGTGGTGGACCACCGAGATGGCCGACCGGGTAATCGACAAGTGCGTCCAGCTCCACGGCGGCTACGGCTACATGCTCGAGTACCCGATCGCCCGCGCCTACGCCGACAACCGCGTGACCCGCATCTACGGCGGCACGACCGAGATCATGAAGGAGATCGTCGGCCGCTCGATGGGCCTCTAGGCGCGTTCGAAGCGCCACAATTCACCGACCTTGAAGTTGCCGGCGGGTAGCGCTGGGAACTTCGAGGTCTCTGCCCGGCAGAGTTATACGCCCCGGCGGCTCCTTGGCCACGTCCCGCCGCCGGGGCGTCCTCCCTCAACTCGCTTCAAACATTCCCATCGCCCCACGGTCCATATCGATTACCGAGTGGGATACGAAGGGATAGCTGCCCGCTTCGGGAAACGACAGTTCAAACACCCCAGCGCCACCGGGGGCAATGACCTGGGTCGACACGTCGTGAATCGCCTCGTCGGGTATGCCGTCATGTTCATACGAGTCGAAGATCGTGCCGACCACATGGAAGGCACTGAAGAGCGATGGTCCGGCATCCAGGAAGAAGATCCTGACGGGCTCGCCGACGCCGACCTGAATCGGATTCAGTGCGTAGCGGTAGCTTCGGCCGTTGAAGACCACCATGGCCGGAGTTCCGCTCTGCATGGCTTCGTATGAGCTGTGCAGATAGCCACCCTTGACCTTGCCGTAGAACTCGCTCTGGACGAGGAAGACCTCCTGGGCCGGGGGCCGGGGTGTGGCCGGATCGACCACGATCATCCCGTACATCCCCATGCCCAGGTGATGCAGCATCGGTCCGGTGGCGCAGTGGTACATGTAGACCCCCGGGGTGCCGGCGACGAACTCGAAGGTGAACGACTCGCCCGGGGCGACGTTGCGGAAGGCGACATTCGGCGCGATGCGTGCCGCGTGGAAATCGATCGAGTGCATCATCGCCTCATGCAGGAAGTTGAAGCGCTGGCAACGCACCAGGGCCTTGCCCTTCTTCCCCCGGCATTTCATATGCATGCCCTTGTGGCTGTTGGTGAGAGTCACCCGGACGGTGTCTCCCTCGGTGGCGCGGATGACCGGGCCCGGCACCGTCCCGTTGAAAGTCCAGGCCCGCAACTTCACTCCGTCGTCGATCTTCACCGTGGCCGGGCGGGCCGTCAGGTGAACGTCGACCACCTCGGCGCGGGTCGTGGAGGTAAGCGTGAACAGGCCGGCGAAGGCCAACAGGACCGCAAGGAGACCAGCTTTAAACGAGACGTAAGCCATGGAGCGACCGTATACCGGTCACCTGACTTGGACAACCGTAAGAACTACGGAACCGGGTTGCGGGAAACTACGCACTCCCGCGCCCGGCGGGGCGCGCCGTCAGCGACAGACAGCGTTGAGGTTATTCGCTCCATGTGCGGATAACTTCAATGCAGTTGGTGAGGCGTTACTGGGTGGTCATTGCCCGGTCGGTCTTGGCCGGGCGGCTCAGCTTGGCCTTGCGGTACTCGCGGTTGAGCATTCCGATTACGTCGATCGAGATCTCCTGGGGGCAGACCCGGGAGCACTCGCCGTAATTGGTGCAGCCGCCGAAGCCCTCCTGGTCCATCTGCTCGACCATGCCGATCACGCGGGTTTCGCGCTCCGGCTGGCCCTGGGGCAGGATGTTGAGGTGGGTGACCTTGGCCCCGGTGAAGAGCATCGCCGCGCCGTTCGGGCAGGCCGCGACGCAGGCGCCGCAACCGATGCAGATCGCCGCGTCCATCGCCCGCTCCTGGACTTCCGGCGAGACCGGCATCGAGTTCGGTTCAGGCTGGGGACCGGTGGTGGTCGAGATGTAGCCGCCGGCCTGGATCACCCGGTCGAGCGCGCCGCGGTCAACCGCGAGGTCGCGGATCACCGGGAAGGTGTTGGCCCGGAACGGCTCGACCTTGATCGTCTGGCCGTCGATGAAGTCGCGCATGTAGGTCTGGCAGGAAGTGACCTGCTGAGGGCCGTGCGGAGTGCCGTCGATGACCAGCGAGCAGGCGCCGCAGATGCCCTCGCGGCAGTCGGAGTCGAAGGCGATGGTGCGCTTCTTCTCGTGACTGAGGCGCTCGTTGAGCTGGTCGAGCATCTCGAGGAAGGACGCATCGGGGTTGATGCCCTCGACCTTGAAGGTCTCGAAGCGGCCCGCCTCGCTTTCATCGGCACCGTCGAACTGACGCCAGATCTCAAGGGTGAAGTTCACTTGTAGCTCCTCGTCGCCAGCTTGATGTCCTCGAAGTTCAGAGCCTCGTCATGGGGAACCGGATTGTCGCCACCGTACTCCCAGGCGGTGACCTTGGCGAAATGCTCGTCGTCGCGGAGCGCCTCGCCGTCATCGGTCTGGTGCTCCTCGCGGAAGTGGCCGCCGCAGGATTCCTCGCGCCGGCGGGCATCCTGGATCATCAGCTCGCCGAGTTCGAAGAAGTCCGAGACCCGGTTCGCATACTCGAGCGACTGATTGAACTCCTCGTCACCCGGGTCGACCCGCAGGTCCCGCCAGAACTCTTCCTTGATCGCCCGCACCTCGGCCAGGGCTTCGTCGAGGCCTTCGGCGGTACGGGACATGCCGCACTTGTCGAGCATCACGTGACCCATCTCGCGGTGGAAGGCCTGGGCGGAGGTGCTGCCACCGACGTCCATCAGCTCCTGAACGTGACCGCGGACGTCGTTCTCGACCTCGTCGAAGGCGGAATCGGAAGTGCTGACCGGCTCGTGGTTCTTCGCGAGGTGGTTGGTCACCGTGTGGGGGGAGATGAAGTAGCCGTCGGCCAGGCACTGCATCAGGGCCGAGGCGCCGAGGCGGTTGGCGCCGTGGTCGGAGAAGTTCGCCTCGCCGATCGCGAACAAACCGGGGATCGTGGTCTGGAGTTCGTAATCGACCCAGAGCCCGCCCATCGCGTAATGCGGGGCCGGGTAGATCATCATCGGCGTCTCGTACGGGTCATCGCCGGTGATCCGCGTGTACATCTCGAAGAGGTTGCCGTACTTGCGCTCGATCGCTTCCTTGCCCTGATCGGCGATCGCGTCGCGGAAATCGAGGAAGACGCCGCGGCCGGTGCCGCCGACCCCGAGGCCGTCATCACAGACCACCTTGGCGGCGCGGGAGGCGATGTCACGCGGGGCGAGGTTGCCGAAGGCCGGGTAGCGCTCTTCCAGGTAGTAGTACCGCTCGGCCTCGGGGATCCCGGCCGGCGGACGGTCGTCACCGGCCTTGCGGGGAACCCAGATCCGGCCGTCGTTGCGGAGCGACTCGCTCATCAGGGTCAGCTTCGACTGGTACTCGCCGGACTGCGGGATGCAGGTCGGGTGGATCTGCGTGTAACAGGGGTTGGCGAAGTATGCGCCGCGCTTGTGGGCCCGCCAGGTGGCGGTCACGTTCGAGCCCATCGCGTTGGTCGAGAGGTAGTAGACGTTGGTGTAGCCGCCCGAGGCGAGCACTACCGCGTCGGCCGCGTGGCGCTCGATCTCACCGGTGACCAGGTTGCGCACGATCACGCCACGGGCTTCGCCGTCGATGACCACCACGTCCTGCATCTCGTGCCGGTTGAAGACCTCGACGTTGCCGGCCGCGACCTGGTGCTCGAGGGCCGAGTAGGCGCCGAGCAGAAGCTGCTGGCCGGTCTGGCCGCGGGTGTAGAAGGTGCGCTGGACCAGCACGCCGCCGAAGGAGCGGGTGGCGAGCGCGCCGCTGTATTCGCGGTTGAAGGGCACACCCTGGGCGACCGCCTGGTCGATGATGTTCTCCGAGAGCTGGGCGAGCCGCATCACGTTCGCTTCGCGGGAGCGGAAGTCGCCGCCCTTGATCGTGTCGTAGAAGAGCCGGTGGGCGCTGTCGCCCTCGTTGGCGTAATCCTTGGCTGCGTTGATCCCGCCCTGGGCGGCGATCGAGTGGGCGCGGCGCGGCGTGTCCTGGAAGCAGAAGCTCTTGACCTTGAAACCCTGGGCGCCGAGACTGGCCGCGCAGGAGGAGCCGGCCAGGCCGGTACCGATCACGATTACCTTCTTGCCGGCCCGGTTGCGGGGACCGACCAGGGTGTGGGCGTCGAGCCAGTTCTGCCACTTGTCGGCCAGCGGGCCTTCCGGGATGTTCGAATCAAAGAGGGTCACAGGGGAACTCCCGCAAGCGTGGTGAGCACCGCTTCGGTCCTCGGCGGATCGAGCACGTCGGTGAAGAAGAGGACCGGGATCGAACCGAAGCCGACCACGAGGATCACGACCAGGGCGGTCGAGCCGTGCCGGAGCTTCGCGTTGCGGCTCGGCGAATCAAGGCCGAGGGTCTGGAAGAAGCTCCAGACGCCGTGCCGCAGATGCATGCCGATAAAGAGCAGCGCACCCAGGTAGATCGCCACGAAATACCACTTCTGGAAGGCGTAGTAGAGGTTCGCGTAGACGTCACCTTCCGCGACCGGGGTCACGTGAATCGAAAGCGTCGTGAACTGGAGGATGTGGAAGATGATGAAGGCGAGGATCAGGGCGCCGGTCCCGAGCATCGCGGTCGCCTCGACGCTTCGGCCGAGCCGTTTGGCCGGATACCGGACCGGCCGCGCTTCCTTGTTGCGTTTGGTCAGCTGAACGATGCCGGTGATGTGGATGACCAGGGCGCTCAGCAGGATGACCCGGACCGCCCAGAGGATGAAGGCGTGGGGCAGCAGCGGTTCGCCGAAGTCCCTGAGCCAGCCGGCGTACCAGTCAACCCGGGCCTCGTTGGCGCCCGGCCCGAAGGCCGAGTTGAGGTTGCCCAGCATGTGGAGGATCAGGTAACCGATCAGAATCGCGCCGGTCACGGCGACGATGTTCTTCTTGCCGATGCTGGATCGCCAGAACTCGATCATCTGGTGACTGATGGCTGGACGGACTTGATCACGGGAAGCCGATTCTATTGCCCGGCGCTAACGGGCGGCTTCCCGCAACTGGCTTTGGGGAGCCTAATTCCAGCCCGCTGGCGGGGAAGCTACTCGCGGGAGGTGATGCGGTCCAGCTCGACCTCGCCACCTTCGTCGGTGTCCTCCATCACCACATAAGCCAGCGGCGGGCCGCCGAAGAAGGTCGCGTTCTCGCCGTCACCGACATAGACCGCCGGCCGCTGACCGCCGCCTTCGGTGTGCACCCAGATCTTCTCGCCCTTCTTGAAGCCGACGAATTCGGGGACGTCGGGCTCCACCCACTCACCCTCCGGCTTCGGCTTGCCATGCTTGTGCTTGCTCATGGCAGGGAATCTACTTGCTCCCCCAGCCAGTCAGCCAGGGTTTCGGCGTAGGTGGAGCTGATGTGGGTCGTGTCCCGGTAGACCACCATCCCGTCGCGGGCCGCGTTGCAGGTACCGCCGGGGCAGACGATCTCGGAAGGATCGACCAGCTGGACACCCTTGACCTTCCGGGCCGCGGCGAGGTCGAAGCCGGGCGGGTTCTTGCGGTAGCCCTTGAAATTACAGGCCGGGAGATCCTCCGGATGTTCGAGCAGGCAATCCGGCGGCCGGAAGTCCGCGCGCGGGAGATCCCGGATCACGACCACCGAGTCCGGCCGGCCCCCGGTCGCCTTCTGAAGCCGACGGAGCGTCCTGGCGTAGGCCTGGCGGAGCAGCGGTTCGCTGGCCTCCCGGGTCAGGCGAACTCCGTCCTGCCAGAGCGCGTAGCCATTCCCCGTGTCCGTGGCAGTGATCACCATCTCGGGCTGTTCGGATTCGATCCGTTCCATGGCATTGGACCGCCAGGCATCGCAGGCGGGCCGGTATTCGACATCGGCGGTCAAGCAGTTGCCGCGGAACATTGTGACCAGTCGCCAGCCCCGCTCTTCGGCCAGCTTGACCAGAGGCGGGGTGAACTGCATCGCATGCGAATCGCCCCAGAGGACGACCGTCCGGTCGGACGCGGGGTCACCGTATACGCAGGCCCAGGCCTCGGTGAAGGTGGTGCCTGAGCGGCAACCGTCAAGGATCGCCGGCCCCTTGTCTTCCCATGCGACATCGGGGGACGGAACCAGATCCGAGATCGTCGCCGGTCCCGAATCTCCTCCGCAGGCGGAGAGCAGGAGGCACGTCCCTACTCCCAAGCAGGCGAAAAGGTGCCTCAACGGAAGCCGAGCCGCTGCTCGAACCAACTGCTCAAAGTGCGGGCGAATGTGGCGGTGATGTGATCGGAGTCGCGGTATTTGAGGATCCTGCCCTGCGCCGGGGAGCACCATCTTCGACCACAGAGGACCTTGACGGGGTCGATGGAGGGTTCGATCCCGGCCCGCCGGGCCGCGACCCAGTCGAACCCCGGACCGAACTTGCGCCGATTCGGAAAAGCGCACTTGTCGTTTCTGCCCTGGTTCTTCCTGAGGCAGTCGGCGGGCACAAAAGGCGCAATGATCTGATCGCGGATCAGGGTGATCGCCGAACGATTCTCAACCAGGCTGTCGATTCGCTTCATGTTCCTGATGGTTCGAATCATGCCCTGGCGTAACCGCGGTTCACTTGCCTTTCGAGTGAGATTCAAACCTTTGTTCTTCAACCGGTAACGGTTCCCGACCGAAGTCGAAATGATGATGTGGTTC
>ERZ724503.1284-NODE-1284-length-11611-cov-21.042402_pt1 | contig 11611 bp, 10 predicted proteins | sample MGYA00376036_ERZ724503 | MGnify/ENA primary metagenome ERZ724503 (study PRJEB28724, sample SAMN07190885) | wastewater metagenome | isolation source: influent of sewage treatment plant in Hong Hong | place: Hong Kong | collected 2016-03-17 ...
GGTACATACACCTTGATTTTTAAGAAAAATGTGGTATGATAAGTGACAATATACTCATGAAAGAGATGTAAATACTATTGAATGTTCAGAAATTAGCCAAAACCGAGTTGCATTGTCATCTAGATGGTTCATTGTCGCTTTCACTTATTCGAAAACTTGCTCAATTAGCTAATCTCTCTCTCCCAGAAGAAGATAGTGATTTACGTCAGTTAGTCAGTGTTGATGGCAAGGTGGATAGTTTGATGACCTATTTGAAAAAGTTTGATTATACACGTCCACTGTTACAAACTTCTGAGGCTCTCGAATTAGCTGCGTACGATGTTGTGCAACAAGCTGCAATGGATAATATTTTGTATATTGAAATTCGTTTTGCACCTGAGTTATCAACTGATGGAGGTCTCACTGTCCTAGAGGCCGTAGAAGCAGTTTTGGCAGGATTAGAGCGCGCTCAGAAAGATTTTCATATAATGGCTAAATTATTGGTCTGTGGATTAAAACAAACCAATCCAAGTCAGACTAAAGAAATCTTTTCAGCCATTGCAGATTTGGCCCTTAAAGGCTTAGTTGGTTTTGATTTTGCAGGAAATGAGGCTGAATATCCAACGGAGGATTTAGAAGAGCTCATCCAATTTACACAATCCTTGGGCTACCCTATCACATTTCATGCTGGTGAATGTGGCTGTGTGACCAATGTTGCTCATGCTCTGGCACTTGGTATTAAGAGGATTGGACACGGAACCGCCCTCTATAAGAACCCGGAGGTTATTCAGGGACTTATTCATAGTGGAGCAACGGTCGAAATGTGTCTAACATCAAACCTCCAAACTGGAGCTGCCTCATCACTAGCAAGCTTTCCTTATTCTCAACTGATAGAGGCGGGAGCAAAAATCACAATCAATACCGATAATCGAACCGTTTCAAATACAAACTTAAATAAAGAGTACCAACTGTTTGTCGAACATTTCGGTACAACTAAAGAAGATTTTTATCAATTTAATCGTCACGCCATTCATGCAAGTTTTGCTAGCGAGAAAGAAAAGGAAAAATTGTTACGCATTCTTTCGCTAGCCTACCAACAATTACCTGTAAAAAGAAAGCTCTAGACCACGTCCGAGTGACATGGGAAGAGCTTTTTATTATTGTAGGTTCAACTTCTTGGTCATGATATAATGGGTACCAAAGTAATACCCAAAGGCCAAAACAATATTTAATAATACAAAGAACGGATTTGGATATAAAGAGCTAATGGTATCTGCATATACGTCTCCTTGGTTAATATAATTGAACATACTGATTGAGCCTGACAAAATACTGATACCGATGTAAGTTAAAATGGCAAATAGTAATCGATGATCTCGAAATAGTTGACCAACTGAAATAGAGAAGTAGATAAGTAGGATTCCCCTTATACTCTCAATCAATGTACTAAGAGCATATGCGATGAATACACCGATATCAACTTGCTGAAACACGTATTGCAGTTCAGGAATTAATAATTCATTCGTTGACATAAGTACGAAACTGATTACTATTCCAATAGCTAGGAGAGCAGTTATTCCTGCCAAGAAGTACCATACTAAAGAGGCGACTAGTTTACTAAGGATCAGTTGGTGACTATTGACTGGAAGGGTCATGGTTAAGTATCCTTGTCTTCCGTAAATATTGCTTCTAAAACGGTTGATGACCAGAACGAAAGTTGATAGAAAGAGTGCTGCAATTAGAATACCGAATACCATTGATGAAGTGCCGAAAAGGAACATTTCTGCGTTTGCAGTACTCACAGCAGATGTAGTTGATTTTAATACCAAAGCCTGTATCCAAAAACCTAATACGACTGAAAGAATAATGACTCCCAAGTAGATTCCTAAATACCATTTTCCAACGGATTTGAATTCATATTTTAATAGTTTTTTAAACATTACAATCCCCTTACATGTTCTGCTTTAAAATCTTGACGGAAGAGTGAATCAATAGATTCTCCTGTTTCAATTCTCAAATCATCTACGTTCCCTTGTCGGATAACACTACCGTACTGTAGGAAAATGACTTCATCTAATATTTGTTCAACATCAGCAATTAAATGAGTAGAGATGATAACGGAAGCCGTTGGAGAATAATTATTGATAATCGTACGTAAAATATAATCACGTGCTGCAGGATCAACTCCGCCAATTGGTTCATCTAATACATACAATTGCGCTTGTCTACTCATAACTAATATCAATTGAACTTTTTCTTTGTTCCCTTTTGAGAGATGTTTCATTCGACTATTCAAATCAATTTCCAACTCCGCTAAGAGGGTGCAGGCACGTTCCATATCAAAATCTTTGTAAAAATCTGCAAAAAAATGTACAGCTTCAATTACTTTCATTTGTTCGTCCAAATAGGTTGTATCTGGAAGATAGGAAACGATAGCTTTTGTTTCTGGTGAGGGGGTAAGCCCATTAATGAGAACTTGACCATACTCAGGTTGAAGTAAGCCGTTGATAATCTTAATCATAGTTGTTTTTCCTGAACCATTTGGACCTAACAAGCCAATTATTTTTCCAGCTGGTAATTTCAAGTTAACATTGTTCAGTGCGACAGCACCTCCATATGACTTGGAAACTTGTTGTAACTCGACCAGTGTAAACGCATTATTCATAAGAAACTCCCTTCAAGAAATCATCTAGTTGTTTAACTAATTCGTCTTGCTTGAAACCTAAATCAAGCATATTTTTAACAAAATTATCTACTTCATTCTGTGCTAATTGGAGACGAGTTCGTCGGATTAATTCTTCGTTATCTGTCACATATCTGCCAGTGGTTCTAACGGAGTAAACGAATCCTTCTGTTTCAAGGTCAGACAACGCTCGTTGGACTGTGTTGGGGTTTACACCAGCAGTCTCAGCTAAATCTCGGACAGTAGGAAGTTTGTCTCCTGATTTTAATTGGTTTGTTACTATTTGCAATTTTATGGTATTGCTTATCTGGATGTATATTGGGATGTTATTATCAAATTTCCAAGCCATGATTTGTGCCTTTCTATAGGTTAGGTTGTGTTTGTATTTTTGTTCTATATACATAATACAAAAAAAAATCTTGGACTGCAAGAGAAATGTTACATCAAGATGTATTTTTGACAAGAAAGATGAGGTTAGAAAGATTTTTGAATTGAAAATCAGGTGAAGATAGGTTGTAAAACTTGAACTCTGAATTTTGGAATTACCGAACCACGCAATGCGTGCTATCGATATTTTTGGTATAATGTATATAATAATAAAAGGAGAACACCATGCTAGCGCAATTAGATACAAAAACCGTCTATACCTTTATGGATAGCATGGTTACAATTGAAGAATACGTTAAACGTGCAAAAAATCTCGGCTATCAAACTATAGGAATCATGGATATTCATTCTTTGTACGCTGCATATGGATTTTTGGAAGCCTGTCAAAAAGAAGGGCTCAGACCCATCATTGGTTGTGAATTGGACTGGAAATATAATAATGGCCAGTCAGAAATTTTAACGAAACTGATCGCATTATCGACAAAGGGTTACCAAAACCTGATGAAAATCTCTACTGCAAAAATGACCGGTCAAGATGATTTTGATTCGATTCGTCAATTCCTTCAAGATATTGCAGTTATTGTCCCTTTTAAAGATGGTGTCGATAAACTTGATTTAGGGGTAGACTATTATATAGGTATTTATTCAGATACACCAGTTCAGTCTTTTGACCATCCTGTCCTTCCGTTACATACAGTGCGTTATTTTCAAGAAAATCAACTAGAGAGTCTTCAAGTTTTACGTGCTATCAAAGACAACATTCCTCTTAATCAAGTAAACGAAATTGAACACCAACAAGTTTTACTATCTGCTGAAAGATTGACGATGAGCTTCATGGACCGATATCCTCAGGCAATCTCCAATCTTGCACAATTAGTGGAGAATGTTTCTTATCATCTTGATAAAAAAGTTAAACTTCCTCGATTTAATCGTCAGCGACCTGCAGTTGAGGAATTGAGAGAAAAAGCACAGGCAGGCTTAGTGGAAAAACAATTGGATTTCCCCCTTTATCAAGAACGTTTGGATAAGGAATTGGCCATCATTCATCAGATGGGATTTGATGATTATTTCCTGATTGTATGGGATTTACTTCGATTTGGTCGTACCCAGGGTTACTATATGGGAATGGGACGAGGATCAGCTGTAGGAAGTTTGGTTGCTTATGCATTAAATATTACAGGTATTGATCCTGTCAAACACAACTTGCTATTTGAACGGTTTCTAAATAGTGAACGGTATTCTATGCCTGATATAGATATTGATATACCGGATGTCCATCGCTCGGATTTTATCCGTTATGTTCGTGATCGCTATGGTACGACGCATGCAGCTCAAATTGTGACCTATTCTACTTTTGGAGCCAAGCAAGCTATCCGCGATGTCTTTAAGCGTTTTGGAACACCGGAATATGAACTGACCAATATTACTAAAAAAATTTCTTTTCGTGATAGTTTGGAGTCCGCTTATCAGAGAAACGCCGCATTTCGCCAAATCATCAATAGTAAAATAGAGTATCAAAAAGCCTTTGCTATTGCTAGACAAATTGAAGGCCAGCCAAGGCAAACATCAATTCATGCTGCGGGTGTTGTGGTTAGTGACGAGGACTTGACGGATACTATTCCATTAAAAATCGGTGACGATATGCTGATAACGCAGTACGATGCTCACGCGGTTGAAGCTAATGGACTTCTAAAGATGGATTTTCTGGGGTTAAGAAACCTGACATTTGTTCAGAAAATGGCGGAATTGGTCAAGAAGAAATATAATAAAACGATTGATATTGCTGCAATTGATTTGGAGGATTCGGCAACTTTAGAATTATTTGCCAAAGGGCTGACCAAAGGTATTTTTCAATTTGAACAGCCAGGTGCTATTAGCTTATTAAAACGTGTAAAACCTACTCGTTTTGAGGATATCGTAGCTACTACAAGTTTGAACCGCCCTGGTGCGAGTGATTATTCAGAGAATTTTGTTCAACGAAAACAGGGCAAAGAAGCAGTCGTCTTGTTAGATCCATCAATTGCTTCCATTCTTGAACCGACCTACGGGATTATGCTTTATCAAGAACAGGTCATGCAGATTGCTCAAGTGTATGCTGGATTTACACTTGGGAAAGCCGACTTGCTCCGTCGAGCCATGTCTAAGAAAAATGCTCAGGAGATGCAAGCGATGGAGGCTGATTTTTTAATAGGAGCTGAAAAGAATGGCCATGAGAAGTCAAAAACCAAAGATATTTTTGCGATGATGGCCAAGTTTGCTGGCTATGGTTTTAATAGAAGTCATGCCTATGCGTATTCAGCCCTTGCCTTTCAGATGGCCTTTTTTAAAACTCATTATCCAGATGTATTTTTTGAAGTGATGATGAATTATTCGAATGTAGGTTATATTCATGATGCCTTGCAATTCGAATTTCAGATTGCCCCATTGTACATCAATACCATTCCCTACCATGATAAATTTGAGAAAGATAAAATCTACATGGGTCTAAAAACTATTAAAGGATTATCTAAAGATTTCGCTATTTGGATAATAGAAAATCGACCATTCATTACATTCGAAGATTTTATTCTACGGCTACCTCATCAATATAGAAAAAAAGAACAATTATTGCCGTTGATACAACTTGGTTTATTTGATGAGATTGAGTCGAATCGGAAGAAAATAGTTGAAAATCTTGAAAATCTGTTCGTTTTTGCGGAAGCATTTGGGACATTTTTTGCGGAGGAAGCCTATAGTTGGAAGCATGTGGATGACTATTCCAATATCGAGAAATACAACATGGAACAAGAAATAATTGGTTTGGGAATTAGTCCACACCCTCTCATTCAATTACGAAAACAATCTTCCCAACGACTTACTGACATTGTAGATTTAGAAACTGAAAGCAAGGCAACAGTTTTGGTTCAAATTCAATCTGTGCGTGTTATTCGAACCAAAAAAACTGGGGAGCAGATGGCCTTTTTACAGGTGACTGATACGAAACAGAAATTAGATGTTACCTTGTTTCCTGAAACTTACAGAAAGTATCAGTCATTATTAAAGGAAAATAGTTTCTGTTATATCACGGGAAGGGTTCAAGAAAGAGAGGGACAGCGCCAACTTTTACTAGACCAGTTGGAATTGGTTTCTCAGGAAAAATGTTGGATTTTGATAGAAAATCGGGAAAATGATTTTGCGATTGCTCGAATCTTAGACAGATACAAAGGCCCCATCCCAGTTATATTACACTATCAAGATCGGAACGAAACAATAAAAGTTGAGCAATTTAGCGTTGTAAAGTCACCACAATTAGTAGAAGAGTTGGCAGAATTTGTTATGAAAACGGTTTTTCGTTGAAAAATAGCAAAAAGTCAAGCATCTTCCTTGCAAGTATGTTATAATAAGGCAGTTAAAATGAAATTTTAAAGGAGCAAATGAAATGAAGCGTATTGGTGTTTTAACCAGTGGTGGAGACGCACCTGGTATGAATGCTGCCATTCGTGCAGTTGTTCGCCAAGCAATTTCAGAAGGAATGGAAGTATATGGTATCAATGAAGGCTATGCTGGATTGGTAGCTGGAGATATTCACCCATTAACTGTCCGTTCCGTTGGAGATATCATCTCTCGTGGTGGTACATTCCTTGGTTCTGCTCGTTATCCAGAATTTGTCAAGTTGGAAGGTCAACTAAAAGGGATCGAGCAATTGAAAAAACACGGAATTGAAGGTGTTGTAGTTATTGGTGGCGACGGCTCTTATCATGGAGCTATGCGTCTTACTGAACATGGTTTCCCAGCAATTGGGTTACCTGGTACGATTGATAACGATATTGTAGGAACTGATTTCACTATTGGTTTTGATACTGCTGTTACAACAGCCATGGAAGCTATCGATAAAATTCGTGACACTTCTTCAAGTCACCGCCGTACTTTCGTTGTTGAAGTAATGGGACGTAACGCTGGGGATATTGCGTTGTGGTCAGGTATTGCATCTGGTGCAGATGTTATCATTATCCCAGAAGAAGGATTTGACATTCAAGATGTTGTTGAAAAAGTTAAATCTGACTATGAAAATGGTAAGAAACACAGTATCATTGTATTGGCAGAAGGTGTTATGCCGGCTAGTCAATTCGCTAAAGAATTGAAAGCAGCTGGTGACGTTAGTGATCTTCGTGTAACTGAACTTGGTCATATCCAACGTGGCGGTTCACCAACAGCTCGTGATCGCGTGCTCGCATCTCGTATGGGCTCACATGCAGTTAAATTATTGAAAGCAGGCCGTGGTGGTTTAGCGGTCGGAATTCGAAATGAAGAAATGGTTGAAAATCCAATTCTAGGGACTGCAGAAGAAGGTGCATTGTTCAGCTTGGCTGAAGATGGCAAGATTATTGTCAATAATCCACATAAAGCCGATTTGGGACTTGCAAAGTTAAATCGTGACATCTCAATCTAATAAGTCACACATCATAGATTGTAAACAAGGGTCATAAGACCAGTTATTTATAAAAGGAGTTTTATTTATCATGAACAAACGTGTCAAAATCGTTGCAACTCTTGGTCCTGCGGTTGAAATCCGCGGTGGTAAAAAATTTGGTGACGATGGTTACTGGGGCGAAAAATTAGATGTTGAAGCATCTGCTCAAAAAATTGCCCAATTGATTACTGAAGGTGCTAACGTATTCCGTTTCAACTTCTCACATGGTGACCACCAAGAGCAAGGGGAACGTATGGCAACTGTACGTCGAGCTGAAGAAATTGCTGGTAAAAAAGTAGCTTTCTTGTTGGATACAAAAGGTCCTGAAATCCGTACTGAGTTATTCGAAGGTGATGCAAAAGAGTATTCTTATACCACTGGTGACCAACTGCGTGTAGCAACAAAACAAGGTATTAAATCAACTAAAGAAGTGATTGCTTTGAACGTTGCAGGTGGTTTGGATGTGTTCGACGACGTTGAAGTTGGTAAACAAATTCTTGTTGATGATGGTAAGCTTGGATTGACTGTTATCGCAAAAGACGAAGAAACTCGTGAATTCATCGTTGGTGTTGAAAATGATGGTGTTATCGCAAAACAAAAAGGTGTAAACATTCCTTACACTAAAATTCCTTTCCCAGCTCTTGCAGATCGTGATAATGCAGATATTCGTTTTGGTCTTGAGCAAGGTTTGAACTTCATCGCAATTTCATTTGTACGTACTGCAAAAGACGTTGAAGAAGTTCGTAACATCTGTAAAGAAACTGGTAACGATCATGTTCAATTGTTCGCAAAAATTGAAAACCAACAAGGTATCGATAATATTGATGAAATCATCGAAGCAGCTGATGGTATTATGATTGCGCGTGGTGACATGGGTATTGAAGTACCGTTTGAAATGGTTCCAGTGTACCAAAAAATGATTATCACTAAAGTGAATGCGGCTGGTAAAGCAGTTATTACAGCAACAAACATGTTGGAAACAATGACTGAAAAACCACGTGCAACTCGTTCAGAAGTTTCAGACGTGTTCAACGCAGTTATCGATGGTACAGATGCCACAATGCTTTCTGGGGAGTCAGCAAATGGTAAATACCCTGTTGAATCAGTACACACAATGGCAACTATTGCTAAGAATGCTCAAACATTGTTGAATGAATACGGTCGTTTGACTTCAGATCACTTTAACCGTGCTTCTAAAACTGAAGTTATTGCATCTGCAGTTAAAGATGCTTGTCATTCAATGAACATCAAATTGGTGGTAACTGTGACAGAAACTGGTTTCTCAGCTCGTCAAATTTCTAAATACCGCCCAGATGCAGACATTCTTGCAATTACTTTCACAGAAAAAGTTCAAAAATCATTGATGGTGAACTGGGGTGTTATTCCAGTAGTAACTGAAAAACCAAACTCAACTGATGATATGTTTGAATTGGCAGAACAAGTTGCTTTAGAGCAAGGTCTTGTTGAATCCGGAGATAATATTGTGATTGTTGCTGGTGTACCAGTTGGTGTATCAGGTTCAACAAACACAATGCGTGTTCGCACTGTAAAATAATCTATAAAGAAAAAGCCTATTGTATCAACGATTATTCGTTGTACAGTAGGTTTTTATATGTTTAGCAATTTCAAGTAGTATGAATCAGTTCTCAAATATATTAAATAAAGGGGAAAATAAAAGAGTCAAAGGCTAGTTTTTGACTCTTTTTATATAATTATTAGGTGAGTATGGTGTACGATCAAAGTTTGTTTCGTATCCAAGAATTTCATTTGCGATTTGCCAACCGATAATTGGCCCATTTGTTAAACCAGTCGAGCCTAGACCGCTAGCTACCCAGACATTAGGCATATCCTCAATATTTCCGTAGAATGGAGAATAAGTTGAAGTATAGGCTCGCGTTCCAATGCGAGTTCTTGCTACAGGATAATTTGCCAAATCAGGCATGAATTCGGCTATTTTATCATGCATGGCTTGGATTTTTTCAGGGTCTAGTTCTAAATCGTACCCCATATCATCTTCATGAGTTGCACCAATAATGATTTTTCCATTTTCAAATGGTAGGATGTCAATCTCTCCGTAAGGCATACAAACTGGCCAATCATCTGTATCGAATTCTGTATCTAATTCTAACAATTGTCCTTTTTGTGGTCGAACATCCACTTGATAACCAAGAGGTTCAAGAATATGTGGCAACCAGGCCCCTGTGGCTAAGATTATATGGTCAGCACTAAGCACTTGATGTTCTACTTCGACTGTATTGGCATCTAACAGTTTTGCCTGTCCCTGTAGAAGCGCTCCGCCATTTTTTAACACTTGCTCTTGAAGGATATCGATTAAACGACCGCCATCTATACGACCGCCACCTTCTAAATGAATTCCAAAAAAATCGGGTTTGAGCGGTGGAAGGTACTGGCTGATTTCTGCGCCAATTAAAGGGGTGATTTTCCCAATAGTTGGAGTGTCAACACGACGGTCCTCCGCTATTTTTTGGATTTTATCAAGTAGTTCAGGCTTGCTTTTTAGGCCGATAGTTCCAGTCTGTTTGAAGGGAATCTCAGCAGCACCCGATTTTTTCAAATCGGCTACCAATTGACGGTAGAAAACAGCACCATCGGATGTTAACTTATACCAGTCTTTATTTTTCTTTTGAGCCATCCATGGGCAAATGATACCAGCAGCAGCTCGAGTAGCTGTTCCTACTCCAGAGTCTATTAGTGTAAGGTCAATTTGTTCTTCTTGGGAGAGATAGAAGGCGGCTGTTGAACCGACTATTCCTCCGCCTATAATAAAAACTTGTTTTTTCATAAGTTAATTATATCACAAATTCATAAGTTTATTTATTTTTTTCAACATGATACAATAGAAAATAAGAAAAATTGAGGAGTTCGTGTGTCAGATATAATGTATCCTGAGGTCCTAACCGTTGGAAGTGGGGCCGTAAAAGTTGCAACAGTCGGAGATAGTTTGACTTATGGATATGGCTTAGAGAATCGTGAAAAAGATGCCTATCCTTTTATTCTAGCTGAGAAACTTGGCTCACATTATCAAGTTTCAAATTATGGTTTGAGTGGGCGTTCACTTCAGTCAACTGCAGATTTTCCTTATTTTAATGAGAAAAATGCTCAGTTATCTTTGGATAGCGAAGCGGATATTGTGATCATCATGATAGGCAGTAATGATAGCCGAGCGCCTTATTGGAATAGAGAACGGTTTGTCCGGGAGTATAAAGAAATGGCAGAGCGTTATGCTAATCTCTCAAGTCAGCCAGATGTATATCTAGTTATTCCACCTTTCGTTCCAACTAGTCGCTTTGGATTGAATAATCAAATTGTTGAAGCAGAACTTCAAACAATTATTGCTGAAATAGGGAATCAATTGGATCTTCCAGTTATAAATCTCTATTCGGTAACAAAAGGTCATAATGAGTATTATAGTGATGGGCTCCATTTGAATCCACTAGGAAACCAAGTAATTGCTTCTGAAATTTACCGTCATCTCGTCAATGAAATAGTTTGAAATATGATATAATGTTAAGTGAAAGGGTGAGATTATGGTTAAAAGAGATTTTGTAAAACACATTGTATTGTTATTATTGTTACTAACGGGAATCATTGGTTTACGTGTTTGGTTTTTTGAGCCAGTAACAATTACCAAAGATGAATCAAACACTTATTTACATGAAAATGATTCCATTATTGCATTTAAAAATGCAACGATTGAACATGGAGATTTCATTTTGTATGAGATTGATGGTCACGAATATGTCAGCAGAGTCATTGCGATGACTAATGAGAGAGTTACTTATATGGATGATGTATTATATCGAAATGATGTCGTAGTGGATGAAACTTATTTGGATGCTCCTCAATTTCAAGAATATTATACGGAGGATTTAACGGTGGCTACCATCACAGATGGAAAGCTTCAAGTAATTCCAAGGGATTATTTTTTGGTTTTGAATGATAATCGCACGAATAAAGATGATAGTAGGACTTTTGGATTGATTCCTAAAAAAAATGTGATTGGTCGATTAACGTTTAGAATTAGTCCGCTTTCAGATTTTGGTTTTATAAAAACAGGATTAGTAAACGAAAACTAGTCCTATTTTTTTGCT
>ERZ724503.1287-NODE-1287-length-11605-cov-5.761818_pt1 | contig 11605 bp, 9 predicted proteins | sample MGYA00376036_ERZ724503 | MGnify/ENA primary metagenome ERZ724503 (study PRJEB28724, sample SAMN07190885) | wastewater metagenome | isolation source: influent of sewage treatment plant in Hong Hong | place: Hong Kong | collected 2016-03-17 ...
CCTCGGCCCGGAACGCCCGGACGGCCTCGCCCGTGGCCGGCGGGGCCGACGAGGCGAACGCCGCGGTGACCGGAAGCTTGTGACGCGAACCCCAGACCCGGGCCAGTCGCGACACCGCCTGGTTGGCCAGCGGGTCGCTGGACCCGGCGGCCGCCAGCACGAGGGCGTCGAGCTCCCGCACCCGCGCGGCGCGGAGCGCCTCGCGCATCCGGACGTCGAGCACCTCCAGGAACTGCGCCTCGAGGCCGAGGATCCGGGTGGCCCGGATCGACACGCCCGCGTGCCGCGCCTGGGCCTCGGCGACGGCGCTCGGCACGTCGACCTTGGCGTGGTAGGCCTCGGTCAGCAGCAGCGGGACGACGACGATCTCGTCGTGACCGGCCTTGACGAGCCGGTCGACCACCGTCGTGAACGACGGCTTGGACAGCTCGAGGAACGCCTGCTCGATGCGCAGGTCGGGGCGCATCGACCGGACCTCGTCGACCAGGGCCTTGATGGTGGCGGCGGACCGTGGGTCACGACTGCCGTGAGCCAGGGCCACCAGGGCGGGAGCAGCCATCACACTGCCTCCTTCGTGGTGCGTGCTTCGTCGGGGGTCGGTCGGTCGGCCACGCTGCCGACCTGGGGGGTGCGGGTCATGAGTGGATCCCGCACTCGGTCTTGCTCGTGCCCGCCCAGCGGCCGCTGCGCGGGTCCTCTCCGGGGGCGACGCGTCGGGTGCACGGCCAGCAGCCGATCGAGGGATAGCCGTCGTAGACGAGGGGGTTCACCAGCACGCCGTGGTCGGCGATGTAGCGCTCGACCTGCTCGTCGCTCCACCGGGCCAGCGGCGACACCTTGACCTTGCCCTTCTTGGCATCCCAGCCGATCACCGGCGCGATCACCCGGTTGTGGGTCTCGGCGCGGCGCAGGCCGGTCGCCCAGGCGTCGTACGACGCCAGCGAGTCGGCCAGCGGCTGCACCTTGCGCAGCTGGCAGCACAGGTCGGGGTCGGTGCGGTAGAGGTCCTTGCCGTAGGCCGCGTCCTGCTGGGGGACCGACTGCACGGGCGTGATCGTCAGCAGGTTGACCGGCAGGGTCGCCTCGACGGCGTCGCGGGTGCCGATGGTCTCGGCGAAGTGGTAGCCGGTGTCGAGGAAGACCACGTCGATGCCCGGCGCGACCTTCGAGGCCAGGTCGGCGAGCACCGCGTCGCCCATCGAGGAGGTGATGCAGAAGCGCTCGCCGAAGGTCGCGACCGCCCACTCGACGATGTCCTCGGCCGGCGCGAGCTCCAGCTCGGCGCCCCAGTGGGAGACCAGCTCGCGCAGCTCCTCGGGGGAGCGGCCGTCGGTGTGGGTGCCGCGGTTGTTGCGCGCGGTGATCGTGGTCGCGGCGGTCATGACGGGTCCCCTGAGGGTCGGACGATGCCGAGCATCTTCAGCGAGAAGGCGCGCAGGCACCCGCGGCACTCCCAGCTGCCGTGCGGCGAGCTGACCTCGCCGGACGCAGCCACGACCTCGTGCGGCCACAGGTCCGTCTCGCCGCAGAAGGGGCAGTGGAACGGCACGGCTCGCTCGCTCACGACGACGCCCCCTCCAGGACCTTGTCGCCGCGGACCAGCTCCTCCTCGGCCCGGAGCACCCAGGTCGTGAAGCTCTCGCCGTCCTCGCGGTCGGCCAGGTAGTTCGTGACCAGCGCGGTGACGTAGTCGTCCAGTCCCTCGCTGGTGACCTTGTGGGCGCGCAGCTTGCGCCCGAAGTTGGCCTGCAGGCCGGTCGCGCCGCCGAGGTGCACCTGGAACCCCTCGACCTGCCGGCCCTCGTGCATGACGAGCTGGCCCTTGAGGCCGATGTCGGCGACCTGGGTGCGGGCGCAGGCGTTGGGGCAGCCGTTGACGTTCACCGTGATGGCAGCGTCGAGGTCGGGGAACCGCTTCTCCAGCTCGTCGACCAGGTCGCGGGCGCGGTTCTTGGTGTCGACGATCGCGAGCTTGCAGAACTCGATGCCCGTGCAGGCCATCGTGTTCCGCCGCCAGCCCGACGGGCGGCCCGAGAGCCCGATCTCGTCGAGGCGGTCGAGCAGGGCCTCGACGACCGCCGGCTCGACGCCGATCAGCACGATCTTCTGGTACGGCGTGAGCCGGGCGCCCTGCACGGCGTACTCGTCCATCAGGTCGGCGAGCTCCACCAGCAACGTGCCCGAGACCCGGCCGGCAGTCGGTGCGATGCCGACGTACTTGCGGCCGTCCACCTGGTCGTGGACCCCGATGTGGTCGCGGTGGCCCAGCGGCGTCTCGGGGGAGGGGTTCGAGACCAGCGAGCGGCCGAGGTACTCCTTCTCGACGACCTCGCGGAACTTCTCGATGCCCCAGTCCTGCACGAGGAACTTCAGGCGGGCGCGCGAGCGCAGCCGGCGGTAGCCGTAGTCGCGGAAGATCGAGGCGACGGCCTCCCACGCGTCCGGGACCTCGTCGAGCGGGATCCAGACCCCCATCTTCTGCGCGAGCATCGGGTTGGTCGACAGGCCGCCGCCGACCCAGAGGTCGAAACCGGGTCCGTGCTCGGGGTGGACGGTGCCGACGAAGGCGACGTCGTTGATCTCCGGCGCCACGTCGTGCGACGGGTGGCCCGTCAGCGCGGTCTTGAACTTGCGGGGGAAGTTCGCGAAGTCGGGGTTGCCGATGTAGCGGCGCTCGATCTCGGCCAGCGCCGAGGACCCGTCGATGATCTCGTCGACCGCGACGCCGGCGACCGGCGACCCGAGGAACGGCCGCGGCGAGTCACCGCACGCCTCGAGGCTGTGGAGACCGGACGCGTCGAGGCGCTCCCAGATCGCGGGGACGTCCTCGATGCGGATCCAGTGGTACTGGATGTTCTCGCGGTCGGTGACGTCCGCGGTGTCGCGCGCGAAGTCGACGCCGATCTGACCGAGCGTGCGGACGGTCGCGGGGGAGAGCAGCTTGCCGTCGGAGCGGACCCGCAGCATGAAGTAGCGGTCGTCGAGCTCCTCCTCCTCGAGGATCGCCGTCTTGCCGCCGTCGATGCCGGGCTTGCGCTGCGTGTACAGGCCCATCCAACGGAACCGGCCGCGCAGGTCGGCCGGGTCGATCGAGTCGAAGCCGCGCTTGGAGTAGGTGTGGAGGATCCGGTCGCGGACGTTGAGCGGGCTGTCGTCCTTCTTGGACTGCTCGTTCTTGTTCAGCGGCTCGGTGAAGCCGAGCGCCCACTGGCCCTCGCCGCGCTTGGGGCGGGGGATCTCGGTGTGCTCGGCACGCTTGGCGGTGAAGCGGGGGTCAGACATGGGGTGTGGGTCCTCAGCGGGAGGGGCGCGTCCTTCGACCGGCGACGTTGCCGGGAGGTCGGCGCCCGCGAGTGGGGCGGCCGGTCAGAGGTGCCAACACATCATGCTGCGCGTGCGCCCGAGGTCCACGTGGCGTCGGACCACGAGGTAGGCGTGCGTCGCAGCGGAGATCATGTCAAGCAGTCTCAGGGAGCGGACGCCGATCCCACAACCTGAAATCTCATGATCTGAGACCGCCAGCCAGGATGTGAGACGCACGCCTCAGTGCCCGCAGGAGAAGGCGGGCACGCTCGGGGCGGCACTAGGCTGCAGCGCATGAGCGACCGGATCGATTCCCTCACCAGCAGCGCGTACCAGCAGGCCCTGGAGGTGATCGCCTCGGTGGAGCCGCGGATCGCGGAGGCCACCCGCCAGGAGCTCGACGACCAGCGCAGCTCGCTCAAGCTGATCGCGAGCGAGAACTACGCCTCACCCGCGGTGCTGCTGACGATGGGCACCTGGTTCAGCGACAAGTACGCCGAGGGCACGGTCGGGCACCGCTTCTACGCCGGTTGCCAGAACGTCGACACGGTCGAGGCGCTCGCCGCGGAGCACGCGCGCGAGCTGTTCGGAGCTCCCTACGCCTACGCCCAGCCGCACTCGGGCATCGACGCCAACCTGGTCGCCTACTGGGCGATCCTCGCCCACCGCGTCGAGACCCCGGCGCTGGCGAAGCTGGAGGCCAAGAACGTCAACGAGCTCTCCGCGGCCCAGTGGGAGACGCTCCGCAACGAGCTCGGCAACCAGCGGCTGCTCGGCATGTCGCTCGACGCCGGTGGACACCTCACCCACGGCTTCCGCCCGAACATCAGCGGCAAGATGTTCCACCAGCAGCAGTACGGCACCGACCCCGAGACCGGGCTGCTCGACTACGACGCGCTCGCGGCCAAGGCCCGCGAGTTCAAGCCGCTCATCCTGGTGGCCGGCTACTCGGCGTACCCCCGGCGGGTGGACTTCGCGAAGATGCGCGAGATCGCCGACGAGGTCGGTGCGACGCTGATGGTCGACATGGCGCACTTCGCGGGCCTGGTCGCGGGCAAGGTGTTCACCGGCGACGAGGACCCGGTGCCCCACGCCCACGTCGTCACGACCACCACCCACAAGTCGCTGCGCGGCCCCCGCGGCGGCCTCGTCCTGGCGCAGGAGGACTTCGCCCCCGAGGTCGACCGCGGCTGCCCGATGGTGCTCGGCGGTCCCCTGTCGCACGTGATGGCCGCGAAGGCCGTCGCGCTCGCCGAGGCGCGCCAGCCGGAGTTCCGGGCCTACGCCCAGCAGGTGGCCGACAACGCCAAGTCGCTCGCGGACGGCTTCATGAGTCGCGGCGCCAAGCTGGTCACGGACGGCACCGACAACCACCTCGTGCTGCTCGACGTGTCCGGCTTCGGCCTCACCGGCCGTCAGGCCGAGTCCGCCCTTCTGGACGCGGGCGTGGTCACCAACCGCAACTCGGTCCCGCAGGACCCCAACGGCGCCTGGTACACCTCGGGCATCCGGCTCGGCACCCCCGCACTCACCACCCGCGGCTTCGGCCACGACGAGTTCGACCGCGTGGCCGAGCTGATCGTCCACGTCCTCCAGAACACCCAGCCCGGCACCACCAAGGCGGGCGGGCCGTCCAAGGCGTCGTACACCCTCGGCGAGGGCGTGGCCGACAAGGTCCGCGACGCCTCGGCCGAGATGCTCGACAAGCACCCGCTGTACCCCGGCATCGACCTGTCCTAGGTCGACGCGCCCGGGGAGGTCGCGTCCAGCAGGTCGAGGCTGAACCTGGTCACGGCCGCGCGCTCCGCGGCGACCGCGGCCAGCTCGGGCGGCGGTGTCGTCTCGAGCAGGTCGAACGGGACGGTGGACAGCCCGGTGAACACGAACAGCAGCACCGCGTGCGCGCGCCGGACGACGTCCTGGTCGTGCCCGCTGCCGGCGGTGTAGGCCGGGACGACGACGTCCTCGATCGGTCCCAGCGCGGAGGCCGGCAGCTGGCCGATCATGGTCTCGCCGACCAGCAGCTGGGTGAGGTCGAAGCCCACCGGCAGTGGGGTGAACTGCCCGAAGTCGATGAGCGTGAACCCCTCCGGGTCGTCGGCGGTGACGAGCAGGTTCCCGGGACAGGCGTCGCCGTGCGCGGCGAGGAGGGGGAGCGACCCGACCTCGGCGGCCAGCTCCGGCAGCCGGTCGAGCGCGGCGAGCAGGCGGCCGCGCAGGGTCGGGTCGAAGGCGCTCAGCGCCGGGTGCTCCCAGATGTCGGACCGCAGGATCGGTTCGAGCTGCATCGTCACCCGGGTGGCCCGGTAGGCCTCGGCACTCATCTCGAACCCGCCGACGTCGGCGACCTCCGCGACGTCCGGGCTGCTGCTGAGGCGCCCCAGGAGGTACGCCGCGCGTGCGAACCGGTCGAGGGACCAGGACTGCTCGACCGTCGGCACCACCTCGAGCCAGAGCGCGTAGGACTCGTCGTCGACGTCGTGCACGCCGTACGCGCGAGGCATGCGGAGCCCGGAGGGCAGCCGGTCGCGGAGGTCGGAGCGGTAGACCTCGCGCTCGATGCGCCACGGGTAGCTGGCCGCTGCCGCCTCCCGGTGCTCCTCGGGGACCCGGGCGAAGACCGGCGAGCGCGACCACGCCTGGACCTGCTTGACGAAGAACGAGAACGACGCCGTGCCCGCCCGGCCGTGCACCCACCAGCGGCCGACCGTGGTGATCGACGGGACGTCGTACGCCACTGGCTCGACCACCAGTGAGTCGATCCGATCGACCGGCCCGCCCACCTGGTCGGCGACCATCGTGAGGAGGGTCCGGTCCGGCACGTCCGCGGCCCCGAGCGCGTCACGCCCAGTCATGGGGTGAGGGTACGACGGTTCGGGCCCGTCCTGCCCGGGTACGCAACCGTCATGGCTGAGACTCGGGTGCCGAAGAAGAACCGCACGCACTGGCTCTACGCCGCGGTCGTCCTCGCTGTCGCGCTGGGCGTCGCCGTCGGGCTGCTCTTCCCGGACTTCGCCGTGCGGCTCAAGCCCCTGGGCGACGGGTTCGTCGGGCTGATCACGATGATGATCCAGCCGGTCATCTTCTGCACGATCGTGCTCGGGGTCGGTTCGGTCGCGAGCGCGGCGCGGGTGGGCAAGGTCGGGCTGCTGGCGATCGGCTACTTCCTGCTGATGTCGACCTTCGCGCTCACGATCGGGCTGGTCGTGGGCAACCTGCTGCACCCCGGGGAGGGGCTCCAGCTCACCGACGAGGTGACCGCCGCCGGCGCTGCCCAGGCCGAGGAGGGCCACGGCAGCACCACCGAGTTCCTCCTCGGCATCATCCCGGACTCGCTCTTCTCGTCGCTGACCTCGGGCGACGTCCTGCAGACCCTGCTGGTCGCCCTCCTCATCGGGTTCGCACTGCAGCGGATGGGCGCGTCGGGTCGGCCGATCCTGACCGTCGTCGAGTACGCCCAGCGCCTGGTCTTCCGGGTGCTGGCGATGATCATGTGGGCGGCGCCGGTGGGCGCGTTCGGCGCGATCGCGGCCGTGGTGGGCGAGACCGGGTTCGACGCGCTCACCAGCCTGGCGATGCTGATGGCCGGGTTCTACCTGACCTGCGTGGTGTTCGTGTTCGGCGTGCTCGGCATCGTGCTGCGCGCCGTCGGCGGCATCAACATCTTCTCGCTGTTCCGCTACCTCGGCCGCGAGTTCCTGCTGATCCTCGCGACCTCCTCGTCCGAGTCCGCCCTGCCGCGGCTGATCGCGAAGATGGAGCACGCGGGCGTGGAGCGGACGACCGTGGGCATCGTGGTGCCGACCGGCTACTCCTTCAACCTCGACGGCACCGCGATCTACCTGACGATGGCGACGCTGTTCATCGCCGACGCGATGGGTGACCCGCTGAGCCTGGGAGAGCAGATCTCGCTGCTGGTCTTCATGGTGATCGCGTCCAAGGGTGCGGCCGGCGTCACCGGCGCCGGGCTCGCGACCCTGGCCGGCGGCCTCCAGTCCCACCGCCCGGACCTGGTCGGCGGGGTCGGGCTGATCGTCGGCATCGACCGCTTCATGTCCGAGGCCCGGGCCCTGACCAACTTCGCCGGCAACTCGGTGGCCACCGTCCTGATCGGGGGCTGGGCCGGTGGTCTCGACCGCGACCGGCTCGACCGCGTGCTCGCCGGCGAGCTGCCCTTCGACGAGCAGACGATGCTCGATGAGCCGACCGCCGAGCCGACCGCTGGGCCGCTCGTCGAACCGCCGGCCGCGGGGCCGGCGGAGGAGCCGGCCGAGGCGACGCAGGTGCCCGTCAGGCGGTAGGCGGGACGACGGAATCCGACCCGGGACGACAAAGCTTCGTCGTCCCGGGTCGGATTCCGTCGGGCGGCCGACAAAACCCGGAGCCGGAGCCGGCCGACTCAGACCACGGGGGTCGCGCGCTCCACGACGGCTCGCAGGTCACCGCCCTCGAGGGCACCGAACGTGCCGTCGTACGACGAGCCGAGGCGGGACGCGCAGAACAGGTCGGCGACCTCGGGCGGGGCGAAGCGCACGAGCAGCGAACCCTGGAGCACCGCGGCCATCTGGCCCGCGAGCCGGCGGGCGCTGACCTCGAGCCGGTCCGGCTCGCCCATGAGGGAGCCGAGCAGCGCGAGGGTGTCGTCGACGGCGCGGTCCAGACGGGCGTCCCCGCCGCGGGCCCGGCCGACCTCGGTGATCCACGCGTCGAGGACCTCCGGCTCGCGACCGAGCGCGCGCAGGACGTCGAGGGCGTTGACGTTGCCCGACCCCTCCCACACCGAGTTCAGGGGGGCCTCGCGGTAGAGCAGCGGGAGACCGGACTCCTCGACGTAGCCGTTCCCGCCCAGGCACTCCAGCGCCTCGGCGACGACCCCGGGGGTGCGCTTGCAGACCCAGAACTTCGACAGCGGCAGCGCGATCCGGCGCAGTGCGACCTCGTGCGGGTCGGCGATGCCGTCGACCGCCGCGGCCAGGCGCATGGCGAGCGCGGTGGCGGCCTCGGTCTCGACCGCGAGGTCGGCGAGCACGTTCTGCATGAGCGGCTTGTCGACGAGCAGCGATCCGAAGGCGGAGCGGTGCGATGCGTGCCAGGTGGCCTCGTTGAGGGCCCGGCGCATCAACGAGGTCGACCCCAGCACGCAGTCGAGCCGGGTCGCGGCGACCATCTCGATGATGGTCCGCACCCCCCGGCCCTCGTCGCCCAGCCGCTGGGCGACGGTGCCGTCGAGCTCGAGCTCGGAGGACGCGTTGGAGCGGTTGCCGAGCTTGTCCTTGAGCCGGACGACGTCCAGCTGGTTGCGCGTGCCGTCCGCGAGCACCCGCGGCACCACGAAGCAGGTCAACCCGCCGGGTGCCTGGGCCAGCAGGAGGAACACGTCGTTCATGGGCGCCGAGGTGAACCACTTGTGCCCGTGGAGGGTGTACTCGCCGTCGACCGACGTCGGCCGTGCCTCGGTGACGTTGGTGCGGACGTCCGAGCCGCCCTGCTTCTCGGTCATCCCCATGCCAGCCAGCGCGCCCCGCTTGGTCGAGGCGAGCCGGACGCCGGGGTCGTAGGCCGTGGACGCGAGCAGCGGGGTCCACTCCTTGGCGATCGCGTCGTCGGCGCGGAGCGCGGGCACGGCGGCGTACGTCATCGAGATCGGGCAGCCGTGGCCGGGCTCGGTGTGCGACCAGGCCATGAAGCCGGCGGCGCGCCGCACGTGTGCGTACGGCGCCCCGGCCTCCTGCTGCTCCCACGGCCGGGCGGCGAGCCCGTGGCCGACCGCCCGCTCCATCAGCCAGTGGTACGACGGGTGGAAGCGCACCTCGTCGACGCGGTTGCCGAAGCGGTCGACCGTCACGACCTCCGGGCCGTACCGGTTGGCGAGCATCCCGTGCTCGCGCGCCTCGGCCGTCCCGGCGTCGGCGCCGACCTCGACGAGGTCCTCGACCACGTCGGCCGACGCGTGGCGGGTGACGGCCTCGACGAGCGCCCGGTCGGCCGTGACGATGTTGTGACCCACCAGCGGCGGCGCCTGGTTCGTGGCTCCCCGGATCTCGGTACGCATGTGACTACGTTAGAGCCATGCCCGGGGCCGAGAGCGTGGAGTCGCAGGAAGCGGCGGCCTCCCCGTTCGCCACCTGGCTCCGGCAGGTCCGCGACGTGGTGTGGCGCCTCGTGGTCACGACCGTCGGGTCGTGCCTGAAGCACCGGGTGACCGGTCTGGCCGCCGAGGCGGCCTTCTTCGCGGTCCTCTCGGTCCCGCCGCTGATCTTCGCCCTGGCCGGCGCGATCGGCTTCGTCACCGACCAGTTCAGCCCCTCGCAGGTCGCCGACGTCCGCAACGCGATCATCGACCTGTCCGAGCGCGCCCTGACCGAGAACGCCGTCAACCGCATCATCACCCCGACGATCGACGACGTGCTGCAGGGCGGGCGCTTCGACGTGATCTCGCTGGGCTTCGTGCTCGCCCTGTGGTCGGGGTCGCGGGCGCTGCACGTCTTCATCGACACCATCACGATCATGCACGGGCTCGGGGGGCACCGCGGCATCGTCAAGACCCGGGCGATGTCGTTCGCGCTCTACATCCTCGCGATGGTCACCGGCGTCGTCGCGCTCCCGCTGGTGGTGGCCGGCCCCGGCCTGGTCGCCGAGTGGCTCCCCGCCCGCGCGGACCTCCTCATCCACTTCTACTGGCCGGTCGTCGTGGTCATCTCGATCTGCTTCCTCGCGACGCTCTACCACGTGTCGGTCCCGGTGCGGACCAACTGGAGCTTCAACCTGCCGGGCGCCACGTTCGCGCTCTTCTGCTGGATCGTCGGCTCCTACCTGCTGCGCTGGTTCCTGACGGCGACCGCCGCGGACTCGCGGTCCATCTACGGACCGCTCGCGGCGCCGATCGCGGTCCTGCTCTGGCTCTACCTGGTCTCGATCGCCGTGCTCGTCGGTGCCGCGGTCAACGCCGCGTTCGACGAGGTGTTCCCGCAGAAGTCGACCACCCGCGCCCGGCTCGAGCTCGTGCAGCGGCTGCGCCGGCTGGGGACGCGCGAGGACGCCTCGCCGGACGGGGACGGTCCTGACGTCGAGCCCGGGCGATAGATTGCCGCCGTGCCGGACGACTCCAGCGACATCACGCAGGGCCGTGCCCGGGGCAGCGTCTCGCTGCCCGAGTCCGGCCGCTCTCCGTGGTTCCGGCTGACCGTCCGGCTCGGGCTGGCGATCGGCGTCCTGGTCCTGACGACGCTGATCGTCTACGTCGACCGGCACGCCTACCGCGACGCGAACGACCCGCCGCTGTACGGAGTGGACCTCGTCGACTCGATCTACTACACGACGGTGACGCTCAGCACGACCGGGTACGGCGACATCGCACCGGTGTCCGCCCACGCCCGGATGATCAACGCGTTCGTCGTCACCCCGCTCCGCATCGCCTTCCTGGTGCTGCTGATCGGCACCACCCTGGAGGTGCTCGCCTCCCAGGGCCGCACCATGTTCCGAGTCGCCCGCTGGAGGAGAAAGATGACGGACCACGTCGTCGTGATCGGCTACGGCACCAAGGGCCGGGCGGCCGTCGACACCCTGGTCAACAACGGCCACGACCGCGAGGCGATCGTCGTGGTCGACCCGGGAGCGGGCGCCCTGCAGGAGGCCCACGCCGACGGGCTCGCGGTCGTCACCGGTGACGCCACTCGTCAGGACGTCCTGCTGCGGGCGGGGGTGCGCGACGCCAGCCAGGTCATCATCACGACGAACCGCGACGACTCCAACGTGCTCGCCACGCTCACCGTCCGCCAGCTCAACCCCGAGGTGTGGATCGTCGCCGCCGCCCGCGAGCAGGAGAACGTCGCCCTGATGCGTCAGTCGGGGGCGAACTCGGTCATCACCTCCTCCGACGCCGTCGGACGGTTGCTCGGCCTGTCCTCGCTCTCGCCGACGCTGGGCCAGGTGATGGAGGACCTCCTCACGTACGGCGAGGGGCTCGAGGTCGCCGAGCGGGAGCTGCTCGTCAACGAGGTCGGCCGACCACCGCAGTCGCTGCCCGACCAGGTGATCGCGGTCGTACGCGACGAGCAGGTCTACCGCTACTTCGACCCGGTCGTCACGCTGCTCGCCCGCGGCGACCGGCTGATCGTCGTACGGCCGGCCAAGGAGCTGCCCTGGGCGCCCCGTCCGGGCACCCACGACGAGGCGCTCGCCGACGACGCCTGACCCCGCCGCCGTCCGCGCCGTCCGCGCCGTCAGCGCCGCCCGTCACCCACGCCCGTCACCCACGCCCGTCACCCACGCCCGTCACCCACGACCGCGACACCCCGTCCCA
>ERZ724503.1288-NODE-1288-length-11604-cov-12.265564_pt1 | contig 11604 bp, 12 predicted proteins | sample MGYA00376036_ERZ724503 | MGnify/ENA primary metagenome ERZ724503 (study PRJEB28724, sample SAMN07190885) | wastewater metagenome | isolation source: influent of sewage treatment plant in Hong Hong | place: Hong Kong | collected 2016-03-17 ...
GTTCTATTGCTATTTATAAAACGCTAGAATTAATTAGACTTTATATAAAAGCAGGTGCTATTGTAAAAGTTATAATGACAGAAGCTGCTAAAAAGTTTATAAATCCAATTACTTTTGAAGCAATTTCACAAAATAGGGTTTTAGATGAGAATAGTGAGAATTGGGACAAAAATCAAGACTACAATCATATAGATATTGGAAAATGGTCAGATATTTTTGTAATTGCACCAGCAAGTGCAAATACTATAAATAAACTTGCAAATGGAATAGCTGATAATCTACTTTTACAAACAGCACTTGCATATCCAAGAATGAAGCTTTTATGTCCAGCTGCTAATACAAATATGATAAAAAATCCTCTAACTCAAGCAAGTATAAAAATGCTAAAACTTTGTAACTTTGAGATAGTTTCAACTGTTACAAAAGAGTTAGTTTGTAAAGATGTTGGTGATGGAGCGATGGCAGAACCAATAGATATTTTTGATGCAACTTGTAGAGAACTGTTAAAAGATGAATATTGGGTAAATAGAAGAGTTGTTTTAAGTGGTGGTGGAACAGTTGAAAAAATAGATGATGTTAGATATATCTCAAACTTTTCATCTGGGAAAATGGCAACATCACTGGCAACTGCTTTGTATTATAAAGGTGCTGAGGTTTGTTTAGTTAGTACTCGTGGTTATGAAAATTTACCAAAAGGTATTCATTTAATAAAAGTAGATGGTTCACTTGAGATGTATGAGTATTTAGTTGATTCTTTAAGGGTAGCAAAAAAAGGTATTCTTACAAAACCAACTTTGATGGATAACTCAACTCCAACACTAATTTTGAAAAAGCCATATTTGTTTATGGTGGCTGCTGTTAGTGATTATTTGCCAATATATCCACAAAATGGAAAAATGAAAAAAGAGCAAATAGGAACTTCTTGGAGTTTAGAATTAAAACAAAATATAGATATTTTAAAATCTCTTGACAAAGAAGGGGTTTATACAGTTGGATTTAAAGCTGAAATGGATGAAACAACTGCATTAAATAGTGCAACTTCAATGATGGAAAAGAAAAATTTAGATGCAGTTTGCCTAAATATATTAAATGAAAACAATAATTTTGGTAGTGATACAAATGAAATTGAGTTGATTTTGAAAAACTCTTCTTTTGAGTTTAAAGGAACAAAACTGGATATTTCCCTTAATATTTTAGAAAAATTAGAAAAAGAGTTTGGTGCAAATGAGTAATAATACAATTCCATCACATATCGCTATTATCATGGATGGCAATGGTAGGTGGGCAAAAGAGCGAGGACTTAATAGAACTTCTGGACATGAAGAGGGTGCTAAAACTGTTCGGAAGATTACTCAATATTGTTCAGATATTGGTATTAAGTATTTGACTTTATATGCATTTTCTACAGAAAACTGGGAAAGACCAAAACTTGAAGTAGAATTTTTGATGAAATTACTTGAGCGATATTTAAAAAAAGAGTTGGATGTATATTTAAAAAATAATATTAGATTCAAAGCTATTGGAGATTTAACTAGATTTTCAAATAGTCTACAAAAAACTATATTTGAAACACAAGACAAAACGGCTCATTGTTTAGGTCTTACTCAAGTGTTGGCTTTAAATTATGGTTCAAAAAATGAAATAATAAGAGCTGTAAAAAAATTAAATGAGCAAAATTTAGAAGTTACAGAAGAAAATTTGGAATCTTGTCTTGATACAGCTGGAATGGGTGATGTTGATGTGTTAATAAGAACAAGTGGAGAAGTTAGGCTTTCAAATTATTTATTATGGCAAAATGCCTATGCTGAAATGTTTTTTACACAAACATATTGGCCAGACTTCAATGAAGCTGAATTAGATGATATTTTAAGTGATTTTGCAAAACGTGAGAGACGATTTGGAGGTATTTAGTTTTATATTTGGTGTTTGTTTTGGATCATTTTTAAATGTATTAATTTTAAGACTACCATTAAATAAATCAATATTAACTAAAAGTCAATGCCCAAATTGTAACCATACAATTTATTGGTATCATAATATTCCACTTTTCTCATATCTTTTTTTAAAAGGAAAATGCTTTTATTGTAATGAAAAAATATCTTTTATATATTTTTTAGTTGAATTTATATCAGGTATTTTAACATTAGCTTTATTTTTAAAACTTGGATTAACACAAGAATTTATTTTTATGTGTTTATTATCTTATGTTTTAATAGTTTTATCTTTTATTGATTTAAAATATAAAGCAGTGCCTGATTATTTACTTTTAATAGCTTTAGTAGTTTCATTTTTTGCGACACAGTATTCTATTATGGAGGCATTTAAAAATGCTTTTTTATTTTCAGGAGCTTTTGTTTTATTAAATTTCATAATTACTTTTTATATTCAAAACATAAAATCAAGAATTTTAAAAGATGATAGTTTGAAAGTGCAAGAAGCCTTAGGTGAAGGTGATATTCCTATAATTGCAATGTTAGGAATTCTTCTTGGAGTAGCAAGTGGAGTTTTTAGTATATTTTTAGCTGCATTTTTTGCTATAATTCCTGCAATTTATTCAAATTTTGTAAAAAAAGATATCCAAACTCCATTTATACCTTATTTAGTTTTAGGTTTTTTTACTGAATATTTTTTTGATTTAGAAACAATTATAAAGGTCTTTTATTGAAATTAAAACAATACTTATTTTCACAGTTAGCAATTACATTTTTCCCAATATTTTTAGGATTATTTTTTATAACATCAGTTGTATTTTTAGTAAAGATAGCTTCTTTAACATCTATAATAACTATTAACTTTTATGAATTATTTACACTATTTAGTTATGTTATTCCTCAAATTATTTTCTTTACATTACCCGTTTCATTTTTTGTATCTTTAGTTATAACATTAGCTAAATTAGCAGGTGAATATGAACTTACTGTTATTACTTCATTTGGTTTAAATCCTATAAATGTTTTAAAAATATTTTTACCACTTACTTTAATAATATCAAGTATTTTACTTATTATTTCAGTTGGGTTAATTCCTAAAACAAAATTTTTAACAAAACAATTTTTAGATGAGAAGAAAAAAGAAGCAAATTTCAATGTAAAAGCAAGTGAATTTGGGCAAAAATTTGGAGAATGGCTGATATATATAAGTGAAAAAAGTGAAAAACAATATGAGGAAGTTAAGCTTTTTAAAACAAATACAAAACAAGACCAATTTATTATTAGTAAAACAGCTGTTTTAAATACTGAGAATAATAATGGAGCATTAAGTTTCAAATTAAATGATGGGAAAGCTTTTGTTGTTAGTGAAAAAGAGTTTGATCAAATAGACTTTAAATCAATGTATATCAATGAATCTATATCAAATACTCAAATAGATAATTTTACAAACTCTTATGAATTTTGGAAAAATAATGTTCAAAAAGGATTAGATGTAGATGATTTAACATTTTACATTTTAACTTCACTTTTTCCATCAATTTCATTGTTTTTGGTAATTACATTTGGATATTTTAATCCAAGATATGAAAAAAGTAAAGCAGTGTTTTATTCTTTAGTTTCAATTGTTTTATATTATGTTGTAATTAAATTTATCGGAGATAAAATTTTATTACATGCATTATATGTAATTCCAATTTTTTGGGTGCTTTTGACTTATATTTTATATTTTAAAACGATACAAAAAGAGTATTAATATTAAGTATGAACTTAAAATTTAAAGTTTCTTATGATGGTAGTTGTTTTCAAGGAAGTCAAAAACAACCAAATGGTCAAACGGTTGAAGATAAACTTTTATATGCATTTAAAAAAATAAATATTGAAACAAATATTGTTTTAAGTGGACGAACAGATAAAGAGGTTCATGCAACAGGACAAGTATTTAATTGTTTTGTTCCTGATTATTGGGAAGATTTATTTAAATTAAAAGAGATTTTAAATAAGAATTTACCAAGTTCTATAAAAATATTAGCTATTTCAAAAGTTGAAGATAATTTTCATTCAAGATTTCATGCAAAAAAGCGAACTTATAGATATTTAATCACTTCAAAACAAACAAATCCTTTTAATGCAAAATATATAACTTATGTTAAAAATATTGATGAAGATTTGTTAAAAAGTGCAATAAAAGAGTTTATAGGAGTTTACGATTTTAAATACTTCCATAAAACAGGAAGTGATAAAGAAGTAACTATTCGAGAGATATTTGATACCGCATTTTACAAATATAAAGATATATATGTTTTCAAATTTACTGCAAATTCATATCTAAGAAGTCAAATTAGATTGATGGTTGGCTTTTTATTGGCAATCAATGATAATAAGCAAACAATTGATAATTTAAAAGAGCAATTAAAAGTAGAAAAACATAATTTTAAATTACCAGCAATTGCAAATGGTCTTTATTTAGCAAAAGTCCAATATTAATTAATTTTTTAATAATCCAATTTCTTCATAATATTTTTTAGCACCTTCATGTAAAGGAGCACTTAATCCTTCAAACAGCGATTCTTTAGTGATATTGCTATAAGCTGGATGTAATTTTTTAAATTCATCAAAATTTTCTAAAATAGCTTTTACAACAGCATAAACAATTTTATCATTTACATTTTCATTTACAACTAGAACAGCCTTTACCCCAAAAGTAGGTATTTCATCATTTTGACCCTTATAAATTCCAGCTGGAATATTTGCTTTTGCAAAATAAGGGTATTTTTTTATTAAAGAATTAGTAATTTCATTTTCAATGGGAATTATTTTAATACTAACAGTAGATGAAGTATCTTTTATAGTTGAAGTAGGATGACCAACCATATAAAAATAACCATCAATTTTATTGTCTTTTAAAGCTTCACTCATTTCTGATGCACTATAACTTGCTGCTTCTTTTAAATCACTTTTAGTTAATCCAATTTCATTAAATAGTGTTAATGCAGTTGTTTCATTTCCACTTCCACTATTTCCAAGATTAATTCTTTTGCCTTTTATATCCATTAAATTATTTATATTGGCATCTTTTTTTGTAACTAAGGTTAATAATTCTGGATAAATTGCCATTATTGATTTAACTTTTGAATATGAAGAATTTTTGAAATGATTTTTATTATTTGATGCTTGATAAAGAATATCTGATTGAACAATTGAGAAATCTAAATCTTTATTATTAACAGCATTTAAGTTATATAATGAACCTTCAGTTGATTCAATTGAGCATTTAATTGATGAATCATTTTTATATTTATTTACTAATCTACAAATTGCTCCGCCTGTTGTATAATAAATACCTGTAACAGAACCAGTTCCAATAGTAATAAATTCTGAAGAAAAAAGTTGAGTAGATAATATTCCAATTAATAAAGATTTAAAAAAGAATGACATTTATTACTCCTTTGATTACAATATTATTAATCTAACATATAATTATTTGAGCCTTACTTAAATTTAAAAAAATTAAAATAAAGTACTTGACAAATAAAGACTCAATAGGTTATAATTCTTTAGCAGTTTAAGATACTGAGTGCTAGATTATGAAAATGGTTGTAAATATGATAGATAAAAAAGAGTTTTTGTTACAGTCTATTATCAAAGCTTACATTGAGCATTTAGAACCTATAGGTTCTACTCAATTAAAATCTATGTATGATATTACTTATTCTCCTGCAACTATTAGAGGATACTTTAAAAAATTAGGAGAAGAAGGTTATCTTGCACAAGAGCATATAAGTAGTGGAAGAACTCCAACAACTGAAGCTTTAAAACAATATTGGCAAACAAAACTTAATTTTAAACTAAAAGGTATAAATTTACGAGCTTTAGAATATTTTGCTTCAAATGTAGGACTGTGTGTTTTTATAAAGAAAGAGAAATCTGATATATTAAAAGATATTTTAAATGTTGAAAATAGATATATGATATTAGAATTTTCTTCATTTGCAATAAGTGTAAAGTATTCTGATGCACTTTATAGATTTTTGAAAGATATGATAGGTTTAGATTTAAAAGATATTACAAGAATTTCAAAAGATGTAGGTGCTTATGAAGTTTATGAATCAATAAACCAAACTTTACAAAATTCGGATTTTCAGATTTTCAATAATAAAGAGTTTTTATCTTTAGCTTTAAATTACAATTTTGATGAATATACAATAAATAGTTTTCTAAAAGGTCAAATTTTAGATGAACTAAAAGAAGGTTTATATTTTGATGGATTTTTACCATCAAATTATATTGGAATTTGTAATTATTGCAAAATTAATAATGAAGATGTGAAGATGTTGGTTATTGGTGAGTTACCAAAAGATTATGAATATTTTTATGAAAAAATTACAACTTTTTAGGAGATAAATGTGAGTGAAGAGACAAAAGAAGAGTTAATACAAGAAGAAATTCAACCAGAAGTGGTAGTTGAAGAGACACAAAAAGAAGAGAGTTTAGAAGAAAAAGTTGCAAGATTAGAACAACAATTAAAAGATAGTGAAGATAAATATTTAAGAGTTCATGCTGATTTTGAAAATATCAAAAAAAGATTAGAGAGAGAAAAATACCAAGCTATTGATTATGCAAGTGAGAAATTTGCAAAAGATTTATTAGCTCCTATTGATACACTTGAAATGGCTTTAAAATCAGCTAATGTTGATTTGGATGCTGCTGAATTACTAGGAAAATTAAAAGAAGGAATTGAACTTACGATTAAAAATTTCAATACAACTTTTGAAAAACATAATATTTCAAAAATTGAAACTGATGGTGAGTTTGATCCAAATGTTCACAATGCAGTTATGCAAGTAGATAGTGAAAATCACGAATCAGGACAAATAGTTGCAGAATTACAAAAAGGTTATATGTTAAAAGATAGGTTATTAAGACCATCAATGGTTAGTATCGCTAACTAAAGTTTTGACCGTAATGTCATTAAACTAGATAGATTTGAAAAGATATAAATTAAAATAAAAAACAAAACTTAAGGAATCAACACAAGTTCTCTTGTGCTTTAGATTGGTTCTTAGGTTGAATTTATTTCAACCGCTAAAGAACATATAAAGATGAAAGGTTCCTTGATTTTATAAAATAAAATAAAGGACAAAAAAATGAGTAAAGTAATTGGTATAGATTTAGGAACAACGAACTCTTGTGTTGCAGTATACGAAGGGGGAGAAGCAAAAATTATCCCAAATAAAGAGGGGAAAAATACAACTCCTTCAATCGTTGCATTCACTGATAAAGGTGAAGTTTTAGTTGGTGATCCAGCAAAAAGACAAGCTATTACAAATCCAGAAAAAACTATTTATTCAATCAAAAGAATTATGGGTCTAATGATGGATGAGCCAAATGCAAAAGCAGCTCAATCAAAAGTTGGATACAAAATCGTTGATAGAAATGGGGCGGCAGCTGTTGAAATCGCTGGAAAAGTATATACTCCTCAAGAAATTTCTGCAAAAATTTTAGGAAAATTAAAAGCAGATGCTGAAGAGTATTTAGGTACAACTGTAACTGATGCAGTTATTACTGTTCCTGCTTATTTCAATGATGCACAAAGAAAAGCAACACAAGAAGCTGGAACAATCGCAGGATTAAATGTATTAAGAATTATTAATGAGCCAACAGCTGCTTCATTAGCTTATGGTTTAGATAAAAAAGGTGAAGAAAAAGTTCTAGTTTACGATTTAGGTGGAGGAACTTTTGACGTTACAGTATTAGAAATTGGAGATGGAACTTTTGAAGTACTTTCAACTGATGGAAATGCTTTCTTAGGTGGAGATGACTTTGATAATGCAATTATTGATTGGTTAGCAAAAGAGTTCAAAGATGAAAATGGTTTTGATGTTAAAAACGACAAAATGGCATTACAAAGATTAAAAGATGCTGCTGAAAATGCTAAAAAAGAGTTATCATCAGCTGAATCAACAGAAATCAACTTACCATTTATTTCAATGGGAAGTGCAGGTCCTGTTCACTTAGTTAAATCATTAACAAGAGCAAAATTTGAGTCTATGACTGAAAATTTAATTAATGAAACTTTAGACCACATCAAAATTGCATTAAAAGAAGCTGGATTAAGTAAAGATGAAATCCAAGAAGTTATTATGGTTGGGGGATCTACAAGATTACCAAAAGCTAATAAAGTTGTAAGAGATTTCTTTGGAAAAGATTTAAATAAAGGTGTAAATCCTGATGAAGTTGTAGCTGCTGGGGCTGCTGTTCAAGCTGGAGTTTTAAAAGGTGATGTTAAAGATGTATTATTATTAGACGTTACTCCTTTATCTTTAGGAATTGAAACTTTAGGTGGAGTTATGACTAAATTAATTGAAAAAGGTACAACAATTCCAGTTAAAAAATCTCAAGTATTCTCAACTGCTGATGATAATCAACCAGCTGTTTCAATTCATGTTTCTCAAGGTGAGCGAGAGTTTGCAAGAGATAATAAATCTTTAGGTATGTTTGAACTTTCAGATATTCCAGCAGCTCCAAGAGGTGTTCCTCAAATTGAAGTAACATTTGATATTGATGCAAATGGTGTTTTAAATGTATCTGCAAAAGATAAAGGAACTGGAAAAGAAAACAAAATTACAATCTCTGGATCGTCTGGATTAAGTGATGCAGAAATTGAAAAAATGGTTCAAGAAGCAGAAGCAAACAAAGAAGCAGATGCTAAGAAAAAAGCTGTAATTGAAGTAAGAAACCAAGCTGATGCCTTATTACATAGTACAAGAAAAACTTTAGAAGAAAATGAAAATGCAATTTCTGAAGATGAGAAAAAAGCTATAATTGATGCAGCAGCTGATTTAGAAGAGACATTAAAAAATGACAATGCTACAAAAGAAGATATTGAAGCTAAGTTGAAAACTTTAACTGAGAAATCTCATAAATTAGCAGAAGCTATGTACAAAAAAGAAGGTGCAGAAGCTCAACCAAACCAAAAAGCAAAAAAAGATGATGACGATGTTATCGATGCAGAAGTAGAGTAAATCTCTACTTCATGCAAAATTTAATTTTTTTATTAATACTATTTTTAATAGTTATTGCTTCCATTTTATTCTATCTAAGAAATAAAACTTCAAGAATTCAGAAATTACTTTCGGGACAATGTCCAAATTGTGGAGAAAGTGCAAAAACATTTTTTGATCAAAATACAAATACTACTTTTAAATCTGAAATTATAAAATCAAAAATATTACAAAATCATGGCTGTTCAGGTATAAATGATGTGGAATTTATTTGTGAAGAGTGTGGATTAAAAGAAGTTCATTCAACCCCATTAAATTCAGGAACTTGTTTATGAAATTAGTTATATATATTTTTATTATTACAACTTTATTTTTTACAGGTTGTACAATGAAAGAAGAAGTTGTAGTTCCAAAAGAAGAAAAAATTGTCCCACCACCTGTAAAACCAACTACTGAAAATATGAAAGCTGTTAGTTTTACTGAAATAGAAGGTTTTTATAAAGATGATTTAAATCACGCACTTGAAGTATTCAAAAAAGATTGTAAAAAATCAAAAAAGAATGAATTGTTTACAGAAGTGTGTGAAAAAGCAGAATCTGAAATTGATGGAAAAAAGTTCTTTACTTTATATTTCCAACCATATAAACTTTTAGATGAAAATTCTTCTGATGAAGGATTAATAACTGGTTATTATGAGCCTTTACTTTATGGAAGTTTGAAAAAAACAAGTAGATATAAATACCCTTTATATAAAACTCCAAAAGATATGTATATAGTTGATTTTACATCTATTTATCCTGATTTGAAAACTTATAAATTAAGAGGGAAATTAGTTGGGAATAAAGTTTTTCCTTATGATTCAAGAGAAGAAATAGAGAATAATCCTAGCAAAGAACTTGAACCTATTGTTTATGTAGATAATAAAGTTGATGTTTTTTTACTTCATGTTCAAGGTTCAGGAAAAGTTTTATTGGATACTGGTGAGTTGATAAATGTTGGATATGCTGAACAAAATGGTAGAAAATTCAAAGGTATCGGAATGTATATGCTAAATAAGGGATACATTACAAAAGATGAATTATCTGCTCAAGGTATGAAAAAATATTTAGATAAAAACCCTTCAAAAGCCGATGAAGTTTTAAACCAAAATGAGAGCTATGTATTTTTCCAAAAATCTAATCAAGGGGCTACTGGAAGCTTAGGAACACCACTTACTGCAAAAAGAAATATAGCCGTTGATAGAAGTGTTATTCCTCTTGGAATGCCCGTTTTCTTAAATACTACAAATCCAGTTGATAAAAAACCAATAAATCAATTAATGGTTGCTGCTGATGTTGGTGGTGCTATTAAAGGAAAAGTTAGAGCTGATTTCTTCTGGGGATTTGGTGATAGTGCTTTTGACTATGCTGGACGAATGAAAGAAAAAGGCAAAATGTATGTTTTAATGCCTAAGTAATGGTTGTTACATACAACAACCATTACCACAACAATTATCTCTGGCAGGATTGTAAAACGAAATTACATAGTTAGTAAACATCTCCTGTACATCAAATTCATGTTTTCCACAAAAATCCTTATTCATCTTTTCCATCATTTCAATAGCTTTTGCTTTCGCATCTTCTCTTGTTTCAAAATAAATCGAATTTTCCATATTACTTTTTTTAAAACATTCACATTGGTTTGACACAATAACTCTATACATAAAAAATCCTTACAAAATTTATATGTAAGAGTAACCAATTTTTTATTAAAGCAATTTAAGAAGAAAAAGAAGATAAAATAGCAATCTATTAGAATAAAAAAGGAAAATAATGCACATTACAAATCTTATCTCTTTATATTTTGGAAAATTTGCTAAAAAACAGTTCCCAACAATTATACAAGAGTTTATAAACAATGTTTATGTAAAGCTTATGGGTTTAGATATGACGGAGTTTAAAAATGCAAAATATTATAAATCATTAAATGAATTATTCACTAGAGAATTGATATTAAAACGACAAATAGACGAAACACATGGTATTATGATTTCTCCAACAGATAGTTTTATCACTCAATGTGGACAAATTGAAAAAGATATAGCATTACAAATAAAAGGTATGGAGTATAGTGTTGAGGAGTTATTAACTTATTATTGTAGTTCTAATTTTGAAAAAATAAAAGATGGCTCTTTTATGAATTTCTATCTATCACCAAAAGATTATCATAGATACCATGCTCCTTGTGATTTTAAACTATTAAAATTAATTCATGTTCCAGGAAAACTTTATCCAGTTAATTTAAAATATTTAAGAAAAGAGTTTGAACTTTTTGTTCAAAATGAAAGAGTGATTTTAGAGTGTCAAACAAATGGAAAAATATTTTATATGGTATTTGTTGGTGCTTTAAATGTTGGGCAAATGGTATTTGAGTTTGAAAATAGAGTAGAAACAAACACAAATGCAAAAGAGATAAAAGTGTATACTTATGACAACATAGAAATATCAAGAGGTGAATGTTTAGGCTATTTCAAAATGGGTTCAACTGTTGTTATGATATGGGAAAAAGATATGGTAAATTTAGAAAACTTACTTGACAAAAATATTAAATTTGGCGAAAAAATAGTAAGTATTTTATAAAAAAGTGGAGGAGGTAGTCGGACTCGAACCAACGCATGTCGGATTTGCAATCCG
>ERZ724503.1289-NODE-1289-length-11603-cov-7.120540_pt1 | contig 11603 bp, 8 predicted proteins | sample MGYA00376036_ERZ724503 | MGnify/ENA primary metagenome ERZ724503 (study PRJEB28724, sample SAMN07190885) | wastewater metagenome | isolation source: influent of sewage treatment plant in Hong Hong | place: Hong Kong | collected 2016-03-17 ...
GAAATGACTGAGTCAGCCGAGAAGAATTTCCCCGCTTATTCGCACCTTCCCTTGTGCTCGCAATGTTAGTTAGCTAATTTAGATAAATAATCAAATTTCCAGATGCTTGTTGGCACAAAATGACAGAACAAGAGATCTACCTCCGTATCAAACAAGCCTTAGCGGATGCGCCTCGCAACCAATACACCTCAGAACTTCACCTGCAAATGCTCAAATATGCCGATGAGCTTAAACACATTACGGCGAAAGAGTTTTGCGAAGGGGTTGGTTTGCGCGAGAGCTTGGGCACTGAATTCAGCAAGATGCGTAATTTAACGCAACGACTAAAAGCTGCCGGTTTGAATACCGGTCTGATCTGATTTTTTACTTAGCGGTAATGCAAAGAATTTAAGGAACAACCATGGCGATTAAAAAGACGGAACTCTACTCCTCTCTCTGGGCGAGTTGTGATGAGTTGCGTGGTGGTATGGATGCCAGCCAATACAAAGATTATGTGCTCACTTTCTTATTCATGAAGTATGTATCTGACCGTTATAAAGGCGACCCGTATGGCATGATCGTCATTCCGCAGGGTGCCAGCTTTGATGACATGAAAGCGCTGAAAGGTGACAAAGAGATCGGCGATAAGATGAATAAAATCATCAGCGCACTGGCGGAAGAGAACGATCTCAAAGGTGTTATCGACGTTGCTGACTTCAACGATGAAGACAAGCTTGGCAAAGGGAAGGAGATGATCGACCGCCTTTCTAAGCTGATCGGCATTTTTGAAGGGTTAGATCTCTCCGCTAACCGTGCCGATGGCGATGACCTGCTGGGCGATGCATATGAATATCTGATGCGCCACTTCGCCACCGAGTCAGGCAAAAGTAAGGGCCAGTTCTATACCCCGTCGGAAGTCTCGCGCATTCTGTCGAAAGTCATTGGTATCGACGCCAGCACGCCACAAGATGCCACCGTCTATGACCCAACTTGCGGTTCTGGTTCGTTGCTGCTGAAAGCCAGTGATGAAGCCGAACGTGGCTTGTCGATCTACGGACAGGAAATGGATAACGCGACCAGCGCGCTGGCGCGCATGAACATGATCTTGCACAACAACGCGACGGCGAAAATCTGGAAGGGCAACACGCTGGTTGACCCGCAATGGAAAGAGGCGAATGGCCAGCTAAAAACCTTCGACTTCGCGGTGGCCAACCCGCCATTTTCGAATAAGAACTGGACGAGCGGCCTCAACCCGAATGAAGACCCGTTCGACCGTTTCACGTGGGGTATTCCGCCCGAAAAGAACGGTGATTACACCTTCTTACTGCACATCATTAAAAGCCTGAAAAGCACCGGCAAAGGCGCGGTGATTTTGCCGCATGGCGTGCTGTTTCGTGGCAATGCCGAAGCGCGTATTCGTGAAAACCTGCTAAAACAAGGTTACATCAAAGGCATTATCGGCCTGCCTGCTAACCTGTTTTATGGCACGGGTATTCCGGCCTGCATCATCGTGATTGATAAAGCGCAAGCGCATAGCCGTAAAGGCATTTTCATGCTCGATGCCAGCAAAGGCTTTATCAAAGACGGCAACAAAAACCGTCTGCGCGCGCAAGACATTCACAAAGTGGTTGATGTGTTTACCAAGCAGTTGGAACAGCCGCGTTACAGCCGCATGGTGCCACTCAGCGAGATCGCGGCGAATGACTATAACCTCAATATTCCACGTTATATTGATGCCAGCGAACCGGAAGATCTGCACGATCTCACTGCACATTTACAGGGCGGCATTCCTGATCGTGATATCAATGCATTAGCACCTTATTGGCAGGTGTTCCCATCAATGCGTGATGCGCTGTTTGCGCCGGTGCGGGCCGGTTATAGCAAAGCACAAATTGAAGCGGGAAAAATCAAAACCACCTTACTGGAATACCCTGAATTTAAAGCGTTCGCTCAACGTGTAATGACACTGCTAATGCAATGGCAGCAACAAATGGCCTTGCAGGAACTCAGTGTTGGCGATAACCCGAAAGCATTGATCGATGAAATTTCAGAAGCCTTATTAGTGCAATATGCCGACACCGCGTTGCTGAATAATTACGACGTTTACCAGATCTTGATGGATTACTGGAACGACACCATGCAAGACGATGTCTATCTGCTGACGCAAGATGGCTGGTTAGCCGGGAAAATGTTGCGCGAACTGGTGGCAGAGAAAGGCGAAAAACTCAAAGAAACGCCCGATATCGTCATTGACAAGGCTAAGTTCAAAGCTGATCTGATCGCACCATCGCTGATCATTGCCCGTTATTATAAAACCGAGCAAAAACAGCTTGATCAGTTGCAGGCCGATCTCGACAACGCTACGCAAGAGCTGGAAAGTTATCTGGAAGAAAACAGCGGTGAAGACGGCTTATTGGCAGAAGCGCTGAATGACAAAGATAAAGTCACCAAAGTAACCATTACGGCGCGCTTAAAAGTGGCTACCGATAAAGAAGAAAAAGCGGCATTAAAGCAGGCCAAAGCCTTGTTTGATGCGGAAGCTGACAGCAAAAAAGCACTGAAAGAAGCACAAGACCAGTTAGACCGTGCAGTGTTTAAACACTACGCCACCTTGTCAGAAGACGATATCAAAACCCTGATTGTGAATGACAAATGGCACGCCACATTGCAAGGCCGCATTCAGGCGGAAATCGAGCGCATCATTCAGCAATTGGCGAATCGCGTGAAAGAGTTAGAAGAGCGCTATGCCGAAGCATTACCGACCATCAGCCAATCTGTCGATGCGCTTAGCCTGAAAGTCGCGGCACATCTGAAAGCCATGGGGCTGGAAACAATATGAACGACCATACCCCAACACGGCTGAGTTCATTGGCCGATGCGATTGCTACGCAGATTGAACAGGCGCGCGGGCAGCTCCGCCAAGCGGTCAACAGCATTATAGTGCAAAGCTACTGGGAAATTGGCCGACTGATTGTTGAAGATGAACAGCAAGGCGAAAGCCGAGCGGAATATGGTAAACAACAGTTACAGCAGTTATCGCAGCAACTGACCGAACGTTTAGGCAAAGGCTTTGATATTACGAATTTACGGAAGATGCGCACGTTTTATCAGGCTTTTCCAATTCGAGACGCACTGCGTCTCGAATTAAGCTGGACGCACTATCGAACTCTGCTTCGCATCGACAACCCGCAGGCCAGAGACTGGTATCTTCACGAAGCTATTACCCAAAGCTGGAGCGCCAGAGCGTTAGAGCGGCAAATCGGCACGCTCTATTACGAACGCTTGTTGGCCAGTCAAGATAAAGCGCTGGTTGTGCAAGAGGCTCAGAGCAACACACAATCGTTGGCGGAAACGGCGAAAGATTACCTGCGCGACCCTTACATTCTCGATTTTTTGAACCTGCAAGATAAAACCTATCAGGAAAGTGAGCTGGAACAGGCCATTATCAGCAATCTGCAACAATTTTTGCTGGAACTGGGCAAAGGCTTTGCCTTTGTTGAACGTCAGCAGCGCATTCGCTTTGATGATGAAGATTTTTATATCGATCTGGTGTTTTACAACTTCAAGCTCAAATGCTTCCTGCTGGTTGATCTGAAACTGGGCAAACTGAAACATCAGGATGTCGGTCAAATGGATACCTATGTGCGTTTGTATGACGAACAGCGCAAAGGCAGTGATGACAACCCGACTATCGGTTTGGTGCTGTGCAGTGAAAAGAGTGAAGCTGTGGTGAAATATTCGGTGCTGGCCGATCAGAAACAACTGTTCGCCGCCCGCTATTTGCCTTATTTGCCAACGGAAGCAGAGCTGAAACGCGAGCTGGAACGCGAGCGCATGCGGGCAATGGCGCAGTTGCAGCAGAAGAGGCAGGGGGAAGAATAATGACTGAGCAGAAGCAAGTAATACCGGAAGGGTATAAGCAAACGGAGATCGGTGTTCTTCCAGAGGATTGGATATCTGGATCTCTAGGTGACAACACAATAAATATTGGTTCAGGAAGAACTTCTACAAAAGGTTCTGGTGACTATCCTCTTTTTGGGTCTACTGGTGTTATTGGGTCATGTCTAAATGGAGAATATGAAGGCGATGCTATTCTAGTTGCTCGCGTCGGTGCCAATGCTGGGAAAATAAATTTTGTTACGGGGAAATACGGTGTATCTGATAACACAATTATTGTTAAATTCAAAAATAGTGTTGATATAGCTTATTTTAGGTATCAATTAGATAGAAAAAATTTGAATACATTAGTTTTTGGTTCTGGTCAGCCACTTATAACGGGTAGCCAATTGAAGGAAATTTTATTTCCATTACCCCCGAAGTATGAACAAACCGCCATCGCTAATGCGCTTTCTGATGTTGATGCGTTGATCTCCGAATTAGAAAAATTCATCGCCAAAAAACAGGCTATTAAAACCGCCACCATGCAGCAACTGCTGACTGGTAAAACCCGCTTGCCGCCATTTTCCCTGCGCGAAGACGGCACGCCAAAAGGCTATAAAGCCAGCGAGTTGGGGGAAATACCGGAGGATTGGGATGTCCGTTCAGTTTATGATCTGGCTGAAAATCAAAAATCTTTATTTGACGATGGCGACTGGATTGAGGCTGAGCATATTACCGATAAAGGGATTAGGCTAATCCAAACAGGCAACATTGGCATTGGCGTATATGTTGAAAAAGAAGCTAAAAAATATATTTATGAATCTTCTTTTGAAAAACTGAAATGTAAAGAACTCAGAATTGGTGATTTACTGATCTGTCGTTTAGCTGAGCCTGCTGGCCGAGCTTGTATCATGCCGTCAATCGGGGAGGAAAAGGTTATAACTTCTGTTGATGTCACCATTTTCAGACCCATAAATGAGTTGGCAGATCGCCGTTTTTTGCTGCAATATTTTTCATCTATAGAGTGGTTTAAATCTGTTCAAGAGCAAGTGGGTGGAACCACACATAAGCGTATATCGCGTGGGGCTTTGGGGAAAATACTTATTATTTACCCTTCAATGAAAGAACAAACTGCTATTGCCGCTATCCTGTCTGATATGGATGTTGAAATCCAAACCCTGCAACAACGCCTCAATAAAACCCGCCAAATCAAACAAGGCATGATGCAAGAGCTGCTGACCGGTAAAACGAGGTTGATATGATGATTCGCAAACTGACTGTAAAAGGGTTCAAAACCCTGATTCAAGACGAACCGATTGAGCTGGGGCGGGTGAACTGTTTTATCGGCGCGAATGGCGTGGGTAAAAGCAATATTCTTGAAGCGCTGGGTGTGTTGGGGGCAGCGGCAAATGGCGTGGTTGATGATGAAAGCCTGCTGCGCCGAGGTGTGCGGGCGGGCGTTCCGAAACTCTATAAAAGCTCGTTTGCATCAGCGCGCACCCCAGCCCATATCGGCATTGATGTCACGGGCGATGCAGGTGAAACCTATCGTGCCTCGCTGTTAAACCCGCTGGAATCACCCGAACCGGCATGGAGCTATAAAACCGAATATCTCTCAGACGGCAAAGAAGAGATCATCGCCGATGGTGTGCGCAGTAAGAAAAATCTCAACCCACAAGCTGGGCTTGCCGCCCTGAAATTGGTTGATCTCGACGAGCAAAATGCCGCCACACAGCTTATGCGTGCGTTGCAGGAATATGCCATCTATTGCCCGAATACGCCGACTTTGCGCGGCATCGTGCCTGATCAACAATCGCGTCGACCGGTTGGCCTCAATGGTGGCATGATGGCCGAAGCGTTTGATTTACTCCGTAAACATCTCGAAGGGCAAGGTGACGCTGGTGAAGATGTTTTAGACGATGTGCTCGCCCTGATTGATTGGGTTGCTGATGTCACGATTACAACGCAAGCGGGCTCACTGTTATCGCCAAAGGTGCCACGCACGAAGCATCTGATCAAATTCACCGACCGCTTTATGAACAAAAGCCGCAATGAACTCACGGCTTACGATGCCAGCGAAGGGGCTCTCTATATTCTTTTTTCGGCGGTGCTTTGTCTGTTGCCACACGCACCGAAAGTGTTTGCGATTGATAACTTAGATCAGGCGCTAAACCCTCGCTTATTGGCAAGTTTGACCCGTAAGTTATCGGCATGGTTACGCCATAGTGGTGACGATCGCCAGCTCTTATTTACCGCACATAACCCTGCGGTATTAGATGGGTTAGATTTAACCGATGATGAGATACGCCTGTTTGCAGTCGAGCGAAACAGCAACGGTTTGACGCAAGTTCGCCGTATTGTGCTATCAGAACCATTGCAGTCACTCAATCAGGAGTATCCACTATCACGTTTGTGGTTGATGGGGCATTTAGGGGCTGTGCCAAATGTCTGATCTTCGCATTGCGCTGGTCGCTGAGGGCCCGACAGACTACGTGATTATTGAAGCAGCGCTCAAGGTGTTTCTTCCTCAGCCGTTTATTTTAACGCAGTTGCAACCCGAGGCGACAAAACCAGAGATCGGTGGTGGCTGGGGCGGTGTGTTGAAATGGTGCTCGATGGCTGGTGAACGCTTTCAAGGGCCAATAGATCAAGACCCAACCTTGCTAGGGTTCGATTTACTGATCATCCACCTTGATGTTGATGTGGCTACGTTTAACTATGCTGATTGTGGTGAACATCTCGCGTTGCTAGCACAACAAAAAGGCTGGGCAAGTTTACCCTGTGCACAAGTTTGCCCGCCGGTAGGCAGCACGGTTCAAGCGCTACAAACCGTTATTACCAGCTGGTTAGGCCAAGCGTCATTGGGTGGCACTGTGCTCTGCCTTCCCGCACAATCTTCCGGCACTTGGCTTGCCGCAGCATTACTTGATGCGGCTCATCCGCTGCTGACGAACGCCGAATGTGACATCACGGTTGAAAGTCGATTACCGCTGTTGCCGAAAAAACAAAGAGTTAAAAAATCCCGACTTGAATACATGCGGAAAGCGGCTGAACTGACAAATAAGTGGGCGGATGTAAAAACCATGTGTAGTCAGGCAGGTCAATTTGAAACTGCAGTTTTGAATACAGTTTAGCAAATGAAATTTGCTTGATGGTTGCTTGACTGGCAAAAAGGTTGATAGCTTATTATTTTGTTAGTAATTTGAAATTAAAGAAGTTTTTATATTTTATTTGCTTGATTCATTGTGTAAACAGGGCTTTGTTTCAATGCTAAAGGAGTAGATGTTGTGGCTAATGTGGGTCAGCGAGAGCGAGTGACACAAAATCGTATCGTCCGTTTTTTTAACGATGAACTAGGTTATCGCTATCTCGGTGACTGGCAAGATCGAGACAACAACAAAAACATTGAAACCAGCATTTTGATTCCTTGGCTGCAAAACCGTGGGGTCAGTGAAGTGCTCATTTCCCGCGTGATCCGCCAGCTCGATACCGCAGCTGCATTGGGTGAAGGCAAGAAGCTTTATTACGCCAATAAAGATGTTTACCAGCTCTTGCGCTATGGCGTGAAAGACAAAGAAGGGGCGGGTGAGTTAAACCAGACCGTTTGGCTAATCGACTGGCAAAACCCCGAGGCCAACGACTTTGCCATTGCCGAAGAGGTGTCAATTAAAGGCGAGAATAAAAAGCGCCCCGACATCGTGCTTTACGTAAATGGCATCGCACTGGGGGTGTTAGAGCTGAAACGCTCATCGGTGAGTGTGAATGAGGGCATTCGGCAAAATCTCGATAACCAAAAGAAAGATTTTATCCGTAATTTCTTCACTACCATGCAACTGGTGATGGCCGGTAACGACACTCAAGGGCTGCGTTACGGCACCGTTGAGACGGCAGAACGATATTATCTGGAATGGAAAGAGGACGTTGCCAATCCATACGAACATCAGCTCGATTTCCATTTAAGCCGCATTTGTAATAAGCAACGCTTCCTGCAATTGATCCACGATTTTATTGTCTATGATGCCGGTGTGAAGAAAACATGCCGACACAATCAATTCTTTGGCATTCAAGCCGCTAAAAAGCACATCGCCCGCCGTGAAGGCGGCATTATCTGGCATACACAAGGGTCAGGTAAAAGTCTGACGATGGTGTGGCTGGCGAAGTGGATCAGGGAAAATGTAAAAGATTCGCGTGTCTTAATCGTTACCGATCGTACGGAGCTCGATGAGCAAATCGAGAAAGTGTTTTTTGGTGTTGATGAAGCGATCTATCGCACCAAAAGCGGCGCAGATCTGATAGCCACACTGAACACCACTAACCCATGGTTGATCTGCTCATTAGTACACAAATTCGGGCGACAAAGTGAATCAGACGATGAAGGCGCAGCCGATGAGTTTATTGCTGAGCTAAAGAAATCATTGCCGAAAGATTTTCGAGCCAAAGGCGACCTGTTTATTTTTGTCGATGAGTGTCACCGCACGCAATCGGGCAAGTTACACGAGGCGATGAAATCGATCTTGCCAGAGGCCATGTTTGTCGGCTTTACCGGTACGCCATTGATGAAGAAAGATAAAAAGAAATCTATCGAGATCTTTGGTTCGTACATCCATACCTACAAATTTGATGAAGCGGTTGCCGATGGTGTCGTGCTCGATCTGCGTTATGAAGCACGTGATATCGACCAGCATTTAACCTCTGAAAAGAAAGTCGATGAATGGTTTGAGGCTAAAACCCGTGGGCTATCAAAAATTGCGAAAACCCAGTTAAAACAAAAATGGGGCACCATGCAAAAGGTGCTATCCAGTAAGTCACGACAACAACAGATCGTGAATGACATTCTGCTGGATGTGGACACCAAACCGCGCTTGATGGACGGTTACGGCAATGCCATGTTGGTTTGCTCTAGTGTTTATCAGGCATGTAAAGCATATGAAATGTTCGGCCAAACTGATTTGGCGGGCAAAGTCGCTATTGTTACCAGTTTTCAACCGTCAGCTGCCAGTATCAAAGGGGAAGCGACAGGCGAAGGCTCAACGGAAAAACTCTTCAAATACGCTACCTACCGAAAGATGTTGGCCGATTATTTTGAGCAAAGCGAAGAAAAAGCGGCAGCTCGGGTTGATGAGTTTGAAAAAGAAGTGAAGCAACGCTTCATTAAAGAGCCGGGGCAAATGCGTTTGCTGATCGTGGTCGACAAACTACTGACTGGTTTTGATGCACCTTCCGCAACTTATCTTTATATCGACAAACAGATGGCCGATCACAATCTGTTTCAGGCGATTTGCCGTGTAAACCGGTTGGATGGTGATGACAAAGAATATGGTTACATCATCGATTATAAAGACCTGTTCCGCTCACTCGATAAAGCGATCTCAGAATATACCGGTGAAGCGTTCGATGGTTATGACAAAGAGGATGTTGCAGGCTTACTGAAAGATCGTCTGGAGCAAGCCAGACAAGATCTGGATAACGTACTGGAAATGGTTCGCTGCTTATGTGAACCGGTGAAAGCGCCGCGTGCCACGCAAGATTACATTCATTTCTTCTGTGGCGAATCGGGTAAAAATCAAGATGAGCTGACAGAAAAAGAAGCGCTACGTCTGACGTTTTATCAGCATGTCGCTAAATTATTGCGTGCTTACGCCAACGTCGCTAATGAAATGCCACAAGCCGGATTTACGACGGGTGAAACAGAACAAATCAAAAATGAAGTCATCCACTATGAAAAAGTGCGTGATGAAGTGAAGCTTGCCAGCGGTGATTTGCTTGATATGAAGCGTTTCGAGCCTGCTATGCGTCATCTGCTGGATATGTATATTCGAGCTGATGACAGTGAGTTGTTGATGGATTTTGAAGAGCTGGGCTTGATAGAGCTGATTGTGCAGAAAGGGGCCGATGCGATTGATGCCTTGCCGGAAGATATTCGTAAAAATCCGGAAGCCATGGCGGAGACAATCGAGAATAACGTGCGTAAGACCATCGTTGATGAAAATCCGGTGAATCCCAAATATTACGAACAAATGTCCACGCTATTAGATGAGCTGATTACATTGCGTCGTCAGCAGGCGATTGATTATCAGGAATATCTTGAGCGTATCCGCGATTTATCCAAAAAGGTCATCCATCCAGAAGAAACCAAGTCAGCATACCCGTCATCGATGGACACCCAAGCCAAACGCGCGTTTTACGATAACTTTGGTCGTGACGAAGTGCTTGCAACTAAGATTGATAGCGCCATTCGTTATACTAAAAAAGCAGATTGGGTCGGTGATCGCTTTAAAGAACGTGAAATTGCGAATGCCATTCGTGAAGAAAGTAAGCCGTATGAAATCGATATTCAAAACGTAATGGAACTGGCGAAAGCGCAAAGGGAATATCAATAATGCCGGAAATGGTCATTGGTAATTTAACCTTTCAGCTAAACCGAAAAGAGATCAAAAATCTGCATATCAGCGTGTTGCCACCTGATGGATTTGTTCGTGTATCCGCACCTGAAAAAATGACAGAAACCGCCATTCGCATGGCGGTGATATCCCGCATTCCTTGGATCAAAAAACAACAACAAGAATTTCTGAAACAACCACGTCAATCTGATCGCGAAATGGTCAGTGGTGAGTCGTATTACCTGTGGGGAAGACGTTACCGGTTAAATTTCATCGAAACGGCTGGGCGTAATGAGGTAAAGGTGCAAGGAAGCAATAAGCTGATGCTTTGTATCAAGCCAGACACACCGATAGAGAAGAAAGCAGCACTACTGGGTTCATTCTATCGTGCAGAGCTTAAAGCCCGCACAGAGACTATTCTTGCTTCTTGGCTACCGGTTATTGGTGTTAGCCCCAGCGATTGGGGTATCCGAAAAATGAAAACCAAATGGGGTAGCTGTAATACGTCTTCGAAACGAATCAGCTTAAATCTGGAACTCGCCAAAAAGCCACCAGAATGTCTGGAATATATTCTGGTTCATGAACTGGTTCACCTGCTTGAACGGCATCACAACGAACGCTTTCGCAGCTACATGGATCAATTCCTGCCCGATTGGCGTGAAAGACGAGACCTACTGAATAGCTTACCGCTTGCTTATGATCGGTGGGGGTATTGATTCATGGGTAGTTATCACCAATGGGAAGCAGAAATCACTTTATTCGTTTTATAAGAAGTGGATACCTACGCTGAATAACAAGTCATAAACTCCAATATAGGGTTTATGTGTCGACTGCTATACCTCAGCATGTGCTGCACTCACAAAACACAAACAATAATGATATTCATTCAATCTTTATTGGCGCGTTTTAGTAGTCTGACCCGTGAATTTGGGGTTTGGGGAGCAATGGAACCAAAAACCAACGTAAGCCCTACCAACGCTTTTCGGTGTCTTCTTCCCAGGCGCCCATCTCGACAAAACAGTTGCGCATGTCGGCCTCCTGGCTGATCTCGGTCAGCAGGTCATGCACGCTCTTGTCCAGCTCATCGTCGCTCCGATACGGAATGGTCAACTCATAGTGGCCGGCATCCAGCCGCTTCATGCCATAGGGCTCCAGGCAGTAGCGCTCAATGTTCTCCGTGGCCCGCTTCCGGCCGCGCACGAACTTGCTGTTATTCACCACCGCGAGGCGCAGGGTGACGGTGGCCACCCGCTCGGCGGCGGGCGGCTCTGCCGGCGACGCGGCCGAAGGCTGCTGGTCGCGTGACCTGGCGCTCTTCTGGTACGCGCCGATCTCGACACCACGGTGGCGCAGGTAGCTGTACAG